>Ga0209057_1000282_pt1 | contig 47211 bp, 39 predicted proteins | sample GraSoiAngelo_146_FD_185903 | JGI IMG/M metagenome (GOLD analysis project Ga0209057, IMG submission 185903) | Grasslands soil microbial communities from the Angelo Coastal Reserve, California, USA - 14_1009_05_30cm (SPAdes) (version 2) | ecosystem: Environmental > Terrestrial > Soil > Grasslands ...
CGAAGTAGCAGAGCTTCATCGCTGATCTCGGCTTCCAAAATTCCGGCATCTCCTCTGCACGATTCCGACCTGTCACAGGAGCCAGTGGAAATCTGTTCATGCGCGCTGTTGCCGTTACGTCTCGCAAAGACTCCAGGAAAGTAGCGGGCAGCGGAGGAACTCATGCAACCTCCCGTTCTCGTGTGTTTGCACTTATGATCCCGGGACAACGGACTAGGGAAAAGCGTAGCGTGGCAGTCGCAGACTGAGGTTGGGAGCAAGGAATTCGGCGGAAAGCCACCCGGAATAAGAAAGGATGCCTTGGACAGTACGGCACTGTTGGCTTGGAGCTTGGGGGAGTGGACTCAAGCGTTCGAGATAGCCATGGATGAGCCGCCCTATTCTGAACCGAGCGTCTCTTCGCTTGACGTGAAGTAACAATGGACGAAGAGTGGTCGGGAAACCGACCACTTCGGACGTCGCAATAATCTCTCGACCGACCTTCCCTGAAAGGAGTCAAGACCGGGCTTCTTTCCCCTGATTGTCAAGAGTCCCGGGGACCGAACCGCTTTCCTTGGCAGCCGAGTCACCATACCTTGACCCGCCTGGCTGAACGCCTACATATCGCGTTGGGAGTGCACTTGTCAATGGCATATATCTGGCGACACTTAGCAATTCGTGTAAACTCAGGAGATTAGGAGTCGGAGGGCCGAGCGATGTACAGGCGGTACGCTTTCGTAATACCAGAAGTATCGATTTGATACAGGCTGGCCCGCATCCAGGAGGAGCAAGACAAACACTCTGAGATGCAAGCGAGATTAGGTAATTAGCACGATCGCACGCCTCTACCCGAGCTAGGCAATCACCACGAAAAGAAGTCGACGTTGACGTGCTACTCCATCTTATGCCGCTCTGTTTTCCGACCAGCAAATTGCAGTAGTTGGCTCCTTCAGAAGGCATACCTTCTCTGAAGGCTAGCCAAGCGCACTGAGATCGTCCGCGCACTGCCCGACCGATCACGTCGCCCACCTTTTGCGTCGGCCCCCACTGCTGCCCGAATCGAATGCCGCCCGCAGTCTTCTTGCCTCAGCATCCGCTACCCTGCTCACCCATTCTGCGCCACTCACGGACTGTGGATCGTAACTCCCCGCCTGCCGGCCGATTGCCGCAAGTATGCTGTTGACGGCCCTGTTGCGGACTTCATTGTCTCTTCCAAACCAGCGAATTGCCGACGCATTCACATCAGTGCCACACGCGTCGTAAACCGTAACAAGTGCGCAGGCATCTTGCGGGTTTGCTGCCAGACGCAAGAGGGCGTCTTGCGTTGATTGAGAAAGCTCGGGTTTGCGCGCTTGTGTGCTCTTCGGATTTGAGAATTTCCTTAAGTCGTCTACCTGCGTTTTCATTGCAGCCTCGAGAGATGCTGTCGATATCCGGGGGCCTTGGCTTCGATTTGGGACTTCCGCTTCTCGCTGCCCACTCCCCAAAGAGTTGAAAGTTTAGAATATATAACTCTATAGATTGTCTTTTGCCATAGCCAAGAACTCTTTAGATTGTTCTACTCACGCATTTCCCTCGCTATTGTTGTTCGCGGATATGGACAACACTAAAGCATTGTTCGGCAAGCGCGTTCGGAGGCTCAGGAAGGCTGAGAATCTTAGCTTGGAGAAGGCCGCTGAGCGCGCCCGGCTGAGTGGGAATTATTGGGGTGAAGTAGAGAGAGGCCGAAAAGTTCCGAGCCTCGATACAATCACTTCGATGGCCAGGGCGCTTGGCGTCCCAGCCCATCACCTGCTGCTCCTCGAACGCGAAGAGGGAGAGAAGGCCTTGCGGGGGAAGCTCGATTCCCTTCTGAATAAGTCCAAACCCCAAGAAATAGAATTGATATACCGCGTCGTCAAAGCGATCGTCGAGCCTTGACCTAGCATGGATAGCTGTGGCGCTCCCTACGCACCACGCCCCTGGAGCGATACTGATGGTTCCGCCGTCGCGCAGATTCGCCACTTTAGGGAAGCCCACCTTAACAACCCGGAATTGATCATTCCCCAATTTGGGGACTGTGTCAAGGGCCGATTATATGTAATGCTGTGAACAAGGGTGATTCAACCTACCAGAGGGCATATAAGGAGTTCCTCACTCGCCTTCGGCAAGCCAGAGTAGATGCTGGCTTGCTCCAGAGTGAAGTGAGTGCGCTTCTCGGCAAATCACGCACGTTCGTGTCCAAATGCGAGTTGGGCGAGCGCCGTGTCGACGTCATAGAGGCGCAACAGTTCGCTAAGATCTACAAGAAAAGGTTTACTTACTTTCAGATTCTTTAAGCTTGGCGCAAATAGCGACAGCATCGACAAAATCTCAGAACTCCTAAAAGTCTCTCCCAATGAGTTGTTGTTCGCCGAAGGGTAGGACGATAACGCAGAATTGGATTATCTCTACGTCCTAAGTTGCTCTATTGTGCGCTGCTTGCCCGCTGCAGTCCGCCAGGTCCTGACACTTGGAGATCACACTTTAGACTCGGCGTTGCTGTGCCGTCATCCTGAGGGCGCGAATGAATTGCCGCGATTGTCTTTGCTTCTTCCCAGTCTGGGTGACAAACAATCACCTCAACAGTGAGGGACCCATCCGGCTGCTCTTTGCATAGGATTTGAACAGAATCCCACATCTCTTCTTCTTTTCCTGCTCGCATCCGTTGCCCGACACGCACTGATAGCGTGTCCGTGCCGGCCTCAAATCGACCTGAACTCCCCGCATCGCAACGCACTTGGAACTTCCGTCTATCCGGCGGCGTCATTAGGTCCACACGCGTCTCCTTCACACCTCACAATATGGGCGTTCACCTCGCTGTTTGATATGGTACGAAGCGAAAAATCAGGCGGTACGCAGGTACCCTTACCCCCACGACTTGGCAACTTCAACAAATTTTGACTAGATAGTTTATTCGGGCGGAAGGTTTGCAATCTGCGCAGAATCACGTAGTCTTGACCGGTGTGCTGAGTCGACTTGCCTTCGTGCTGCTTCACGCACCATCAGGGTGCCGCCGAAGGTACCCCTCCGGCGCGGCTGAACAATGGTCTTCGGCCGTGCATTGTACGGCGAGGTGAAACCGCAAGAAAAATCCACCCGTAGACGCTGGCTGACAACAAATTGCAAAACAAATCGAACTGTTGCCAACTGTTCCCACCTTCGGGCATTATGTGGGTGTCCAAAGGGCCTTCGAAGGCCACCGAGGGACGATGCAAGAATCAGCAAGTGGCAATGGTTTCTGATATTTAGCGGTTTTTCTTGAGTTTTCTTCACGGAGCCAGAGACAATCCCATCGGCTCCACCAAATCTGTGTCAAACCCCGCATCTATTCTCGCAAAACGAATCCTGGTCAGTGTCGTGCTAGCTCTCGGGCTTATCTACGGCGGTGACTATCTGTATGTCCGTATTCGCATGCTGCATCCAAAACCGACTGAACCTTTTGAGTCCATTAAGAGCCTGCGCGTCCTCGCTATCCCGGAAAAAAATGGAAAGACGGAATATGAAGTGGACGCACAGAATCCCGAACAGGTAGTCACTTGCGTTCACGCCCTCTTTCCGCATGACGGTCATTCGCCCTGTTGGTACGTCAAGCCGAGGCTCGATCGGCCGATCCCGATGTGATTCTTTCTGGTCCAGGACTTTCTGCCGAGTGATCGCGAGAATCGGAACCGTTCACTTTGCTGGGGGAAATTTTGGCGGGATTTCCGCGTATCCCGGCGCCGCTTCTTTGAGGTTCACATTCACTTGCGCGCTGGCGTCTCCGATGGACCAGCGGATTCCACCGGCAAGCAGATTCAGAAAAAACTCGTTCTTCCAGTTCTCCGGCCGGTCGCCCATCGCGGTATAGAAAACGCGGCCCTTCCCATGCATGCGCGCCCACGTCGCCGGATACGGCGGCCGCTGGTAGCACTCTCCCTTCATGCCCTGCGTGTCCAAAGTAAGGATGACGTGCAGGTCGGGCGTAAAATCCTTCAGTGAATACCACTCTTCATTGAAGCTCACTGGCGACGTCACGCCTTCGAGCCCTGGAAATTTCGGGTCGTTCACGATCAGGTTGGCGTCCTGTAGCCGCGGTTCCCGCCCGTGAATAATGAACTCGCCGCCCAGCATCTTCAGGTACGGGTCTTGCTGCTCTCCGTGGGCAACGTAGCGGTTCGAAAGATCGGGAGGGTCAGGCTGGGTGTGAAAGGTATCGGCCGCGGCATGCACGCCCACAAATCCCATTCCATTCTTCACCGCATCCAGCAGCGCTTGCTTGCCTTTCGGCGACATCGCCGGCTTGCCGTCAGTGCCCAGTGTTGTGAGATCGCCGGTAGTAAAGAATACGAGAGCGCCGTAAGCGTGGAACTCTTTCGAATCGAATATGCGCCCGTCCTTGGTTACGCCGACTTTGAATCCGTGCTTGTTCCCGAGTTCGGTCACCGTGTCATCCATGATGCTCGGCTTCCCGTCCACTCGTTTCACGACGGAGTGCTCGAATCCCGACGATTTTGTGAACACCAGCACCGACTTTTTGGATGCCGCCGCTAGGCGGTTTGAAAATGCCAGCCCGGCGCCAGTCAGCGTCGCGGCGCGGAGAAATTCCCTGCGATTGGAAATTGCGTTCATCCCATGCCTCTCAGTGAAGTCCTTCCGGGTGCTCGCAACTGGGGAAACTTGCAAACACGCGGTCCGCCGTCCATCCCAGTTCTTTCATTCCTATTTCCGACGAGTAATACGCCCCGCTGACCCAGCTCTTCAAGTTTTCAAAGTGCTTGTGCAACCCAGCCAGACTTTCTCCCGCGACCTCGCCGTCGGAATTCTGTTTCGTCGCTGTTGCCGACGCATCCGTCAGCAGCTGGCTTTTCTGGCTCACTTCCAGGGCAGGGAAGTCTTTCGCGAACCGCTTCTGCGACTCCCCTTCGAACGCCGCAAGGGCATCCAGGAAACCCTTCTTCTGCTCAGAAGCATCCACGCTTAGCAGCAAGTCAATGAACCGGTTCACCTGCGCCTCGGTTGAACCCGGCACGATACTCTCCGCGATCGCGATCAAACTCTCGTTCTGCCGTGCGCTCAGGACGAGAGGCTTCCAATCCGCAGCCGCAAGTTTCTCCACCTCGTCAAGAACTGCGTCATTCCTCAGAAGTTCGCGGATTGGATGCGAAGCCGCCACTAGCGGCCATGCTGCTCCTGCCGCCAGCCGCCGTACCATTTCCCGTCTCGAAAGCTGAACGCCCGCCGCCCGATCGTTGATCACCGTCAATGCGCTCTTTGTCCCCATCGAAATGTCTCCAACCTTCTAATTTCGCGCCGATGTTACCACCCACCAACAATCGTTCACAAGAACAACACAAATTCTTTTCTTTTCCTCGATTGACCCGCCATCGCGCAGTTGTTAGCATCCGCTTCAGATTTTTATTCTATGCCCCAAGACCAGAATCATTCTTTTGACGTCATCGTTGTTGGTTCTGGCGCGTCCGGCGGCTGGGCCTGCAAGCGTCTCGCGGAGGCTGGCTTGAAGGTCGCGCTCCTCGAAGCCGGCCGCCCGCAGTCCGACAAAAATTTTACCGAGCATAAGCCGGCGTTCGAACTGAAGTACCGGAACCGCGCCCCTGAAATCATTCGCAAGACGCGGCCTGTTCAAATCAAATTCGGCGTTTGCAACGAATATACCTACAAATGGTTTGCCAACGATCTCGAAGAACCCTACACGACGCCTGCCGACAAGCCCTTTGACTGGATGGGGCGCGTTCGAATGACCGGCGGCCGTACCAACGTCTGGGGCCGTGTAAGCCTGCGATTTAGCGATTGGGATTTCAAGTCGGCTTCCCTTGACGGCTACGGCGAGAATTGGCCTCTCGCTTACAAGGACGTCGAGCCTTACTACGATCTCGTCGAAAAATACGTCGGCATCACCGGCTCCGCCGAAGGCCTCGAGCATCTTCCCGACGGCCAGTTTCAGTCGCCGATTCCGCTCACTTGCCAGGAAACTCTGTTCCGCGATCGCGTGAAGGAAAAGCTCGGCCGCGTCGTCATGCCCTCGCGCAATGCCAATCTCACCAGGCCTCTTAACGGCCGCGGCCCTTGCCACTTCTGCGGGCCCTGCGAGCGTGGCTGCATGACGCATTCTTATTTTAATTCCGCGTTCACCACGGTGGCTGACGCGCTGGCCACCGGCAATTGCATGCTCATTTCGAACGCTATGGCTTATAAAGTTTTGATGGATCCCGGGCGCAACCGCGCTCGCGGCGTTCTCTACATCGACCGCAACACTCGCCAGGCCCGCGAGATTTCTGCCCGCGTGGTGATCCTTTGCGCGCAATCGCAGGAATCCGTCCGCATCCTGCTCAATTCCGCGACACCGCAGTACGCGAACGGTCTCGCCAATTCGAGCGGCGTACTCGGCCATTACCTCACTGCCCATATCCGCAGCGGCGGTGGCAGCGGCGAATTTCCCGCGTTCGGCGCAAAGCCTTCACTGGGTGGGCCGAAAAAGCCCGTGGGCATTTACATCGCGCGCTTCCGCAATCTTCCGAACGCTCCACCCTACAAGAAATTCCTCCGTGGTTTCGGCTACGAAGGTGGATCGTCCACGGGATTCAACTGGGGAGCGCCCGGCTTTGGCGAAGCCTATAAAAAGGCACTTCTCGAGCCGCGCACCAGCATGGAGATTACCGGTTTTGGCGAAGTCCTTCCGCGCTGGGACAATTTCGTCGAGCTCGATCCCAGCGTCAAAGACATCTACGGGATTCCCGTGGTCAAAATCCACATGTCCGACGGTGAAAACGAACGCGCCATGATCCAAGACATGGGCGATTCCGCCGGCGAAATGCTCGAAGCTGCCGGCGCAAAAAATATTCGCACCTATGCCCATCCATCGGCTCCGCGCTGGGCGCTCCACGAAGCGGGTATCGCCCGCATGGGCGCTGACCCGAAAAAATCCGTCCTCAACCAATTCCAGCAGACTCACGACATCAAGAATCTCTTCGTGATGGACGCTTCCGGCTTCACTTCGAATCCCTGCCAGAATCCAACGCTGACCATCATGAGCCTCTGCGTCCGCTCGTGCGACTACCTCATGTCCGAACTGAAACGCAACGCCATCTGAAATTCTGGGTTGCGCGCAATTCTGGGAAGCAGACACAATTCCATTTCGCCCATCCTTTCCGGCGAGCGACTTTTCTGCGTTGATTCAGATTGTCGATGATGGTTCGCCGCGGTTACGGCGCTGTTCGGAGGGCGTTCAACCGACGCGCACGACTCTCCACGCGCGGCCGGAATTATCTTGACTGCTTCTGCTTCTCCTTCTCTGCCTCGTCAAGCCAGCGCTCCAGCGCCGCTTGAGATTCCCGTCCCACTTCAAGAAAGCCTACGCCCGCACCCATATTCGGCTGCTCATAGATAACCTTCGCCTTGGCCTCGAAGAATGCATCTCCAGCGGCGATCTTCACCAGCACCAGCGTCCCCTTGGGAAAGGGGTTCATCATGTCCAAATAGCATCCGTGCAGGCTCAATTCGCTCACCCGCGACGCGATGCGCACGTCGGCCTTCTGTTCGATTAGCTCGGCACTTGCTATGAACGAGTACCTTGGCGAACGGCGTTTCTCTTGATAGGCGATGGCTGCCTCCGAATGGAGCTCTTGTAATCATGATACGACGCTTGGTCCGGCCAATCCCAAAAGTTCCCAAATCGGATTTATCCAACTAACCAACTGTCCCCCTAGCTTAAATTGGCTAGCGGCTTGTCCTTGGCAGCGCAGCTCGCAACGACTGAAGCCTTGCAGGCTCCCAAGATTGTGAAATAGACGTTTTCTATGGCCGATGGTCGACTGCACAAGCTAAAATCCTCTGCAATGAGAGATCGCGCGAGGGCCCGGGAATTAGCCGCGGAATTCAATCGCAAGGGTGACGCCATCGGCTGGTTCGAGCAGCTTTATCAGGAGGGCGAAGCAGGGAAGAGCACTATTCCGTGGGCCAATCTTTGCCCCAATCCTCACTTGCTCGATTTTTGGAAGTCCCATCCTCAGACGACCACGGGAAAAACTGCGCTGACAATCGGCTGTGGCCTGGGCGACGATGCCGAACAACTTTCTGCCTGGGGCTTTCGTACCACGGCCTTCGACATTTCCGAAACTGCGATTCGCACTTCCCGCAAACGCTTTCCCACAACCAAAGTGGAATACCTCGCTGCCAACCTCCTCGACCCGCCTTCCACTTGGCGTCACGCTTTCGATTTTGTATTTGAGGCCAACACGCTCCAGGTTCTGCCTGCCGACTTGCGGTCTCAGGCGATCGAAAAAATTGCCGGATTCCTTTGCCCCGGTGGTCTTCTGCTCGTCATCGCGCGAGGCCGTGAGCCATCCGATTCTGAAGGCCAGATGCCCTGGCCCCTGACCCGCGCCGAGCTCTCAGGCTTTGCCGCCGTGGGCCTCGATGAACTTTCTTTCGATGACTTTTTCGATCTCGAAGATCCTGGGGAACCGGCCGTCCACCGTTTCCGCGCTCTCTACCGTTTCACAACTTGAGTTTTCTTTTCTGGTATGCCGTGCACATCTTCTTTGGCGGCAATTCCGCTACTGCGCAGCATTCTTTCTACCGATAGTCCACGAGGAGCAAAGTAATGCTATTCTCTGGCAGCCAGTTGCCTATCCCTCAAATTTCAAAGAGAAGGAGACGGCCATGTTTCAAAAGCTCATGAACACTACTGACGATTTCGTGATGACCCTTCTTCGGCTCGCGCTTGGAATTGTATTCTTTGCGCACGGCGCGCAAAAGGCTCTAGGCTGGTTTGGCGGATTCGGCTTCCGGGCCACGCTGGGCTTCTTCACCCAGCAGATGCACATTCCCGCAGTGCTCGCTGTTCTCGCCATCGCCGCCGAATTTCTCGGCGGCATCGGCTTGTTGATCGGATTCCTCGGCCGTGTGGCTGCTTTCGGTATCGCAACAAACATGGTAGTCGCTGTCATTATGGTCCACCGGCACTTCGGTCTCTTTGCCAACTGGTTTGGCAACCAGAAGGGGGAAGGCTATGAATACCACATCCTGGCCATTATCATTTGCGTGGCCATCATGATCCGAGGATCGGGAGCCCTGTCCATCGATCGCTCCGCATCCAGGGATTTGGCCTGAGCCGTCGTCAGTTCTTTTTTGACCTCTGGCTCGGATGCACAAATTCTATGCCGATGCGCGTCACCGGAGAATCCATGGGGCGGAAATCTATTTCGATCTTTGCAATAACTCTCGCGCTCGTGGGTGCCGCAGGCTGCCGCTCGGGATCCAATTCTCCCGCGACCGCACAGGAATCTGCCACGCCGGCCAACGTGGACACCTCGCGGCTCGTCCACGCTGACAATGATCCCGGCAACTGGATGAGCTACGGCCGCACTTACAGCGAGCAGCGCTTCAGCCCGCTGAAGCAGATCAATGACCAAAATGTCGGCCAGCTCGCTCTCGCTTGGTATGTGGATCTCGACAGCCACCGCGGTGATGAGGCGACACCCATCGTTGTGGATGGCGTTATGTACTTCACCACCGCGTGGAGCAAAGTTTTCGCCGTCAAAGCCGCCACTGGCGAAAAACTCTGGTCCTACGATCCAAAGGTTCCTCCAGAATGGGCCATCAACGCCTGTTGCGACGTCGTCAATCGCGGCGTTGCCGTTTGGCGTGGCAAAGTTTTTCTTGCCACGCTCGATGGCCGTCTCGTCGCTCTCGAGGCCGCTACTGGGAAGCCCGCGTGGGAAACGCTCACCGTTGATCGCAACTACCGCTACTCCATCACGGGCGCGCCTCGTGTCGTGACGGGCAAGGTTTTAATCGGCAATGGTGGATCCGAATACGGCGTGCGCGGTTACATCTCCGCCTACGATGCCGACACTGGAAAAATGGCTTGGCGGTTCTACACTGTACCCGGCGATCCTGCAAAGCCCTTCGAAGCTCCCATTCTCGAAAAAGCCGCAAAAACCTGGACCGGCCGGTGGTGGAACGTCGGCGGAGGCGGCACCGTCTGGGACTCCATCTCCTACGACCCCGAGCTCGATCTCGTCTACTTCGGTGTCGGCAATGGCACTCCTTGGGACCGGCCCGCTCGCAGCCCGCGAGGCGGCGACAATCTCTTCATCTGCTCGATCGTCGCGCTCAAAGCCGACACCGGCGAATACGTCTGGCATTATCAGGAGACTCCCGGCGACGCATGGGATTACGATTCCAACCAGTCCATCGTCCTTGCCGACCTCACGATCAACAACTCCCCGCGAAAAGTTCTGCTTCACGCTCCCAAGAACGGTTTCTTCTACGTCCTCGACCGCGCCACCGGCGAGTTGCTTTCCGCAAAGCCGTACACCGCCGTCACCTGGGCCAGTTCCATTGATCTGAAAACAGGCCGCCCCATCCTCAATCCCGCCGCCCTTTACGAAAATCAAAAGTCCGGTTCGCCTCTCGTCCCCGGACCGGACGGCGGTCACACTTGGCACTCTATGTCCTTCAGCCCGCTCACCGGCTTGGCCTATATCCCTGTCTCGGATAGCGGCTTCCTTTACAAATCCGGGCAACATCCCCGTCAAAGCGCTCTCGCTTTTAATGTCGGCATCGATTTCGTGGCCGCAGGCATGCCGCAAAAGCCGGAGATCAAGAAAGCAATCCTCGCCACCATCAAAGGACACCTTTCCGCCTGGGATCCCCTGCAACAAAAAGAAATCTGGCGCGTGGATCGCAAGACCCCAACGAACGGCGGACTCCTCTCCACTGCGGGCAATCTGGTCTTTGAAGGCACCGCGCAAGGGAACCTTGAAGCCTATCGTGCTGACAACGGTCAAAAGCTCTGGTCCGCCGACGCGCAAAGCGGCATCGTCGCTGCTCCCATCACCTACACTGTTAACGGCGAACAATACGTCGCCGTCCTCGCCGGCTGGGGCGGCGTCTTCACTCTCGCTTCGGGCGAAGTCGCCCTCTCTGCCGGCCGCACGCAAAACATCCACCGCCTGCTCGCCTTCAAATTGGGCAGCAAGGCCAGCCTGCCGCCGCTTCCGCCGTTTACGCCGCCGCAACTCAAACCGCCCAAACCTCCCGCTACCGCCGCGACTGTGCACAAAGGCGAAGCCCTCTTCCAACGATACTGCTTCACGTGTCACGGCGACGTCGCCGTCAGCGGTGGCGTCCTGCCTGACCTCCGCTATTCCGGCACACTCGATAACGATCAATGGTTTGATATCGTGCTGAAGGGCCAGTTGAAACAGGCCGGCATGGTTTCTTTTGACAAGGAACTCTCGCACGATGACGCTGCTGCCATCCGCGCCTACGTCATCTTTCGCGCCAATCAATCTCTGGCGGAAACAAAGCCAGCGTCGAGGTAAGTTCGCGTCTCATGAATCAGACCGCGAAAGTCGTCGTCAAAGGCTCCAACTACGCTGTCGTCCGTTTTTTCATGTGGGTGGCAATCGCTTCATTTGCCATATTCTTCATTGCATTATGGCTCTCCAAAATTGGTTTTAGCTGCGGTCGGATTCGTCGTGCTAATAATTGCACGCTTGGTGGGTGCCTACTTTCATGGCAAAGGGTCGGGCAGTCAGGACGGTCTTCGATGCCGGAAGTGTGGTCAGCCCGTGGACTTACGGCAAGCACTTAATACTGCTCCCCCAGATGAGCGGGTTGCTCGCTGTCATTACTGCGGTGAGCCCTTTTGGAAAATTTTCAAACTAACCCGCTATCAACCATTGCAGTCGCTCAATGCGCCGCTAAGGCTCCGCCGCCCAGAAAACCCGTTAGTACTGCCAGAAACTCTTCCGTCTTTTCGATCGGCGGAACATGCCCGCATTTGTCGAAACTGACCATCTTCGCCCCAGCGATTCCTGCGGCATATCTTTCACCAGACGCGATCGGCAACAATTTATCTTGTTTTCCCCAAGTCACCAGCGTCGGCACCTTGATACTCGCCAGCCGGTCGTCCAGCCTCTCCTTGTCGCGCGTGGGATTCCCCAGAAAGCTCCGCACCGTGTAACTATCGTGCACCGCCAGCTTGTCTGTGAAAATCTTTCGCAGCGCGTCCTCCGTCAACCAGCTCGTATCGTAGAAAACCGCTTCCATCACTCCGCGCATCGCCGCCAGCGAACTTGGATTCAAATCCGGGATCGGCGTATCCTGCTTCAGCCCCGCCGCGTCCACCAGCGCCAGTTTCTCCACTGGTATCAAGTGCGCACCCCCGCCGATCTCCGCCGCGTAAAGCGCCGCGATCCATCCGCCCAACGATTCGCCCACCAGGCTCGCCTTCTCCACTTTCAATTGCCGCAGGAACTCATTCAGAAAGTCCACGTACGTTCGGACGCTGTAATCCAGCAGCGGCTTGTCCGATTTTCCAAACCCGATCTGGTCCGGCACCAACAACCGGTATTTCTGCGCCATCGGTTCAAGCACCGGCAACCAGTCGTCCTTGCGGCTCCCCAGTCCGTGCAGCAGCACAACGACAGGACCCGAGCCGATGTCAAAATAATGAATCGTTTGTCCAAACACCGCGATCGTTTTGTCCGGAGGTTGCCCCTGCCCAAACGCGGGAACCGTAAACACTGCTAACAGTAGGATGAGCCCGAATTTTTTGTTTCCGCGCATAATCCCTCCTGTCCATGCCGGCCCTCTTTAGCACACCCCCGTCCCGAATACTACTCTTGCGTCCCTCGACAGCTCCGCTCTGCTTGCTTGAGGCGTTCCTTCCTCGATCGACTCTTCAGCTTCCGAACGTACCAACAAAATAATTGACATAGCCGGTCGACTTTCTTACATTCTCCTCATGGCGGTGAGAAGCAGCCTCCGTGTAACGATTCCGTGCGTATTGATCCTCGCCTCCGTCTGCGCCCTTGCCGGCCCCAAGGACAAAGAGCCCGCGCCCCGCTTCAGCGCCACCACCACTACCGGTGAAAAATTCAACAACGAAACCATTAAAGGCAAGGTCGTCCTGCTTGAATTCTGGACCACCTGGTGCGGTTTTTGCGCGGATGAAGCCGCGTTCGTCGACAAGATCGGCCACGAGCTCGCCGGCAAGGGCCTCATTCTCCTCGCCATCGACGTCGGCGAATCCAAAAAAACCGTCAAGAAATATCTCGAACAGCATCCTCGCAACTGCAAGATCGTCATGATGGAAGACACCAATCTCGCGGCCATGTACCAGGCCAACGTCTATCCCATCTATGTTGTGATCGATCGCGACGGCTACATCGCGGGAACCCAACGCGGGGCAGGCGGCGAAGAGGCCCTTCGCGTACTCATTGCCCGAGGCGGCATTGAATCCGAGGAAGACGACGCCAACTAGGCGCCCCGCACTCCTCACCGCACCCGCTCATCATTCTAAACTATTCATTCTAATGCTCTTACCTGGTAATCTCCCCTCGAGTCTCCAAGCCCCCTTTTTGCCCGGACGGTGAAGGTCCTGCACTCCCGTTAGCCCGATAGATTTGGTGTCGCGCACCGCCCCGTCTTATCAGTCAGTAGCGTTTTGGAACAACCTGTCCGTTGGGCCAATTTACGACGGCGTTTCCAGGCCTCATAAATGTCTTAGTGGCTCGGTGTGTCCCCGGGCCGAGGAGGGGCAATGTTCCGCAATCGGTTCCTTATTCTCCTGGGTGGGTGTGCTCTTGTAGCCTCAGCGGCTATGGCTGACGATATCGGCTTCATTGATTGCTCCAAAAATGCAGAAGGTGCGGAAGTTTTCGCAAAGCCCCGCAGGTCTCCGGAGGTTTTGGCTTCCGTGCCTTGCGGTGAGCGCTTCACCATTCTGGTTTACGGCTTTGTCTTCTCGCGAATTCAGACCGGTGATGGCAAGGTGGGCTTCGTCTATTCCAACCTGATCGCCGTGGATCGTTCTGGCGCTTCCGTGCAGCAGACGGCGTCACCGCGAATGGTCACTGCTGCGGACAAAGTCGCCATTAAGACTGCGCCAGCTGCGCAGGCGGCTCCGTCCGCGCCAGCACAAGTAGCGCCAGCGCAGCCCGCCCCAGCGGCGGCGTCCGCAGCTCCGATTTCGGCATCCACACCACTGGCGCCTGCGTCTCCCGCACCTTCAGCAAATACCGCGGAAACAAGCGCGCCTCTTGCACAACCTGCTCCCCCTGCGCCCGCACAGCCGCAGCCTGTAACAGCTCAACCGGCTCCAGCGCCGCCATCCGAACGGACTTCGCCCTTATCCGCCATGGCTGCGGCGGCACCACCTGCGCCAGCATCGAACGTACCCGAACCAGCCGCGCCCGCTGCGCAGCCTGACCCGCCAGCGTCGGCGCAACCTGAACCCGCGCCGGTCCAGCCTGCACCGCCTGCAATCCGTCCAGTGGAAACGAGGTCGACTTGGGAGAGGCGCAACCCAGGTGGCGTTCGCCGGACACCTTTGATTGAAGTCTTTGGCGGCTACGCCTTTGCCCGCATCGACAGCGGCGCAGGCTATTGGACCAACATGAACATCGGCGGCATGGGGTCGGTTGGCTGGAATTTCAAACCGTGGTTGCAGCTCGTTGGCGACAGCAGCTACAGCACCGTCACGATCAGCGGCACCAAGAACGTCCTTTACGGAAATCATTTCGGTGCGCGTTACTTTCACCGCAGGCTGAGCCGCTGGGGCGCCACTCCCTTTGTCGAAGCCCTTGCGGGCGGATCGCGCGCGGACACTATTGTTAGCGGCGTCGGCGGCTACACCGCTTCGGCCAACTGCGTCTCTTATAAAGTAGGGGGCGGAGTGGATCTCCACCCGTCTCGTCACTGGGAAATCCGTCTGTTCGACGTTGATTACTACCGGACCGCGTTCGGCACCAACGGTCATGAGAACAACTATTGGGCTTCCGCCGGTATCGTTCTCCGCCTCTTCGGCGGATCGTCCGACTACTAGCCCGATTCGCATAATTGCCTGTGGAGGCGGCCGGTTCCGGCCGCTTCTTTTCTTTGTAGCGGCGAGTTTATCTCGCCATCGCCCTATCCCGTCTAACTGTTTTCAACCAAGGCATTTCCCCACGGAGTCGTGCATCCCTCCAATTTCTCTGCGGCAGGCCAACGCCGCTAACCGCAATTGCTTGCTAAACTCCACTCCCTTCATTGCGGCTTTTCGAATGGCCTGCAAATCCTCCACGAAAATGCCGGGCACTCTCTCGTTCAGAATTTCTACTCTCCCGGAAATGATGGTGATCAAATCGGTCAGCTGGTAGGATATTTCTTCGATCAGTTTTGCTCGCTTTGCCCTCACTTCAATCACTTCTCCTGTATCCGCTCGGGAACACGTCTTCCCGTGTGGCCCGTTCTTGGCCCCGCACTCCTCCCCCGGCAAACTGGCCTGTGAATCCAGGCAAGACTTCCTTTCCTGCATTCTAGCTCCCTCATTTTAAGAGTCCCCGTGGCGATTGGAACCACGCTTCTCCTTTAGAGTCGGCCCTCCGAACAAAGTTACAGAATTGCAATAAAACGGACACGCAGACCACTGCCTCACGGCTGTACGCCCGCATAAGCCGGAATCGCCCCGCGCGCAACGTTCTTGTAAACCACCCCGCCTTTCATCACAAACACAACCCGTCGCACCGCCGTAATGTCTTTCAGGGGATCGCCGTCCAGCGCGATGATGTCCGCCTGCAATCCCGGCGAAATCGTCCCGATCACGTCGGCCATTCCCATCGCTTCCGCCCCTAGCGAGTTGGCGGACACCATCGCCGCCATAGGAACCACTCCGCCGTCGCGTACGCGATCGATGAACTCCTCAGCGTTGCGCCCGTGCGCGCCCGCCACGGCGTCCGTCCCGAACACCATCTTCAGCCCCGGAGTTTTCACTGCACGCTGCACCAGTTCGTGATTCATCGGCAGAATCTTCTCCATCGCCGCAAAACCTTCCTCCGTGTAGCCCGGTGTGCCCAGATACTGTTCCTTGTGCAACAAATAGTTCTCGATGATCAGCCCGGCCTGCGGGTCCAGATACGTCCCCTTCTCCGCCATCAATTTCAGGTCGTCGTCCGTCGCCAGCGTGCCGTGCTCGATCTCCGTGCATCCTGCGAGAGTCGCCGCACGCACTGCATCCTTATACGCGTGCACCAGCGTCCGCAGCCCCTGCTTCTTCGCCTCATCGCACGCCGCGTTCAATTGTTCCTGCGAAAGCGTCATCCCTCCGCCCTGCCGTATGCTCTGCGACGCGAAAATCTTGATCGCGTCCGCGCTCGCCTGCTTCTGTTTCCGCACGAACGCGCGTATCTCTTCCGGCGTACCTGTTTTCTCCCCTTGCCCGAACAGCGGCTCTACAGCTGTAAGAATCCGCGGCCCGGCCAGTTTTCCTTTCGCGATCGCGTCGCGCAGCGGAATATCGTTTGCCGCGCCCAGGCTCTGAATCGTAGTGAACCCCGCCATCAGCGTCACCCATGCATTCGACGCCGATTGATACGCATCCTCCTGCGACGTCCCTCCCATTCCCGCATTTTTCCCATCTTTTCCAAAATTCCACGTAATGTGCGCGTGCGCGTCAATCCACCCCGGCAGCACTGTCAGCCCGCGCAAGTCGTAGTCCACGGGCCCGGCGCCCTTGTCAATTTTTGTCTCAACCGCCGCAATCTTCTCGCCTTCCACCACAATGCGCGCGTCACGCAACACCTTGCCCTTCCCATCGAGCACCGTGCTCGCCGCAATCACAATCCGCTTGTTCTTGCCGGCCGCTGGCGCCTGCGCACAAACTCGCTGCCCCATCCCGCACACGCTCGCCAGGCCGAGAAACCCCGCAACGATTTTCGCGGATCGCATATTTGCCCTCCTTCGATCGACCACACTCAGTTCAGCGCGCGCTCGCGGCCCCGGCCCCAATTCCTCCGACCTATCCTGTCGAATGCCGCAACCCGCGCCTTGGATTGCGGGATGGCATTCTTGACTGCCGGTAACGACAGGGAAGCATCATGGCTGGCCTGGCTGTCCCACACCTCGGTAACCCAGATCACGTTTTCATCCGCAGCGTCTTTGGCCACCACATAGCTGAAGCATCCCGGCATATCCACCGCCGCCCCCGTCAGCAGCTTGATCAGTTCTTCGCGCTTGCCGCCCACAGCTGTCAGCTTCACGATTAACCCATACATGTCCTTCGCTCCTTGAGTTTCTGCCAGCATAGGCGCGCCAATCAGGGATAGTGCGCTCAAATATTCCAAGAATTCCCTGCGGCCGATTTCCATCCGCCTAGCATACAACCGTTGTCCGCGCGCGCGGTGGCCATCGCCCCAATTCAGCTACCGCTTGTGGCGTCCGCCATGTCAGTTTGCGCCTCAGCATGAGGAAGCGACGGCCAGGCGTCACCGCTTGCCAGTTGGAAAGCTGAAATGGTGACTTGATGGGCCAGGCCAAGGTGCAGGCTTGCCAAGAAACGAAAACCCTACCGTCACGAATAGCTAAGCAGGAAAGGCTTCTCGAACATCGGCGTGCCGAGAACGGACTTTACCGCCCTCAGGTTTCGTGCGTTGGTGGGCGTCCTCCTGCTGCCACTTCCGCGCCAGCTCATCCAACTCGCCCATTACCCTGCTGATGTCCTTCATGCGCTTCGTGATGCCGTAGGTGACCGCCGGGGGAATGGTCGGCTCATAGTCGCGGAAGACGAAGCCCCGTTGCTCCAGAACGCGGAGACGCTCCGTCAACACGCGCGAAGAAATCCCCTCCACTTGCCGCCGTAGGGCTCCAAAGCGCGTCGGGCCGTTCGAACTCAGTACCCACAGAATATGCATGGTCCAGGGCCGGGCCAGGATTTCCAGCAATTCACCGAAGGGGCAATGGGGTGGTGTTTTCGATGCCTCTCGCATGGTAGCTCCTCACCTGGTTACTTTAAGGTTCCTACTTTACAAATGCAAGTAGTTATTTATAGTAACGATGAAGCACGTCAGGTCATCCAACGGGTATAAGGAGGAACAACATGGCAGCGAATGCAGTCGCAATTTCCACCGGTGCAGAAGCAAGAAGCATTACTCAAGGTGCGGTGGTCGTTTTAGGACGGTTTTTCTTCGCGCTGATTTTTCTGGTGGCTGCTCCCAATCACTTCACCAGGCAAACCATCGCCTTTTCGGCTTCTCAAGGCGTGCCTTTTGCCTCAATCCTGGTTCCGCTTTCTGGTGTGCTGGCTATCGCCGGCGGCCTCAGCATTTTGCTGGGCTATCGCGCAAAACTTGGCGCCTGGCTCCTGGTGCTGTTCCTGATTCCGGTCAGCTTGATGCTGCACAAGTTCTGGACGGTTACCGATCCTATGATGGCGCAGATCCAAATGATTCTGTTCATGAAAAATGTCTCCATGCTCGGCGGCGCCTTGCTCATTTCTCAGTTTGGAGCAGGTCCCTTCAGCCTGGACGCCCGCCGCTCGCGCTGAACCAGTGGCACAGCCTCTGTTGTAGTGGCGAGGCCAGCCACGCCGCTCTTTTTCTTTGTAGCGGCGAGTTCACCAGTTCACCTCGTAGAACTTCAATCTCTTCAGCATTCCACACCAAGACCCCCGCCCTCACAAAACCGATGGCGGGACACCCCGCTCAGGGAAAAAGTACAAGAGGTGCCACGGCGCATAGTGGGCAGAATAGCGACTACTGCAAGTTAGTTCGGTGATGGAGAGAAATGCAAGGTCTGAATCACGGACTCCAACTCTTCCAGGCCTGCGTCGTTAGGGCCTACTAGCAAATATTGCACGGCGCATTTCTTCACGATGGCGACGTATTGCCTCGCATATTGAACGTGCCCATTGGTCGTCTCTCTAAGCTTTGCTTTCCAAAGGGTTTTTCCGTTTATCAAGACCTTTTCTGGAACGCCCAAGTACTCGACAGGCAAGCTCTTCTCTCGCATCAACTGAGCGGCAGCCTTCAGAAAGGCATCTCCGCTGAGCGGACCGGCTTCCCCACTGACGTCCGATGCAGGGAGTTCGAAGCCTCTCCGCTCGAACCCCTCTTTGCTCGGGTCGTTCTCGATGACAACGAGTGGGGGAGCACTAACCATGCGAGCGCGAGCCGCTTCCTCTACTAGCTCCGGATCATTCTTCGTGAGGCTTTTCATGTTTTTCTTCTGCATGGCTTCGACCTCTTGCTGCGGGGCGATCATCCATCCCCTTGGAAGTTCGATCGAAAAGCCGAAATACGGATTCCAATAGTGACTCCCAGTAATCGTGCTCCCGTCTGACCGTACAATCTTGGTGGATGATTCGCTATTTGAAATTGACTTGTCTTGCGCTCCCGAGGAAGGGGAGCTTGACTGCTGGCCGAGGCAGGTAGCTACCAGGGCGAACGAGAGTGAGACATGGAAGGGAGCAATTCCCATCCTCAGCTTCATGGATATGCGAGAATATCATTGATTGCTATCCACAGGAGAGCCCACTAGATGCCACCAGGCCCAGCACCCATGCAGCAGCCGGAACGCCAGCCGATTCCCGGCGTAAAGAATCTCGTCGCCGTCGCCAGCGGAAAAGGCGGCGTCGGCAAGACCACCGTCGCTGTGAACCTGGCGTTGGCTCTGGCAAGGCTCGGCCATAAAGTTGGTTTGCTGGACGCCGACGTGTACGGGCCCAACGTGCCGATCATGCTGGGCACCTTGCAGGAGCCGCAGGCCACTGCCGACAAGCGCATCATTCCCGTGCAATCGCAAGGGCTGAAAATGATTTCGATGGGACTGCTCAATCCCGGCGACAAGCCCATGATCTGGCGCGGGCCGATGCTGCACAGCGTGATCACGCAATTTCTGCGCAGCGTGGAGTGGGGCGAGCTGGATTACCTGATTATCGATCTTCCTCCAGGCACGGGCGATGTGCAGTTGACGCTGATCCAGACCGTCGCCGTCACTGGCGCCGTGGTGGTCACCACGCCTTCGACGGTCGCGCTGGCCGACGTGCGCAAAGCCATTGAAATGTTTCGCCAGGTGAATGTGGAAGTGCTTGGCGTTGTCGAAAACATGAGCACGTTTGCATGCCCGCACTGCGGCAAGGCGATTGACATCTTTGGCCACGGCGAAGGCGCGAAGACCGCGCTTGCCTATGGTGTGCCGGTCCTTGGCGAAATTGAGATCGATCCGCGCATTCGCGTTGGTGGCGATACCGGCAAGCCGGTCGCTTCGCTTGGCGAATCGGGCGCGGGAGCGAAGAGCTTATACAACGTCGCGCGCGCCGTCGCCAGTCGTCTCGCGGAAGTCGCCGGCACCACCGGTGGTCCTACGGTCCAAATCGACTAGCACCCAATTTTTCATTGAATGCCATTGAGTTCCTGATATAATGCTGCCTGGGACAAACCATGTAGAGCAGGGCGCTGCGGCAACCGGGTTGCCGCATTTTCTTTTTGTGGTCTTGGTTGGGCGGATTCGTGGCAAAATCTCTCGAATATTGCCCCAATGTAGGTGATTTAGCCAGAATCAACACTTAAGGGTCGAAAAACCCTGGGTGGCAAATCAAGGCGTGCTGAAATCAAAGGAGTTAACGTCACGAGCTCTGCCTGCCTGACGTTGAGCGATTTTCATTAGGTTTCGCGGGCCGGCCGGCCCTAAAAGACACTTATGAAAAACTCGGGGGGAGGCGGCGGTTATGGTTAACTACGTTTCGGCCAGTTCCGACTCGTCCTCGAGCCGATAACCATGACCCATCAACCCGACATCCGGCCCTATCGCGGCAAGCGGCCGCAAATCGCGGCTTCGGCTTATATCGATCCCGCAGCCGTCATTATCGGTGATGTGGTGATTGGCGAGGATTCGAGCGTCTGGCCGTGCTCGGTGGTTCGCGGCGACGTGCACTACATTCGCATCGGCGCGCGGACCAACATTCAGGACGGCTCGGTCCTGCACGTGATGCGCGACGAATGGCCCCTGATTCTTGGCGATGACGTGACCGTTGGCCATTCGGTGACCCTGCACGGCTGCACCATCGAGTCGCGTTGCTTGATCGGCATGGGCGCGGTAATTCTGAATGGCGTCACCATTGGCGCGGGTAGCATCGTCGCAGCGGGCACCCTGATCACGGAGCGCACCGCGATTCCCGCGGGCAGTCTGGTGATGGGCTCTCCCGGCAGAGTGAAGCGCGTTTTGACGGAGATCGATAAAGCTTCGATCGACGCGTACGCCAAGCGCTACGTCGGTTACAAAAATATCTATCGCGAGGAACCCACCGCGTGAGCGAAGGCGCAGCCAAAAAAGAAAGACCGCGTTCATTTCAGGCTATTCGCGGAGTTCGCGATCTCCTGCCAGACCAGACGTCGCTTTGGAACTTCGTAGAACGAATCGCGCACGAGACGTTCGCTACTTTTGGATTTGGCGAAATTCGTTTGCCACTTTTTGAGCGTACGGACCTTTTCGCACGATCTATTGGCGAAGATACGGACGTCGTATCCAAAGAGATGTATACATTCCTCGATCCACCTGCATGGCTTGAAATCCTTGAAAAGCTTGGGACTGTCAAGGATGTGGATCGAACCGCGACAACTTTTACAATCAAGAATCATCTGCCCAATGAGAACTTTATCGCGGAAGTCCTGAGCCTAAGACCCGAAGCGACGGCAAGCGCGTGCAGAGCCTACATCGAGCACAACATGCAGCAACTGCCGCAGCCGGTGAAACTGTATTACATGGGGCCGATGTTCCGGCGGGAACGGCCGCAGAAGGGAAGATACCGGCAGTTTTATCAGATTGGCGCGGAAGTGCTTGGGGGCAGCGACGCTCCGGCGATTGACGCAGAAGTGATCGAAATGGTCATGACGTTTTTCGACCGGCTGGGCTTGGAAGGCGTCCAGTTGCATATCAACTCCATTGGCGACAAGAACTGCCGGCCGAAATACGTGGAGCTTCTCCGCGAGGAATTGCAGAAAGTCAAAGACAAGCTCGGGCCGGACAGCCGGCGGCGCATCGACACTAATCCGCTGCGTGTGCTGGACTCGAAACTCGAAAGCGAGCAGGAGACCATTGAAAAGCTTCCTCGGATTACGCAGCATTTATGCGATTCGTGCCGCGACAATTACGACGAGGTGAAGCGCCAGCTCGCCATCCGCGGCATCAACTATTCGCAGAACTTCCGGCTGGTGCGCGGGCTCGACTATTACATGCGTACGACGTTTGAAATTACGGCCAAGGGACTCGGCTCGCAAAATGCCGTGTGCGGCGGCGGGCGCTACGACGGACTGCTAGAATTGCTGGGCGGACCGCCAACCAAGGGCATCGGTTTTGCCATCGGCGAAGACCGCTTGATCTTGTCGCTGCAGGAGAGTGGGAAAGCGCCTGCGCAGCAGGGCCGCGATGTCTACATCGCCTGGATGGGGGAACGGGCTCAGGCGACCGCCATTCGCGCCGCGAAAGATTTGCGCAAGGCGGGATTCAGCGTGGAGCTGCCGCCGGTGGAACAAAAATTCGGCAAAGCCCTCGGCCAGGCGGACAAACTCGGCGCAAAATACGCGCTGATTCTCGGCGATAATGAAGTATCCGAAGGATTGTGGACGCTGAAGATGCTGGCGGACGGCTCTCAGGCAAAGTTCACTGAACCGGATTTGCTGGAACATTTGCGCAAGCAAAAAGCACTGTCATCCTGAGGTGGGACAGACATTCCTGTTTGTCCCTGGTAGAGCAGATTGAGCGCGAAGAAGACAGGCAAGAATGCCTGTCCCACAACAGTGCAGGTTAGAATTTGGGCTGCGCTAGGAGAGAATCACTTGTTGGATTTTCTGGGCAATCTGAAGCGCACACACTACTGCGGCGAACTGCGCGCCAAGGACGACGGCCGCGACGCCATCGTCATGGGCTGGGTGGCGCGGCGCCGCGACCTTGGCAATTTGCTTTTTCTCGATGTGAGGGACCGCACCGGCATTGTTCAAGTCGTTTTCAATAAGGAGACGCAGCCCGCAGCGCACGCCAAAGCGGAACACGTGCGCAGCGAATTCGTCATCGCGGTAGAAGGCAAAGTCCTCAAGCGCCAGAAAGCCAATCCGGAATTGGCTACGGGAGAAGTCGAGCTGGTCGCGGCGAAGCTGCACATTCTCAACAACGCCAAGACGCCGCCGTTCCCCATCGAAGACGAAATCAACGCCGCGGAAGAAACGCGTCTGCGCTTCCGCTATCTCGACCTGCGCCGCCCAAAGCCGTCCCGCAATCTGGCGCTGCGCCACAAAATTATTCTCGAAATTCGCAAAGTGATGGACGAGCTGGGCTTCCTCGAAGTGGAAACGCCCATGCTCACGCGCTCGACGCCCGAGGGCGCCCGCGATTTTCTTGTGCCCAGCCGCATCCATCACGGGCAGTTTTACGCGCTGCCGCAATCGCCCCAGATCTTCAAGCAGATTCTGATGATCGCCGGGTTGGACAAATATTTCCAGATCGTGAAGTGTTTCCGCGACGAAGACCTGCGCGCCGACCGCCAACTCGAATTCACGCAGCTCGACCTGGAAATGTCGTTTCCGCGCCAGGAAGACATTTTTCATGTGATCGAGCAGGTGATGGTGCGCGCGTGCGCCGTCGCGGGAATCAAAGCCGAAGCGCCGTTTCCCCACATGCAGTACAAGGACGTCATTCGCAAGTACGGCAGCGACAAGCCCGACCTGCGCTTCGGCATGGAATTGCACGAAGTGACGCATTGTTTTCCGGAAGAAGCCAGGCAAAAGCTGCAAATCGAAGGCAATGTTTTTGCGCTCACCGCTCCCGGCGCGGCAAGCTATTCGCGCAAGCAACTGGACGAATTGACCGAAAAAGCCAAGACGCTCAAAGCACGCGGCGCTTATTTCGTGAAGGTGGCGCCCGAAGGACTCAATTCCACCGTTGAAAAACTGATCGGCGCAGAGAATGTAAAGAAACTCGCCGAAGCTTGCGGCGCGAAGTCCGGCGATCTCGTCGTTGCCGTTTCCGCCAAAGAACAAATCAAAGGCACCGAAGCCGCCGCGCTGATCGCTGGACAATTGCGCTTGCAGCTTGGCGAAGCGCTCGGCGTGATCGACAAGTCGCAGTGGAGATTCCTGTGGCTCACCGGTTTTCCCCTTTTCGAGTGGAGCGAAACGGACAAAACCTGGGTGAGCGCGCAGCATCCGTTCACCGGCATCGTCGACGAAGATCTGGAAAAACTTGAATCCGCACCATGGGAAGTGCGTTCCAAGGGCTACGACCTGGTTTTGAACGGCTACGAACTCGGATCGGGCAGCATCCGAATCCATCGGCAGGACATTCAGGAGCGCCTCTTCAAAGCGCTCGGCCTCAGCGAAGAACAATTGCGCCGCCGCTTCGGTTTTTTTCTCGACGCGCTGACTTACGGCACGCCCCCGCACGGCGGCATCGCGCTCGGCATCGACCGCGTGGTCATGCTCCTCGCGGGCGAAAAATCCATTCGTGAAGTCATCGCCTTTGCGAAAACCACCGCCGCCCAGGATCTGATGGCCGACTCGCCGTCGCCGGTGGATAAAGACCAGCTCGACCAACTCGGCATCGCCATCAAGGAAATTGCTCGAGCAAAATGAGCCGAATTCGCATATTGCCGGAGGCCGTGGCGAATAAAATCGCCGCGGGCGAAGTTGTCGAACGACCGGCTTCGGTGGTGAAAGAGCTGCTCGAGAACGCCATCGACGCGGGTGCGAAAACCATTCGCGTCGAAGTGGAAGTCGGCGGCAAGCGCATGATCCGCGTCATTGACGACGGTCACGGGATGTCGCATGACGATGCGCTGCTGGCGTTCGAGCGCCACGCCACAAGCAAGCTCAAATCCGCCGACGATCTGCTTTCGATTGCCACGCTGGGATTTCGCGGCGAAGCGCTGCCGACGATCGCGGCGGTTTCGCGGCTGCTTCTTGAAACGCGTGATGAAACGGAAGCTGAAGGCACGCGCATCGACTTTGCAGGCGGAAAACTTATGGGAGTGAGACCTGCGGGATTGCCCGCGGGAACAACGGTCAGCGTAGCCGATATTTTTTATTGTGTTCCGGCGCGCAGAAAATTCCTCAAGTCGGACACCACGGAACTGGGCCACATCGCTTCACTAGTCACACACTACGCGCTGGCAAATCCCGGCAAACAATTCATTCTCACCACGCCGACGCAGGAAATCATCAATTGTCCGCCGGCGGAAAAACTGGCCGACCGCGTGTATCAGCTTTTCGGACGGCAAGCGTTGGAAGACCTGGTCGAAATCCCTGCGGCCTCCGCGCCTTTCCGCGCCGCGATTGCCGAACCGGAACTCGAGCCGGGAGAAGAAAATGCTTCGCTGACCGTCAATGGGTTTACTTCGCGGCCTGCTATTCAGCGGATGAATCGCAATGGCATCTATATTTTTGTGAACCGCCGCCTGGTGCGCGACCGGCTGATCCTGCACGCGATTCACGAAGCCTATCGCAACATTCTGCCGCCGGCCGTTTTTCCCGCGACGCTGCTTTTCCTGGAGCTGCCCTACGAAGAAGTCGACGTCAACGTGCATCCCGCAAAAATCGAAGTGCGCTTCCGGCGCTCGCAATTTGTCCACGACTTTACGCGCGATGCGATTCGCCAGGCACTGATGAGCGCGCGGCCAATTGCCAGCTTTGCAGCCCTCGCTGCTGCCGCTCCGCAAACCGCCGGCGCCGGGAATGGAGCGCTGTCCGGCGGAATCACGCCCGCTCCAGTGGAATCCGGCGTGCCGCGCGCGATCATTCCTCCGATCGAAGAGATTGGCTTAGGCTCCGGCGTCGGCTCGGACTTCGGGTCAGGCGGAGGCTTCGATCTCACCGGAGCGCAGATGCGAGCGGTGGAGCAGCGGATTCCGTTCACATCGGGAACTTCATTTGGCGCCGGCATCGCTCCGGCGCAGGTTTCTACAGTAGGGAATTGGGCCGCGAATCTCGCCACTCCGAGCGCCGACGCTCCCGCAAGCCTGCCGCGGCCGGAACAAATTGCGGACCTTAAACCTCTGGGCCAAGTGAGCGCGAGTTTCATTGTCGCCGTGAACGGCGATGGCCTCTGGCTCGTCGATCAGCACGTGGCGCATGAGCGTGTGCTCTTTGAGCAGCACCTCGAAGCGCGCCGCGCCGGAAAAATCGAAGCCCAGCGCATGCTCCTGCCGCTAGTGATTGAATTATCGCCACGGCAGATCGTCACTTTCGAAAAAATCGCGGAGGAGCTGGCAGCGAACGGTTTCGAAGTCGAACTGATGGGGCCGAAAAGCGTGGCGATCCAGGCCGTGCCCGCGGGGGTGATCGCTCCTGACGCCGAAAAATTGTTGCGAGAGATTCTCGACGGCATCGAGCGCGAGAATGCCGCGATTTCGATTGAAACGTTGCAAGCGAAAATCGCCGCGTCCACGGCGTGCCATGCGGCTATCAAGGTAAACATGCCGCTGGAGCAAGCGAAAATGGAATGGTTGCTGGACGCGCTGGCAAAGACGGATTGTCCTATGAGCTGTCCGCATGGACGGCCCGTGGTGTTGCGCTATTCCCTGAAAGAGATTGAGAAAGCCTTTCACAGAATTTGACTTTGTAACCGCCGGGTGTCAGCACGGCCATCGGGAGACTCACGGAATGAGCGAATCGCAAAAGACAGCAGTGATTTTCGGCTTGGCCAACAAGCGCAGCATCGCCTGGGCCATCGCGCAGAAATTGCACCAAGCCGGCTGGCGGTTGGCCATTACTTACCAGAACGAACGATTGGAGCAGGAAGCCAAGGACCTGATTGCGGATCTGCCCGGCGCTTCCGGCTTTATGTGCGACGTCTCGTCGGATGAGCAAATCGCAAAACTTTTCGATGAACTAAAGGCCCGATATGGCGTGTTGAGCGGCATTGTGCACAGCGTGGCGTTCGCACCGGCGGAAGAACTGAAGGGCGAATTTGTAAACACCACGCGCGAGGGCTTTCGCATCGCGCATGACATCAGCGTGTACTCGCTAATCGCCGTGTCTCGGTCCGCGGCTCCGCTGATGACCGCAGGCGGAGGAATCGTTACGCTGACGTACTACGGCGCGGAAAAAGTCGTGCCGAAGTACAACGTGATGGGCGTGGCCAAAGCCGCACTCCAAGCCACGGTCCGCTATCTAGCGAACGATCTTGGGCCGAAGGCCATCCGCGTCAATGCCATTTCCGCCGGGCCCATCAAGACACTCGCGGCGCGGGGTATCTCCAATCTTGGCGACATGCTGAAGGCGCATGCCGAGCGTGCGCCGTTAAAGCGCAACGTGGATCCCGGCGAAGTCGGCGCGACCGCTGCATTTCTGCTTTCGGAAGCAGGCTCCGGCATTACCGGCGAGACCATCTTCGTCGATTGCGGCTATAACATCATGGGGTTTTGAGTGGCCCAGGCAATCTTGCCTGTGCGCGTTTCATCGGACTCAAGAGAAATTCGCACGGCTATGATTTGGCTGTGCCGCCCAAATGTCCAAACTCACCATCGCCATTGACGGTCCTGCGGGGTCCGGCAAGAGCAGTGTGGCGCGCCGCGTCGCGGCGATGCTCGGGTATTTGTATCTGGACAGTGGTGCGATGTACCGCGCGCTTGGGCTCAAGGCTCTGCGGCAGGGCATCCCGCTGGACGATGAAACACGACTTGTGGCGCTCGCGAACGAAACACACATCGAGCTGCGTGCTCCCACCGCGGAGCACGAAGCAGCGGGCGCGAAAAATTGTGTTTTCCTGGATGGTGCTGACGTCACTCGCGAGATTCGGACAAGCGAGGTTGCGCAGGCGGCGTCGCGGCTCGCAACGATTGCAGAGGTGCGCCATGTGCTCGTTGCCGAGCAGCAGCGTGCCGGGACCGGCGGCGGGATCGTGATGGAAGGGCGCGACATCGGTACTGTGGTGTTCCCCAGGGCCGAGCTGAAAATTTTTCTCGACGCTTCGCCAGAAGTGCGTGCGGAGCGCCGCTGGAAAGAGCACCAGGAAAAAGGCGAGCGGATTACGCTCCCGGAAGTTTTCGACGAAGTGATTGAGCGTGACAAGCGCGATCGTGAACGCAAAGTTTCGCCGCTGGTGCGCGCTTCCGATGCCGTGCTTGTCGACAACACCGCGATGGGCATTGAAGAAACCGCGCGATTGATCGTTATGCTCGCGGGGGAACGCGAGAAAGAATCGGCGGGAGCCGCCGGAGGGAAGCCGTGATTCGGACATTGCTGATGCTGGTGTTTTCCGCTGGCGCGACGCTCTTTGTCGCGCCCCTGCTCGCGTTCGCGCAGACCGCCTCCGGCACGGCAGACGCAACGCGAAAATTCCGCGAGTATCTCGATGAAGATTGGAAACGCTGGATGCAGGAATATCCCGAACCGGCGACTTCCGTTGGATTTCCCGGCCAGAATCGCCGGTGGACCGACGTTTCACGAGAGGGAATCGAAGCGAGAATCCGCCACCTTCACGAAAGCCTCGCGAAGCTGAAGTCCATTTCGCGCGATGCACTTCCTGCCGGCGAGCAACTCGATTACGACCTTTACCGGCAACGGCTGGAAACCACGGAAGAGGGATTGCAGTATGGCGATGACCCCATGCCGTTCCGTGGCGTAGTGCCTTTCAACTTGTGGATGCCGATGTCACAAATGGGCGGAATTCAGCAAGGAATTCCGTCGACGCTGGCGGAGATGCCTCATCAGACGGTGGCGGACTACGAAGATATTCTGGCGCGGCTGGAGACGCTGCCGAAGCACGTAGAACAGCACATCGAGTTGTTAGGCGAAGGATTGAGGCGCGGGTACTCGCCGCCCAAATTCATGCTGCGCGATGTCCCAAAGCAAATTGCGGGCCTGATTCCAGCGGATTCGCTCGCGAGCCCCTTGCTGGAGCCGTTCAATAAATTCCCCGCGGGATTTTCCGAAGGCGAGAAGGCACGATTGACGGACGGCGCGAAACTGCTTTATTCCAGCGAGATTGTTCCTGCAATTCAGAGATTGCATGACTACGTCGCACAAACTTACGTGCCGGCGTGCCGCGAGTCCATTGCAGCCACGTCGCTGCCGAATGGCGGCGCCGCATATGCGTTTCACGTGCGCTGGCAAACGACTACGAACCTGACGCCGGCGCAGATTCACGATGTCGGCCTCTCCGAAGTGAGACGAATCCGCGCGGAGATGGACAAAGTCATCGCATCGACGGGGTTCAAGGGCAGCTTCCATGACTTTACGGAATTTCTGCGCACCGATTCACGGTTTTTCTACGACAAGCCGGATGATTTGGTAGACGGCTACCGCATCATCGCGAAGAAAATCGACCCCGAGCTCGCGCATGTCTTCGGAAAGCTGCCGCGTCTGCCGTATGGCGTTTGCGTCATTCCTGATTTCAAAGCGCCTTCAGAAACCACCGCCTACTATCAGGCGGGCGCACCCTCCGCTGGCAGGCCCGGCTGCTATTTTGTGAACACCTATAACCTGCGTGCGCGGCCGAAATGGGAGATGGAAGCTCTCACGTTGCACGAATCGGTTCCCGGACACCATCTGCAGATTTCCCTGGCCCAGGAGCAGCAGGGCCAGCCGGAATTCCGAAAGCACTCCGGCTACTCGGCGTTTGTCGAGGGCTGGGCTCTGTATTCCGAGAGCCTCGGCGAAGAGCTTGGCATGTACAAGGACCCGTACTCGAAGTTCGGGCAGCTCAGCTATGAAATGTGGCGCGCCGTCCGGCTGGTGGTGGATACCGGGATGCATTCCATGGGCTGGACGCGGCAGCAGGCGATCGATTTCTTCCGCGAAAATACCGGAAAGACCGATCAGGACATCACCGTCGAAGTCGATCGTTACATCGTCTGGCCGGGTCAGGCGCTGGCATACAAGATCGGGCAGATGAAGATTCACGAGATGCGCACAGAGGCGGAAAAGAAACTAGGCGCGAACTTCGATGTGCGCAGATTTCACGATGCTGTTCTCGAAAATGCCGCTGTGCCGTTGAGCGTGCTCGAAGCACACGTGAAGCAGTGGATGGGTTCACAAACAGCACATTAAGAACTCCCCGTCTTTTTCCCGACAGAAGCAATGCACAAGCGCAATCCTCCGAGGTGCCGCGTGTTTTAGCGGTCCGGCATTGCTAGGTACTTGAAAATTAACAGGTTATGCGAAAAATAAGCCAAAAATGCATATTTTCAAAACTAGTGCTTGACAGAAAATCGATCTCCGTTTACTTTCAGGATACCTCAGTCATATGTCTCGGCCTTGCCGGGGCCCTCACTGAGCGTGAAAAGGCAGATATGAGACACGAAGACAAAAGCCAATACGGTTCGATGACATGGCCGCAGGGTCTCGTGGACTGCTTGTTCGCGCGACTCTAAACCAAACCGCCTAAGTCGTTTCGATCCAAAGCGATCCACTACGGGATTTATTTCCCGGGATGGTGAAGTTCACGGCTACTTCTTCTGATGAAGCCGTAAGGCTCGGGTGCGAATCCCGATTCCGTGAACGCCAATTCCTCCCGGAATTTTTCTCGCCAGTGAATCGGCAAAGCGATGCGACGTCGGCGATTGAACGCTGCGCGTGTGTTCGGAAGAAGAAAGAACGTAAGAAGATTTGGAGGCGAAGAAGAGATCAAAAAGTTTGCGGCGTGGTGAAGGCTTGGGTTACTTCGAGCACCGACGGTCGCAGGTTCGACTCCTGCCGGTGGCGTAAGCCGCCGTAGCTCAGTGGATAGAGCAGCGGTTCAGCAACACGACTTGAGCCGCCGATTCCCGCCGCAAGAATTTGCAGCGTGGCGAAGGCGCGAGTTCCTTCGAGGGTTATGGGTTCGAATCCCACCTGGTCCACAACGGCGGGCCAGTAGCTCAATGGCAGAGCAAAACTCGGGCCGATATTTCCCGCCGGAAGAGGAAAGGGCACAGCCAGCAGTGGCTGTGCTACCAAGATGCCGGGATGGCGCGGAGAAGAGTTACTTCGTCTGTCAAACGACGTGGGGCCATGGCCCTACTACTCTGATCGACTATTCCTCCCGGCTTAATTTTGGCCGGCGCGAATCGCGGACCAGTCGGCGGTTCGCGCCGGGGCCGGGCACAGAGTGAAGTCTGTGCCACTAGGAGTTGGACGTGGTGTAGGACAGGGTTACTTCGCCTCTGGAGCGGGAGGTGTGGGTTCGATTCCCACCTGGGTTGAAAAATCCAGTGGCTCAGTGGTCCGAGCGCCTAATGTTCCCTGGCCGAACGTTCCCGTCCAGCAGTTTTTTTGACAGTAGCCAAAGGAGAAGGGAAATGAAGCAGGACAAGAATCTCGCGCAGTCAAATCGCCAGTCCTTGAAAGGCTCGGAGCAAGACTCCGATCCGTCAACACATTCCGGCTGCGGTAGGCAGCCTTAGAAAGGAAAAAGCAGTGGGCAGTGATTTGAACCGATACTTTTCCCGGATGGGCGCACGTGTGAGGGTTTTGGAAGGTGTTTCCACGGTCCGTCGCTGGAACGGGTTCGCGTCTCGCGAGGATGCACCGCGCATTGTTCTCGACATTCGTCGAGACAAGCTCGGTGAATACTACGAGATCCGGACAGCTCCCGGCGGCAAGCAGGAGATCGTCGTTCTGAACGTGCAGCCAAGGGAAAAGCACTTGCTTCTGCTCAGCCGTCAGTTCGGCGCGCAGGGGCAGTTTCTGGCCAAGCAGAAGTTTCTGTGCGGTCACGACGAGCGGCACTGGTTCGTTGCAGCAATTCCAGAAAACGAACCGGTGAGCACGGTCGCGAGCGCAAAGATCGCGCTGAAGCCAGAAGAAATCCGGACGCGAGAGGAAGCGCTGGGAGTCTCCCGCAAGGAGAGTTTTCGGCGTAAGAATGCGGCCTTCATCCGCCAAGGGGAATGGTTTTTCATTCCGGACGCGGACGTCGAAGCCACCTCTTTGCTCATTCTTCGAAATGAGCCGCTCTCACGTGGAAACAGTGGAAAGCCACACTGGGCTGAGGAATGCTATCGGTCCGGCGGGGAAACCGTCTACGTGTCGGGCAAGTATCCCTCGGGCATAGCTGCCCGGGACTACAACCGATTGCCGGAGCAAGAGCGCAAGCGCGGCAACTTCCGAGTGATGCAGCGCGATGCGTCTGTGCATGTACGCGGTGAGATCCGCCATCCGGACCACGAAACAGTCGTGCTGAATGGTTGGCATCGTGTGTTGATGAATACTGAGAGCCGCTCGAAAGCAATGCGCTTTCTGGCGTTTCTCGACTAACGCCTGGAGCTTTGTGCTCCGGAGCATGGCATCCGGAGCACAAAGCTTTCGGAGAAAGGAGGAGTGGCAGCAATGGCAAAGATGAACGTATGGAAGCGGATGTTCCCAGTGCGGACGCACGAAGGGGCGGTGGCGCAGAAGGTGGACGCGAAGAGCGAACTCCGGCGCACCGTGCTCACGTGCTTGCTCTGGGAGGCCACCTTCTACGAGAAGGGCAACGACATCGCAAAGCGCATCGCCGCGCTCGCCGCCGAGAACAAGCCGGAAGTCTTGGCAGCTCTCGCGCGCGAGGCGCGCACCAAGATGCAGCTTCGTCACGCGCCGCTCTTCCTCGCGCGTGAGCTCGCGCGCCGCAAGGGCGCGGGTCCGCTCGTGGCGGAAACGCTCGAGAGCGTGATCCAGCGCGCCGACGAACTCGGCGAGTTCGTGGCTCTCTACTGGAAGGAAAAGAAGCAGCCGCTTTCTGCGGGCGTAAAGCGCGGGCTGGCGAGGGCGTTCACGAAGTTCGACGCCTACCAGCTCGCGAAGTACGACCGTGAATCGGCAGTCAAGCTCCGCGACGTGCTGTTCCTCTGCCACGCGAAGCCCAAGGACGAAGCGCAGGCTGCGCTCTGGAAGAAGCTCGTTGAGAACACGCTCGAATCTCCCGATACCTGGGAGGTTGCCTTGTCCGCAGGGAAGGACAAGCGCGAGAACTTCGAGAGGCTCCTGCGTGAGGGGAAGCTGGGCGGCATGGCCGTTCTGCGAAACCTCCGCCTGATGCTGGCATCGGGCGTCGATCCGAAGCTCATCCGTGAGCGGCTGGACAAGGGTGTCGCGCGAGCGCTGCCGTTCCGTTTCGTGACGGCGGCGCGTCATGCTCCGAAGCTGGAGGACGCGCTCGAAAAGGCTATGCTCAAGGGTATCGCCGGGCTCGAGAAGCTTGCAGGACTGACCGGACTCGTCGTAGACGTTTCCGGTTCGATGAACTACAAGCTCGCGAAGAAGGGCGAAACCACGCGCATGGACGCTGCCGCCGGGCTGGCGATTCTGCTTCGCGAAAAGGCCGAGGATTTTTCCATCGCTACCTTTTCCGACGCTTGCGTCGAGCTGCCTCCGCGGCGCGGTTTCGCGCTGCGAGACGCAATCGTGGGTTCGCAGGCGCACTCGGGGACGTACCTCAAGCGCGCTCTGACGCAGCTATACGATAAGCAGGAGTGGCGCGAGCTCGAGCGGCTGATCGTCATTACCGACGAACAGTCCCACGACGGCATCTTGCGTGCCTGGACGCCGCGCGCGTACGTGGTGAATGTGGCCCCGTACAAGCACGGCATCAGCTACGGCAACAACTGGACGCACATCGATGGCTGGTCGGAGCGAATTGTCGATTACATCACCGCGGTGGAAGCAGAACCCGCGGGTTGACGAGCCGTTCTCCAACCGAACAATCCAACGGGCGCAGCAGGGAAACCTGCTGCGTTTTTTTTTGAGGTGATTGACGTGCGAAATTTGAGGCTTGCTCAGGCCGGCGCGGACATCGAGCTCAAAAACTCCATGTTGGACTTCGACTTGGACAGACGGCTGATCAACAGTTCCATGGCCTCGACTGTAGAGAGGGGGCTCAGCACCTTGCGCAGCACCCACACGCGGCTCAATTCTTCCGGCGGCAGGAGCAATTCGTCCTTACGGGTGCCGGAGCGCTGGATGTCGATGGCCGGGAAGACGCGTTTATCGGCGAGGCGCCGATCGAGATAGATTTCCATGTTGCCGGTGCCCTTGAACTCTTCGAAGATGACGTCATCCATGCGGCTGCCGGTATCGATCAAGGCAGTGGCGATGATGGTGAGCGAGCCGCCTTCCTCCACGTGGCGCGCGGCCGCGAAGAATCGCCGCGGGCGCTGCAGGGCGTTGGCATCGATACCGCCGGAGAGCACTTTGCCGGAAGGCGGTGTGACGGCATTGTAGGCGCGCGCGAGACGGGTGATGGAGTCCAGCAGCACGACGACGTCGCGCTTGTGTTCCACGAGGCGCTTGGCCTTTTCGAGGACCATTTCGGCGACCTGGATATGGCGCTGTGGCGGCTCATCGAAAGTCGAACTGATTACTTCACCCTTGACGGTGCGCTGCATGTCCGTGACTTCTTCGGGACGCTCATCAATGAGCAGCACGATCAATGCGACTTCGGGATGATTGGTGGCGATGGCATTGGCCATGGACTGCAACATCATGGTCTTGCCCGTGCGCGGCGGCGCGTTGATCAAGCCGCGCTGCCCCTTGCCGACCGGGCAAAGAAGATCCAGCACGCGGCCGGTCAAATTTTCCTTGGTCGTTTCCATCTTCAAACGGCCCTGCGGATAAAGCGGCGTCAGGTTGTCAAAGAAAATCTTGTTGCGCGCGACTTCCGGGTCCTCAAAATTGACGGCTTCGACTTTGATCAGTGCGAAATAGCGTTCGCCGTCTTTCGGCGGGCGCACCTGGCCGGAGACGGTGTCGCCGGTGCGCAGGTCAAACTTGCGGATCTGCGACGGGGAAACGTAGATATCGTCCGGGCCGGGGAGGTAGTTGTATTCGGGAGCGCGCAGAAATCCGAATCCATCGGGCAGGCATTCGAGGACGCCTTCGGAGAAAATCAAACCGTTCTTTTCTGTCTGCGCCCGGAGGATTTGGAAGATCAACTCCTGCTTGCGCATGCCGCTCGCGCCGGGAATGTTCAATTCCTTGGCGATCTTGGCGAGGTCGGTGATGTTCTTTTCCTTCAGCTCGGCAAGGCTGATGCTCATCTGATTGCTTCCTTCAACGTTTGTTTCTTTTGGCATATATCCTTAGCTTTGATTGTGAAAATTGACCCTGGGAATCCGGATTGTTTTTGAGGTGGCGCGCCGCACTGGCCGTTGACCGCTCTGCGGTCACAACAACCGAAGGCGCGAAAACCTGCCGCGATGGGCAAACCAGACTTTCCTGCAACCGGAGGCAACGCCGGGACGCGGCGAACCAGAGAGTTCCTCAAGCGTAACACCGGCCGCGCCGGTGTCAACTCGCGGGAAGGGCCGGACCCGATACAGCGCTGCTTAGTTGGTCAAACTCTTGTCTTTCTCGGCGCCGGCTACGAATGGTTCTGCTACGGGCGCAACTGCGGCATGCTCGAGCGGCACCGTTGGCCGCTCCAGCGCAATCTGCAGCACTTCATCCATCGTTTCTACAAAATGCATCGTAAGAGTGGCGAGGATCTCCTGCGGGATTTCCGCTAGGTCCTTCTCATTGTCCTTCGGAAGCACTACTGTACGCAAGCCCATTCGATGAGCGGCCAGGAGCTTCTCCTTGACGCCGCCAATGGGCAGCACTTTGCCGCGCAGCGTGATTTCGCCGGTCATGGTGACGTCGCGGCGGACAGGATTCTTGGTCAGCGCGCTCACGATCGACGTGCAAATAGTGATTCCTGCGGACGGTCCATCCTTGGGGATGGCGCCTTCGGGCACGTGCACGTGAATATCAATCGTGCGGTAGAAATCCCTGGGCAGCCCGAGCAGGTTGGAACGCGAACGGACGTAGCTCATCGCCGCTTGCGCGGACTCCTGCATCACGTCGCCAAGTTTTCCCGTGAGGGTAAGCCGGCCTTTGCCTTCCATCAGCGTGGCCTCCGTGGCTAGCACGGAGCCCCCTACCTCAGTCCACGCCAGGCCGGTAGTCAGCCCAATTTCATTGTGTTTCTCCAGCCAGAATTCGCGATACTTCAGCACGCCCAGGAAATCGTTCGCATTTGTCGGCGTGATTTCCGCGCTCGAACTCGCGCCGTCGGTGACTACCTTCCGTGCCATCTTGCGCGCAATGTTTTGAATTTCCCGCTCCAGGCTGCGCACTCCCGCTTCGTGCGTGTAGTGCCGGATGATGTGGAGAAGCCCTTCGTCCGTAAACATAAGGTTCTTGTCGGTCAGCCCGGTCGCTTCGCGCGCACGCTTCACCAGGAAGCGCTTGGCAATCTCCAGTTTTTCCTGCTCGGTGTAGCCCGGAAGACGCAGGATCTCCATGCGGTCCTGCAGTGGTTGCGGGATCGTATGCAGCACATTGGCGGTGCAGACGAACATTACTTTCGAAAGGTCATACTCCACGTCCAGGTAATGATCCGTAAAGGAGCCGTTCAGTTCCGGATCGAGCACTTCCATCAGCGCCGCCGACGGATCGCCGCGGAAGTCCGTGGACATCTTGTCCACTTCGTCGAGAACGAAAATCGGATTCACCGTCCCGGCCTTTTTCATCATCTGGATGATCTGGCCGGGCAGAGCGCCGATATAGGTGCGGCGATGCCCGCGAATTTCCGCTTCATCGCGCACGCCACCGAGCGATACGCGCACGAACTTGCGTCCAGTCGCATGGCCGATGGACATGGCCAGCGACGTCTTGCCCACGCCTGGAGGTCCGACGAAGCACAGGATCGACCCTTTTGGATTCTTCACCAGTTGGCGGACGGCAAGGAACTCGAGGATGCGCTCTTTGACTTTCTCGAGGCCATAGTGCTCTTCGTTCAAAATCTTTTCCGCAGCCTTGATGTCGCGAATTTCCTTCGATTTCTTCTTCCAAGGCACGGCGAGCAGCCAATCCAAATAATTTCGGCTGACCGTAGACTCCGCGGACATCGGGGGCATCAGTTCCAGGCGCTTCAGCTCCTGGATGGCCTTCTCATGGACTTCCTTGGACATCCCGGCGGTGTCGATCTTCTTTTTCAGTTCGTCAATTTCGCTCTTCTCGCCGCGTCCCAGTTCTTTCTGGATGGCCTTCAGCTTCTCGTTCAGGTAATACTCTTTTTGCGCGCGTTCCATCTGGCGCTTCACGCGCGTATTGATATTGCGATCGACGTTCAGCTTTTCGAGCTCGATCTCCAAGATGTCGCCGATGCGATTCAGCCGCTCAACGGGATCGACCGTCTCGAGCAAATCCTGCTTTTCGTCCACCGGCAGTTGCAGGTTTGCCGCAATCGTATCCGAGAGCCGCGCCGGATCATCCACGCGCGCGGCCGCAATCATGGTGTCGTAATTCAGGCTCTGCGAAAGCTTGATGAACTGTTCGTACAGGCCGGTAATCTTCTGGACGGTCTGATCGACTTGCGGCGATGGCTCGACGCGCGCCCCCAGTAGCCGGACCGTGGCGCGAAAGAAACCTTCTTCCGTGGCGATTGACAGCGCTCGGGCCCGCTCCACGCCTTCCACCAAAACTTTGATATTGCCGTCGGGAAGCTTGACGCTCTGCACGATGTTGGCAAGGGTCCCCACGGCATAGATTTCTTCCGGCTTGGGGTCATCGACCGATGCGTCGTGCTGCGTGGATAGAAAAATCTTCTTGTCACCGGCCAGCGCTTCTTCGAGCGCGCGGACGCTCGCCTCGCGCCCGACGATAAACGGGGTCATCTGCTGCGGAAAGATGACCATGTCACGCACCGGCATCATGGGCACGCGCTTCATTTCTTGTTTTTCGCGAGTAAACATTCAGTCCCCTGGGTTCTGCTGATGCGGCGCCGGGCAGGCCGCATCGTAAGATTCGAGCCTGAGCGGCTTATCCGGCCTTCTCGAGCAAACTCCAATTGATTTCGCGTGTGCGGACCATGTCCGCCGTAACCACAAAATCGCGCACCTTGCGCTGCATGGGCAAGTGATACATCAGTTCTAGCATGAGGTCTTCGAGAATCATACGCAAGCCGCGCGCGCCGACTTTGCGCTGAAGTGCTAACTCCGCCACGGTCTCAAGCGCATCGTCCGTAAACCGCAAACGCACGTTTTCGAATTCGAACAGGCGCTGGTACTGCTTCAGCAGCGCGTTTTTCGGCTCCGTCAAGATTTTCATCAGCGCGCCTTTGTCCAGATCGTTCATGACTCCGGCGACCGGCAGGCGGCCCACAAATTCGGGGATCAGTCCGTAGCGGATTAAATCGCCCGGCTGCACCTGCTCCAGCAATTCCGTGTTGCGGCGCTGCGGCGTGGTTGGCGCGGCGTCCGTGTGGAAACCTAGCGAACGCCGTCCGGCTCGCTTCTCGATAATTTTCTCGAGGCCCACGAAAGCTCCGCCGCAAATAAAAAGAATGTTCGTCGTATCCACCGGCGTGAATTCCTGGTGCGGATGCTTGCGACCGCCCTGCGGAGGCACATTGGCTACCGTGCCTTCGAGAATCTTCAGCAGCGCCTGCTGCACGCCTTCGCCGGAAACATCGCGCGTGATCGAAGGGTTTTCATCCTTCTTGGCGATCTTATCGATCTCATCGATATAGATGATGCCTTGCTGGGCCTTCTGCACGTCGCCGTCTGCCGCTTGCAGCAACTTCAAAATAATGTTCTCGACGTCTTCACCCACGTAGCCCGCTTCGGTCAGCGTTGTGGCATCAACAATCGCGAAGGGCACGTCCAGCATCCGAGAAAGCGTTTGAGCCAGCAAAGTCTTGCCCGTGCCGGTGGGCCCGATCAACAAAATATTCGACTTGCTAAGTTCAATATCGCCCGGCTGCTTGTTCAGGAAAATCCGTTTGTAATGGTTGTAAACCGCGACGGCCAGTTTCTTCTTCGTGCGGTCCTGCCCGATGACATAGCCATCCAGAAACTGCTTGATCTCTGGGGGACGTGGAAGGCGCTTCGTCGGCGCAGCGGCCTGTTCGCGCTTCTCGTCTTCCAGTATCGTCTGGCAAACACCCACGCACTCATTGCAGATATACGCTCGCGGATAGTCCGAAGGCGAACTGATCAGCTTTTCGACCTGCTCCTGTGTCTTGTGGCAAAAGGAGCAGCGCAGCGGCTCATCTGGGTTAAATTTTTTCACCGGTATGAAGGCCTCGTCTCCGCTGGGCTTTGACGGAGTCTCTAGTCACTATTCTAGGCCGATTATTCCCCGAACAAAAGAGAAAGTCGATGGGTTACTAACCTTTTGGAACCACCGTGAATTTCCCCGCTTCAAACCGCAAAGCACTCCGCCGCGCGAATTCTAGCGGTGCTTGAAGATAATCTCGTCGATCATCCCGTATTCCTTGGCTTGCTCGGGATTCATGATGTAATCGCGGTCGACGTCTTTCTCAATCCGGTCCACGGGCTGCCCGCTGTGCTTCGCCAGCAGCGTATTGATCGTCGTGCGCATGCGCAGAATCTCTTTTGCGTGCAAATCAATGTCCGTCGCCTGCCCGCCCAGCCCAGACATCCACGGCTGGTGAATCAGGATGCGCGCATTCGGCAGCGCAAACCGCTTTTTCGGCGCGCCACCGGCCAGCAGCACCGCCGCGATCGAAGCCGCCTGCCCAACGCAAGTCGTCACCACGTCTGGCTTCACGAATTGCATCGTATCGTAAATTGCGAATCCCGCCGTGATCGACCCGCCCGGCGAGTTGATGTAAAGCTGAATGTCTTTCTCCGGATCTTCCGCCTGGAGGAACAGCATCTGCGCCGTCGCCAGGTTCGCCACGTGATCGTCAATCGGCGTCCCGATAAAAATGATGTGCTCTTTCAGCAGCCGCGAATAAATGTCGTACGCGCGTTCGCCGCGGCTGGTCTGTTCCACCACCATCGGTACGAGCGTTGTACCGCGATATTCTGGTTCTTCGAAGCTTTTCATTGGGTAAATGTCGCTGGCACTGGGCCGGAGTGTTTCACTTTGCATCCGTTGCCGCATTCGCTGCCGCAACGGTTTTGATTTTGGCATTCTGCGCCAGCCAGTCGAGTGTCTTGTCGCTGCGCAGCTTGGCTTTCATCCTATCGAGCGTCCCTTGCTTTGTCAAACGCGCGCGAAGCGCTTCCGCCGATTCGCCACTATGCCCGGCCATGTGTTCGAGCTCGTGCGTGACCTCTTCGTCTGTCACGTCGATGTTTTCCACCGTCGCGATACGGTCAACAATCAATTCCGCTTTCACATCATCCTTGGCGCGTTCTTCCTGGCGCTTCCGCAGCGTCACCCAGTCCACGTTCACCGCCCGTGGATCCACTCCCTGCGCCGCCAGCGACCGCACCACGCGCTCCAGCCGCACGTCCATTTGATGCTCCACCAGCGCTTCCGGCACAGGGAAGTCGTGCTGCTTCACAATTTCCGCCAGAACTTTCTCGTGCAGCATTTCCTTGTGCTTGTGGTCGCGCTGATGCTCCAGCCCTTCGCGAACCTTCCTCTTCAGCTCGTCAAGCGAAGTCGCGTCGCTCACATCCTTTGCGAACTCATCATTTATTTCCGGCAGTTTCTTCGTTTTGATTCCCAGCACTTCTACCGCATAGTGATATTTCTTGCCCGCCAGCTTGGGGTCCGGATAATCCGCCGGATACTCCACGTCAAAATTTTTGTGATCGCCCGCGTTCGCGCCCTTCAGGTTGGTGTTGAACGGCTCCATGGTCTCTTCCGCCCCGATGTGGCAGAGCACGCTCTCCGCTTGCAGCGGGTCGCCTCCGCCTTCCGGCGTGCCCAGCAGCTTCACCTGGGCAAAGTCCCCGTCCTGAATCGCTCGTCCTTCGACCGGTGCAAACGCCGCTGCCCGCTCGCGCATCTCTTCGAGCGTCTTCATCACGTCTTCCTCTGTGATGTCCATCGTCGGCATTTCAAACGCCAGGTTCTTGTAATCGCCCAATTCGAATTCCGGCAGCACTTCAAACACCGCGCGAAACTTCAAAGGCTGCCCTTCGTTGAAGTCCAGCTTGTCCACTTGCGGCTGCGAGACTGGCGTCAATTTCTGCTCCGCCACCGCTTTTTCCACGCGCTCCGGCACCAGCGATTGCAGCACTTCTCCCTTGATATCCTCTGCGAACTTCCGCCGGATCAGCGAAACGGGCGCTTTGCCACGCCGGAATCCCGGCACGTTCGCAAGGCGGGCGAACTCCTTCGCCACGCTCTCAATCTTTTTTGTCACTTCTTCGGCGGGAATCTCCAATTCCAGCTCGCGGCGGCATGTCGCTTCAGCCATACATAATGTCCTCTACTTCCTTCTGAGTAAGTACCGGGGCATTCTTACCTGCCGTCAGAACGGGAAGCCCCATCACAGCATCTTTGATAATTCGTCCCCTGTCCCTCTGGTTCGCTTTTTTTTCGGAATCAGTACGATGCGCTCACCCTCGACATTTTGCGTCCAAGTCGTCCCCGGCGCGCAGGTTCATTTTTCCGCGAATTGCTTGCGGCAGCACCAGCCGCCCTCTCGTCGAGACCTTTGTTGTCACGAGGAATCAATCTTACTAGGAATCTGCGGCCTTGGCCAATCGGCCGAAGGTGGGTCAAACGCGGGTATGGCTCGAGGAACTATCCATCACCTAGCTACGACTGGGTTTCTTAAGGCCTGGCGCGTCTTCGCAAGGTGGTTCTGCGAAAACAGTAAGCGTCATTTATACCGGCAATTACTCGTATCTCAGCGCAACCAACGGATCAACACGCGTTGCCCTGCGCGCGGGAATGTAACATGCGGCGAGCGCCACCAGCGTCAGCAGCACTGCCACGGCGATCATTGTCAGCGGATCGTTGGCATGGATATCGTAGAGCATCGAGGCCAGGTAGCGCATTACGCCCAGCGCTACGGTGATGCCCAGGACGGCTCCGACGACCGCCAGTACAATTCCCATCCGTAATACTAGTCGCAGCACGCTTCCCGGCTCCGCGCCAAGGGCCATGCGAATTCCAATTTCGCGCGTGCGCCGCGAAACTTCATACGAAAGCAGTCCGTACAATCCCACGCACGCCAGTACCAGCGCCAGCAAACCAAAGAAGCCGGATAGCCGCGCGACCAGCCGCTCCTGAAACAGCAACCGGTCGATTTGCTGCGATTCTGTGGTCACGTTGAAAAGCGGCAGATTCGTGTTTACTTGCGCCACGACTTCGCGAACCGCGGGAAGAAGGGCCTGGGGATCGGCCGCCGTGCGCAATTCAAAGGACGCTCCTCCGGCGCTTTGCGGGTGGTACATCATGGCGTGAATCTCTCGCCTTAGGCTGTTGTATTTTGCATCGCGCACGACGCCGATGATTTCGTAACCCGGACTCCTCGGGCGGTTCGTATCCGCCTCCGATTGGCCGAATTGTTTCCCGAGCGGATTTTCCTTGCCGAGGTATTTCTCAACGAAGGCCTGATTCACGATCACCGGAGTCGGCGCCAACGTTGGAGTTGCTCCCATGTTCGCAGCCGCCACCTTAAAATCCGAAGCCTGGAATCCCCGGCCAGCTAGAAATGGAATGTGCAGCGTTTCAAAGAAATTCGGCCCGACGCCGAGTGCGTCCGCCTCGGATTCTTGATCCTGCGGCGTGCCCGGCCAGTGGAAGCTAGTCACCATCAATCCATTACTCAACAGCGGCATCATCGAATAGCTCGCGGACTTTACTCCCGGCGTTTCCGATAGCCTGCCCTGCAAGTCGCGATAGAAGCTGTCCACCTGGGGTCCCTTGTAACCGATTAGCGTCGGGTCGATTCCGAAAATCAAGATGTTGTGCGAATCGAAACCGACATCAATGCTGCGCAGGTTCGCCAGTGTGCGCACTAAAAGTCCGGCGCCCACCAGCACAACAATCGCCAACGCGACTTGTGCCACCACCAGCGCGTTGCCGATGCTGAACCATTTTCCGCCCGCATGTCCCGAACTCGCCGAGCTTCCCTCACCCTCCTTGAGCGCCGGCGTCAAGTTCATACGCACACTGCGAAAAGCCGGTGCGATGCCGAAGAAAATTCCCGTGAGCAGCGAAACCGCAACCGTGAACCCGAGGACGCGCAGGTCGACACCCGTCGCAAATCCCAATGGACGGGTCTGATTGCTCGATACAAACGAAAGGATCGCGTGTGCTCCCCAATACGCGAACAGAACCCCTAACGTGCCGCCGAGTACCGAGAGCATTACGCTTTCTGTCAAAAGCTGCCGCGCCACGCGCGCACGCCCCGCCCCCAGCGCCAGTCGCACGGCCATCTCCTTTTGCCGGGCAGCGGCCCGCGCCAGCATCAGTCCGGCGACGTTCGCGCAAGCAATCAGCAAAATAATGCCGACGGCGAGCATAAGAACATACAAGGGATCGGAGTATTGGCTGCGCTGTCCAACCAAACCGCTTTGCGCCGGCACAAGCTTTATTTCCGGATTGTCGGCGGCCGTGGATAACGTCTTTGGTTCGCCGGCCATTTCCGACGAGCGCGGGCCCGGTGCCACTCCTCCCTGCGGCGCTTGCAAGATGGCCGGTTTATTCCCGGCGGATTGCGGCATGGGACCAAAAGGCGCATCGCGACGAGCTTCAGCCCGGCCCTGTCCGGTAACCGGTGGTGACGCCGCGGCGTTACCGCCTGCCGTTGCTGGTGCTCCATCGATGACCATTTGGCGCGGAACTCCCCCGCCTGTCGGTGCTCCTCGTCGTGGCCCAGGCGGTCCCGCCACTGTGCCGCTGTGGAATAGCGGAACGGCCCCGTGCAGCATTTCGTTGCGGAACAGACCGCTCACCGCTGCCTGCGCTTGAGCGAGCTGTGTTTCGGGTTGCAAGCGAGCGAGAATCGTAAGCCACCAGTAACTAACATCACTCTGGCGGTTTTCCCAGCGCATGGGATCGGTAATGCTTTGTGCGTCGGAGAGCGGCAGCCAAACGTCGTAATCGCTGCCCGGCGTGACTCCGGTGAATCGCTGCTCAGCGACTCCAATAATCGTGAACGGAACATTATTCAGTTCAATCGTGCGGCCGACGATGTCGCGCGAGCCGCCGAAGGCGCTCTGCCAGTAGCCGTAATTCAAAACGGCCACCGGCGCCGCGGACGGCGAATCGTCGCTGGACTCAAATACGCGGCCCACTGCCGCTTTCACGCCCATCGTACGGAAGAAGTCTCCCGAAACGAGCTGGCCGTTGAGAACCGTTGCAGGGCCGTTCCCTGACAAGTTCAGCCTGCCAGAGTTGGCGAACGCGGCCTTCCCTGAAAATAAATTTGTCTGCGCGATTTCCCGGAACATCGGTTCGGAGAACGAGCACCCTGACGGATTGCGAGCGGCGAAGCTTAAATCGGTTGGACAGTCGCCTGAAGACATGTACCCGTGAATGTTCGGCGCGTTGCGCGCACCCCATTTGAGCAGGACCAACTGCGAAGGATCCTCGACTGGGAGTGACCGCAGCATTACCGCGTCGATCAGGCTGAAAATAGCCGTGTTTGCGCCGATACCCAGTGCCAGCGTGAGAATGGCCACCGCCGCAAAGCCCGGAGATTTCGCGAGCATGCGAACTCCATACCGAATGTCCTGCCCGAGCTGCTCCATCCAAACGAAACTCCAAACCTCTCGCGTCTCCTCTTTGACGCGCGTCACGTTGCCGAACTTTCGCACCGCCGCATAGCGCGCTTCCTCCCACGACATGCCGCGCTCGATGTTGTCCTGCGTCTCCCTTTCAATGTGGTCGCGGATATCCTGGTCGAGTTCCTCCAACATGCGCTTGCGGCGGCTCATGATTTGCCTCCTTGCTTTGCCGGGCGGAGAATCCGCGCGATCGCCCCGGCCAATTTGTCCCATTTGCCGGTCTCCAGCGTCAGTTGGCGCCGGCCTTTGGCGGTCAGACGGTAGAACTTGGCCCGGCGATTATTCTCCGAGGTGCCTTCTTCGAAAGAAATCCATTGGCGCTTGATCAGCCGGTGCAGCGCTGGATAAAGCGAACCCTGTTCGACTTGCAAGACGTCGTCGGAATTGAATTCGATGGCCTTGGCGATGGCGTGGCCGTGCGCAGGCCCCAGCAGCAGCGTGCGGAGAATCAACAGGTCCAGGGTTCCCTGCAGCAGTTCTATGCGCTCTTTTTCTTCTTTAGTAGTCATTCTAGGTGAGCGTAATTCGCTTCTAGTAGAATGTCAAGGGGAACAAGCCGCCTAGGCCGCCGAGCCTCAACCCTGCGTCGCTTTGCATCCAGGCCATCCTCCTGACTGTCCCCTAAAGCTCACTGAGTGCGGTCAATGGTCGCCACTGCGGCGTTATAAATTGATAGGCGCGTGCGTATGCAAAAGAGGAGGTGATGCAGGCGATGAATCCGAATCGCGGGCTGGTACGAATACTGTGGAGCGCCGTAATGTTTCTTGCAAGCATCGGGCTCGCGGTTGCTACGCGGCGGACGATTGTGCTGATGAAGCCCGGAACGATGAGCTCCGCGAAGAATCCAGCAGTACAGTTGGACGCGCATTTTGCGAACCATGCCACTCTGACGCTCGCGCACGTTCTGCCGGCCATGCTCTTCATGGTGCTGGGGCCGCTGCAATTCGTGCGCGGCTTGCGGGCAAAATATCCGCAGGTTCACCGCTGGTCGGGACGGATTTTTCTGACCGCCAGCACGGTCGTGGGCGTCACCGGGCTGACCATGGCGTTCGGAAAAACAATCGGCGGCGTGGATGAGAAAGCGGCGATCACCCTGTTTGGAACTTTTTTTCTGATCGCCCTCGCGAAAGCGCTGTGGCATGCGCTTCGGCGCGAGTTCGCCCAGCACCGCGAGTGGATGATTCGCGGCTATGCGATCGGACTTGCGGTGGCGACGATCCGGCCGATCATGGGAACATTTTTTGCGGCAGCGCTGTTGCGCGGGCATGCGCCGGAGCCGAAAGAATTTTTTGGCACGGCGTTCTGGATCGGTTTCACGCTGCAAACGATCGCCGCCGAAATTTGGATCAACTATACGCGGCCGACTGCCGCCGCTCAGCTGGCGATGCTTCCCGCGAAGTAGCCGGCGCTTGTTAAAAAAGCGATCTTTTCCGCCGCGGGCTAATCGGCGGCCGCTGGCTGGCTTAGCGCTTTTGTCAGATCGGCGTGCAGCAAGCGATGAAACAAATGCTCGCCGGCTTCGCGGCGCACGGAGAGTCGGCCGGCAACGTACGCGCGGGAAGCGAGGCCGCGCTGCACGGCGTCGCAGATGGCTTCGTCTTCGTCTTGCACTTTTTCGCTGAGCCTTTTTGCTGATGTCCGCGAAGTAGTAGTCAAATACCACCGCGCACTTGTCCACGCTCAGGGGCAGAACGAGATTGGTGTCCATCACGCCTTCATAGGCGTTGATCATGAAGTTCGGATAAATCCACAGATAAAATGCGCGACCCTGGCGCGTGGCAGCCACTCCCGACTCTGACTTGGAGTCCGAGGAAAGCGGGCTGGACTGCAAACAAGCGCGCTCGAAATTCTCAATAGTGTATTTCGTGTACTCGATCACGCTGCTCAAACCTTTGTGCGCGTGCGGAACGTGATAGCCGCCGTCGAGATAATTGTCCACGTAGACTTTCCAGTTGCAATGCAGCGTGTAGACGCGACGGTCAAAATATTTCAATTTTTTCTTCAACTGCAGCGGCGCGGCCAGCTCCGGAACTTTTCCGAGAAATTCCAGAAGCGGCGCGGCGCGTCCGTCGAGGTTAACGAAGACAAAATTCTCCCAGGTGTCCACCTTGACGGGGACGAGGCCGTTTTTCGCGCGATCGAAATTGCAAACACCCTCGAACTCCACCATGCCTTTGAGTGCGCCATCGTTGCCGTAGGTCCAGCCGTGGTATGGGCAGCGGAATTGCTTCGCGCAGCCCTCTGCTTCGGTGACCACGACGGCCGCGTGGTGCCGGCAGACGTTGTAGAAGGCGCGCAATTGGCCGTCATCACCGAGCGTGACGACGATGGGCTCTCCGGCGAGGTCCGCGGTGAGAAAACTTCCCTTGTCGCGCACCTGATCGGCGCGGCCGACAACTTGCCACGTTTTCGCAAACACGCTGTGCTGCTCCAGTTCGTGAATGCCGGGATCGAAGTACCACGGCGAAGGAATCGTCCAGGCATGATCCAGGGGATCATTTGGATTGTAGAGATTAAGCAGGTCTCGCACGTTTCGTTGCATGACAAGCTCCCGGGTACGTCGATTGTACATGTCATACCCTGAAAACGCGGTTGGAGAGAAGGGCAAAAGATGAGGTTGACAGTCGACAGTCGAAGGTTGAAGGGGAATAACAGAAGGAAACGGCCAGGGCCTGGTTCGCAAGGTCCGGCCATTGAAAAGAAAGGAGATAGGGAACAGGGACATAAAGCAGGCAGAGCATATCCGCATACGCTCCGTTCCGAGGGAAAGACTGGGCAAGTGGTTGAATGAAAGGCAGATACGTGATGACGGTTGTGTCGGTCGTGTACGTAAGAAGATGAAAATAAAGGGGATAATGGAGAGGGAAGGAGATCGGGTAAAAGGATCGGGTAAGAGGATCGATGATCCCCCTCCCCGCACTGTTCTTGGAACGATATGATTCCAAAAGGGTTAGAGGGTGGGTGGCTGCAAACGATATGATTCCATGGGAGTTATGGGGCAGGCGCAAAGATAT
>Ga0209057_1000290_pt1 | contig 46525 bp, 37 predicted proteins | sample GraSoiAngelo_146_FD_185903 | JGI IMG/M metagenome (GOLD analysis project Ga0209057, IMG submission 185903) | Grasslands soil microbial communities from the Angelo Coastal Reserve, California, USA - 14_1009_05_30cm (SPAdes) (version 2) | ecosystem: Environmental > Terrestrial > Soil > Grasslands ...
ACCGCGGCGGCGACCAGTACCAGCGCCGCCGCGACGATCCTGGACCGGGCTAGTGCGGCAGCGTCGGCCGCAGGTATCCGTATACCCACGTGCCGGCCAAGGCGCCGAGGATCATCGCTGCGATCACCCCGACTCCGGCGCCGAGCAGCGCGAACAACGGACCCGGGCAGGCTCCGGTGACGCCCCAGCCGAGTCCAAAGATCGTACCCCCGATGGCGTAGCGACGCCCGCGACCCAGCGCTTTGGGTGCGATGACGATTGGCTCGCCGACCAGGGAGCGGACGCGGCGCCGCTCGAGCATCCAAAACAGCGGGATCGCCACGGCGAGCGCCGAGGCAAACACCTCGTACAGATACAGGCCGTCGAACCGGAGCGCTTCCTGGATGCGGAACCACGAAGCGAGCTCGCCCTTCGTCAGCACGATTCCGAACAGCACGCCGGCCAGGAAATACGCCGGCAGCAGACGCTCTCGAGCGCGAGCCACGGAAGTGGCGGGAACGGTGATCGTCACCGTGTCACCTGGAAAGAAGCAGCGGCAGCAGGAAGTGGCTCGCCACCGCCCCGGCCGCGAAGAACGCGACCACGGCGATCAAGGACGGGAACTGGAGATCGGCCAGCCCTGTGATCCCGTGACCCGAGGTACAGCCGCCGGCGTACGCCGTGCCGAACCCGATGACGAACCCGCCGCCCGCGATGAGCAACAGACCCTTGAGGGTGAGCAGCGCGCCCCAGTGGAACAGCTGGCGGGGGACCAGCCCCGTAAAATCGTGAACGCCGAGGCTCGCGAGGTCGGCGTGAGCTCGGGCCGAAATGGCGACGGGCTCGTGGCTCGCGAGCAGCGCGCCGCCAATGAACCCGCCCACCACGATGCCGCCCGCGAACGCCAGGTTCCACAGGCCGGACCGTGTCCAGTCGTACTTGAAGAACGCGACGTTCCGCGGGAACACGGCGGCGCAGAGGTGGCGGAAATTGCCGGACACGCCCAACTGTTTGTTGCCGATCACGAGCAGACCGCTAGCGACGAGCCCTAGGAGCGGCCCGGTCACGTACCATGGCCAGGGGCGGTGCAACAGCTCGAGCATGACGGAAATCTGCACTACTTGGCCACGGGCTTGAAGAGGAGGTCCTGGTAATCAAAGCTGAAATCAGCGAGCGGCGAGACCGCCTCCATTTTGAACTGCTCGATCGAACCGTCCGGCCGGAGCGCGAAGCTGACGTAGGCGTCCTCGATGTGCGCCGTGCGCCAGCGGGCGATGAACGTGTCGTGCTGCCAATGCTCGAGATCGCCTACGAAGGCCGGCGAATGACTGAACCGCAGCACGAGGCGGCCGTTCTCGAGGGTGATCGTGGCGTCGCCGTACAGGTCGTCACGGTACGTCCCGCCGTATCGCGCAAGCGGGAGCGACGGTCCGGCGAGCGAGTCGCGCGAGCTTGCTCTGGCGCGCACGATCGAATCCGCCGCCGCGCGCCCCAGCTGCTCGGCCTGGGCGAATGCGGCGACCCAGTCGGTCGGCGGCGCGCCGAAGAACGCGTCGAGCAGGCGATATGCGAGGGCCGACATGAGCGACGACTCCCCGTTGGTGAGAATGACCAGCCCGAGCCGCTCGCTCGGCACGAGCATCACCTGCGACGTCATCCCGGCAAGCCCCCCGGTGTGGGCCACGAGCTTGCGTCCCCGATAGTTGCGCATGAACCAGCCGAGCCCGTACTCGGAGAAGTCGGGGCGCAGCGCGGCGAGCGGAGGCGGCGGATCGCCGATCGGCAGGATGGTTTGCCCCGACCACATCACCTGCGCCTGGCGCTCGCTGAACAGCCGGCCCCCCGCGTAGCGACCCGAGTCGAGCCGGCAGAGGAGCCATTTCGCCATGTCGCTGACGTTCGAGACGATGCCGCCAGCCGGCCCGGTGTTATCGATCGAATCGCGCGGCACGACCTGCAGCTTGCCCTTCTCGACCCCGTGCGGCGCGGCGACGTTGCGCGTCGAGCTCAAGACCGCCACGCGCGTCCCGCTCTCGGTCATCCCGAGCGGGGCGAGGAAGCGCTGCGTGATGAAGTCGTCCCAGCTCTTCCCGCTGACGGCCGCGACGATCTCTCCAGCGGCGATGTACAGCACGTTGTCGTAGGCGTAGCGGCTGCGGAAGCTCGACGCCGGCTTCGCGGCGCGAATGCGGTGGATGATCTCCGCCCGGTCGTAGTTCGAGTGAAACCACAGGAGGTCCCCGGCGCCGAGCCCGAGCCCGCTGCGGTGCGTCACCAGGTCGCGGATGGTGAACTCGCGCGTGACGTACGGATCGTACAGCTGGAAGTCAGGGAGGTATTTCGTGACGGGGTCGTCCCAGGCGAGCTTCCCCTCGTCCACCAGCATCGCGAGCGCCGCGGTGGTGAACGCCTTGGTGTTCGAAGCGATCTGGAAGAGCGTGTGGGCATCGACGCGGCCGGTATCGCCGAGCGTGCGGACGCCGTAGCCCTTCGCGAACAGCAGCTTTCCGTCCTTCACGACGGCAACCGCCGCGCCGGGGATCTGCAGCCGCTCCAGGCCGCGGTTCACGTAGGCGTCAAAGTCCTTCTGGCGAAAGGTCTGGGCGGATGCCGCCGACGCGGCGATCGCGAGCCCCGCAGTCACGAGGGAGATTCTCACGACGGGCCTTCCTAGGTGGATGCGTCCTCTGTTATTCGAGCGATACGCGCAGCACAACGTTCCGGCCGGGGTCGAGTGCGAACTCCTTGTAGCGGCTCAGGAAGCTGCGGTACGCCGTGTTCGCGAGGTTGCGCACGGCGACATCGATCCGGACCTCCCGGCCCCACAGCGGCCGCTCGAGCCCCGCCTCGACGTTCAGCAGGGCATAGCCGGCGGTGGGGATGTCGAGTGAATCGAGCCGTGTCTGCCGGGTCACGAACTCGCCGTCGATCGCGAGCCGCGCCCGATCCGCCCAGCGGAAGGCGCTGCCGTGCAGCTCCGCGCCCAGGGCCACCCGGGCGGGCGGAATGAGCGGGAGCGGCGCGTCCGTCGCGCGGTTGGTTCCGCGCACCGCGTCGAACCGCCCGTGCAGCGAGAGGGGCGTGGAGAGATCGATGCCGAGCGATGCCTCGCCGCCCGTGAGCCGCGCGTCTGCTTCGGCGTATCGGTACACGCGCAGCGAGTCCGCGGGCGTGACATGGACGAACGAGCCCGTGGGCGTGATGTAGACAAAGTGTGCGATCGCGTTGCGATACGCCGCGAGCTCGGCGCGGACGCGCGCGCTCTGCCAGCGCACTGCGACATCCACGTTCGTCCCCGCCTCCCGCTTCAGGCCGGGATCCCCAATCTCGTACCGTGCCTCGCCCAAGTGCGGGCCGTTCGAGAACAGCTCGAACAGCGTGGGCGCGCGCCACGCGCGGCCGACGTTCGCGGTGATGGCGAGCGTCTCGACGGGCCGGTACACCAGGCCTGCGTCCCCTGACCACGCCGTGTAGTCGCGCCGCTGCGGCGCCAGGGTGAGCGTGGCGTTGCTGTCGGCGGTGAGACGGCGCAGATCGACGCGGCCGCCGGCGAGCACGCTCCAGCGCCCGCGCGTCGCCTGCTCGAACACGAACGCAGCCGCGGAGCGCGTGCGGGCGTCGGGGACAAGCGGGATCGGCCCGCGTGTTTCGTTCGTTTGATACAGCCCCGACACGCCGACGGTGCCGCGCACGGCCGAGCCCGCACCGTGGTGTGCCAGGACGTCGAGCGACGTCGTATTGAGCAGCAGATCGAACGCCGTCCCTTCGAGCGGCGTCCCCGTCGGGCTGGTGCCCGTGTCGGAGACCTCGACGAGCGAGTGCCGCTGCCACTGCGCCCTGGTCTCGAGGCGCAGCGATCCCACGCGATAGTCACCCGCCAGCTGGACGCGATCGTCGGACAGCTTGCGCTCGGGTCCGCCCTCCTCCGCGCCGCTCGGCCGCTCGTTCGCTTCGAGCAGCTTGAACTCGCCGGCGTACCGGGTATACCGGAGCGTCGTGCTGCCGCCCGCGCCGCGGCGGCCGACTGCGGCCTCGCCGTTCAGCGCGCCGAAACCGGTATTGTCGAGCTCACCCGCCGGCGTGTGCAGGCTTCCGGCTGCGCGCCCGATGCCGAACGCGCGCCATGCCCATGCACCGCTCGCTCCTTCGATCCGGGCAGCCGCTTCCACTTCGGCGTTGTTCGTCGCGCCCGAGACTTCGAACCCCGTTCGGATCATGCGGGGGCCGCCGTTCGCATCCGGTAGCTCCGCGGGGATCACGTTCACCACACCGCCCAGCGCGTCAGACCCGAACAGGACGCTGGCGGGCCCGCGGATCACCTCCACGCGCTGGGCGAGGCGGGTATCCACGGACGGTCCGTCTTCGTCGCTCCACGAGTAATCCTCGAGGCGGTTCCCGTTCGCGAGCACCAGCACCCGCGCCCCCGCCAGCCCGCGGATCACCGGCTTGCCGATCTGCGCTCCAGTGCTGAGCGCGTTGACACCGGGCAAGCGCGACAGGGAGTGCGCGAGCGACACGCTCTGCTCGCGGCGCAGGCCGTCTGCGGAGAGGGCAGCTGTGGACAGCGGCGAGCCGAGCGCGGCGATGGGTGCGCCCGTGGCGGTGATCGTGACGGGTTCGACCCACACCGGCGTGCGGCGCAACGTGACGGTGAGGGTCGTGGGCCCGCGGACGGCGACCTCGCGCGCGAACGGCGCAAACCCGACGTGGCGGACGATGACCGTGTATTCTCCGGGCGGCAGGCCCGCGAGCCCGAAGCCGCCATCGGCGCCGGTCGTGGCGACGCGATGCAGCTCGGAGATGAGGACGGTCGCGGCTGGAACGGGGGCGCCGTCGGAGTCTGTGACGCGACCGGAGAGGGTATCGCGGGACGTCGGCCCGACGCACAGCAGCGCCAAGGCGCCGAGGAAGTGCATGGCTGTCACCATATCCGCAGGCGACAGCGGTGGCAAGACGCGTACCTAGACGCGGTCGGTCATCGCCTTGAACATCCAGTACTCCGGACCGGCCGCGTGCTCCGGCCAGTCGGCGAGATGCTCTTCGCCGCGCCAGGCCTCATCGTTCCCCCGCCACGACTCGCGCTCGAGATGGACCGCGCCGCGCCACGCCTCTCGGGCCTCGGCAAACAGCTCGTCCCACTCGTCGTTATCGGGCTCACGCTCGGGTAACCATGGGTCTCGCATCCAACCACTCCGCGTCCGCCTCGCGCCGAGGCGACGCTACAGATCGAGCGCAAGGCGCGTGCCCATCCCCAAGCCCCGTGGCAAGTGGCTCAGCGGTATGAGGATAGACGGACGGGTCGGACGCAGCTCGCACGCCAAGCGGGGTTGCAGTTCGGGGATGGCGCGGCGCAATGACACTGTAATGTTGTGTGACGGGCATCACCTAGATCAGATAGATCAGGAGCCGCTTTCGTCATGACCGTCGCCTCGATCAACCCCACCACCGGCGAAACGCTCGAGACCTTCGCCGAGACCACGCCCGCGGCGCTCGAACGAGTTCTCGACCAGGCGCTCGCCGCCTACCAGAGCTGGTCGCGCTGCTCGTACGCGCAGCGCGCGCAGGCGATGCGGGAAGCCGGACGGCTGTTGCGGGAGCGCAAAACTCAGCACGCACGCACCATGGCCCTCGAGATGGGCAAGCCGCTGATGCAAGGGGAAGCGGAGGCGGAGAAGTGCGCCTGGGTGTGCGACTACTACGCCGAGCATGCCGAGCGGTTTCTCGCCGACGAACCTCGCGAGACGGATGCCTCGAAGGCCTTCGTCCGCTTCGATCCGATCGGTCCCGTGCTCGCGATCATGCCGTGGAATTTCCCGTTCTGGCAGGTGTTTCGCTTCGCCGCGCCGGCCCTGATGGCGGGGAACGCGGGGCTCTTGAAGCACGCGCCCAACGTCACCCGCTGCGCGCTAGGGATCGAGGCAATCTTCCAGGAGGCGGGCTTCCCGGAGGGGCTGTTCCGGGCGTTGATCCTCTCGAACGAAGCCGCCGCCACTGTCATCGCCGACCCGCGAGTGCGGGCGGTGACGCTCACAGGCTCGGATCGCGCCGGCAGCCAGGTGGCCGAGCAGGCCGGACGGCACTTGAAGAAGACGGTGCTCGAGCTCGGCGGGAGCGACCCATTCATCGTGCTGGAGGACGCCGACGTCGCGCTGGCCGCTCGCACCGCGGCGGAAGCGCGGCTCCTGAACAGCGGGCAGAGCTGCATCGCAGCGAAACGGTTCATCGTGGTGGAGCCGGTGGCGGACCGGTTCCTCGACGCGTTCGTCGCCGCGATGCGAACGCGGCGCATGGGCGATCCGCTGGCGCCAGACACCCAGATCGGCCCGCAGGCGCGGCAGGACCTGCGCGCCAATCTCCACCGCCAGGTGGAAGCGTCCGTGCGGCGCGGCGCGCAGCTGGTGCTCGGCGGGACGCTTCCCGAGGGACCCGGCTTCTACTACGCCCCCACTGTGCTGGCGGCGGTGGCGGAGGGCATGCCCGCGTTCGACGAGGAGGTGTTTGGCCCCGTGGCCGCGGTGATCCGCGTCAAGGATGAGTCGCAGGCAGTGCGCGTCGCCAGCGCGTCCCGTTACGGGCTCGGCGCCTCGGTGTGGACCGCGGATTCGGCACGGGGCGAGCGGCTGGCGCGCGAGCTCGAGGCGGGCTCGGTCTTCGTGAACGGACTCGTGAAGTCCGATCCCCGGCTGCCGTTCGGGGGCATCAAGCGCTCGGGCTACGGGCGCGAGCTGTCGGAGTACGGGCTCAAGGAGTTCGTCAACATCAAGACGGTCTGGGTGGCGTGAGGGTTCACGTCGGGACGTCGGGCTACAACTTCCCCGAGTGGAAGGGGACGTTCTATCCCGCCAAGTTTCCCGAGTCGCAGATGCTCGAGTACTACGCCCAGCGACTCGCGACGGTCGAGATCAACTATACCTTCTACCGGATGCCGAACGCGAAGACCGTCGCCGGCTGGGGCGCCGCCACGCCTGCGGCTTTCACGTTCGTGCTCAAGGCGCCGCAGCGCATCACTCATATCGCCCGGCTCAGAGACGTCGACGACCCGCTACGCTACTTTCTCGAGACGGCGCGCCAGCTCGGCTCCAAGCTCGGGCCGATCCTGTTCCAGCTGCCGCCCAACTTCAAGAAGGACCTGGGCCGGTTGAACGATCTCCTCACCCAGTTCCCGGCAGACTTGCGGTGCGCCTGGGAGTTCCGTCACGAGTCGTGGTTCGCGGACGACGTCTACGAGGCATTGCGGGTCGGGAACGCGGCGTTGTGCGTCGCCGACACGGCGGAGGGGCATACCCCGCTCGTCGCCACCGCCGACTTCGGCTACATGCGGCTGCGCGACGAGGGCTACAAGAAGCAGGCTCTCGAGCAGTGGGCCAAGTCGGTCCAGGAGCTGGGGCAGGGGTGGCAGGACGCGTTCATCTTCTTCAAGCACGAGGAGTCGGGCATGGGGCCAAAGCTGGCGCAGGAATTTGGCTCCCTGCTCGCGCAGCAGCCTCGCTAAACTAGATGGTCAGCCTGCGGTAGAGGGATAGGTGCCGCAGCGCTGCCGCCTTCTTCCCCGCCTTCTCGTACAGCCGGGCCAGGTTGAAGTGGGCGTCGGCGAGCCGCGCGTCTATCGTGAGCGCGGTGCGATACGCGTCGATCGCATCCGCCGGCCGGTCCAGGTCTTCGAGCGCGATCCCCAGATTGAAGGCCGCGGTGGCGTGCTCGGGGGTCTCCCGCAGCGCTAAGCGGTAATGGCGCTCGGCTTCCTCCACGAGCCCCTGCTCGTGCAGCAGCCGGCCGAGGTTGACGTGGGCGTCGGCGTGGTGAGCGTCGAGCTCGAGGGCCCGGCGGTAAGCGTCGCGGGCTTCGGCCGGCGCGGCCACCTCGAGCTCGAGCCCGAGGTCGTACCAGTCCTGGGCGGAGAAGTCCTGCTCGACCAGCCGGGCGGCGCGCGCGGTGCGCCGCGCCATCGGCGCCGCCCGTGTGGCGAGGTCCGAGATGGCGAAGTCGAGCTGCATCTGGTCGGACTCGGGGCTCCAGGTGGACTCGCCGTCGCTCACCACGATGCGGTCGCCCTCGGCGGCGATCCGCAGCTCGGCGAGCGAGCGGCCGCGGGGCAGCTCGGTCCGGAGCCGGCGCAGCGCCCGGCGGATGCGACGGGTGGGAATCCGCGCGGCAACGAGCCCCTTGGCGGTGCGGAGGATGACCAGGTCCTGGAAGGAGAACAGCAGCTCACCGCGCGGGCCGCGGCCGGGCGTCAAAAAACCGTCGCGCGCGAAGTCTCGCACCTGCGCGACGGTCAATCGCAACAGCCGGGCGACATCTCGGGAGGTGTATCCCTTCATCCCGTCCTAACCCCTAACCCCTAGCCCCTCCTACCTTGCGCTTGGCTACCGGAGCCGCTTTCGCCGCCTTGCCCTCGACTCGCTTCGCCGGCTTGCGCTCCCCTGTGGCCCCTTTGCCCTTGAGGCTCGCCTTCAACGCCTCCATCAGGTCGATGATCTGCGTCTTGGGCGCCTCGGTCGGCTCCTCGGTGATCTCCTTGCCCTCCACCTTCCGCTGAATCTGCTCGAGGACCCGCTTGCGCACGTTGTCCTCGTACTTGTCGGGTTGGAAGCCAGCGGAGGCCGCCTGCTCCACCAGCTGCACGGCGAGCTGTAACTCCGGCTTCTTCACCTCGACCTTGGGAATCGGCACGTCGGCGATCGAGCGAATCTCGTTCGCGTAGCGCAGCTGCTCCATGACGAGACCGTTCGCCTCGGGACGCACGGCGATGAGGTACTGCTTGCCGCGCGCCGCGTACTGTCCTACCGCCACGCGCTCCGTCTGCTTCAGCGCTTCCGCCAGCAGACGATAGGCCCGGTCGCCGCCCTTGTCGGGGCCGAGGAAATACGACTTCTCGACGTATTTCCTGTCCACCTGGTCCGCCGGTACGAACTCGGTGATCTCGACGGTGTTGGTGGACTTCTCCTCGAGAGCCTTCAGTTCCTCCGGCGAGAAGATCACGTACTGCCCCTTCGTGAACTCGTAGCCCTTCACCATCTCGTCCTTCTCGACTTTGTCGCCGTCCTTGGAGCACACATACTGCTGCTTCAGGCGTGCACCGTCCTTCTTGTGCAGCCAGTTGAAGCTGATGGCGGCCGACGACTCGCCGGTCGAGAACATCTTGATCGGCACGGAAACGAGGCCGAAGGACAGGGTAGCTGAACCGAGTGGGTGTGCGCTCATAGGTCGGTCGGTGCGCTCGTGGAGGAGGAATGATAAGATTTCACCCCAATGCCTGCAAAACGGAAGCCCGGGTCCGATCCGCTCAGTACCTACCGTGCTAAGCGGTCGTTGGACCGCACGCCGGAGCCCGGCGCCCGTCCCGCGACCCCCGCATCGTCCGCTGGCGGTTTGTTCGTCGTCCACATGCACGCCGCCCGGCGGCTCCACTGGGACCTGCGCCTCGAAATGGATGGCGTGCTCCGATCCTGGGCCGTCCCCAAGGGCCCCTCGCCCAACCGTGCCGACAAGCGGCTCGCGGTCCATGTGGAAGACCACCCGCTCGAGTACGGCGACTTCGAGGGGATCATCCCCGAAGGCAACTACGGCGCGGGGGCGGTGATCGTGTGGGACCGCGGGCGCTGGGTGCCGCTCGAGGACCCCCACGAAGGGATGCAAAAAGGAAAGCTGCTGTTCGAGCTGCACGGCTACAAGCTCAAGGGCAAGTGGACCCTGGTGAAGCTCAAGAAGGGCGAGAAGGAATGGCTCCTCATCAAGGAGAAGGACGGCTACGCCGCCCCGGACGGGGGGGGTGGGGGGACCGCGCTCCCGCCTGAGTCGGTGCTGTCCGGGCTCACGGTCGAGGAGCTAAAGGCTGGGAAGGACCGGACGGCGCCGGTGGTGAAGCAGCTCGCGCGGCTCAAGGCGCCGCGCCGTGCCGTCGCGGTCGAGGAGGCGGAACCGATGCTCGCCGAGACGCGGGAGCAGCCGTTCTCGAAGCCCGGATGGCTGTTCGAGCTCAAGCTCGACGGCTACCGCGTCCGCGCGGCGCGCGAGGGAGGCGAAGCACGGCTCGTCACCCGCAACGGGCACGACATCGTGCCCGCGTTCCCCGAGATCGCCCGCGCCCTGGCGGCGCTGCCCTATGAGGGATTCATCTTGGACGGCGAGCTGGTCGTGCCGGATGAGGCCGGCCGGCCGAGCTTCCAGCGACTCCAGAACCGCGCCAAGGTGTCCCGGGTGCCCGATGTGCGGCGCGGCGCGGTCGAGACGCCGGCGGTGCTGTACCTGTTCGATCTGCTCGCGTTCGAGGGCTACGACGTCCGGCCGTTGCCGCTCGAGCAGCGCAAGGCCCTGCTCGAGCAGATCGTGCCAGGCGTGGGCCCGATCAAGTATCTCTCGCACTTCGAGCGGGACGGCGAGGCGCTGTACGAGCAGGTCGTGAAGCTGGGGCTCGAAGGGATCGTCGCGAAGAAAGCGGACTCCACCTACCGCGCCGGCCGTTCCCCCAACTGGCTCAAGATCCGCGCGGACCGCGCCGACGATTTCGTCGTCGTCGGCTTCACGCGACCCAAAGGATCCCGCTCGGGGTTCGGCGCGCTCGATCTCGGCGCGTACGAGAACGGGAAGCTCGTGTATACGGGCCGGGCGGGCAGCGGGTTCACGGCGGCACAGCTCAAGGAGGTGAGCGCCGTCCTCGAGCAGAGCGTCCGGGCGAAGCCGCCGTTCGAGGGCCCCGCGCCGCCGGACAAGGGGCACACCTGGGTCGAGCCGACGCTCGTCGTGGAGGTGAGATACAAGGAATGGACGGACGAGGGGCTCCTCAGGCAGCCGGTGTTCGTGAGGTTCCGGGATGACAAACCGGTCACGGAGATCGCGAAACGGGATGCGGGAAGCGAGATGCGGGATGCGGAGCCGCCGGTGGCACTCACGCATCCCGCATCCCGCATCTCGCATCCCGAGGTCAAGTTCTCGAATCTCGACAAGGTCTTCTGGCCGGAAGCGGGCTATACCAAGGGCGACTTGATCGAGTACTACCGGGCCGTATCGCAGTGGATGCTGCCCTATCTCGCCGATCGGCCCCTCGTGCTCACGCGCTTCCCCGACGGCATCACCGGGAAATCCTTTTTCCAGAAGGACGCCCCGGAGTATGCCCAGGCCTTCGTGCGAACGGTCACGATCTGGAGCGAGGACTCGCAGCGCGAGCTGGACTATTTCGTGTGCGACAACGAGTCCTCGCTCCTCTACATCGTCAACATGGCGGCGATCCTGCTCCACGTCTGGTCGTCCCGCGTGGCGACTCTGGAAACGCCCGACTGGTGCATCCTGGACCTCGATCCGAAGGAGGCCCCGTTTACAGATGTGGTCACCGTCGCGAAGGCGGTCCGGGCGTTGTGCGACGATATCGACCTGCCGACGGGCATCAAGACGAGCGGCTCGACCGGCCTTCACGTGCTGATCCCGCTGGGTCGCCAGGTCACCTATGAGCAATCCCGCACGCTGGGCGGACTCCTGGCGCGGGTCATCGCGGCCGAGCTGCCGGAAATCGCCACGGTCACACGCCAGGTTCAAAAGCGGGACGGCAAGGTGTATCTCGACTACGTGCAGAACGGCCACGGGCGCCTGCTCGTCGCGCCGTTCAGCGCACGGCCCTTGCCCGGCGCGCCGGTGTCGATGCCGCTCGCGTGGAGCGAGGTGACGCCCAAGCTCGACATCCGGAAGTTCACGATCGCGAACGCGCCGGCGCGCATGAAAAAGCTGAAGGACGACCCGCTCTGGGCGGTGCTCGAGGAGAAGCCCGATCTAGTGAGCGCGCTGGAGAAGCTCCATGCTCGTCTCGAGTGACCCGGTCACAATCACCGTCGGCGATGGCGGGGCCAGTGTGTCGGGCCTGCTGATGCGCCCGCCCGGCGCGCGCTGGCTGTACGTGCTCGCCCACGGCGCTGGGGCGGGGATGCGCCACCCGTTTCTCGAAACCTTCGCGCGCGCGCTCGCCGAGCGCGATGTGGCGACGCTGCGCTACCAGTTTCCTTACATGGAGCGGCGGGCCAGCCGGCCCGATCCACCCGCCGTTGCCGCCGCCACGGTGCGGGCCGCGGCGGCCGAAGCCGCCCGTCTCGCGCCGGAGCTGCCAGTGGTGGCCGGCGGCAAGTCGTTCGGCGGACGGATGACGTCCACTGCACAGGCGGAGCAGCCACTCCCCGGCGTGCGGGGACTCGTGTTCCTCGGATTTCCGCTCCATCCGCCCGGGCGGCGCGGCGATGCGCGCGCCGAGCATCTCGCGCAGGTCGAGATTCCCATGCTATTCCTGCAGGGCACGCGGGACGACTTCGCGGACTTGCAGCTGTTGCGGCCGGTCGTGAAACGGCTCGGCGAGCGGGCCACGCTGCACTTGGTGGAGGGCGGGGATCACTCGTTCCACATGCTCAAGCGGTCGGGCAGGGCGGACGCAGCGATCATGGACGAGATCGCGGATGCGATAGTCGAGTGGTCGGCACAGGCCGTACTGTGAGCGGGCTGGGGTCTCGCGCAGCGACTGCGTATTTTTGTCGCGAAGCGAGACCCCAGCCCGCTCACGGGAGAGCGCATGCCAAACTACTGGATCGTAAAGACCGAGCCGACGACCTACAGCTTCGACGACCTCGCCCGCCAGAAGACCGCCGTGTGGGACGGCGTCAAGAACAGCCTCGCTCTCAAGCATCTGCGCCAGATGAAGCCCGGTGACCGGGTGCTCGTTTACCACACCGGTGACGAGAAGGCCGTGGTGGGCGTGGCGGAAGTCGCGTCCGAGGCGTATCCGGACCCCAAGCACAAGGACCCCAAGCTAGCGGTGGTGGACCTGAAAGCTGGCGGGAGACTCCCGCGGCCGGTCTCGCTCGCCGAGATTAAGAAGGAGCGGGCGTTCGCCGATCTGGCTCTGGTGCGGATCGGACGGCTGTCGGTGATGCCGGCATCCCTGGACCAATACGAGCGGCTGCTCAAGCTCGGTGGACTGAAATAGCGGACAACCGACTGGGGAGACTCGACTCATGGGCAAAGGTGATCTTCGCAGCAGACGCGGCAAGCTCTACCGCGGCACGCACGGCAATGCGCGCAGCCGGAAGCGTGAGAAAGCGAGAGCGCGCAAGCGGGGCCGGGAAACCCCCAGCGCCGGGAAGGCGGGGGCGAAGCCCGCATGAGGGTCGGCCTCGCGCTGTGGCTCGGGGTGCTCGCGGCGCTGCCCTGCGCCGCGCAGGACCGCTGGCAGGTGACGCTCAACAGCGGGAAGACCTTCTGGGATCTCGGTCTCGTGAAGCTCGCGGGCGACACGCTCGTCGTCCGCCACGGGGACTCGACCTACGCCTTCTCGCTCGTAGAGCTGGACGAGGTGCGGCTGGTCCAGAAGTCCACGCGCCACATCACGCCCGAGCCGGGCCGTTACGGCGGCGTATTGGGCGGTGTGGATGATGAAGTCCACCGGCTCACGCTCTACACCCTCGCCGAGCGGCGCGACATCGTGCAACAGATCTTCAAGGACCACCCGCCGGAGAAGGGACCTTGACCGGCTGACCCTGCGTCCTTGGGACCGCCGCATTCTGCTGGTCGACGCGGACGCGTTTTACGTCGCCGTGGCGCGGCTCGTGGACCCGGACGGAGCGGGGAAAGCGCCACTCTTGATCGTGGGCGGCTCGGCCGAGCGTCGTGGCGTCGTGACGTCGGCCTCCTACGAAGCGCGGGCGTACGGCGTGCACTCCGCAATGCCGATGGCGCGCGCCGTACGCCTGTGCCCGAGCGCCACCGTGGTGCCGGTGCCGTGGGAAGCGTGCGCCCGGAAGAGCCGGGAGATCCGGGATGTCCTGCGACGGTTCACGCCGGCGGTGGAGCAGGCGTCGAGCGACGAGTTCTACGTCGACCTCACGGGCACCGACGAGCTGTACCGCGGCGAGCCGCTCGCGACCACGGCGCGGCGGATCCGCGACGTCGTGGCGCGTGAGACGGCGCTCACCGTCTCAGTGGGGGGCGGGACCTCGAAACTGGTCGCGAAGCTCGCCGCGGGTGTGGCGAAGCCGCGTCCTGGGACGCCGGCGGACGGCGTGCGCGTCGTCGCCCCCGGTGCCGAGCTCGAGTTCATGCGGCAGTTCGCCCTCGCGGACATTCCCTTTGTCGGGCCCAAATTCCAGGAGCGGCTCGGGACGCTGGGCCTCCGCACGGTGGTCGACGTGCTCCGGTACGAGCGCGCGACGCTGGTCGGCTGGCTGGGGCAGCGCGCGGGCCGATGGTTGCACGAGCGGGTGCGCGGCATCGACCACGCGCCGGTCGAGCCCAATCGCGAGCCCAAGTCGATCAGCCGGGACGAGACGTTCCCACAGGACCTGGCGGACGACGCCGCGCTCGCCGCGCGGCTGCGTGCCCTGGCCGACCGTGCGGCCGCGGACCTGCGCGAGGTCGGCCTGCTGGCGCGCACCGTCACAGTGAAGCTGCGCGACGCCGACTTCACCACTCGGCAGGCGAGCCGCACGCTCTCCGACCCGGTGCAGTCGGAGCGTGTCGTGTACGAGGTGGCGAGGGACCTGCTGCGGAAGCTGCGCGCGGCGCGCCGCACGCCCGCGCGGCTGCTGGGGGTCGCCGTGTCGCAGCTCGTGACGCCGGACGCGAGGGCGCAGCTCTCGTTGCTCGACGAGGCTCGGCCCCTCGAGACAGAGCGCGACCGCACCATCTCCCGCGTGATCGACGAGGTGCGGGAAAAATTCGGCCCCGACGCGCTGGGCCGCGCCCGGGGCCGCCCACCCCACGGTTCTGCGTGACGTCTTAGCTTGACGTCTTTGCGCGACGCCTCTGCGTGACGCCTTCGCAGTTACATGGCTCCCACGGCGCTCGCCGCCTTCGCGACGTCGCGCGGCTTCACCCAGAAAATCGCGCCATAGCGGCTCATTCCAGCGCAGACGGCGCTCACTGCCGTGACGTTGATCTTCGCGTCGCCGAGCCGCCCCATGATGCTCGCGAGCGCACCAACGCGGTCGTCGCCTTCGACGACGAACGCCGTCTTCGGCTTCGACAGCTTGATCTTGGCGCCTTTCGCGGCCGCTTCGAACGCCGCCGCGTCCGCCGGGACGAAATCGGCCTGCGACTTGCGAGCGCTCGGGAAGGCGTGGAACGCGAGCAGGTTGACGCCGGCGTTCCGCAAGGCCTGGAGCAGCCGGGCGCCCTCGCCCGGTTTGTCCGGCGCCGTCGTGTAGTAGTAGCTCACCTTCCGGATCGTGTCGGGCATGGCGGCCTCCTGGTTGGTCTCGCGTGCGGCCTTGACTATCGCGCGCCGTCCGCCTGGCCGCCAGACCGCTGGTCCGCCGCTTCACCGCACGTAAAACGCGGTCCTCCCGAGCCGGCCCCCGCGCTCGAACCACACGGTCACTGCGCCTCCGCCCGCGGCGCGCGAGAAGGCGCGTCGCAGGTCCTCGGCGCCGGCGATCTTGGCTCGGTTAATCTGCAGCACCACGTCACCGGACCTCAAGCCGGTGGCCTGTTGCATCTCGTCCGGGATGTCGTAGATCAGCGCCCCGTGGTCGCTCTGGATGCCGCGCTCGGCGCGCACCGCGTCCGTCACCGTGACCACCTTCATACCGCCCAGAATGGCCACCTTCTCCGCGAGCGTGGTGGGCAGGTCCGTGACCGTGAGCCGCGCCGTTCGGGCCTGGCCCGCATGCCGGTAAGAGACGGTGAGTGAGTCGCCGGGACCCGTGTCGAGCAGGACCGCCTCCCAATCGAGGAACGTGCGCAGGCGATGGCCCTTCGCGACCAGCAGCACGTCTCCCTCGGCGATCCCGGCGCGTGCGGCGGGACCATGCTCCGCGACTTGCGTCACCCGCAGGCCACCCACCCGCTTCCAGCCGCGCAGGTCATCGGCACCCGCGACGTCGAGCCCCACCCACGCCCGGCGCACGGTCCCGAACCGCCGCAGCTCATCCGCCACCCGCACGGCTCGCTCGATGGGGATCGCAAACCCCACTCCGACCGAGCCGCCGCTCGGCGTCAAGATATTGCTGTTGACGCCCACGACCTGACCCGAGGCGTTCGCCAACGGTCCTCCCGAGTTTCCCGGGTTGATCGCGGCGTCGGTCTGGATCATCCCGACGTAGATCCCGGCCTGTCCCTCCGACGGGAGCAGGTTCCGACCCGTCGCGCTCACCACTCCCGCTGTGACGGTCGGTTCGCTGTTCCCGAGCAGGTAGGCGAACGGATTCCCGATGGCCAGGACCCACTCACCGATCATCAAGTCGGTGCTTTGACCGAGCGGCGCCACGGGTAAATCCGACCCGTTCACTCTGAGGACGGCGATGTCCGTCAGCGGGTCCTCGCCGAGGACCTTCGCGGGGAAGTCACGCCCGTCGCGGGTGGTCACGACGATCTGCTCCGCCCCTTGCGTCACGTGCTGGTTGGTGATCACGACACCATCGGAGGAAACGATGAACCCGGACCCGTACCCCTCGACGGTCTGCTCGTATCCCCGTGGCATGAATAAGAGGTCGAAGGGGTCGGCGGGCATGCGGCGCTCGCGCCGCAGCACGTTCACGCTCACGACCGCGGGCGCCACGCGGGCGGCGGCGGTGACGATCGCGGTCTGGCGCGAGCGGGTTGCGTCTTGCGCACGCGCCGCGGGACCGATTGCGTTCAGCACCGCCGCAAGCCCGCAGACCAGTGGCCCCCGCATGGGGGAATTCTATCACCCGCGAAGCGGGTCTGGAGCGGGCGAGGAAACGCCGCGGTCAGGCTTCTGCGGGACGCGGCACCTGGCCCTTGCGCCACCGCCGTACTGCGAGCCAGCCGAGCGTTGCGACTGCGCCCAACGGTACGACGACTCCGAGCGACCGGATGCACCAGGCCACCAGATCGACAAAATTCCGCCACGCCTGCTTGAACGCCTCTGCCACGACGCTCGAGCCGGGATGCCCCACCACGGGCACCGGCTCATGTACGCAGATCGTGAGCGTGCTCAGGGCCGCGTGCGCCCGGAGATAGCGGAGCCGCCCCTCATAGCGCTCGATCTCCTCGCGCACTCGTGCCAGCTCTTGCTCGACATCCAGCACGTCCTTGAGCTTTCCGGTTCGTGTCGCGATCAGCTCGATCAGCCGGTTCTCGAGTCGCCTGGCGTTCGCCATGCGGGCCGTGGCGTCCGTGAACTCCTCGCCGACGTCCTCGGCGCTGACGTTCACCGACTCGAGCTTGCCGATCGGTGCGAGCCCGCCCAGCGCTTCGTCGAAGCGGGCCGCCGGGATCTTCACCTCGAGGGTCGCCGAGCGGAGCTGGCCGCGGCCGGTTTGCATCGCCGTGTTCGCGACGTAGCCGCCGAGCTGATGGGCGAGCTTGCGCACCAATGTGACCGCGGGCTCGAGCGAGTCCACCTCGATGTTCGCCTGGCCGGCGCGGATGATCATGGCGGGAGTCACGTCGGCGGGCCGGATCGGTGGGAAGTCCGACGGCGCTCGCTCCCGCGCGGCGACGGCGAGGCCCACGGCCGCTGCGGGCCTGCTTTCGGCTCTCAAGTTCGTGCCTGGCGCATAGCCGGCCACTCGATTGGCCGCGCTGTCGCGAGCGTCCGTCCGGTCGGAGCGCTCGAGGCGCCCCAGACAGGCAGTCAAGGCGATGGCGAGTGCCACCGCGGCGAGGATCGGTCTGCGCATCGTGAAAATCCCGGTTGAGGTCCCATGAGAGACGCATGAGACAGAGCGGCTTGCACACCGGAGGGAACCGGCGATCCCCCGGCCCCGTAGGGCCGGCCATGGCGATCCGGAAACTCAAGCTCGCGGCCCTGCGGGAGTGGGAGCGGCTGGAAGCGCGCATCGCCGCGCCCGGAAAGCTCCCGCCGTGGCGGCCACTCGCCCGGCGCGCCCTCGCGCTCGCAGGGAAGCTCACCGTGCTCGCCGTGCTGCCGTTCTTCGTGCTGGTGCGGGGCTCGGTGTTGCTGTACACGCACCGCGGCGCCGGACCCTGGCTTGCGCTGGCAGGCGGCGCCGGGTGCACGCTGCTGGTCGTCACCGCGTACGCCGGCTGGCTCTCGCACCGGCTGACCGGTCGGGTCAACGTGCTGGTGCTCGCCCGGCGCGTCGCGCTGCCGCTGGTACTCGCGTATTGCAGCTACGCCCTGATCTACCTCTCCAGCGGCAACGCCAAGTCGGACCAGGTGCGCGCGTACTACGGCTCGCTCCATCCACTGCTCCGGGTCGCCCTCAGCACCTGGATCCTGGTGGACGCGGACATCGTCATCACGGACGTCGCCCGTCAGCGGGCCGATTACGCCGCGATGGGGATGCGGCCCGCTGACGGGTCGCTGCATTACGTGCAGGCGGACGGTTACATCCACGCCGTCGATCTGCGCACGCGCGGCCGGAGCGAAGTGAAGAACCGCCTGGTGCAGCTGTACTTCTGGAGCGTGGGACTCGGGACCCTGCGGCACGTGGGCACGGGCGACCACTTGCACGTGGAGTTGCGGCTCCGGTGATGGGCGGTAATTTCCCGGCTCGTTCCCTACAGATGCCGAGACATGCCGGCCACGATCGGATTGCTGTCGCTCCGCGGCGCGACCCCACTGCTCGTCCAGCTGCTGGCGCTGGCCGTGTCGGTTTCGCCGGCCGGCGGCCAGATCGCGAAGTACGACACCAGCCTGTACCGCGGCCTCGTGTGGCGCGAAGTGGGCCCGTTCCGCGGCGGCCGGGTGACCGCCGTCGCGGGCAGCTCGGCCCAGCCGCTCGTCTACTACATGGGTGGCACGGGCGGCGGCGTGTGGAAGACGGTGGACGGGGGGCTGACGTGGCAACCGGTCTCGGACAAGTATCTCACCGCCGGGTCGATCGGCGCGCTCGCCGTGGCGCCCTCCGATCCCAACGTGGTGTACGCCGGCACCGGCGAGTCGCCGCTCCGCGGCAACCTGTCCCCGGGCGATGGCCTCTACCGGTCCACCGACGCCGGCAAGACGTGGAAGAAGACCGGGCTGGCCGACGCCGGCCAGATCGCTCACGTCGCCGTGCATCCGCAGAACGCCGACCTGGCCTACGTGGCGGTGTTGGGCCACGCCTTCGGCCCGAACGCAATGAGAGGGGTGTTCCGCACCAAGGACGGCGGTAAGACCTGGGACAAGGTCCTGTTCCGGAACGACAGCACGGGGGCGATCGACCTGGCACTCGATCCCGTCAACCCACGTGTCCTGTACGCGGGGCTCTGGCAGGCGCTGCGGCGGCCCTGGGAGCTGGTCTCGGGTGGGGCCGGGAGCGGTATCTTCAAATCCACTGACGGTGGCGACAGCTGGAGCGAGATCACCCGCAACAAGGGGCTCCCCAAGGGGGTTATCGGCAAGATTGGGCTCGCCGTCTCGCCGCTCGACCACGACCGAGTGTGGGCGCTGGTGGAGGCGGACTCCGGCGGCCTGTTCCGCTCGGACGACGGCGGCACGACCTGGACCCGCTCGAGCGACGACCACGAGATCCGCCAGCGTGCCTGGTACTTCACCCACGTGTTCGCCGATCCGGGGAACGTGGACGGCGTATACGTCCTCAACACGGCCCTCCTCAAATCGATCGACGGCGGCAAGACGTTCACGACGCTGCGCGGTCCCCACGGGGACCACCACGCCCTATGGATCGACCCGCATGACCCAACCCGGATGATTAACGGCAACGACGGCGGGGCGACGATCAGCACCAACGGCGGCGCCACGTGGACCACCCAAGGCAATCAGCCGACGGCACAGTTCTATCACGTCATCGCCACCACCCACTTCCCGTACAAGCTGTGCGGCGCCCAGCAGGACAACAGCACGGTGTGCATTGCCACCCGCACCGATGGCGTCGGCATCACCGAAAAAGACTGGTACGACGTTGGGGGTGGGGAGAGCGGTTGGATCGCCGCGCGATCGGACGACCCTGACATCGTGTTCGCCGGGAGCTACGGCGGCCTCATCACGCGCTACGATCATCGGACGGGCCAGACCCGCGCCATCAACGCGTGGCCCGACAACCCGATGGGCTGGGGCGCGGCGAATCTCAAGTATCGCTTTCAGTGGACGTTCCCCATCGTCCTCTCGCCGCGCAACCCCAACGATTTGTTCATCGGAGCGCAGCTGCTGTTCAAGTCCGGCAACGAGGGGCAGAGCTGGCAGGCGATCAGTCCGGACCTGACGCGCAACGACAAGAGCAAGCAGGGCTCGTCCGGGGGTCCGATCACCAAAGACAACACCAGCATCGAGTATTACAACACGATCTTCACGGTCGCGCCGAGCTCGAAGGATTCGAGCGTGATCTGGGTTGGCAGCGACGACGGCCTCGTGCAGGTGACGCGTGACGGCGGGAAGTCGTGGCAGAACGTCACGCCCAAGGAGCTGCCCGAGTGGGCGCTGGTGAGCACGGTCGAAGCGTCGCCCCACGACGCCGCGACCGCGTACGTTGCGGCGACGCGCTACAAGCTCGATGACTTCCGACCGTATGTGTACACGACGACGGACTACGGTCGCTCGTGGAAGAAGATCGTGACCGGGATCCCGGAGACTCACTTCGTCCGCGTGGTGCGCGAGGATCCGGCGCGCCGGGGGCTGCTGTTCGCCGGCACCGAGTTCGGGGTGTACGTGTCGTTCGACGACGGTGGGAGTTGGCAGACGCTGCAGCTCAACCTGCCGGTCGTGCCGGTGCACGATCTCGCCATCAAGGATCATGACCTCGCCGCCGCGACGCACGGCCGGGCGTTTTGGGTGCTCGACGACATCACGCCGCTCGAACAGCTGTCGGACGAGATCGCGCACTCGGACCGGCACCTCTTCACGCCGCGCGACGCGGTGCGGTTCCGCGGGCCGGGGTTCGTGCCGGCGCGCAGCCTCGCGGCGCTTGGCACGAACCCACCGAACGGCGCGATCGTGTACTGCTACTTGAAGCAGAAGCCGGAAGAGGAAGCGACACTCGAGGTCCTCGACGCGCGCGACTCGGTAGTTCGACGGTTCTCGAGTCGCCCGAAGGAGCCGGGGGACTCCCTCAAGCCCGACGCGGGCCTGAACCGATTCGTTTGGGATCTGCGCTACGCGGACGCACACCGGTTCAAGGGTCTCGTGTTCTGGGCGGGGAACACGCGGGGTCCGCTCGCGGTGCCAGGGAGCTACAAGGTCCGGGTCACCGTCGGGGGCTGGTCGGAGACCCGGGGCTTCAACGTCACAATGGACCCTCGGGTCAAGGCCACGCAGGACGACCTGCAGAAGCAGTTCGACCTGCTCGTCCGGATCCGTGCCCGCGTGAGCGCAGCGGACGACGCCGTGCAGCAGATCCGTGACGTCAAGGAACAGATCGACGCCGCCGCGAAACGCGCCAAGGCGCTGCCCGCCGGGAAAGGTGCCGCCGTCGCGCGGGCGGGGGATTCGCTCCAGGCGAAGCTCGGCGCCGTGGAAGAATCCATCTACCAGATCAGGAACAGAAGCAACGAGGATCCGCTCAACTTCCCGATCAAGGTGAACAACAAGCTCGCGTCGCTCGCCGGGGTGGTCGGAAGCGCCGACGCGCCGCCCACTGATCAAGCGTACCAGGTGTTCGACCAGCTCGTGGCCGAGCTGCAGGGGTATCTCGATCGGCTGAAGGCGATCGTGGAGACGGACGTCCCGGCGTTCAACCGCACCGTGAGAGAGCAGGACATCCCGGCGGTGCTCGGGCGGTAGCGAATCCGATGCCGTTCACGCGCGACGACATCCGGGCCGCCGTAGAGCGCGCCGGGGACGAGCACTGGAAGGCGCTGCGCGATCATCACGAAGACGCCTATCCCAACCCCAAGCCGACGCCCGGGGACGTGTGTAAGGCCGAAGCCGAGCGCCTGAACGCCATGGGGCTGGGCGACGCGAAGGATTTCGACCTCGTGGAGACCCACGTCGAGCGGGTGGCGAGCGAGGTGCGTCTGAGCCATGTGTTCACATATAAGCCGCTCACCCTCCGGCTCCTGACGGAGCCGTTTCAAGGCTACGGCTAGCGGTGGACCGCGCCAGGGTGTTCGAGGAGATGCACCGGCGCGGGGAGCCCTTCGATTACAGCCGGCGTGCGGCCGAGATCCTCCGTCATCGCTTCGTCTGCCTGGCTGTGCGGCGCCTCGACCCCAATCCCGCAAGACTGCTGGACATCGGCTGCAGCATGGGACAGCTGACGGCGCAGCTCGCGCGTCTCCCGCAGGCCCTATTTGCGGTGGACCTGTCGCCGACGGCGATCCGCGGGGCGCGGCAACGGCTGCGCGCGCTCGGCCGGCCCGCGCACTGCGTCGTCGCCAGCGCGACGGCGCTCCCGTTCCGCGCGGGGACGTTCGACGTGGTCGTGCTCTCCGACGGGCTGCATAGCTGGCAGCTCCCGGCCGAGGAGCGGCGGCTCGCGCTGGACCAGGCACATCGGGTCGTCCGGCCCGGGGGCCACGCGCTCCTCACCGAGTACCTCCAACCGCGTGCCTTCCCGGAGTTTGTCGGACAGGTCCGTGCGAGTCCCTTCGAGCTCGTCTCGATCGACTACCTCTACGATCGCCTGTGGTATCAGTTCGAGTCATGGTTCAAGGCGGTGCGCGACTGGGGCTGGGTTCGGCGTCTGTTCGGTAGCATGGCGCTTGCGGTGCTGCTGTGCGCCCTCGCCCGGCCGCTTGGGCCCAGAGGGTCGCGCCATATCTGCGTCGTGGCACGCCGATCGCTGTAAGGGTAGGCCCACGCGTCGCTGAAAATCTGCATCTTATGCACAAACAATAGCACAATAGTTCAACCCACCCGAATGGGTAGTAGCGTAGTGTCATCCAGTTTGTGCATTCTAAGCACGAATTTTATGTCAGTACCCGCACTCTCACCCCCGCTCGGGAGATCGTATGAGCTTCGCTGGGCTTGGCTGGGCAGCACCCGTGGCGTCGTCGTTGATGCTGGCGACGCACGGCGTCGCCGCTGCAGACTCACTCGCCCAGGCGGCCAACGCGGCCGCGGCCGCGAACACGGTCGCCATCAATTTCGTGTGGACGCTGGTCGCCGGGTTCCTCGTGATGTTCATGCAGGCCGGCTTCGCGATGGTAGAGACCGGCTTCACGCGCGCCAAGAACGCCGCGCATACCATCACGATGAACTTCATGGTCTACGGCATCGCGATGTTGGCCTACTGGGCGGTCGGGTTCGCGTTCCAGGCAGGCGGGGTGGGGGCGCTCGGCACGCTCGGCGGCTACGACAAACTGGCGCACGAGGTCTCGCTCACCATCGGGGGAAAGGATTGGGGGCTGTTTGGCGGCACGGGGTTCTTCCTCACCGGCGTCGCCTACGTTGCGCCGGTCTTCGCCTACTTCCTGTTCCAGATGGTTTTCATGGACACCGCGGCCACCATCCCGACGGGGGCGCTGGCGGAGCGGTGGAAGTTCGCGGCATTCGCCGTCTTCAGCGTGTTCGTCGGCGCGTTCATCTATCCCATCTATGCGAACTGGACGTGGGGCGGCGGGTGGCTGGCGATGCTCGGCAAGAACGCGGGCCTCGGGCATGGCCACGTGGATTTCGCGGGCTCCTCCGTAGTGCACATGACGGGCGGCGTGATGGCGTTCGTCACCGCGGCGCTGCTGGGTCCGCGTCGTGGGAAATACAACTTCGACGGCAGCGTCAACGCGATCCCGGGTCACAACATCCCGATGGCGCTGATCGGGACTTTCATCCTCGCTTTCGGCTGGTTCGGCTTCAACGCCGGGTCGACGCTGGCGGGCTCGGACCTGCGCATCGGGGTCATTGCGACGAACACGATGCTGGCTGGGGCGGCTGGGGGCATCACCGCGATGCTGTACATGTGGCTCAAGTACGGGAAGCCCGATCCATCGATGCTGGCCAACGGGACGCTCGCCGGTCTGGTGGCGATCACAGCGCCTTGCGCCTTCGTCACCGCGCCGTCCGCTGTCCTGATCGGCGGCATCGCCGGAGTGCTGGTGTGCGCGGCGGTCTTCTTCATCGAGCGCCGCCTGCGCATCGACGATCCGGTCGGTGCGATATCGGTGCACGGAGTGTGCGGGCTGTGGGGCATCCTGTCGCTGGGTTTGCTGGCCGATGGCACCTACGGAGACGGCTGGAACGGGGTCAACGGGGCGGTGCGGGGGCTGCTGTACGGTGACGCCGGCCAGTTCGCGGCTCAGCTGGTCGGCGGCGTGACCAACTTCGTGGCCGTGGGGGCCATGGCCTACGTCGCGTACAAGGTGACGGCGGTCCTGGTGGGCGGCCACCGCGTGGCGCCCGAAATCGAGGAGCTCGGGCTCGACCTGCCGGAAATGGGGGCACTGGCGTATCCCGACACGCCCGAAGTGGCCTCGGCGGTCATCCTCAGCGAGCCCACCGATGTCTCACTGGGCAGCGGGTTAGAGCCGGAGCCCGAAGCGGCCTGAACAGCGACGCGACAGCGTTTTGACACCTAGCCTGAAAAGGAGTGACCATGAAGCTGATCACGACGGTCGTTCGCCCCGAGCGCCTGCCCCAGGTGAAGGCGGCGCTGTTCCGCGCCGGCGTCACCGGCGTCACGATCAGTCGCGTGAGCGGGCACGGCGGAGAGCGGGAGCTGCACGAGCACTACCGTGGCGCCAACGTGGTGCTCGAATTCCGCGAGAAGGTGCGCCTCGAGATGGCGGTGTCGGAGCCGTTCGTGGAGCCCACCATCAACGCGATCTTGTCGTCGGCGCGCACCGGGGAAGTCGGCGACGGGAAGATCTTCGTGCAGCCCCTCGAGCGCGTGATCCGAATCAGGACCGGCGAGGTGGACACGGCGGCGGTCACGGCGGTCACTGCGGACGAGGTACAGCGGCGGGCGCTCGAGCAAGCCGTGCCATAGCGCCGAGGGTGTGGCGAGTTAGCGATTCATTCCTTCACGAGCAGAGCTCAAGGAGAGTCTTATGCGTCTTGTCAGCGCCCTGTTCCTTGCTCCGGTGTGGCTGGCTGCCCAAAGCGCGCCACCTGGCCCCGCCGACACGGCCGCGAAGACCGGCGACCCCCCGCCAGCGGCTGCGAACCACGTGGAGACGACGCTCGCCGGCTTCAAGCTCACCGGGTTCGCCGAAGGATCGTACTCATATTCCGGTAGGAGCGTCGGGGACTCGAGCATCGTCGGGCGGCTGTACGACCGGCTGCAGAACCGCTTCATGCTCAACGCGCTGGCCCTCGTGCTCGACAAGCCGTACGACCCGGCGAAGTTCAGCGCGGGGTTCCACAGCGAGCTGTTACTGGGCCAGGATGCCACGCTGATCAAGTCACCGGGGTTCGACTTGGGCGCCGAGGCCGACGTCCCGCATCTCTACGTCACCTTGAACGTGCCGACCGCGAGCGGGAACGGGGTGCAGTTCAAGGTGGGGCGGATGGTCACCCTCATGGGCGTGGAGGTGATCGAGACCATCGCCAACCCCAACTGGTCCGAGGCGAACCAGTTCATCTACGTGGAGAACTTCACCGGTCTCGGCGTGAGCGTCGAAACGAAGTTCAACCAGTACGTGGATGCGCAATTCCGCGTGATCAACGGGTGGGACCAGGTGCACGACAACAACACTCACAAGTCGCTGATGGGACGCGTGGGGATCTACCCCGATGCGCTCAGCTCGATCAGCATCGTCGGGTATTGGGGCCCTGAGGAGCCGGACAACAACACCGCCAACCGGTACGGCATCAACGCGGTGGTCTGGCGGAAGGTCGGCAAGACGAACGTGTGGGTGCAGGGCGACTACGGCACGGAGCAGGCCAATGCAGCACTCCCCGATCCGACGCAGGACGCGAAGTGGTGGGCGCTCGGTGGCTGGATCACGTACGACTTCAGCTCCGCCGTCGGTCTGACGCTGCGCGGCGACTACGTCAACGACGAGAACGGGGCTCGGACCAATGGAGCGTTCGGCTTCCTCCCGAACACAGGCCAGAAGTTCGGCAGCGGTACGGCCACGCTGAACATCCGCGCCTGGCCAAGCGCCGTGGTCCGGCCCGAGGTCCGGTACGACCGCTCCACGTTGCGCACGTTCGCGGGCGAGAAAGACCAGGTCACGTTTGCGCTGGCCGTGGCGTACCTGTACTAGCCAGATGCAAGGAGGGGGTGCGCGTCGACGGTTCCCATCTTGAAAGACGGGCTCGGCACAGCACGACGCTGAAGCGTCGTGTGCTTCAGCACAGTGTCTCGCCGAGCCCACGCTTCAGCGTGGGAATTATCACGGGGCGGGAAGGAATTGGTACAGCAGCCACCGCATCGGGTAGGCCCGGTGACCGGGCTCACTCCCCCCGCCGCAGCAGCGGCAGCTCGAGTGCGTCGTGCAGCGCCTGCCAGCTTGCCTCGAGGATGTTCTCCGAGCAGCCGACCGTGCTCCACCGTTCGTCCCCCCGCGCCGATTCGATCACGACCCTGGGCTTCGCCGCGGTGCCGAGGTGCTCGTCCACGATGCGGACCTTGTAGTCCACGAGGCGCACGTCCGCCAGCTGGGGGTAGTGCGGCAAGAGGCCTTCCCTCACCGCCCGGTCGAGCGCGTTCACCGGTCCGGCGCCCTCGGCCGTCGTGAGCATCACGGCCTCGCCGACGCGCAGCTTGACCGTGGCGCGGGCCGTCACCGCGCCACTGCGGCTCTCGACGATGACAGTGTAGTCGATCATCTCGAACGGCGGTTGGTAGCTCGCCGACGAGCGCCGCAGCAGCATCTCGAACGACCCCTCGGCGGCCTCGAACTGATAACCGGCGTGCTCGAGGTCCTTGATCTGCTGCAGCACCGCGCCTTCGCGCTCGCCCGCCGGGACGCCCAGCGCCTCGGCGCGCAGGCGCACGTTCCGCCGCCCGGCCAGCTCGCTCACCACCACACGCATCTCGTTGCCCACGAGCGCCGGATCGACGTGCTGGTAGCTCTCGGGCAGCTCGGCCACGGCGGCGACGTGAATCCCGCCCTTGTGCGCGAACGCGCTCCGCCCCACGTAGGGGGCGTGGGGATCGGGCGTCATGTTCGCGACGGCCGCCACAAAGTGGGCCGCGTCCCGCAACTCCCGCAGACACTCGGGGGGGAGTACCTGGTACCCGAGCTTGAGCTGCAGCGTGGCGATGAGTTGCACCAGATCGAGGTTGCCGCAGCGCTCGCCGTAGCCGTTGATCGTGCCTTGGACCTGGACGCAGCCCGCTTCGACGGCGGCGAGGGCGTTTGCCAGTGCCAGTCCGCTGTCGTTGTGTGGGTGGATACCCAGCGGCGCCGTGATGTGGTCACGCACCTCCCAGACCCGCGCTTCCACGTCGGTCGGGAGCGCACCGCCGTTCGTATCGCACAACACGACCCAGTCGGCCCCGGCGTCCGCGGCCGCGCCCAACGTGGCCAACGCATACCCGGGGTCGAGCCGATAGCCGTCGAAGAAGTGCTCCGCATCGAAGATCACTTCCTTACCCATCCGCTTGAAATGGGTCACGCTCTCGGCGATCATGCGCAGGTTCTCGTCGCGGGTCGTCCGGAGCACGCGGTCGACGTGGAGCGTCGAGCTCTTACCCACGAGCGTGACCACCGGCGTCTCGGCGTCCACGAGGGCCCGGCAGTTCGCATCGTCCGCGCAGCTGCCGCCGGCGTGTCGGGTCATGCCGAACGCAGCGATCTTGGTGTGCTGCAGCGGGACGCGGGCGATGCGCCGAAAGAACTCCGCGTCCTTGGGATTCGAGCCGGGCCATCCACCCTCGATGCAGCCGATCCCGAGCGCGTCCAGCCGGCAGGCGATCCTGACCTTGTCCTCCGCCGACAGGGAGAGGCCTTCGCGCTGTGTGCCGTCTCGCAGGGTCGTGTCGTACAGGATCACGGGCATGTTCATCTCCGAAAAAAGAGCGGCCTCTCGGGCGAGAGGCCGCGTTGCCTTAGCGCACTGTAACTCGTCAGCGGAGCGCCGGCACGCTGCCTCTCGTCGAACGCGCGATGCCGATGGGAATCGTCACGAAACCTTCTCCGCGGGCTCCTGGTCGGCCGCGACGCTGGCGACCGGTGCGCTCGCCGGGGCGGGCAGCGGAGCTACCTTGCGGAACAAGGGTAGCGAGCGGTGCCACGCTGCGAGCAGGTCTTGCGCCCGCGGGCTCCCCGTCCGCGCCGCGTGCTCCCGCACGAGGTCCCGCACGAGCAGCTCGTCCGCCGCGTCGAGCCCTTGCACGCTCGCCATGTCCGTATTGCAGCGAGTGCCGAAGTGCCCCAGCTCGTCCAGCACATACGCGGTGCCGTTCGACATCCCCGCGGCGAAGTTTCGTCCCACCGGGCCGAGGACGACTACGACGCCCGCCGTCATGTACTCGCAGCAGTGGCTCCCGGCGCCCTCGATCACGGCGACCGCCCCCGAGTTGCGTACGGCGAAGCGATCCCCCGCCCGGCCGGCGGCGAACAGCCTCCCCCCCGTCGCGCCGTACAGCGCCGTGTTGCCGAGGATCACGTTGTGGTCCGTGGCGTGGGCGTAGGCCGCATCGCGGAACGGGCGGATCGTGATGTCGCCGCCGGAGAGCCCCTTGCCGACGTAGTCGTTCGCTTCGCCTTCGAGCTCGAGCTGCATGCCCGGCAGGGCGAACGCCGCGAAGCTCTGGCCCGCGCTGCCGCGGAAGCGCAGGCGCACTGCCCCGGGCGGGAGGCCGGCGTTGCCGTGGCGTTGCGCGATGCGCCCCGCGATCCGGGCACCGACCGTCAGGTGGTGGTTGCCGATGTCGTACACGCCCGCGAAGGGGCGGCCCGCTGCGAGACGGGGCTCGAGCGCGCGCAGGATTTCCTCGTCGAGCGACTCGACGCCGGGGCGGTCGTTCCGCTCCACGGTGCGCCGCCGGGGCGCGTCCGGCCCGCCGAGGGCATCGGCGAGAATGAGCGACAGGTCGAGCATCTGTGCCCGCGGCACCTCCGGGCGGTCCACACGCTCGAGCAGGTCTACCCGGCCGACGATCTCGTCCAGGCTCTTGTGCCCCATCCCCGCCAGGATGTGCCGCACGTCCTCGGCGAGCGCGGTGAAATAGGCGACCACCTGCTCGGGGGTGCCGCGGAACTTGGCCCGGAGGTCCGCTCGCTGGGTGGCGATGCCGGTGGGGCAGCTGTTCAGGTGGCACTGCCGCGCCATCGCGCAGCCGATGGCCACCAGCGACGCCGTACCGAAGCCGTACGTCTCGGCGCCGAGCAGCGCGGCGATCACCACGTCCCGGCCGGTGCGCAGGCCGCCGTCGGTGCGGACTTCGATGCGGTGCCGCAGACCGTTTTCGATCAGCAGCGCCTGCGTCTCCGCGAGCCCGAGCTCCCAGGGGGAGCCGGCGTGCTTGATCGAGGACAGCGGCGACGCGCCCGTCCCGCCGTTGTGGCCGGAAATGAGCACGTAATCGGCGTACGCCTTCGCGACCCCCGCAGCGACGCGCCCCACGCCCGCTTCGGCGACGAGCTTCACGCCGACGCGCGCGTGCGGGTTGACCTGCTTCAGATCATGGATGAGCTGCGCCAGATCCTCGATCGAGTAAATATCGTGGTGCGGCGGCGGCGAGATGAGCGGCACGCCCGGCACCGAATGGCGCAATCGGGCGATCAGGGCCGTCACCTTGTGGCCGGGGAGCTGCCCTCCCTCACCGGGCTTCGACCCCTGCGCCATCTTGATCTCGAGCTCCTCGGCGCGCACCAGATAGTGCGTGGTCACGCCGAAGCGACCCGACGCCACCTGCTTGATCTTGTTGTCCGCGCGATCGCCGTTACCGAGCGCGACGTAGGTGTCGGGGTCCTCTCCGCCTTCCCCCGAGTTCGAGCGCGCACCCATGCGATTCATCCCGATGGCGAGCGTGGCGTGCGCTTCGGGTGACAGCGCGCCGAGCGACATCGCGGTACAGATGAACCGCTGGCGGATCGCCTCGACCGGCTCGACCTGGTCCACGGCGATGGGTGTGCCGGCGCGGATGGCCAGCAGGTCCCGGGGGCCGGCCGGCCGGCGCGCCGCGACCTTCGCGCGGAAGGACGCGTACCCCTCGCGCTGCAGCGCCGTGACCAGCGGCGGCGACCACCCGTGGTCCTCGCCGTCGCGGCGGTAGCGCACCCGCCCGTGATCGGGAAGCGCGCGCTCCGCCGCGTCGCCATTCCCCCCCTCCCCGTACGCGGCCTGGTGCCGGGCCATGACGTCTTCGGCGAGCTCCGCGAAGCCCACGCCGCCGATGCTCGAGACGGTCCCCGGGAAGCAGGTGTCGATCACCTCCGCGCCCAGCCCGAGCGCCTCGAAGATCTGGGCGCCGCAGTACGAGGAGAGCGTGGAGATGCCCATCTTCGACAGCACCTTGAGGAGGCCTTGCTCCGCGGCCGCGCAGAACTTGCGGCGAGCCTCCTCGGGCGTTGGCCTGGGGGGTGACGCTTCGGTAGCGCCTGCCTTCTCGTCCGCAAACAGGGCATGCACCGATTGGAGGGCGAGCCAGGGATGCACGGCCTCGGCGCCGTAGCCGATCAACGCGGCGAAGTGGTGGACGTCCCAGGCGTCGCCCGCTTCGGCCACGAGGCCGAGCCGCGTGCGCAGCCCGTTCTGGACGAGGTGCCGGTGCACCGCGCCGACGGCGAGCAGCATCGGGATGGGTGGGCGGTCGGGCCCGGCGGTGCGGTCGCTCAGGATGAGGATGCGAGCGCCCTCCCCGACAGCGCGCCCTGCGGCGCGGCACAGGCGGTCGAGCGCGGCGCGGAGGCCCCCCCCGTCCGCCCCGGCCTCCGGGTGCCAGGTCGCCGGCAGGGTCACCGCCTGCACCCCGGCGACTCGCTCGAGCGCCGCCTTGTCGTCCTCCAGGAGAATGGGATGGTTGTTCCGCACCAGCCGCAGGCCGTCCGGCCCGTCGGCAAGGAGCGATCCCCGGCGACCCAACTGCATGCGCAGCGACATCACGAGGCCCTCGCGCAACGCATCGATCGGCGGGTTCGTCACCTGGGCGAAGCGCTGGCGGACATAGGCATACACGCTCTGGGGTACGCGCGAGAGCGGTGGGATGGGCGTGTCGTCGCCCATGCTCCAGACGGCATCGTGGCCCGCCCCTCCCATCGGCTCGACCACGTAGCGCAGGTCTTCGAAGCTCCAACCGAATGCGAGCTGGCGCGTGCCGAGCTCGGAGCGCTCGAGCGGCGGCGCCGCCGCCCCGGACACCGGTCGCAGCGGGCGGATGCAGCGTGCGGCCCAGCGCGCGTACGGCCGGCGGCGCGCCACCTCGCGCTTGGCCTCGACGTTGTGCAGAATCGCCTTGCGCCGCGTGTCGACCACGAGCAGCTCGCCTGGCCCCAGGCTGCCGGCCTCGATCACGTCGCTGGGCGCGAGGTCGACCAACCCGACCTCCGAGCCGGCGACCACCAGCCCGTCGCGCGTGATCTTGTAGCGGCAGGGCCGCAGCCCGTTACGGTCCAGGGCGGACCCGGCGATCACGCCGTCCGAGAACGCCAGGGCGGCGGGACCGTCCCACGGCTCCACGAGGCATTCGTGGAACTCGTAGAACCCGCGCAGCGCCCGCTCCATCTCGCTCGCGCCCGCGTGGGCCTCGGGGACGAGCATCATGAGCGCGTGCACTGGGTCGCGGCCCGAGCGCACCAGCAGCTCGACCGCGTTGTCGAGGCTCGTCGAATCGCTACCCTCGGCCCAGATCACCGGCTTCAGCGCGTCGATCGCCTCGCCCCAGAGCGGCGACGCCAGGGCCGGCTCGCGGGCTCGCATGGCGTTCCGGTTGCCCCAAAGTGTGTTGATCTCGCCGTTGTGGGCGAGCAGCCGGAACGGCTGCGCCAGCGGCCAGGTCGGGCTGGTGTTGGTCGAGTAGCGCTGGTGGAAGACCGCGATCGCCGTCTCGTAGTCCGGCGACCGCAGGTCGGGGAAGAATCTGGGGAGCTGCGGCCCCGTGAGCAGCGCCTTGTACACGAGCGTGCGGCAGGAGAGCGAGCACACGAAGAACGGCTGGAGCTCGGGTCCGGCCTCGGCGACGCGCCGTTCGATCGTGCGGCGTGCGAGGTAGAGCGCCCGCTCCCAGGCGGCCGCGTCGGTGCGCCCGCCGTCCGCGGGTGCGGCGATGATGCCCTGCCGGATGGTGGGGCAGGTGACCCGTGCGCTGGGGCCGAGCACGTCGCGGTCGACGGGGACATCGCGCCAGCCGAGGACCGGGAGGCCCGCTTCCCGCAGCACCGTCTCGATGACGGCAGTGGCGCGTCCCAACGCAGCGTGGTCGGTAGGCAGGAAGAAGGCGCCGAGGGCGAAGGGCTGGCCGGGCTCGAGCGCGAGCCCGCGGCTCGCCCCATCGCGGTAGAACAGCCGGGAGGGAATCTGCGTGAGCACGCCGGCGCCGTCGCCCGAGCTGTCGGTCGAGGCGGCGCCACGGTGGGCCACGCGGGCCAGGGCCTGGAGCGCCAGGGCGAGGATGTCGGGGCCGCGCTCGCCCGAGGCCCGCGCCACGAACCCGACCCCGCAGGCGTCCTGTTCGCGCCAGGGGTCGAGATCCGGCGCGCGGCGGTTGGCCCACCTCGATCGGTCGCCGTCGGGCATGCGTGCTCCTCGCTGGACGATCAAAAAGAAGGCCCGCTCTCTGTCGGGAGCGGGCCGGGAAGTTTCTCGCTTGACTGCACCTCTATGCCGCCCGGTCGCTCCCGCTCGAAGGACTGGTCGGATTCGGCAGCTTGGCGTTAACGATGCGGACGTTCACGGCGTACCCACCTGATGGTATGAGCGGCTGCAGCCCGTTCGTATTAATATGCAGCGTTCAGCATAAATATACCCGACTGCCTGGAGCCGTCAAGAGGGTCGCGCCACCAGGCGCTGGACGTCCCCGAACGGAATCACCAGGTCGGCCATCGCGTCGTAGCTGCCGTGGTCGCGTAGCTCCACGGCTATACGGCGGATGAGTCCGAGGGTGGCCTGCACGACGCGCGGCCCCAGGCTCGCCCGGCGCACGCCGAGGCGCTCGAGCTCTCCCAGCGGCGGGGCCGGCGGGCCGGCGATGACGTTGAGCGGACCCGTGATCTCGCGCGCCAGCCGGCCGATCGTGTCGGCGTCGCTGACGTGCGGGACAAACAGGCAGTCGGCGCCGGCTGCGCGGTAGGCGTTGGCGCGTCGCACGGCGGCGGCGAACCGCTCCGCCGGCGACCACTGTTTCACTTCGAACGCGTCGGTCCGCGCGTTGATGACGAGAGGCACGCGCGCCGCCCCGCCCGCTTCGCGCACGGCCCGGATGCGCGCCACCTGCAGGCTCAGGTCGAGGAGCAGGCCCTCGTTCGTCCCGTCCTCCAGATTCAGCCCGATCGCGCCCGCCGCGATCACGCCGCGCGCGGTCTCGGCCGCGGCCTCGGGAGTCGCGCCATAGCCTCCCTCGACGTCGGCGCTCACGGGAATCCGCACGCTCGTCGCGATCCGGCGGACCACGGCGAGCATCTCGCCGCGGCTGATGCGCTCGCCGTCGGGGAACCCGAGGGCCCAGGCGACTCCGGCGCTCGAGGTGGCGATGGCGGGAAAGCCCGCCTCCTCGATCACCCGGGCGCTGACCACGTCCCAGGCATTGGGGAGGACGAGCATCCGGGGGCCGGCGTGCCGCGCGATGAAGTCCTGGGCCTTCTGCAACTGCGTCGGTTCGTTCATGGCCTCTCTCTGGGCCTCGCGAATTAGTCTTCGCACGATGGCCGCCGGCCGCTAAGTTTGTGGCACCCAAACTTACCGCTCGGTGGCCATCATGCATGCCCGCCCGCTGCGCCGTCTCTGTCTCGTCGTCGTCGCCGTGCTCCACCCCGCCCCCCTGGTCGCCCAGGGAGTGCAGGCGCCCGCCCTTACGGTGCACTCGATCTGGGGAACCCGCGAGTTCGCAAGCGACCTCGTTTCCCTCACATGGATGAAGGACGGCACCGCCTACACGACGACTCAAACGGACAGTGCGGGCCACACCGATCTGTATCGTGTGGACGCGCTGTCGGGGAAGACCCAGCTGCTCCTGCGGGGCACCGAGCTCGTGCCGCCCGGCGCCCAGCAGCCAATCGCGATCGAGGAGTACCGCTTCTCGACGGACGGCATGAAGCTCCTGATTTTCACCAATTCGGCGCGTGTGTGGCGCCAGAACACGAAGGGCACGTACTACGTCTGGGACTTCACGGCAAAGCGCCTCATCCCCGTGAGCGCGAAGCCAGGCTACCAGATGTTTGCCAAGTTCTCGCCCGACGGTCGGATGGTCGCCTTCGTGCGCGCGAACAACATCTACATGACCGATCTCGCGACCGGCGGGGAAACCGCCCTCACCGCAGACGGCGGCGACAGCGTCATCAACGGGACCTCCGACTGGGTGTACGAGGAGGAGCTCGACCTGCGGGACGCGTTCCGCTGGAGCCCGGACGGCGGGCGGATCGCGTTCTGGCGGTTCGATCAGACGGCGATCCCGACGTTCTATCTGCTCGATGCCGACTCCCTCTATCCCCAGCTCGTGCCGGTGCGCTATCCCAAGGCCGGAATGCCCAACTCCGAGGTGAAGATCGGGGTCGTGGATGTGGGGACGCGGCAGACGACGTGGGTGGACTTGGGCGGCGACAAGGACATCTACGTCGCCGCCATGGACTTTGCAGGATCGTCGAACGAGATCTGGCTCACCCGGCTCAACCGCCACCAGGACCGGCTCGACCTGCTGCTCGCCGACGCGCAACGTGGTGCGTCACGGGTAATCATGACCGACCGCGACTCGGCGTGGGTGGACGCGAACCAGCCACGTTGGATCAACGGTGGGAAACAGTTCCTGTTCGTCTCCGAGCGCGACGGCTACGACCAGGTGTACCTGTTCAACCGTGATGGCTCGCTGCTCCGACGCGTGACGCCGGGCGGGTGGGACGTGCTGCAGGTGTACGGCGTGGACGAGAAGAAGCAGGTGCTGTACTGCGGCGGCGCGATCGATGGCCCGCTCGGCCGGCCGCTCGTGCGGATCGGGCTCGACGGGAAGGGCCTCGCGCGCATCTCGACGGAGCCGGGCACGCACGGGATCGAGTTCGATCCGACGTTCCAGCTGTACGCCGACACGTATTCACGGTCGGGTATTCCCCCCGTCCAAACCCTGCGGCGGGCGGACGGCAGGCTCGTGCGCACGCTGGCGGACAATGCGGCCCTGGCGGCGAAGGTGACGGCGTTGGGGCTGGTGCGGCCCGAGTTCATCACGCTCAAGACGCCGGACGGCGTGGAGCTCAACGCCTGGATCATCAAACCAAAGGGCTTCGATCCGTCGCGCCGCTATCCGTTGCTCATGAACGTGTACGGAGGGCCCGGCTCGCAGACGGTCACCGACTCCTGGGGCGGGGCGAACTACCTCTGGCACCAGATGCTCGCGCGCGACGGGTATCTCGTCGCCAGTGTGGACAACCGGGGCACGGGGGGGCGCGGCGCGCGGTTCATGAAGCTGACCTACCTCCACCTCGGCCGGTACGAGTCGGCCGACCAGATCGCCTCGGCGCGCTGGTTCGCGGCGCAGCCGTACGTCGACCCAGACCGGATCGGCATCTGGGGGTGGAGCTACGGCGGCTACATGAGCTCGCTCAGCATGTTTCGCGGCGCCGGCGTGTTCAAGGCGGCGCTCGCTGTCGCCCCGGTCACCGATTGGCGCTTCTACGACACCATCTACACCGAGCGCTACATGCGCACCCCGCAGGAAAACCCCGCGGGCTACGGCGAGGGCGCCCCGCTCGCCTACGCCGATAGCTTGAAGGGCCACTTCCTGCTGGTGCACGGCACGGGCGACGACAACGTGCATTTCCAGAACTCGGTCCGCCTGGTGGAGCGCCTCGAAGCCGCCAACAAGCAGTTCGACATGCGGATCTACCCGAACAAGACCCACTCGATCGCCGGCGGGAGCACCCGGGAGAACCTGTACGGGCTGTTTACGGCGTGGCTCGAGCAAAACCTCTAGCGGGCACTGCCCTCGCCGTACTCACGCTGATCAACCTGTTCAACTACCTGGACAGGTGGATCGTGGCGGCGCTGGCGGAGAGCATGAAGCACTCCGAGCTGCAGCTCTCGGACACCGAGCTCGGCTCGCTCATGACCGGGTTCATCATCGTGTACATGCTGGCGGCGCCCGTGTTCGGCTCGCTGGGCGACACGCGGTCGCGCACGCGGCTCATCGGGCTCGGCGTCGGACTCTGGAGCGTGGCCACGGCGCTGGCGGGCTTCGCCCGGAGCTACGCATCGCTGTTCGCGGCGCGGGCCGCGGTCGGGATCGGTGAGGCGGCTTACGGCACGATCTCGCCGGCGCTGCTCGCCGACTACTTTCCGCGCGAGCGGCGGGGCAGGGTGTTCGCGATCTTCTTCGCGGCGATCCCCATCGGATCGGCGCTCGGGTACGTCGTGGGCGGCCTGGTGGATCACTACTTCGGGTGGCGGCCCGCGTTCTTTGTCGCCGGCGTCCCCGGGATCGTGCTCGCCGTCCTGGCGCTGCGCCTCTACGAGCCGCCGCGCGGCGCCCAGGACTCGGGCGGCCCGGCCGCCCCCGGCAGCCCCGCCGTCTCGCTCGGCAGCGCGGCCCGTGCCGCCTATGGCGCCCTGCTCCGCAACCGTCCCTACGTCCTCACCGTGCTGGGCTACGCGGCCTACACCTTCGCGATCGGGGCCCTCGCCTTCTGGACGCCGTCCTTTCTCGAGCGTGCCCGCGGCATCCCCAAGGCCCAGGCGACCGTACAGTTCGGGGCGATCGTCGTGGTGACGGGGTTCCTCGGCACGTACGGCGGCGGCTGGCTGGGCGACCGCCTGCTGCGGCGCTCGCAGGACGCGTACCTGTGGGTGTCCGGCGTCGCCACGCTCGCCGCTGCGCCGCTCACCTTGGCAGCCCTCGCCGCGCCCGCGCCCCCGGTATACTGGACCGCCATGGTGGCAGCCGAGCTGCTGCTCTTCGCGTCGACCGGGCCCATCAATTCAACGATCGTCAACGTCGTGTCCCCGCACATGCGGGCGACGGCCGTCGCGGTGAGCATCTTCACGATCCACGTCCTCGGCGACGTGCCGTCGCCGTCCCTCGTCGGAGCGATTTCGGACGCGCGCTCCCTCGGTGAGGCGATGCTGATCATTCCCGTCGCGGTGCTGGTCGGCGGCATCATCTGGAGCTACGCAGCGTGGCGCGCGGGCCGCGTGCCGGGGTGCGGGCCGACCCCGTGAGGGCGTTCTTCCGGGCGTTGTTCAGTGTGGTGCTCCGCATCTTCTTCCGCCGGATCGAAGTCTCGGGTCTCGAGCACGTACCGGCGCAGGGCCCCGTGCTGTTCGTGCTGAACCATCCGAACGGCCTCGTCGATCCGGCGTTCCTCCTCTGTCTTGCCCCGCGCCGCGTGTCGCTCCTGGCCAAGGCGCCGCTGTTTCGCATGCCGGTCATCGGCTCCTTCTGCCGGGCCTTCGACGCGATTCCCGTGCACCGGCGCCAGGACGAAGGGTTCGATCCGGCCCAGAACCGCGAGACCTTCGAGACCGCACGCACGGTGCTCGCACGGGAGGGAGCGATCGCGATCTTTCCCGAAGGCGCGTCCCACAGCGACCCCCAGCTCCGCCCGCTTCGCACGGGCGCAGCGCGCATCGCGCTGGGGGCCGCGGCGATGCTCGCGGGCCCGACGCCGCTCCGAATCGTACCGGCGGGGCTGTACTACCGCGCCAAGCGCACGTTCCGCAGCGCCGCGTTGCTGCACTTCGCGGAACCGTTGCTCGTGGCGCCCGTACGGCTCGCGTCGGGCGAGGAGCCGCCCGCCGGCCCCGTCCGCGAGCTGACGGCGCAGATCGAGCGCGCCCTCGCTGAGGTGACGCTACAGGCCGAGCAGACGGAGGTGCACGCGCTGGTCGAGCGGGCGCAGCGAATCTTCACGGCGCAGGACGACCCGCCGGAGACGCCGCCCACGCTGCGCGAGGAGTTCGACCTGCGGCGCCGGTTCCTCGCGGGGTATCGTGTCGCCCGGATTCACTGGCCCGACCGGTTCACGGCACTGGCGCAGCGGATCGACCGCTACGAGCTGGCGCTCGCCGCCGCCGGGCTCGACCCGCACCACCTCGTGCCACAGGGCTTCGCATGGCGGCGGGTCGCGCGCTACGCCGTCGCGGCGCTTGCGTGGCTGCTAGTGCTGCTTCCCGCGACGCTCGTCGGCGTGGTCACGCATTATCCCGCCTACCGGGCCGTCGGCTTCGTCGCGACTGGATTGGCGCGGGGCGCCGACGATGCGCTAGCGAGCATCAAGGTGCTGGCAGCGATGCTGCTGTTCCCGCTCACCTGGGCCGGCACCGCGCTGGCAATGTGGCGCTGGCGCGGCGTGGAAGCGGCGTTGTGGACAGTGGTGTCGCTACCGCTAGCGGCCTACGCCGCCCTCGCGTTTGTCGAGCGGCTCGACCGGCTCATCGGGGGTGCGAGGGCGCTAGGCTTGTTCCTGTTTAAGCGCTGGGCGTTCCTGCGACTCCTGGCCGAGCGCAAGTCCATCCGGGAGGATATCCTCGCGCTCGGCCGTGAAATCGAGGACGTGTCCCCCGCCTAGTGCCAGCTCTTCGTCTGCTCGACAAACCCACGGGCCAGCCCGCTCAGATCGGCCGTCGCAGAATCCTGCTTCAGGCCCTTCAGCGCGATCCCGAGGTTGTGCTGGAACGCCGTCACGGTCGAGTCGATCTCGATCGCCCGCGCGAGCGGCCCAAGCGACTCCTGGAACCGCCCCTGGTCGAGGTAGACGCGGGCTAGGTTGTTCATCGACCAAGCGTCGCGGCCGTCGAGCACGATCGCGTGTTGGTATGCCGCGATGGCGCCCGCCGTGTCGCCCAGCTCGCTCTTCACGCGGCCGAGCAGCCGGAAGCCTTCGCTCGACCCGGAATCGATCTTGAGCGCTGCCTCGACGTGCGGCAGCGCGTCCTGTGCCTTGTCTTGTTCGATGAGCACGCGGCTCAGGTTGAGCTGACTCTTGACGTGGGTCGAGTCCTTCTCGAGCGCGCGCCGAAACGCGTCGACCGCCCGGTCGCGGTCTCCCGTCTTCCACGCGGAGAGGCCGAGCAGGTAATAACCCCACACGTTGTCGGGGTGCTCGGTGGTGTACGTCGTGAGCAGCCGCGCCGCCTCGTCGTACCGCTTCGCTTGGAAGGCGGTGTTCGCCTCCTCGAACGAGACCGGCCCGGTGACCGCCGGCGTCGCGGCGGACGCGCTCGACAACTCGGACGAGACAGCAGAGACTTCGGCTGCGTTCGCGTCGGAAGCCTTGGGGCGCTTGTCGCCGCAGGCAGCAAGGATGAAGGCAGCGATCGGGATGATAGTGATGCCGTTGCGCATAAACTCCTCCTGGTTGGGGTTCGTGCCCCGAGTAAGAGCAGGAGGAGGGCCAGCGATCGGCTATTAGCTATCGGCCGCCGGCGCAATCGGTTGGGGAAGAACGCGAAGGCGGTCGTGTCCGGGTGGACACGGATCAACCGACGTGACGTGTTGGCGCGGACACGACCGCTACTCGCGGCTGATGCCGTGACGGCGCATGATCTTCAACAGGCTCGCGTGATCGGAGAGGCCGAGCTCCTGGGCCGTCTTCGTGATGTGCCAATCGTTGCGCTCCAAAGCGGCCACGATGATGCGTCGCTCGGCCTCGGCTTTGAGGGCGTGGAAGCTCGTGGGCGCGGCGCTGGGACTCGCTCCGCTCGTGACGCCGCCCGCTCCGTCCCGGATCTCGGCTGGTACATCATCCAGCCCGATCGCGTCCGCGTCTGTCGCGATGATCATGCGCTCCACGGCATTCCGCAGCTCGCGGACGTTGTTCTTCTTCCAGTCGTAGGCCATCAACGACTCGAGCGCCGCCGCATCGACCTTCTTGGGGCGTACACCGAAGCGCACGCAGGTGGACGTGACGAGCTGCTCGACCAGCGCGGGGAGGTCGGACAGCCGCTCGCGCAGGGCTGGGACGCGCAGCACGTGCACATTCAGCCGATAGTAGAGATCCTGCCGGAACCGCCCCGCGGTCACCTCCGCTTCCAGATCGCGGTTGGTCGCGGCCACCACGCGCGCCTCCACGGTGATAGTGCGGTTGCCGCCGACCCGAGTGACCTGGCGTTGCTCGATCACGCGAAGCAGCTTCGCCTGTGCAGGGAGCGGCAGCTCGCCGATCTCGTCCAGGAACAGTGTCCCGCCCGAGGCCGCCTCGAAGGCGCCTTTACGGAGCGCGTTCGCGCCGGTGAAAGCACCGCGCTCGTGTCCGAACAGCTCGTCTTCGACCAGGTTCTCCGGGAGCGCCGCGCTGTTGAGGGCGACGAACGGGCCGTTCGGGCTCGCGCCGAGGCGGTGCAGCTCCCGGGCGACGAGCTCCTTTCCCGAGCCACTCTCTCCCACGACGAGCACGGGGCTCGGGATCCTGGCGACGCGCGCGATCGCGTCCTTCAGCTGTTGCATGGCCGGGCTCGCGCCCACGAGCGATGCGTCGGCGCCGGTGCGCGCGCGCAACGCGGCGATCTGGCCGGCCAGGCGCTGCCGCTCGAGCGCGTTTTCGACCTCCTGGACGACGCGCTCCATCGGCTCGGCCTTGTCAATGAAGCTCCGGGCGCCAAGCCGGATCGCCTGGGTGCAGCGGTCGTAGTTTCCGGTCCCGGTGTACACGATCACGGGGGTGCGGAACGCGCGTCGCTCCATGGCGCGCAGCACCTCGAACCCGTCCATCCCCGGCATCTCGAGGTCGAGGATCACACAGTCCACCGCCTCGCGCTCGAGAATGTCCAACGCCTCTCGACCGCTTTGCGCGACGAGCGTCTCATACTGGCCCACGCGTTTGAGGTCGTAGGCGTACTGCTCCGCCATCGTGGGGACGTCGTCGACGACCAGGACGGTCGTTCGGTTCACGCGCCCGCGCCCGGCAGCTCGACGATGAACTTGCTTCCGCCCCCGGGCTCGGTCTCCACTCGGAGCGCGCCGTTTGCGTCGAGCACCAGCCGCCGCACGATGGAGAGCCCGAGGCCGGTGCCGCCCGGCTTGGTGGTGTAAAAGTCGTCGAACGCACGGTTCAGCTCCTCCCGACTCATTCCCTTCCCGGTGTCGGCGACCGTGATCCGCACAACGGGACGGCCGTCGTCCGCGCCCGCGGCGCGTGCGGTCAGGACCGTCACGGTTCCCGAGCGCGACTCGAGGCTGTCGAGCGCGTTGCCGACCAGGTTCTCGAGGATGCGCCGCAACACGACGGGGTCCGTCTGTACGGCAGGGAGCTCGTCGGCCAGCTCCGTGCGGAGCTCGCCCCGGCTGGCGTCGCCGACCCGGCGGATCGTCTCGCGGACCGCGTCGTTGACGTCGCACGGCTTGCGGCCGGGCTGGGGGTAGAGGCGGGCATAATTCGTCGCAAGCTGCTCGAGGTAGGAGACGCTGCTCTCGACGGTCGCCTGCCGGTCCCGCCACGCCGCTGCCAGCTGGTCGGGGCCGGCGCGGGCCGCATCCAGGAGGTGCCGGACCACGTTGCGGATGGGGATCAGGCCGTTCTTGATGTCGTGGTTCACCTGGCGGGCGAGGTCGCCCACGGCGATGCGGCGCTCGGCTTCACGCAGCTGCGCGGCCCCCACTCGCAGTCGCTCGGTCATCGCGCCCAACAGGCGGGTAAGCATGCCGATCTCGTCGGCGCGCTCACTCTCGAACGTCACGTCGAGCCGCTCCATGTCGATCTCGGCGGTGCGGCGCGCCAGCTCCCCGAGGGGGCGGCTGATCAAACTGGATAGCCAGCTCGCGAGCAGCAGCGCGATCGCAGCCGTGAGGAGGGCCGCGGCGACGAAGGCCGCGTCTACGCGCCGGCGCAACGCCGCGAGGGGCGCGAGCGAGTGCGTGACCACGATCCGGGCTTCGCGCAGGCGCGCGGAATCGCCGAGGGCGACGAAGGGCACGGCGAGCGCGCTCACCACCTGCGCCGCTGTGTCGACGCGGACGAGCGTATCGGACGGGAGGGCTGGGGCGACGGTCAGCTCGGAGTCGGGAGCGAGCCGCGCCAGGAAACTCGAGTCCACGGCCACACCGCCCACCAGGGTGAAACGGCGGCCGCCGAGCCGCAGCGAGTCGACCCGTGCCAGGGCCAGCAGCGCGGCCTCCGCGGTGCGGGCCTCGACCAGCGCCATGCCACCCGGCGCGACCGCGAGTAGGCGCGGGAGGTCCGGCTCGAGACGGTCGTATTCGTTCCGGAAGTGGCCCGAGCTGATGATGCGACCCTGGTCGTCCTGGATCAGCAGCATCGACAGGCCCGTGAAGCGCATGGCGCTGCCGGCGTAGTCCAGGAGATATGCACGTTCCACGCCCTCCAGCGCGGCGCGCCGGAATTTATTGTCCATCGCGATCGCTTCCTTCAGGGCGTCGAGCCGAGCGGCAATTCCGGCGCTGTCCCGGCTCAGGTCCGCGCGGATCACCGCCGCGAGCGAGGCCACCCGCCGTTGGTATTCGGCGGTCAGACGGTCCGCCATGTCCGCGCGCACGCGCACGCCGAACACGACGAGGGGCACGAGCACGACGACGCCGAACCCGGCGAGGACACGAGCGCGGAAGCTCATCGCGCGCCGAGCCGGACGGCTCCGTCCCAGTCGACGCTCAGACGCGGCAGGCCGCGGCGGGCCAGCAGATGGGTGCGCGTGTCGATCAGCGGCGTGATCGAGCCGCGTAGCACCCAGGCGGGAAGCTGCCGCCCGGCCGCGCACGCGTCGACGGTCCGGCGCCGGACCCGGAGCACGTACGCCGCGTCGGTGCCGCCTCGGAACGTCGGCTCGAAGGCCGTACGCGCGAGGCCCGCGACGACGGCGCCCCGGCCGAAGGCGGCGAGGCCGACGAGGCGTGCGGCGAGGTCGCGCGCGTCGCGGTCCGCCTGCTCGTACACAACGCGCCGCCGCGGGGGGACAGTGGGCGACGCCGGCTCGGCCGGAAGTCCGCAGCGCTTGAGATCGGCGAACCAGAACTGCCCATCGTCCGCTTGGGCGGGTCGCGCATCGACGTGAACCGCCTGAGGCAGGCTTTCGAGGCGGAGGGCTCCGACGTCGAGGCCGCTCCCCGCGGGCGCCAGCAGCACGTATGTGTGATCCCACTCGAGCGGGACGTCCTGATACCCCGAGCGGGTGCGGGCGTATTCGAGCGCGGCTGGATCGCTCGTGAGGAGTAGATCCACGTTCCCGTCGATGGCATCGCGGGCGTCGCTCGCGGTTGTGACGGTCACCTTGATGGCCGGGAGTGCAGCGCCCGGCACCGGGCTCGCCCAGAGCGCGTCGCCCGCCGCGGCCGCGCCGGTCGTCCAGTGATCCCCCGTCCCGATCGGCCAGCCGCCGCCCGGAGCGGACTTGGTCACTGCGAGCGCGGGGTCGGCGAAGCGCTGAAACGACAGGCCGGAAGGATCGATGCCGAGCGTCCGATCGTCCAGGATCGTGACGGCTTGCGCGATACTCGCGTCGCGCACCCGCCAGGCGGCCAGCACGTCCCGCGCCGTCACCGGCGCCCCGTCCCAGAAGCGCGCATCGGATCGCAGGGTGACCGTCCAGCGGTCTGCGGCACCCTGCCCCCAGGATCGGGCGAGGGCGGGAAGGACGCGCCCCTGGCAGTCCACGCGGATCAGCGTCTCGTACAGCTGTGCGAAGACAAACCGCTCCGCGCCGTTGTACGGCACCGGAGCGTGCATCGGGTCCACCGGCTCGGTTAGTGCGACCGTCACCGTGTCGCGCGGCGTGATCCGCCCGGTGGCGACCAAGCACGTCGTATCCGATGGGGCGGCTGCGGGCGGCGGCAACTCGCCGCGCGGCGCGGCCCCGCGGCAGGCTGCGACGAGCAGGCCGGCGAGGAGGACTCGGTGGGACGAGGGGATCACGGGCGCGGGCTCCGGCGGGTGGCTGTCGAACGATACCCAGAGGCGGGAGCCGCAGCCAGGACGTCGGCTACGCGCGCGGCTTGCGCATCATCAGCGCAAGCACGTTCCCCTCGGAGTCGCGGAAGTCAGCCAGCCAGAGATCGTAGTCCGGGGCCCGGTGCACGAGGTGCGGCTCAGTGATGAACTCCACGCCCCGGCCGCGCAGCGTCGTGTGCGCCGATGCGATGTCAGGTACGAGGTAGTACACGAGTGACGCCGGGTGGTCGAGTTCGGGCGTCTCGGGGACACCGAGCATGAGGGTCGTCGCACCGCACTGGAAGAACGCCATCTGCGGAGGCGCTTGGAAGAGGAAGCGCATGCCCAGCGTGTCGCGGTAGAAGCGGACGGCGCGATCGAGATCGCGGGCGCGGATGAAGATCTGACCGATAGCGGAGAGACCGAACTGCGCGGTTGTCGCGGTCATACATGGAACTTGCGGGTCGTAAGTCGTAAGCCGCAAGTCGCAAGCCGCAATAAAGCGCGCCCACTGGCGCACAATTGGTAACACGCGCTGGCAAATCGGATCTGCGTTTCCAACATGGGCAATTTCAAGGATCTGAAGGCGTGGCAGCGCGCTCGGGATTTGGCAGTCCTATCGAAGGCTGCCATATCCCGGCTCCCTAAAGAGGAACGATACGCCTTGGCGGACCAGTGGAGCCGAGCTGCGTACAGCGCGGCGCTGAACATTGCAGAAGGCGCGTCTCGGCGAGGGGTGAAGGACTTCCGTAAACACCTCGACATCGCGCGGGGCTCTCTCCATGAAGTTGAGGCGATCATCGAACTCGTCTTGGCGCTCGAGTACGTTCGTCCGGAGGAACTCGAAGAGGTGCGCGCGACGCGCGACGAATGTGCCAGGACTGTGTACGGGCTACTGCGAACGCTACCGAATGGCTCGAAAGAACCTGGACGCTAGAACGGATCAACTTACGGCTTGCGACTTACGGCTGGCTCCTGTTGGGTTAAACAGTGAAGGGTCCCCAGCCCCCACACCAGATCCACTGCGTGAATCCCGACCACCGGCCGGTCGCTGAACAGCTCGGCGAGCAGCCCAAGCGCAGTGCGGTCGTTCGGATCGTTGAACGTGGGCACGAGAACCGCGCCATTGGCGATGTAGAAATTGGCGTAACTCGCCGGAAGCCGCTGGCCGTCGAAGTAGAGCGGCGCGGGCAGCGGCAGGGCGACGACCTCGATCTTCGAGCCGTCTTCGAGCCGCATCCCTTCGAGCCGCTCGCGATTCTCCTGCAGCGCTCGGTAATTGACGTCGCGGGAATCGGCCTCATTGCAGAGCACCACGGTGCGCGGGTCGATGAAGCGGCACAGGTCGTCGACATGCCCGTGCGTGTCGTCGCCGGCGATACCCTTAGCCAGCCACAGCACGTTCGTGACGCCCAAGTAGTCCCGGAGGGCCCGCTCGAGCTCGGCGCGCGACAGCCCGGGGTTGCGCACCTGGACCTCGGAGTCGAGCAGGCACTCCTCGGTGGTGAGGAGCGTGCCACGGCCGTTCACGTCGATGCTTCCCCCCTCCAGCACCACGTCGCGCTCGCCGGCGCGCGCGCGAAACACGCGCAGGCCGAGCCGTTTCGCGACTCGCTCGGCCACCTGGTCGTCCTTCTTCCAGTCGGGATACTTGGCCCAGCCGGTGAAGCGGAAGCGCGCGACGGCGAGCTCGGGCCGCGGAGGCGTGCGCCGCACGAAGAGGGGGCCGAAATCACGGGTCCAGCCGCGGTCGGTGGGGATCCGGAAGAACTGGACGCAGGCCAGATCCACGCCCGCACGCTCCAGCACGCGCCGGGCCTGACGCTCGTGCGGGACTCCGGTGACAAGGATCCGCACGATCTCGCCCGGCGTGAGCTTGCGCACGATCTCGCCGTACACCCACGGGATCGGGCCGATCTTGCCCGGCCAGTCGCTTGCCTTGTGCGGCCAGCCGATCCATGTGGCGTGATGCGGCTCCCACTCGGCGGGCATGCGGAACCCGAGGGCGGCTGGTGAGGCGCTATCAGCCATCAGCTGTCAGCAATCAGCGTTTACGGGGATCTTGCTGATGGCCGATGGCTGACGGCGCCAGATCCAGAAAGCGCGCACCGATCCCGGCGTACGCATCGATGCGCCGATCCCGCAGGAACGGCCACCCGCGGCGCACTTCCTCGATACGCGCGAGATCGACCTCCGCGATCAGGATCGCCTCACGATCCTGCGGGGCTTCGGCGACGACCGCGCCGAACGGATCCGCCAGGAACGACGAGCCCCAGAACTCGATCCCGTCGCCGGATCCCCCCCCCTGACCCGCATGCCGGTCCTGTCGTTCCCCCTCTCCGCCTTGCGGAGAGGGGGACAGGGGGTGAGGTCCGGGCCGCTCGTGGCCCACGCGGTTCACCGCGGCGACGTAACAGCCGTTGGCGATGGCGTGGCTGCGCTGGATGGTGCGCCAGGCGTCGAGCTGCTCGGCGCCGTGGGTCGCCTTCTCTTGCGGGTGCCAGCCGATGGCTGTCGGATAACAGAGGAGGGTGGCGCCCTGCAGCGCGGTGAGACGCGCGCCCTCCGGATACCACTGATCCCAGCACACTAGCGTGCCGATCCGTCCCACGCGCGTGTCGAACGCCCGGAAGCCCAGGTCGCCCGGCGTGAAGTAGAACTTCTCATAGTAAGCCGGATCGTCGGGGATGTGCATCTTGCGATAGATCCCCACGATGCGCCCGTCGGCGTCGATCACTGCCGCGCTGTTGTGATAGAGCCCCGGCGCCCGCCGCTCGAACACCGGGGCGATCACCACGACCCCGGCTCGCTGCGCCGCCTTCGCCAGGGCCTCGGTGCTCGGCCCGGGCACGGGCTCCGCGAGGTC
>Ga0209057_1000295_pt1 | contig 46176 bp, 40 predicted proteins | sample GraSoiAngelo_146_FD_185903 | JGI IMG/M metagenome (GOLD analysis project Ga0209057, IMG submission 185903) | Grasslands soil microbial communities from the Angelo Coastal Reserve, California, USA - 14_1009_05_30cm (SPAdes) (version 2) | ecosystem: Environmental > Terrestrial > Soil > Grasslands ...
CTGAACCAGTCCTTCAGACGAGGGCCGGTTATAGGTCCGGCCGGCCTTGCTGAACCCGAGAGGCCGCAGGACGCCGGTGAACTGCGTCTGGACAAGGTCAAGGGTGTGAGCGAAACGTGACCGTGGCACGTGGTTGTCCGGCCGCCTAACGGATAGCGCTTAAGCTGCGGGCGACTCGCTCGCAGGCGCAAGGGTCTGGGACGAGAGTCCCTGCTCCGCCAGGGGCACAACACTCCGTTTCGTTTAAAGCGATCACCGCCCGCAAGCTTCAAGCGCTTGTTAGGCGGCGACCACGCTCCGAGCGCCACGGGGATCAAGGGTCTCGCACAGCGATGATGTCCCGTCGCTCGGTGATGAAACGGAATGCGTGAGAGGCCAGGAGCTCAATGCATTGGTTAGACTCATCATCAGTCATGTGCGCGTGCTCGAAACGGATGATCAGCGGCTTGACGGCATTGAAGTCAATGGTTCGGATTATCTGGTAATCGTATCCTTCCGCGTCGATTTGAAGCAGATCACATCTGTCGAGGCCGTGCTCCTGCAACAAGCTCGCAATCGTTATGCAACGGACTTTCAGCCCCAGGATCTGGTCGGCCGGTACTCCATGCTTAACTAGGTGCGACCTCGAGAAGGACGCCTGCTGAATGGGTCCACCTGTGGTTGTGTAGAAGTCTCGCATTCCATTCGCGTCGGCAACGGCTGCGTTAACGAGGGACACTTGCGGATGATCCGCATACGTCGCCCTGAGTCTGTCAAGGACTCCTACCTGTGGCTCGACGACCAAGCCCCGCAGCCCAAACGCTCGTACCAAGGGGTGGATGGGATCGTTGGCGAGGCCGTCGAAGGCCCCCACCTGGAGGAACGTGAAATCCGGGCGCGCTCGGAGGTGGTACGTTACTACCAGCTTCAGGAGGTGGTCAAAGTTCCAATCCGGGTGCCGGAACAACGTAGGAGGTCGATAGGACCGCTCGATCCCTAGTCTTCGCAAGAAGACATCGCGCGCGATTCTCCTGCTGACTCTAGTGCTGTGCATTGTGCTGGGGTCCTGTCGGAGGAGTGCGCGAGTCGCTGCCTAATGGATCGCGCTTCAGCTGCGGGCGACTTGCCCGCCGGCGCAAGAATGTGGTGCGACAGTCGGTGCTCGCAAGGGCACGACCCCACGGCTTCCTTTAGAACGAGTAGAACGAGGGCGCCCGCCAGCTTCAAGCGCTTGTTAGGCAGCCAACGCTCCAGAACGCGCTGCCACGATCAAATGCGTGCCCCCGTCGACATAACCGGCCTGCGCGGTCGCTTGACGCTCAAGGTCAAGGAGTGTCTGCCATCGATCCGCCTGCTGACGCAACTCGAGCAGTAGCGGCTCCAGGTTCGTTGTGAGCGCATTTGAGGCCGCGAACGCCTCGATCGTGAACCCGTGGCGCTCCAACAGCGCCGTCAGTTCTGGTGAGCGAAACATATGACACTTATGAGACGACGTGGGATCGTTTTCCGGAGTCAGATCACCGGTCTCGACAATGTTCGCCATACTCTGCAAGGGGAGGTCTCTGAGTGCAGCCAAATGCCGGTGTAAGGTGCCCCACAGCGACATAACGCTCGCCAGGAACATGCCCCGGGGCCTTAGCACCCTTCGGCAGGATTCCACTGCATCATCTCGACGCTCAAAGACGTAGCTCAGGGGCCCGCCGTAAGCGACCACCACGTCAAAGGTCGCGGGCGGGAGGATAGTGAGATCGCAGATATCTAGCTTGTGGTAGGCCTCGACACTGCGCGCGAAGCCGCGTTCCGCACCATAGCGACGATTGAGTTCAAGCTGGACATCAGAAATGTCGGCGACGACTATGCGGCAGCCCAAGCGATGAAGTGTTTGCGTGAAACGCCCAGGGCCGGCGCCGATTTCCAGGACATGCGAGCCTGGCGCCACGAAGCGCTCAAGATAGAGGTTATGGATGTGCTCGTGGACGGCGCCGAGCGCGAATCTGTCAAAGCGCTCCCATTCGCCTTCCCCGAACTGATCGAAGTAGGCTGCGACGGCCGGGGGATCGTATGGCACAATGCGCAAACGCCGCTCCGATACAGTACAATGGCTCGAAGGTCATTGGCGCGCAACAGAGTCAACCTGGTCGGGCGTCCGCGCGCACCAGATCGTGAGGTCCTTGGAACCCCTGAGCCTCACGACCGTCTCCGCCGGGATCGTCGGCGCGACTCCGGAGCCCTGCATCGCGAGCTGCGCAACGACATCTGCCGACGCTGATACAGGTCGCTCGACGTCGCCCCTAGGCTTCCCTCCGCCAAACGGACCAACAATGCCGGCGCTGAGGTACCCATACGCGACATCAAGGCTATAAGCTGGACCGCGGTTTAGTCGGACGGAAAAGTAGCCACGTTCGCGGTTCCGCTGAGATAGTCGATAGACCGTGAATCCAGGACACGGTGTCGACGTTGGCTCTTTCGCCGACAGTTGGTACGTGCCCTGCTCGGCAAGTGGAGGGAGGGAAACGATCCTGTCGGCACCACCACCGAGCGTATAGTGATGGATCACCGTGTAGAGGGTTCCGCAGTCCTGCGCCGTAGTCACGAAGCACAGGGCGAGCAGGGCACCAACGCGCCTGCGGGCTCGGAGCGGTGTCATGTTCAAATCGTAGCGGCAACCTAACTCATAGTATCCGCAGTCATCTGGTTCATCAATTCTGATCTACCCTGCAACATAACGCCGCCGCTCGAGCCCGGTCGAGCCAGCTCAAGGGCCTCGTGTCCCGCGGGTTACCGCGGCCGAACAGCCCCGGAGCAATGAGCAAACGCTGCGAGCCATCAGCCATAATCCGCACGCGGCGTTGCAGTGGCCGGAATATATTTCTCCGCATGCGAATCGGCGCGCTCGTAGCCCTCGTGTGCCTGGCCTCGTGCCGCACGCGGCCCTTGAGCAGAATCGCGCAGCAAAGCGACTCGCTGGACCTCACGCAGCTCGTGCCGCGCGACTCGACCGACAGCGCGCTCGTCGTGCCGCGGGTGATCACCACGCCGAGCGTCGTGCTGTTCTGGCTGCGCGCGGCGGACACGCTCTCGCGCGACGACCAGGCGGATACGTTCGACGACCTGAAATACTACACGGCGCAGGTGGCGCCCGCCCTCGCGGCCAGCGGCATCCAGCTCGTCGCTACCAACGCCGACACCGTCTACGTCTCGCTCCCGAACGCCGCGCGGCGCACCATTCTCCTGTCCGGCCTGGACTATCCCTACGGCTACCTGCTGATCGATCCCGGGGGCCCCGAGCGGATCCTGACGGGCGTGTACGAGGACGGGGACCTGATGGACGAGCTGCGCGCCTACTTCGACCTCCCCGACGACTCGACCAGTGCGCCGCCGCGGGCCACCACCTGAAGCCCCCGGCACGGCCCCTCCCCGACCTGCGGCTCGCCGGCGGCGACGTGCTGCTGCACGACGGTGCCTGGCGCGTGGTGCGGGCGGATGTGACGGTGCGCGAAGGGAGAATCGAGGCGATCGGGAAGGCGAGGAAGAGGGACGAGGGAAGGGGGAAGGGGCCCCGCCCCCAACCCCAGGTACGCGATTGCAGCGGCTGCCTCGTCATCCCGGGTCTCATCCAGGCGCACGTGCACCTCTGCCAGACCCTGTTCCGCGGGCTGGCCGACGACTTGCGGCTCGAGGACTGGTTGATACGCCGCATCTGGCCGCTCGAGGCTGCTCATACCGAAGCCACCGTCTACGCCTCCGCCCTGCTCGGCGCGGCCGAGCTGCTGCTCGGCGGCACCACCGCGATCCTCGACATGGAGACGGTGCGGCACACGGGGGCGGCGTTCCGGGCGCTCGAGCGGATCGGCATCCGGGCCACGGTGGGCAAGTGCCTGATGGACGCGCACCCCGAGGGCGCTCCGATCGACTTGGTCGAGTCGACCGACGACGCGCTGGCCGACGCGGTGGCGCTGGCCCAGCACTGGCATGGCGCCGCCGCGGCCCGGCTGCGCGTGTGCTTCGCCCCGCGCTTCGTCCCCAGCTGCTCCGGTCCCCTGCTCCGGGCGGCGAGCGACCTGGCAGAACGCTTCGACGCCCAGCTGCACACCCACGCGGCGGAAACGATCGTGGAGCGCGAAACGGTGCTGCGCACCACGGGCCTGGAAGAGATCGCTTACCTGGACTCGGTCGGGATCGCGGGCCGCCGCGCCGCGCTCGCTCACTGCGTCTGGATTGACGCCCACGAGATGGATCGCCTGGCGCGTCAGGGAACCACGGTGGTGCACTGTCCCTCTTCGAACCTGAAGCTGGGGAGCGGTGTCGCGAAAATCCCCGAGCTGCTCGCCGCCGGGTGCCGTGTGGCCATCGGCGCGGACGGCGCCCCCTGCAACAACGGGCTCGATGCCTTCGCCGAAATGCGCCTCGCCGCCCTGATCCAGAAGCCGCGCCTCGGCGCCGACGCGCTCCCCGCCGCGCAGGTGCTCGAGCTCGCGACGCTGGGCGGCGCCCGCGCCCTGGGCCTCGAGGACGAGATCGGGCGCATCGCGCCCGGTCGGCGCGCCGATCTCGTGGTGCTCGACCTGTCGCAGCCGCACCTTCACCCGTTCCTGGGCGACCCGGTGTCGCTCATCGTGTACTCGGCGCGCGCCAGCGACGTGCGCGACGTGTTCGTCGACGGCCGCCCCGTTGTGCTGGGACACGAGCTCCTCACCGTGCCGCTCGACCACATCGTGCGCGAGGCCGACCGCGCCGCCGCCGAGCTGCAGCGCCGGGCGAGGCTGGCGTGATGCTCGCCGGCCTGGCGCTCGTGCTGGCGGTCGCGGTGCAGGGTCCCGCGGACTCCGGGGCCGCGCTGTTCGCGGCGTGGTGCAAATCGTGCCATGGCGCGGACGGCCGGGGCACGCCCGCTTCGACCACCCGGCTCGAGGTGCCGCCCGCGGACCTGCACGAATGCAAGGGCTCGACGGCCGAAACCGAAGATCGCTGGGTCAACATCGTCGCCCAGGGGGGAGCCGCATTCGGGCTGTCGCTCGACATGCCGGCGTTTGGCGAGGCGGGGACCCCCGCGCAGATCCACGCCGTGGTACGCTACGCGCGCTCCTTGTGCGGCGAGCTGGGTTGGCCGCCGGGTGAGCTGAACTTCCCGCGAGCGTTTCTCGTCGAAAAGGCTTATCCGGAAGACGAAGTCGTCATCACCGATCAAGCGCGCGGTCAGGAGTACATCTACGAGCATCGCCTGGGCAAGCGGTTCCAGCTCGAGGCCAGCGCGCGCACGGCGCTGGACGGGCAGCCGCGGGCGTTCGAGGGCGTGACCGGCGCGCTCAAGTACAACCTGTGGCACAGTCTCGAGCGGCGCGCGCTCGTGAGTCTCGGGCTCGAGGCCACGCCGCCCCTGGGCCGCCAGGACGCGTGGGAAGTGGAGCCATTCCTCGCGTTCGGCGCCAATCCCGGACGCGCGCTCGTGGTGCAAGGCGAAGTGGTCGCCACGTGGGAAGACGGCGGGTTCGACGGGATGTCGTATCGCGTGGGCGCGGGCCACGAGCTGGGGCGCTTCGTGCCCATGCTCGAGGCCGGCTGGACCGTACCGACGACGGGCGAGCGCTCGCTGTCGTTCTATCCACAGGTATGGATCCAGCTCTCGCGGCTCGGACACGTGGCGGGATCGCTCGGGGCCGAGCTCCCCGCGACGGGCCCCGAGCCGCGCCATCCGCGGCTGATCGCGTTCGTGTTGTGGGACTTCGGCGACGCGCCGCTATTCCGGGGTTGGTAGGCTCGCGCCGTTCACGTTGAACTGCTGAATCGTCTCGGTCAGTTTCGCGGCGGCCACGGCGAGCTGTTGCGACGTCGTGGTGAGCTCGCCGAGCGAGGCGATCTGCTGCTCGGTCGCGGCCGAGGTCCGCTCCGCTCCCTGCGCCGCCGTCTCGGCGATCCCCGCGACCTCTTCCATGCGCCGGACCACCTCACGGATCCGGCCCGTCTGCCCTTCGGTCTCGCCCGCGAGGACGGCGGCGGACTGGACCGTCGCATTCAGGTCGGCGAAAATCGCGTCGAGCGCCCGGCGCACGGCCGCCGACACGGCGCCCACGCCCTGTGCCGTGCGGCGGCCTTCTTGCATGGCGGCGAGCAGCTGGGTGATCTGGTCCTGCGTCTGGCGGACACGCGCGCGGACCTCCTCGGCGGAGCGCGCGCTCTGCTCGGCGAGCTTGCGCACCTCGTCAGCCACCACGCGGAAGCCCAGGCCGTGCTGGCCCGCCCGGGCCGCTTCGATCGCCGCGTTCAGGGCGAGTAGATCGGTCTGACTCGCGATTCGCGTGATCGCGTCCACGAGCTTGCCCGTCTCGCGCGAGCCGAGCTCGAGCGTGGCTGCGGCGCGCGACACCTGGTCGAGGTGATCCACCAGAGTGACGAGCAGCTCGCTCGCCCGGGCGATCTCCTGACCGTGACGGCGCGCCTGCTGCGCCACACCGGCGATCTGGCGCTCCGCGTCCTGGGCGCGGGCGTGCAGCTGCGAGGCCACAGCGGCGGCCGCCTCGGAGTCGGCCCGGCCGTGCCCGATCAGCTCGCGTTGCCGCTCGGCGCCGCGCGTGAGGCCCTGCGTGGTCGTCGAGATCCCCTGCGATGCGGTCTGCACCTGGCGAGCCGACGCCGCCAGCTGTTCCCCCAGGGTGGCGAGCTCCCGACCCTGGCGCTGCACCTGTCGCACGATGGCGGCGATCCCGTCGGTGGTCCGGTTCAGGCTCACGCCGAGGTACCCGAGCTCGTCGGGAGCGTCGTCCGGTACCCGCACGGTCAAGTCGCCCGCTTCGAGCCGGGCGAACGTGGTGCGGGTGGCGCGCAGCCGCGCGAGGAGGCGCGACAGCATCGCCACCAGCGCCGCGCCCGTGACGAGCAGCACCAGGGACTCCTCGAGAAACGCGCTCCACGACCAGCCGGGTGCGCCCTGACTGGTGCGGATACCGGTGACGAGCGCGAACGCCGCCAGGTTGACGATCAGCGTTTGCCAGGCCTCGTTCCGGCCGAGGTAGAGCGCGGCCTGGAGCGGGGCGATCAGATACGCCACGTACAGGAGATGCCCCGTCGGGCCGACGGCGTAGACGATCGCGGAGATCATGGCGGCGCTCACTGCCATGGTGGCGAGCGTGTACCACGGGGGGAGCGCGCCTGATCGCGCGACGCGGGTCATCGCGTAGTTGACCGCGGCGAACAGGACCGTGAACCCGAGGATGAACGACCAGGCGACGGGCACGACGCCGGCGAGCCGGATGGCGGCGAGCAGCACCACGCCGAGACCGAGCACCCTCCAGCGCCCCCGCGTGCCCGACAGAACGTACTGGCGCTCTTTGGTGCGGTCTTCGGCGGCGAGCTGGTGGTCGAGATCGGCCGCGTAGGCCATGGCGGGAATCTACATCCGGAACAGATAACTCAGCTTGAGGAAGAACCCGTCCGCCGTGCGACTCAGGTCGCGGAACCGGAAGGCGTCCGCCTCCGTGAGCGATGCGCCGTAACCCAGGAAGACGACCGTGCCCGGCGTCGGCTTATAGGAGAACAACAGGTCGTTGCGGAAGTCGTTCGTGACGATCGCTCGCGCCGTATCGCCGTTCACGCGCAGCGGCTGCCCGGTATGGGGGTCGAGCAGCGCGACCTGGTCCTCCGCGAAATACTGGCCGATGTAGCGCACGAAAATGGCGCGCGTCAGCTGGTACTCGAGTTTGAGCCGCGGGATGTTGGCCGTGAGAAAGCGGCTGCCGTCGCGCGCGCGGGTGAGCCGCTGATGCACCCAGCGCGCCTCGAGCCGGAGCGCGGGCGTGGGCCGCAGGGCGGCGACCGTGGTCACGGCGATCTGCCGGCCCTCCGAGGCCTCGGGAAAGATCGGCGCCGCGGCATACCCCACCACCACACTGCCTGACACGGCCCGGTTCGGTGTGTTCACGATGAACGCCCCGCCGGGGAGGTGATACAGGTCGTGCGGCACGGCGAACGGCGCGGCGCCGACCGTGTAGCCCGCGTAGTCCGCGGCCTCGAAGCCGAAGTGATCCAGGCTGAGCGTGACCTGCGCCTGCCACCCGCCGCGCAGGTTCGCGATCCAAAAGTTCTCGAGGGTGTCTTCGATGGTCCCGTGCAATCGACCGAAGTCATGGTACCGCCAGATCGGTGCGAAATGGACGATCGCCGTGAGCTGCTCGACCAGCGCGCCCGGACGGCCGTACCAGCTGAAACGGTTGTAGGTCCGGCCGGCGACGAAGTCGGTGCGATTCACGAACCCGCTCGTGTCCTGGAAGCTGCGCTCGATGCCGAGCAGCTCGAAATGGTTGCCGTACGCGCGACCGGTACGGTCGCCGAAGGTCACGGTCCACAGCTTACCGGCGCGGCCGCCGCCCGCCACCCGAGTCCACGCGCTCGCGACCTGCACCTCCGAGAACCAGACCTTGCGCCACACGACGTGCGCGTCCACGCCCAGCACGCGGTTGTAGTCGTCGCCGTCGATGCGGTCGGTGTAGGCCAGGCCCAGCGTGGAGGTCGGTCCCAGGTCGCGTCGCAGCCGCAGCATGTTGTAAACGGGGTGCGCCCCCGTGGCCGACTGGTCGCTGTTGTCCACCGCGCCGAGGTAAGCGATCCCGGTGCCGCCGACTTTGCCGGCGAGCTTGGCCCCGAACACGGGCTGCACGATGCGGCGCGTGTAAATGAGGCTGTTGGGCGTGTCGAACTGCTCGAGTCCCTCGAGGAAGAACGGTCGCTTCTCGGGATAGAACAGGGCGAACCGCTGGTTCAGGGTCACCTGGCCGACGTCCGCCTCGACCTGTGAGAAATCTGGATTTGCCGTGGCGGTGGCCCCGAGGTTCTGGGTGAGGCCCCAGCGCAGGTTGCCCGCGACTTCGGGCGTGCCGCGATAGTCGTAGCCCGGCGTGGTCGGCGCCCCGTCCACCTTGGTCGTGAACTCGGGCGTGAGGTCGAGCACCAGGCCGCGCCGCAAGGCCGCCAGGCCGACCAGACGGCCCGACTGAATGAGAAAGCTCGCATTGGCGCGCACCGCCGGGGTCCAGGTTTCCTCGTAGCCCGAATGCTGCACCGAGCGTACGATCTGAATGCCCCAATCCTGTGGGTCGGCGCTCTGGTAGCGCAGGCTCTTGAAGGGAATCCGCACCTCGACCTCGTAGCCCCGCTCGGTCACCCGGCCGCGTGATTCGTAGACGTAGTCGGGGTTCAGGTCGATGGTCGCGTCGAACCTGCCGCCCGCGCTCGGGCCGCCGGCGGCGCCGGCCGCGACGCCGTCGCTCCACACGCCGTCTTCCTGCACGCCCAGGGGGTTCACGGCGAACATCGTAGCCCGGCGGTGGTCGAGATAGGTATCGAGCAGGATCGCGACGTGGTCGTCCGCGTCGATGTTGTCGCGGTCGGCCAGCGTGGCGCGCACCACGGTGCCGTGGCGCTCGAATGCGCGAATGCCGAAGTAAATCGCGTCGGACGCGTACCAGGCCAGCACCTCGGTCGAGTCCTCGGCGGGGCGCCCGTCCACCGGGCGGTACTGCGAGAACCCCGTCAGCCGGGCGGCCCGGCGCCACATCGGCTCGTCCAGCACGCCGTCGATCTTCGCCTCGGCCTCGAAGCGCGGCAGCCGCGCGTCGAGCCGCTTCGCGAGGCCGTTGTAGACGAGGCCGGAGTCGGGGGCGGCGCTCTGGAGGGCGAAGAGCAGGGGAAGCATGGTGGCAAAATATCACGGTGCGCGGTGCGCGGTACTATCCGGAAGTAGCGGGCCTACCGAGATGCTGGCTACGAATCGTCAGCAACCGCGCACCGCGTACGGCGCACCGGTCCGAGCCCCCGACTATTCGTATCTCAGCGCGACAATCGGATCGAGGCTCGCCGCCCGGCGGGCCGGCCAGATGCCGAAGAACAGCCCCACCGCGGCGCTGAACACGAAGGCGAGGAGGATGGCGAGCGGGGAAATCAGCGTATTCCAGTGCGCGAGGCGCGACAGTACGATGGCGCCTCCCGAGCCGAGGATCACGCCGATCATGCCGCCCAGCAGGCACAACACCAGCGCTTCGACCAGGAACTGGAACAGGATGTTGAACCGCGTTGCCCCGAGCGCTTTGCGGACGCCGATCTCGCGCGTGCGCTCGGTGACCGACACGAGCATGATGTTCATGATCCCGATGCCGCCGACGAGCAGGCTCACCGCGGCGATCCCGGCCAGCAGGTACTTGAAGGTGTCGGTGGTCTGCTGCAGCGTCGCGAGGATGTCGGTCTGGTTGCGGATCTGGAAGTCGTTGTCCTGGCCGGGCCGGATCTTGTGCTGGCGCCGTAGCACGCGCTCGATCTCGATCATGGCGAGGTTCATCGACTGGAGATCGGCGGCTTGGACTGTAATGGACCGGAGCCGGTCGGTGCCGATCACGCGGTACCGGGCCGTCTGGAGCGGGATGAGGATCTGCTCGTCCGGGTTGAAGAACGACCCCTGCGAGCCCTTCTCCGACAACGCGCCGATGATGTCGAAGGCGATGCCGCGGATCAGGATCTGCTGCCCGATCATCGCGTCGCGGTTGGAATTGAGCAGCGTGGGGACAGCGCTGCCGATCACGGCCACGCGCCGCCGGGCCGCATCGTCGCCCGCGGTGTACATGCGGCCGGCCATGATCGTGTAGTTGTGTACGGTGACGTAGTTGGGCGTGGTGCCCACCACGTTCACGTTGATGTTCTGGTCGCCCTTCTGCACCTGCAGGTTGTTGCTCAGCTCGGGCACGACCGCGCTCACGTAGCGTGCGTTGTTCGCGAGCGCCGTGTCGTCGTCCATGGTGAGGCTCACGCGGTTGCCGCTGGCGACGCCGCGCATGAAGCTCTGACCCGGGTACAGGCTCAACAGCGTCGGCCCGAGCGCCTGAATGCGGTCCTGGACGGATTTCTGGGCCCCCGAGCCAAGGGCGATCATGGTGATCACGGCGCCCACGCCGATGATGATGCCCAGCATGGTGAGGAGCGAACGGAGCTTGTTGGCCCGCAGCGCCTCGAGCGCGACCTTGACGATCTCGCCCAGCAGCATAGCTACCTCGGAGCCCCGCTCGTGAGCACGAGCACGGTGTCCTTCTCCGCCAGGCCTGCCGTCACCTCGATGTAGTCCTGATCGGTGAGGCCGGTGCCGATCGACAGGGGCACGATCTTGCCGCTGCGCAGCGCGAACACGATGTAGCCGGGGCCGGGGGTCTTGACCTGCGGCGGCAGCGCGTAGCTGCCGTGCCGCCCGCCCCGCCGCACCTCCGCGGCGTGCAGCTTGCCGCCGTCCCGCAACGTGTCGGCGCTGGCGCTCGGCGCGTCCGCCGGCGCCGCGAGCTGCCGTGCCACCGTCAGCGAATCGAGGCCGAGCACGCTCGCCGCGGACGCGACGTCCTTGGGCGTGCGCAGCGCGGCGTTCGGCACGGCCAGCACACCCTGGCGCTGCCCGATGTGAATCTCGACTTCGGTGTTCATCCCGGGCTTGAGCAGGTGCTCGGGATTCGGGATGTTCACCTCGACCGGGAACATGGTGACGTTCTGGCTCACCTGCGCCTGGGGCTCGATCTTCAAGACCGTGCCGTCGAACGTGCGGTGGGGAAAAGCATCCACGCTGATCGTTACCGGCAGCCCTGACTGCACCTTGCCGACGTCCGTTTCGTCCACCAGCGCGGAGACCTGCACCGTGTCGAGGTTCGCCATCTTGAGGATGACGGTGCCGCCGCCCACGTCGTTGGTCGGGCTCGAGATCACGGTGCCGAGCACGGCGTCGAGCTCGAGCACGGTGCCGTTGATGGGCGCGCGGACGTGGGTGTCCTGCATGGCGTCCTTGGCGGTCTGCAGGTTCGCTTGCGCCGTGGCGACGGCGGCCTGCGCCGTGGCCGCCGAGAGCCGGGCGGAGTCGAGCCCCGCCTGCGTGATCGACTGGCTCTGGAACAGGGCCTCGCTCCGCTTGAGCTGCGACGTGGCGGTCTCGAGCTGCGCTTGCGCCACCGCGAGGTTGGCCTCCCCCTGCGTCAGGTTGCTCTGCGGAATGCGCGGGTCGATCCGCGCCAGCAGCTGGCCCTGCTTCACCTCGTCGCCGGTTTGCACCGGCTCCTCGAGGATCTCGCCCGACGCCTTGGACTTGACGCTCAGAGTGAGGATCGGCTGGATCACGCCGGAGGCGGTCGCCGACACGACGATGTCACGGTGCTCCACGGGAATCTTCTGGTACATGGGGGCCGGCTCCGCCTTGCGACAGGCGGCGCCGTAGACGACGCACGCCGTCAGCGCCCCGCGCACGAGCAGCTTGACCCGGTTCACCGCGACCCGCCGCTCTGCCGCAGGCCGGGCAGCCCGCCGCCGGTCACGTTCTGGAACCGCTGCTTGAACTGCTGCTGCGCCTGCACCAGCGAGGCGCTCGGCAGCACCAGCACCGTGTCGCGCTCGGTCAGTCCGCTCGTCACCTCGATGTAGTCCTGGTCGGTGAGGCCGGTCCGGATGGGAGCCACGACGAGCTTCCCGTCCCGCAGCACGAACACGACGTAGCTCTGGTTGTTTCGAGTCGGACGATTGGGAGATCCCCGGGCGCGCGGGCCGCGGCCGAAGATCCGTCCCAGCAGCGCCCGGTCGTCCACGCGCTGCTCGCCGCCCGAACGCATGCGTTTCATCACCGCCTCCAGCTGCTCGGGCGTCACGCCCGGCGGCAAGGTCACGGTGCGGCCGTTCGGCAGGGTGACGGTCTTGCCTCCCGCGCTGTCCGTAGCGCCGGCGGCGGGAGCGCCGGTCGGGTGAGCGCGGCCGGAGTCCGCCGCCTGCGCGGCCGCGATCTGCTCCGCCACGGTCACCGAGTCGAGTCCGAGCATGCTCGCGGCGGTGCCGACGTCGCGCGGCGTCCGCAGCGCGGCGTTGGGTACGGCCAGCACACCCTGCCGCTGACCCGTGGGGATCCGCACCTCGGTGTTCATGCCCGGCCGGAGCAGGTGTGCGGGGTTGGAAACGGCGATGAGCACCGGGAACATGGTGACGTTCTGCACGACCTGTCCCTGCGGCAGGATCTTCGCCACGGTGCCCTGGAACGGGCGGTTGGGATACGCGTCCACGTTGACGGTGGCCGGCATCCCCGCCTGGACCCGGGCGACATCCGTCTCGGCAACGAGCGCCGAATCCTGGACGCTGTCGAGGCTCGCCATCTTGAGAATGACGGTCCCGCCGCCCAGCGTGGGGCTCGAGATCACCGTGCCGCGCACCGCGTCGAGCTCGAGCACGGTGCCGGTGATCGGCGCGCGTACGCGGGTGTCCTCCATCGCGTCCTTGGCGGTCTGCAGGTTCGCCTCGGCGTCCACGGCGGCGGCGTTGGCCGTGGCGAAGGCGAGCTTGGCCCGCTCGTAGTCGGTTTCGGCGAGGGACCCGCTCTTGAACAGCGCCTCGCTGCGCGTGAGCTGCGCCTTGGCGTTGTCGACCTGCGCGTGGGCCTTTTCGACGCTCGCCTGCGCCTGGACGAGGTTGTTCTGCGGCAGGCGCGGGTCGATGGTGGTGAGGAGCTGGCCCTTGTTGACTTCGTCCCCGGTCACGACCGGTTGGCTGACGATTTCCCCCCAGGCCTTCGACTTCACGCTGAACAGCAGCACCGGCCGGATCACGCCCTGGCTGATCACCGTGACGACGACGTCGCGGCGCTCGACCGGCACTTTCTCGTACAGGGGCGCGGTCTCTGCTTTCTCGCAGGCAAGGGCGAGCACCGCCACGGCGGCGACCGCGAAGCAGCGGCTCACGTCACCCGCTCCATCTTCTCGTCGCGCGCGATCAGGCCGTCGCGCAGGTGGATCTGGCGCAGCGCGTGCGCCGCGATGTCGGACTCGTGCGTGACCAGCACGATGGTCTGGCCGGTATCGTGCAGCTGCTCGAACAGCTTCATGATCTCTTCGCCGGTCGCGGAGTCGAGATTGCCCGTGGGCTCGTCGGCGAGCAGGATGGAGGGATCGTTCACGAGCGCGCGTGCGATGGCGACACGCTGGCGCTGGCCCCCCGACAGCTCGTTGGGGCGGTGCTCCATGCGGTCGCCCAGGCCGACGTGGTCGAGCGCCTGCGCGGCCTTGTCGCGCCGCGTGCGCGCGGGCAGCCCCGCGTAGATCAGCGGCAGCTCGACGTTGTGGAGGGCGCTCGCCCGGGGGAGCAAGTTGAACGTCTGGAACACGAACCCGATCTCTTTGTTGCGAATCCGGGCCAGCTCATCGTCCGACAAATCGCTCACCTTCTGGCTGTTGAGCCAGTATTCCCCCGCGGTAGGGGTGTCGAGGCAGCCGATCAGGTTCATGAGCGTCGACTTGCCGGAGCCCGACGGGCCCATGATCGCCACGAACTCGTTGCGCTTGATCTGGATGCTGACGCCGCGCAGCGCATGCACCACCTCGCCCCCCATGTCGTAGTCACGCGTCAGCTTGTGCGTGAGGATCACGATGTCGGGCAGCGGCGTGTCGCCCGTACGGAACGGGGTCAGCTCGACGCTCGTCATAGCGTGTGCCCCACGATCGCCTCGAGCTGCGCGCGCGCGATGAGATAGTTGTAGCGGGCCTGGACCTGGCTCACGGCGGCCTGGGTGAGGTTCGCCTGAGCGGTGAGCAGGTCGAGCAAGGTGCCCGCGCCGAGGCGGTAGCGCTCCTGCTGGACGCGGACGGCTTCGGTGGCGGCGGCGACGTCGGCGCCGGCGATGCCGATCTGGGCCCAGGCCGTGAACGTCGCGGCGAGCTGCTGGGTGTACAAGGCGTTCACCTGGCGGCGTGTGTCGGCCGCCTGGGCCAGGGCGACATCATGTGCCACGCTGGCGGAGACCTGCGCCTGCTCACGCCCGAAGCCGTTGAAGAGCGTCCACGACACGCCGAACCGCCAGGTGAACGTCTCGGGGTAATTGTTGAACAAGGGCAGGGTCGGGGAGCCCACGCCGGTTCGGCTGTTGCTGTACGAGACGGTCAGCGTCGGCCAGTATTGCGAGCGAGCGCTCCAGACCTGGGCGCCGGTGGCGCTCGCCTGCGCCTCGGCCTGCCTGATGAGCGGCGCGGTCTGGAGCGCCGAGGCACGCATCGTGGTGGTGTCCGGGAGCGGGGGAAACGCCGAGTCCGGCACGGCGCGCACGAGCTGGTCCACGCCGACTTGACGCCCGAGGTTTGCCTGGGCCGTCGCCAGGTTGGCCTGTGCCTGGAGGAGTGTGAGCCGCGCGTTGCCGAGATCGACGGTGGCCGTGAGTGTGTCGGAGCGCGTGGCGGCACCGGCCTGGAACTTGTTCACGGCGGTCTGCAGCTCAGCCTTGGCACGGTCTACTTGAGCTTGGGCGACGCGCACCAACTCTTCATTCGCAAGGGCGGTGAAAAAGACCTGAGCGGTCGCCGCAGTCACTTGATACCGCTGGTTCACGACACCGGCCGCCGCGGCATCCTGACTTGCAGACGCGGCGCGGAGGTTGGCAAATCGACTGAACCCGTCGAACAAAACGAGGCTGGCGGACAGCCCACCCGAGTACGAATAGAGGGGGGGCAGGGTGTCGGTGGTGCCCGACCGGAAGCTCGACGTGTTGCTGCGCGCCGCAGAGGCGTTGGTGTTCACCGTCGGCAGGAACGCTCCCCACGCGCTGCGACCGCTCGCGCCGGCGTTGCGTTGTTCGCCCCGCGCCTGCACCATCGCGGGCTGCACGTCGAGCGCCCGGCGCACGGCCTCCTGCAGGGTGACCGCGAGCGGGGCCTGCGGCACCACGGGCGCCTGCTCGCCCGCGAGCCCCGTCGCGATGATGGCCGACACGAGTCCTGCCAGGATCCCCTGCCGTACGTCCATCATTGCGTCCGTCCGCCCGAATCGCTCTTGGCCCGCTCCCTTTGATGCCGATGCCGGGCAATAAGGTCGCGGTAGATGGCCTGCTGGTCGGAGGTTAGCTGGCGCGACACTTCGGAATCCATGGCGGCCCGCAGGGTGTCGAACCGGGGCCGCACCGTCTCCCAGGCCTCGCTCATGCGGGTGTAGTGGCGCTGCAGAATGGCGTCCACCGAGTCGCGCTGCACGGGCGTGAGACGCAGGTCGCGGTCCAGCTCGCCCATCAGGCGCTCGACGCCATGGGCCCGCTCGGGCGACGCGGCGGACGCGTAGCGCACCCACATCGCCCGGCCGCCGACGCCGACGGCGACTCCCGCGCCGAACGTCGCGACGAGGAGCGCGGCAGCCCAGGTGGTGGAACGATTCAACATGACGGCCTTCCTTTAATTACCGATGACGGAGGCGAGCACGATCTCGACTTCTCCGGGGTGGGCCGGGGGCGCCAGCAACGCGTCGTACACCGACGGCCGCGGGGCGGGCGCCGCGGTGGCGCGGCCCACCAGGTAGCCGGCGAGGAGCGCCACGAGGACGGCCGCGGCGACGCCGGGGCGGGCCCACCGGGCCAGCACCGCATCCCACGACGCGATGCGCATCTCCGCCGCGCGCGCCAGCACGCGGGCGACGAACGGGGCCGCGTCACCCGGGTCCAGCGCCTGTCGCAGTGCCTCCCCGACCAGCGGGTCGGGTCGATGATCGAACGGCAGCGGCTCCTTCATGCTTCCTCCTTCCAGTCCGCGAGCAGCGCGCGCAGCCGGCGCCGCGCGTGAAACACTTCCGATCGCACGGTCCCCTCCGGGATGCCGAGCACCGCTGCGATCTCGGCGTGCGAATAGCCCTCCACGTCGAACAGCACCACGGCAACGCGCCGCCGCTCGGGCAGCTCGGCCAGCGCCTGCCGCAGCCGCTCGCCCAGCGCCCGCCGCTCCGCCGTCGTGTCGGGCCGGGGACCGCCGGCCGTGAGCCCAACATCGAGCGGCTCCACGCGCCGCACCGTGCGACGGCGGCGGCGATCGGTGGCCGCGTTGGCGACGATGCGCAGCAGCCAGGGACCGAACGGACGCCGCGGGTCGTACTGGTCGAGCTTCACGAGCGCCGACAGCATGGCGTCCTGCGCTGCGTCATCCGCGTCTTCAGGGTTGCCTAGCACCGCCCGGGCTACGCGACGCGCCACGCCGGCGTAGCGCTCCACCAGCACGCCGAAGGCCGAGCGGTCCCCCGCGGCCGCCCGGAGCACCAGGTCCGCCTCGTCCTGCTGAGCTATACGCGCAGCCTGTTGGGGGGGTTGGGGATCAGCCATCGTCTTCCCGGGCGCGGCGGCGCTCGAAGGCGTACCAGCCGAACGCGAGCGCCAGGGCGAACGCTCCCGCGGCAAGCACGCTGGCGGTGGTGCGGGGGAAGGCGAGCAGCAGGATCCCGACGCCGGTGCAGGCGAGCGCCGCGGTCGACGCGATGGCGCGACGCAGCCCGCCCGCCACACGCCGCAACGCCACTACCGCGACCGCGCCGAGCTCGTAGCCCGAGCGCTTGTGCGGCACCTTGCCGGCGGGTTCGCTCGGCGTCGCCGGCGCGTCCACCAGCCGGGGCGGCAACCGCCGGCGGGCCTGCAGCACGATCTCGCGGCTGGAGGCGAGATCGCGGCGAAACTGGTTCGCGAGCTCGCCCGTCAGCGCCTCGCATTCGGCTGCGAGGTCGAGCTCGTAGTTCGTGAGCAGGCTCGACACGTTCAGATTGCTCGAGCCGACGCGGGCCCAGCGGCGATCCACCAGCATGGTCTTCGCGTGGATCATCGGACCCGCGTACTCGAACACGCGCACGCCGGCGCGCAGCAGGTCGCGATAGCCGACCCGCGTGAAATTGCGCAGGATGGGGAGGTCGCTCGCGCCGGGTACGAGCAGCCGCACGTCTACCCCACTCCGCGCCGCGTCGATCAGACTGGCGTACAGCGGCGCCGGCGCGATCAGGTAAGCGTCGGTGATCCACAGCCGCTCGGCGGCGCTCGCGGCGAGCAGCTCCACGGTGCGGTATACGCGGGCCCGGCCCGGCATGCCCTCCACCACGCGCACGATGGAGCTGCCGCACGGCGCCGGATCGGGCGCGAGCTCCTCGGGCGGGAGCGCCGGCCCGGCACGGCTCCAGATGCGGGCGAAGGCGCCGTCCAGCGCCGCGGCCGCCGGCCCGGAGACGGCCACCATGGTGTCGCGCCACGGCCGGCGCCCGCGGGAGGGGTCCCCCGCCCACTCGTCGCCGATGCACAGACCACCGACCATCGCCCACGCTCCGTCGGTGGCGAGCAGCTTGCGGTGGTCGCGCTGCGGCAGCTCGAACGGGCGCGGCGCGAACAGGGGATGAAACGCCCGCACCTCGACGCCCGCCCGCCGCAGCCCGCGCCAGTAACGATGCGACGTGCCGATCGAGCCGAGCGCGTCGTACAGGACGCGCACGCGCACGCCCGCACCCGCGCGCTCGGCGAGCGCGTCGGCGAAGCGACGGCCCGTCGCGTCGTCGCGGATGATGTAGTTCTCGAAGTGGATGGTGGCACGTGCCGCGGCGATCGCCGCCACCATGGCATCGAGCGCGCGCGGGCTGTCGGGGTAATGCTCCAGACGGTTCCCGCCGATCGGCCGGGCCCCGGCCGCGCGGTCGATCGCCCGGCTCAGCTCGGTCGGCGGCGCGGGCGCGACCCGATCGATCTGATTCTGGGTCGCCGCCACTCTGGGGGAGGGGAAGGCGCTCACCCCACCGGCGCGGCCGCGGCGCCCAGCCCGAGCGCACCTTCCACCGGACGCAGCGCCTGGATGACGAAAGCGATGTGCTCGTCCAGCGGCACACCCAGCTCCTCCGCTCCCAGGCGCACCTCGTCGCGGTTCACGCCCTTCGCGAACGCCTTGTCTTTGAGCTTTTTCTTCACCGACGATACTTCGAGATCCGCGAAGCTCCTGGACGGCCGCACCAGCGCGCATGCCACCAGGAACCCGCACAGCTCGTCCACCGCGAACAGCGTCTTCGCGAGCGGCGTGTCGCGCGGAACGCCGGTGTAATTGCCATGTCCGAGAATCGCGCGGCACATCGCCTCGGGCACCCCCTGCTCACGTAGCAGGCGCACCCCCCACGACGGGTGGCCCTCGCTGGGCGAGTGCTCTGGGTTCGGGAACTTTTCGTAGTCGAAATCGTGCAGCAGCCCCACGATTCCCCACGTCTCGGGGTCCTCGCCGCGTTGCCGGGCGTAGGCGCGCATCGCCGCCTCGACGGCCAGCATGTGCTGGCGTAAAGAGGCGGACTTCGTGTGCTCGTGCATCAACTGTAAGGCTTCGGTACGGTTCATTAGTCGTCCTGTTTCACTGACCCCGGGCGCCAGCCCGGGGTTACCGGTCACCCCGGGGCATGGCCCAGGGGTCAACCACCCCGACAGCCGTCGTATCCACGTTCCACCGTTCCGCCCACAACTCCGCCATGAGCAGTGGCCAGAGCTTGCGGGCGTGGTTCCGTCTCCCCGACCGGTGCTCGGCCAAGAGCCGCGCCGTCGGGGCGCTCGGGAACAGCCGCGGTGCGGTGAGGTGGTGCTCGGCGAGCGCCGCCAGGCCCGTGGTGAGCCAGCGCGCCACCGGCACCGAGAGACCGCGCTTGCGACGGCGGATCACCGCGCCCGGCACGAGCCCACGCGCCGCTTCCTTTAATATCGCCTTGCTGGTGAAGCCACGCACCTTGAGCGACGACGGCAGCGGCAGCGCCAGCTCCATCACCTCGCGGTCCAGGTAGGGCGCGCGCGCCTCGATCGACGCGAGCATCGTTCCGCGATCGACTTTGGCGAGCAGGTTGTCGGGCAGGTAGGAGAGGAAGTCGAGCCACACCAAGCGGTTCAGGGGCGGCCCGTCGGGGAACCGGTCCAGCAGACCGCTCGCCCACGCGACCGTGGGCGCGTCCGGCCCGAGCGCGCCGAACCACGTGAGGTGCCGCTCGAGCGGCGGCAGCTGGGCCGCAGCCACGAGCTCCTTGAGCAGGAATTCGAACGTGACCTTTCCGGTGGAGGTGGGGAGCCGATTCACGAGCCAGGCGAGCGCCGCTCGTCCCGGGATGCGGCGGTACCACCCGGCGGCTGTGTGGCCAAGATAGGTCGGGTAGCCGCCGAACAGCTCGTCCGCGCCTTCGCCCGAGAGCACCACCTTGACGTGCTCGCGCGCCGCCTCGGCCAGGAGGAACGTGGGCAGGATCGCGGGATCGCCCATCGGCTCGGCCAGCGAGCGGGTGACGACCTCGAACGCCCGCTCGAGCGCGGGGCCGTCCGCCGTGACGACGTGGTGGATGGTGCGGATGGAGTGGGTGACCGCTTCCGCATGGTCGCTCTCGTCGTAGCCGGGCTCGACGAACTTCACGGAGTAGGTGTGGATGCGCTCGCCCGCCATGACGCGGGCCGCCGCCGCGGCGAGCAGCGAGGAATCGAGGCCGCCGCTCGTGAACACGCCGACGGGTACGTCGGACATGAGCTCGCGCTCCACCGACGCGAGTAGCACCTCGCGTAGGTCGGTGGGACGATCGCGCCGCGGCGGCGCGGCGGCCACGGCGGCAGCGTCCCAATAGCGGCGCAGGGTGACGCCGCTGCGATCGGCGACGAGCTGGTGCGCCGGCGGGAGCTTGGAAATCCCGGCGATCATCGTGAGCGGGGCGGGGACGTAGCCGAGCGCGGCGTACAGCGCGACGGCCTCCGGATTCACACGCCGCGGCTGGTCCGGGTAGACGAGCAGCGCCTGTACCTCGGAGGCGAACCGCAGCTCGCCCGCCACCTCGGTCCAGAACAGCGGCTTTTCACCGGCCCGGTCGCGCGCCAGCACAAGGCGGCCGCGCGCGTCGTCCCACACGGCGAGCCCGAACATTCCCTCGAGCCGTGCCACGGCGTCGGGCCCGAGCCGTTGATACAACGGCACGATCGTCTCGATGTCGCCCGAAGAACGGAACGGATAGCCCGCACGCTTGCCTTCCTGGCGCAGCGCCGGCGCGTTGTAGATCTCGCCGTTGCAGATCATCCAGATCGTGTGGTCGGGACTCTCGAACGGCTGGTCGCCGGTGGTGAGGTCCATGATGGCGAGGCGGCGGGCGCCGAGGCGGGCCCGCTCGTGGCCCACGATGCGCTCGCCGTCGGGGCCGCGGTGCGCGAGGGCGGCGGCCATCGCGCCGACGCAGCCGGGGTGCCTCAGGGGTGCACCGGAGAGCGAGACGGCGCCGAAGATGCCGCACACTACCGCACCCTCCCACCCCGCCCGGTTGGTGGAGGTTGTGGAGGTGGTGGAGGTTGTGACCGGGGGCGGCACGGGCCGTAGGCGGCGTAATGGCTGTCGGCCGCGAGCAAGGGCAGCGCGGCGCCGAGCGTCTCCCGCACCTCGCGGTTGCCGGCGCCGGTGAGAAACACGGTGGGGATGGGGCAGCGCCCCAGCGCCTCGCGCCAGTAGCCCGCGGGGAGGAGGGGCGATCCCGGGGCGGCGCGCAGCCGCTCCACGTTGTCCGCGATGTAGTTGCTCGTGAGCTCGGCGCCGGTGGCAGTGGCGAGGGCGACGGGGCGGCCCAGGTAAAACGGCAGCGAGGGCGGATAGGCGAGCACGCCGAGCACGGCGCCGCTGCCGCCGGCACGCTGCAGCGCGACGGCGGTGGCGCTGGCGACCGCGGCGGAGGAGCGGTCCTCACCCACCGCGGCCAGCAGATTTCCGGACAGGAACGGCATAGCGATCACGACGACGGCATACCCCCAGATCATGATGCCGGGGCGGCGGGCCAGGGCGCCGAGCGCGACCAGGGCGGCCGAGCACAGCACCACCACGCCGAGGGCGAGCGCCGCCGGCGGAATAGCGGCCTTCTCGGACGGCGTGAGGGTGATCGGGGCGGGGAGCCAGACCGTCAGAGCGACGAGCGCGACACCGGCGAGCACGGCGAGGGCCGCATAAGCGCGCGCGCCGGTGGTGCTCGCGCCGGTCACGAGGTTGCGCGTCGCGGCGAGCGTGAACGCAGGAATCAGGGGCAGCACGTACTGCGGCAGCTTCGACTGGTTGAGCGTGAAGAACAGCAATGGCACGATCACCCAGCAGGCGAAGAGCAGCGGCTCGCGGGCGGAGGGGTCGCGGCGCGCCGCCCAGGTGAGGCGCCAGTGTCGCAGCCGGGCGAGCGCCGGAATAATCCAGGGGAAGGCCGCCACGGGAACGATCGGGAGGTAGTACCAGAACGGCGCCGTACGATGGAAGCGCGTGGTCGTGACGCGCGCCAGCGTCTCGCGCAGGAACACGTAGCCGGGGAAGTCCGGGTGCGCGAGCGAGACGGCGACGAACCAGGGCAGCGCGATCGCGGCGAATGCGACGAGGCCGCGCCGCGGAAACAGGCGCCGCACGCTCGCGCCGGTGGCGAGCGCGTGCGGCACGAGCACGAGCAGCGGGAGCGCCACGGCGACGGGTCCCTTGGTGAGGGCGCCCACCGCCATGGCGGCCCAGGCGGCGACGGGCTGCTCTTCAAACGTGCCCAGGATGGCCGCGCTGGTGCACAGGGTGAGCGTACTGTCGAAGATCGCCGTGCGGGCGTAGGCGAGAGGCAACACGGTCGTGGCATAGGCGAGCCCGGCGAGCCAGCCCGCGTTCTCGCCCCAGCGGCGGCGCGCGAACCACGCCAGCAGTCCGATCGTCGCGAGCGTCGCGATGTACGCCGGCAGCCGGGCGGCGGTTTCCGAGACGCCGGTGAGCTCCATGATCGCGGCCGCGGCCGCGAAGTACACGATTGGCTTGTCGAGATAGGGCAGGCCATCCAGATGGGGGACGAGGTAGTCGTTCGACTGCGCCATCTCGCGCGCCACCTCGGCGTTGCGGCCTTCGTCGGGGTCGAGCAGGCGGTACCCGTTCAGGTTCCAGCCCAGCGCGACGCAGGCCAGGAGCAGGAGCAGCGGCGGTCCGGCGAGCGGACGGGCCGGCGGGGGAGCGGAAATCTGAATACCCGATTGGGCCGTCAGGATGACGGTTTCGCCAGGCGCTCGCCCTCGCGCTGCTTGGCGAGCACTCGTTCGGCGAAATCGACGCGCTCCTCCAGCTCGGCGACCCGTCGCTGCAGATCGTCGAGCACTCCGGGCGCCGGGGAGGCGAGGGTACCGGCCGCGGGCGTGGCGGTGCGACCGGCGATCCGGTCGGCGACTGCACGCACCAGCGCGGGGACCGCTTTGCTCAGCGAGAGCGCGAAGATGATGATGCCGACGCCGATGGCCCAGCCGTATTGTTCCATGCTCTATCTTAGCAGGTCGAGGCGACCGCGCCACGCACGCCCTAACGGAGTCCCGCGGGCAGGCGTATCACGGATATGCATGTGAAATCCGTGCTGGCCGTCGCTCTTCTCGGTGTCACACCGGCGGCCGCCCAGATCTCACGCACGACCTTCGGAGGCCTCCCCCGCTGGGCCGACAGCGCTCTGATCGCGGCGGGCCTGGGTCGTCAGTTCACGCTCTCTTCGCAGCTCAACCCAGCCTATGAGTTCGGCGACTTCGACGGCGACGGGTTCTTCGACGTCGCCGTCGAGATCAAGGACACCGGCGGGCTGCGCTACGGGATCGCCATCGTGCATCGCATAGATCGCTCGGTCCACGTCGTCGGAGCAGGGGAGCCCGTCGGGAACGGGAAGGACCAGCTGAGCCGGCGCGCCAGCTGGGGCGTCTCGTCGCCGCGGCACGGGCGGCATCGCGCGGTCGGACGCGACGTGCTCTATATCAGCCAGCCCGGTGCTCATGACGGCTGGCTGGTCTGGGACGGGCGGTCCTATGTCTGGATGGAAGGCGACTGAAAGCAGATCCTTCGCGCCTGCGGCGCTCAGGATGGCACGGTTGCTCGCCCGCTTGGTTTTCACGAGCGTTGCGCCGGGCGTGGGTGGCGCACAGCTTACGTACGTGCGCAAGATCAGCGGCTCCCACGCGTTCTCCAAGGCCAACGAGGCCGCGATCTGAATGAAGCGCGGCCTCATCCCCGCCGCGTGGCTCCTTACCGCGATCCCGGCGCCGGCGCAAAGCCCGCTGATCGCACGCGCCCGGTCCCTCGAGCTCAGCACACCGTACGTACCACCCCCGGGCGACCCCCTGGAGCACCACGCGGCGGGCTTAGCTAAGATCGTGTGCTCCGCCGTGTTCGTCACCGGCCTGGCACCTGAGTTCGCGGTCCAGAACCTGGGGTTCTTCACGGCGCCCTACGAAGAGCGTGCCAAGCTCGGGCGGCCGGCGATCGACCGCGCGCGCAAGGTCGTGCGCGTCACGCTCCCGAGCGGTGTCACGCGTACCGCAGTCTATCTGGGAGACCAGGGGTGCGTTACGCTCCCCGCGGGCAAGCAGTCGCCCAGCTTCACCCCCGAGCGCGTTCCGAGCCGGCTCCCGGATGCGGCGACCCAGTCGTGGCCCATGGGCGACGTGTTGCCGTCGGGCCCGCCGCCGGAACTCGACACGGCGAAGGTGCGCCGGGCGCTGGACCTGGCGTTCCAGCCGGCCGACGCCATGACGGCCGCCTGCGTGGTGACATGGCAGGGGCGGATCGTGGGAGAGCGCTACGGCGAGGGCATCACTGCGCGCACGCCGCTCGAGAGCTGGTCGATGGGCAAGAGCATCACCGCCACGCTGATGGGGATCCTGATCCGCCGGGGCGCGTACGACCTGTGGCAGCCGGCGCCGGTGCCGGAGTGGCGGCAGCCCGGCGACCCGCGCGCCAAGATCCGCATCGCCGATCTCCTCAACATGTCGAGCGGCCTGCGCATCCGGGCGCCGCAGGATCCCGACTACGATCCGTCGGGCCCCTATCCCGATCACGTGTACCTCTATACCGGCGGCATCAACTCCTTCCATTACGCCGCCACTCGCCCGCTGCAGTGGCCGCCGGGTACCGTCGGGCGTTATCGCAACACCGACCCGGTGCTGGTGAACTACCTGATCCGCCTCGCCGTCGAGAAGCGCCGGGAGGACTACCTGGCGTTCCCGCGGCGGGCGTTGTTCGACAAGCTGGGAATGCGCTCGGTGGTGATCGAGACCGACCCCTACGGCGACTTTCTGACTCAAGGGTACGACTTCGCCTCGGCGCGCGACTGGGCCCGGCTGGGGAACCTCTACCTCCAGGACGGCGTGTGGAACGGCGTGCGCATCCTGCCCGAGGGGTTCGTGCGGTTCGTGACCACGGTGGCTCCCGCGTGGGCGGCCGACGGCCGACCGATCTACGGGGGCTTCTTCTGGATCAACGGGGACGGGGACCTGCCGATTCCTCGGGACGCCTACTTCATGGCCGGTGCGGGGGGGCAATTCACCATAATCATCCCGTCGCACGACCTGGTCGTGGTGCGACAGGGGCACTACCGCGGTGGCACGATCGGAACGGAGAGCCTGAAGCAGGCACTGGCAGTGCTCGTGGCGGCCGTGCCGGCGCGCAGCCGCTGACGGCGCTCGCATGACCCTTTCGCGGCGTGACTTTGCGAGCACCGTGGCCGCGGTCCTCGCCGGGCGGACGCTGGGCGGCGCTCGGGGCCGGGCGCCGCGGGACGATCGGCCCCGTCCCTCGCCGTCGCAGCTCACCTGGCAGCGCGACGAGCTGGCCCTGTTTCTTCACTTCGGGGTCAACACGTTCACCGATCGCGAGTGGGGCGACGGGCGCGAGGACCCCACGGTGTTCAACCCGACCGCGCTCGATGCCCGTCAGTGGGCCCGCGTTGCCCGGGAGGCCGGCGCCCGTGCCCTGATCCTCACCGCCAAGCATCACGACGGCTTCTGTCTGTGGCCCAGCCGGGTCACCGAGCATTCGGTTGCCAGGAGCCCGTGGCGTGGCGGAGCGGGGGACGTGGTGCGCGAGTTCACCGACGCCTGCAGGCGTGAGGGGCTGCGCGCCGGGCTGTACCTGTCGCCGTGGGATCGCAACGCGGCGGCGTACGGGGACTCACCGCGCTACAACGACTTCTACTGCGAGCAGCTCACCGAGCTGCTCACGCGCTACGGGCCGATTGCCGAGATGTGGTTCGACGGCGCCAACGGCGAAGGGCCCAATGGACGCCGCCAGACGTACGATTGGCCGCGCACGTTCGGCGTGGTGCGGCGGCTCCAGCCTCACGCCGTGATGTTCTCCGACGCCGGTCCCGACGTGCGCTGGTGTGGCAACGAAGCGGGCGCGGCGGGAGACCCGAACTGGGCCACGATGGACCCGGCGGCGGTGCCGTATCCCGGCGCCTCCGGTGACGGCGTCATCGCCGCGCTGCAGCACGGCGACCCACACGGGTCCGTGTGGCGCCCCGCGGAAACGGACACGTCGATTCGCCCGGGCTGGTTCTATCACCCCGCCGAGGACGAGCGCTTGAAGTCCGTAGATCAGCTGACCGACATCTGGTTCACGTCGGTGGGTCGGAACTCAAAGCTCCTGTTGAACGTCCCGCCGACGCGCGAGGGTCTACTGCACGCGACCGACGTGGCGCGGCTCGCCGGCCTGCGGGCGCACCTGACGGCGCTGTTCGCCGACGATTTCGCAGCCGGCCGGCCCGTCGACTGGCGTGTCACCGGCGCGCGCAGCGCGGCGGCTGAGCTCGATCTGGGTCGAACCGTGACGGTCGGCGTCAGTCGTCTGGAGGAGGACATCACGGGCGGGCAATGCGTCGCGCGCTATGCCGTGCTGGGAGCGCAAGCTGACGGAGCGGCCTGGCGGGAGCTCGCGCGCGGCACTACCGTCGGCCACCGCAAGCTCGACCGATTCGAGCCCGCGACGGTCCGCAGGGTGCGGGTCGAAGTGCAGGACGCGGTCGCCACGCCGCGACGGCTGCGCATCGGCCTGTATCGCGGCGCCTGACCAGGACTCTCTCATGCCGAGCGCCCCTCTGCTCCCCAGTTTGCTCCTGGTGCTCGTCCTCGGCATCGCGATCGGTCTGCTACTCGCCCTGGTGTATGTGCAGCGGTGGAAAGCGCGCTACACGCAGGCGATCCGCCAGGACGCGGTGCAGCGCAGCCACGCCGTCACGAGCGGCAAGGTACACGAGCAGCTCGTGCCCTACCTGCCGCAGTTCGGGTTCAATCCCAAGGACGCCCGCTTTCTCGGCAGTCCGGTCGACCTGCTGGTGTTCGACGGTCTCGACGATGGCGAGCTGCGCCGGGTGGTGTTCCTCGAGATCAAGACGGGAGGGTCGGCGTTGACGGGCCGGGAGCGACAGGTCCGCGACGTGGTGCAGGCCCATCAGGTCGCCTGGGAAGAGCTCCGCATCGACCGCTGAACCGCCGCCACAGCGGCGGCAGGTGCGCCACAACGCGGGCGCACCAGACGTCATGACCACGCACATGTGGCCGTGGCGCGACGTATGCACGATGAAATTCCCCGTGCGACATCGTACTGGTTTCGCGCTCCTCGCCCTGGGGCTCGGGATCGGGCTCGCCTTCGTGTCGTGCCAGGACGAACGTTCGATCACGGCTGCGCGACGCGTTCCCCGTTTTGCCGCGTCGGTACAAACCGCTACCGTCGTCATCAGTCCCACCGCCGACGGGTTCTTGAACATCGATGCGACCAACTATGGGACGTCGTCCGTGCTCAGCGTGTATACGTGGCCGGACCATAAGATCGCCAACGCCAGCGTGCTGAAGTTCGACCTCGCGGGCATTCCGGCAGGCGCTACGATCTCGAGCGCGACACTGAATCTCAACCTCACGGAGAGCGATGCCACCGCGGATCCGACCTACACAGTCACCGTACACAAGATCCTCAACAAGAACCCGGACGTGAGCAGGGCGACCGGCTACACCTACGACGGCACGAATGCCTGGACACCGAATACCTGTTGCTACAACAACATTCCGCTGGCGCAGGCGGACATCGGCGCTCCCGTGGACACGAAGAGGATCGACAAGACGCCCGGGTTCAAACAGTGGGACGTGACTGCGCTGGTCCAGGGATGGCTCACCACGCCCTCCACGAATTTTGGCCTGCTGGTGAATTCCGATCCGGCGGCGCTGCGGGATCGGTACCGTAATTTCAGCAGTAGGGAGGACGCCGTCGCGGGCAACCGCCCCTTCCTCACGGTGGTCTACACGCCCCCGGCATCGACGCCACCGCCGGGGGAGCAGTCGGCGGTGTTCTCCCCCACCGGCGATACGTACTTGAATCTCGACGCGACCAATTATGCGTCGGGGACGACCCTCAATGTCTACACGTGGCCGAACGACACGATCGCCAACGCGATCGTGATGAAGTTCGACCTGGCGAGCATTCCGACAGGATCCACCGTTTCGAGCGCGACGCTGCGCCTCAATCTCACGGAGAGTGACGCCACCGCTGATCCGACTTATACCGTCACCGCTCACAAGATCATCAATCGGAACGCCGATCCTGCGAGAGCGACGGGCTACACCTACGACGGCGTCAATGGGTGGACGGCCAATGGGTGTTGTCGCAATCACGTCCCGCTGGCGCAGGCGGACATCAGCGCCGCGGTGGACACGAAGAGCGTCGACAAGACCCCGGGATTCAAGGCGTGGGACGTGACGTCCGTGGTGCAGGGATGGCTCGACGCTCCCTCCACGAACTTCGGCCTGTTGTTGAATTCGGATCCCTCGAAGCTGCGCGATCGCTACCGCACGTTCTCGAGCAGTGAAGATCCGGTGGCCGGCAATCATCCGTCCCTGACGGTGGTCTACACGCCGCCGGGGAGTTCGCCGCCGCCCCCGCCCCCGCCCCCGCCCCCGCCGCCCCCCGAAGCGCAGGTCGGCCAGTGGTCGGCGGTGTTTCCGGCGCCCATCGTACAGCTCCACGTTCACCTGCTGACCGACGGCACGGTGCTGAGCTGGGGACGCATCGGTGACCCGCAGGTGTGGGATCCGGCTACCGGTAGCTTCACGGCGGTGCCGAGTCCCTCGTGGCTGTTTTGCGCGGGCCACGACTTCCTCCCCGACGGTCGGCTGCTCGTTGCCGGCGGGCACATCACCGACGGGCACGGTCTGCCCAACACCAACCTGTTCGATCCTGTGACCCACTCCTGGCAGGTTGGGCCGCCCATGGCCGTGGGGCGATGGTATCCCACCAACACCACCCTGCCGGACGGCGAAATCCTCACCGTCGGCGGCACCGACGAGAACATGACGATCGACACGATTCCGGAGGTGTGGGACGGGACGCACTGGCGGCAGCTCTCGACGGCGAACCTGGCGCTGGAGTGGTACCCGCGCCTGTTCGTGGCGCCCGACGGGCGCATCTTCAATGCCGGCGAAGAGCAGCCGTCGCGCTGGCTGGACGTGACCGGCACGGGCCGATGGACCGACGGGCCGCGGCGCAACTTCGGGCCGTGGCGCGACTACGGATCCGCCGTCATGTACCTGCCGGGGAAAATCCTCTACGCAGGCGGCGGCAACAACCCTCCCACTAACACGGCCGAGATCATCGATCTCAATCAACCGAACCCGACGTGGGCGAACACCGGATCGATGGCGTACGCCCGCCGCCAGATGAACGCCACCCTTCTCCCCACCGGCGACGTGCTCGTGACCGGCGGGACCAGCGCCTCCGGGTTCAACAATGCGGCGGGCGCGGTCCATGCCGCGGAGCTGTGGAGTCCCACAACGGGGACGTGGACCACGCTGGCGAGCAACGCGGTGATCCGTATGTATCACTCGACGTCGCTGCTGCTGCCGGACGGGCGGGTGCTGCACACGGGCTCGGGCGACGGGGCCAATGCGCCGCGCGAGCTGAGTTACGAGCTGTATTCGCCGCCCTACCTGTTCCGCGGCGCACGCCCGACGCTGAGCGGCTTTACTCCCGCGATGGTGGGGTACGGCCAGACCCTGCAGATAGAGACGTCCGACGGCGCGAGTATCACCAAGGTGACGTTCATCCGCACCGGCTCGGTGACACACGCCATGGACCAGGCCGCACGACTCGTCCCGCTGACATTCGCCGTGGTGAGCGGCGGCATCTCGGTCACCCTCCCGACGAGCCGCACCACGGCGCCGCCCGGCCCCTACATGCTGTTCTTGGTGAACGCGAACGGCGTGCCGTCGGTCGGGCGGATCATGCGGCTGGAGTAAACGCTACCGCTCGACCGCGACCAGCTTGGCGGCCACGGCTTCGAGATCGGGTCCCACCACGTCGGGGCGCGGCGCGAGCGGATCGAGCACCTTTCCCGGCCGGCTCACGAACGCCGCCGCACACCCCGCCCGCAGGGCGCCCGTGACGTCCCACGCGTGCGCCGCCACGAGCCGCATTCCGCCGACCGGCACACCCAGGCTCGCGGCTGCCATGCGATACACTTCCGGAGCCGGCTTCAGGCGCCGCACCCGCTCCACGGAGACGACCTGCTCGAAGTAACCGCGCAATCCGGCGTGACCGAGCTGCGCTTCCGCCGCCTCCGCGTTGGAGTTCGTCAGTGTGGCGAGCCGGAAGCCCGCGTCCCGCAGGAGGTTCAGCGCGGGCCGCACATCGGGATGCGGCGGCAGCGCACGCATGCCGCGCAGGATCTCGCTGCGGTCGTCGGCCGCGAGAGCGACGCCGTGACGCGCGGCCACCATCGTGAGTGCGGCGTCGCCCACGACGGCGAAGTCGAAGTAGACGTTCGTCGCCGTCGCGACGATCGCCAGCTCGATCACCTGCGTGAACCACTCGCCGCGCACGCCGCCCGCGCCGAACACGCGCCGAAAATGGAGGTCGAGCGCGCCCAGATCGAGCAGCGTCTCGTTCACGTCGAACACGATGACCCGGGGCATGGCGTGCCGGTGGCGTTGCGTCAGGGCGGCGGGTACCCCACAGTCGCGAGGACCCCGGCGATCTCGTCGAGACTCGTGGGATCGTCGATAGTGGGCGGGACGCGGTATTCCCTGCCATCCGCGATCTTCTTGATGGTGCCGCGCAGGATCTTGCCGGAGCGGGTCTTGGGAAGGCGCTGCACGACGACCACCGTCCGGCACGCGGCGACCGGGCCGATCCGCTCGCGCACCATGCCCACGAGGTCGTCGCCGATGGCGGCGGGGGAGCGCCGCACGCCCGCCTTGAGGACGACGAGGCCCAGCGGGATCTCGCCCTTGATCGCGTCGGCCACGCCCACGACGGCGCACTCGGCGACGTCGGGATGGGAGGCGAGCACCTCCTCCATGGCCCCGGTGGACAGCCGGTGGCCGGCTACGTTGATGATGTCGTCGGTGCGACCCATCACCCACAGGTAGCCGTCCTCGTCCTTGTAGCCGGCGTCGGCCGTGAGATAGTAGCCCGGGTACTGGCTCAGATACGACCGCACGTACCCCTCGTCATTGCTCCACAGCGTGGGCAGGCAGCCGGGCGGCAAGGGCAGGCGGATCACGATGTTCCCGGTGTGGCCGGCGGGCAGTTCCTGGCCGTCCTCACCGAGCACGCGCACATCGTAGCCCGCGACCGCCTTGGCGCAGGAGCCCGGCTTCACCGGCAGCATCCCCAGCCCGACGCAGTTCACCCCGATGGGCCAGCCGGTCTCCGTCTGCCACCAGTGGTCGATCACCGGTACGCCGAGCTGCCGCTCCGCCCAGTGCAGCGTGTCCGGATCGCAGCGCTCGCCAGCGAGGAAAAAAGTGCGGAACGCGCTTAGGTCGTAGCGCCGGACGTGCTCGCCGGTGGGATCGTCGCGCTTGATGGCCCGGATCGCCGTGGGCGCCGTGAAGAACACGCTCACCCCGTGCTGCGAGATGACGCGCCAGAATGCGCCGGGATCGGGCGTGCCGACGGGCTTGCCCTCGTAGAGCACGGTGGTGTTCCCATTGAACAACGGACCGTAGACGATATACGAGTGCCCCACGGCCCAGCCGAGGTCCGATGCGGCCCAGTAGACTTCGCCGGGCTCGACGCCATAGATGTGCGTCATGCTCCACTTGAGCGCCACCAGATGGCCGCCGTTGTCTCGCACCACCCCTTTCGGCATGCCCGTCGTGCCGGACGTATAGAGGATGTACAGCGGATCGGTCGCAGCCACCGGCACGCATGCAGCGGGCTGTGCCGCGGTTGTAAGCTCGGCCCAGTCGACGTCCCGCCCCGGAATCATTGGCGCCTGCTGCTGCGGTCGCTGCAGGATGATGCAGCGGCGCGGCTTCACCTCGGCGAGCTCGATCGCCTTGTCGAGGAGCGGCTTGTACGGCACGATGCGGTTCACCTCGATGCCGCACGAAGCGGAGACGATGACGTTGGGGCGGGCGTGGCTGATACGCGCCGCCAGCTCGTGCGACGCGAAGCCTCCGAACACGACCGAATGGATGGCGCCGATCCGCGCGCACGCGAGCATCGCCACGACCGCCTCGGGGACCATCGGCATGTAAATGATCACACGGTCGCCCTTCCCGACGCCCAGCCCGGCGAGGGCGCCGGCGAAGCGGGCGACCTCATCGCGCAGCTCGCGATACGTGAAGCGCTTGATCGTGCCCGTGACCGGACTGTCGTAGATGAGCGCCGGCTGGTCGGCGCGGCCGTGCTCCACGTGCCAGTCGAGGGCGTTGTAGCAGGTGTTCACCTCCGCGCCCGGGAACCAGCGGTAGAACGGGGGACGCGAGCCGTCGAGCACACGGTTCCACCGCTGGTACCAGTGGATCGCCTCGCCGGCTTCGGCCCAAAATCCTTCCGGGTCCTTGACCCATTGGGTGTAGACGTCGTCCTGGATGCTCTGCGTGGCGTGGATGCCGGGCGTGGTGTGCATGAGTCCCCCTGGGTGCGGGGTGCCGACCTGTGCTCCAAAGCTGCGGGCCATGACTCGGCGCGGCAACACGCGTGCCGTGGTCCCGCCGGCCGGTTGCCGGTCGGCGTCCGGCGGCCATGTTTCCCGCCAAGGGCGTCAACCGGGGCTAGCGGGCCGCGGGCACGACGTCGTTGACGATCACGCCGAGCGCCGTGGCCGCGAGCGCCCGCGGCGTCACGTCCGTCAGCCCGCTCCAGTCGGTGGTCACGACGACGACCAGGTCGCGGGTCGGCACCACGTACACGAACTGGCCACCGTAGCCCCAGGCGAAGAACGCCGCGGGGGTTTCGTCGCTCACCCACCAGAGCATGCCGTAGGTAACGCGCGACAGCGGTCCGACGGCTCTGCGCCACGCGAAGTGCGGCTGAGTGGCCTCGTCCACCCAGTCCTGGGGCACGACGCTCCGGTCCCCCGACCAACCGCGCTGCAGGAACAACTGTCCGAACTTGAGCAGGTCCCGCGCGCGCAGCTGGATGCCGGCGCCGCCGTTGACGGTGCCGCGATCGAGCGCTTCCCACGCCACCGTGTCTCCCACGCCGAGCGCCGCGAACAGGGGGGCGGCGTACTGAGGGAGCGGCCGCGCCGCGGCATCCTGGAGCACGACGCCCAGCGTGTGCGCTGCCGCCGAGTTGTACGTGAACGAGACGCCGGGAGCGGTCGCGTGAGGCCGGTCGAGCAGATACTGCACATGATCGTCGGCCGCGATCCACAGACTGTAGTCGGGGCCGGTGTCCTCGTTCCACTGGTACCCGGGCGTCATCGTGAGGAGTTGTTGCACGGTGACGGTGCTGTCGACCGCGTCCAGGGTGTCGGTCGGGGCCAAGTAGGGGGCGATCGACGCCGTCACGCCGGGCAGCAGGCCGTCGCGTACGGCGAGGCCGGCGAGGGCGCAGACGATGCTCTTGGTCACCGACCGCACGTCGAACAGGGTGGTGGAATCGGCCCCGCCGAAATAGGACTCCGCGACGAGCCGGCCATGCCGGGCAACGAGCAGGCTCCGGAAGCGAGACACCGCGGCGGCGTCGTGGGTCGCGCCCTCGAGGCCCGCCGCGCTCATGCCGACGTCACCGGGGCTGGCGCGCACCCACGCCGTCGACAACTCGATCCGAACGGACGCACCCGGCGCGGTGGGGGCGTCGCGGCAGCCGGCGGCGAGGATGAGCGCCGCGAACCCTAGACTAGTGCAGCGTCTGCCCACCGGGTCCGCCCGCGGTTTGCGCCGGCAGCTGGCTCACCGTCAGAGGCACCGCGGCCTTCCGCTCGCCGTCGATTGTGATCTCGAAGCGGTAGGCGCCGGCGTGTGGGAACGGCACGTCGAACACGAGAATCGCGCCCGCCTCGATGTCGGTCACGCCCGCGGGCGGCTCGGCAAAGCTCACACTGCCGGTCCCGCCGAGGATCTCCGTGTTCTGCTCGTTCACCAGCCGGATCTGCACGTGATGCTCGCCGACTTCCGTGCGCTTGCCCTTGAGGCGCAGCACCAGGTGCAGGCGGGGGTGCATCGCGGGGAACTGCTGCACCCAGATGTGCTGGAAGATGCCCAGCACCGACAGCTTGCCGGCTTGATCGACGATCGCGTAGTCGGCGACGACGGCGAAGTCGAGATGCATGACTGATAACGCGGCTAGTTCCTGCGGAACGCTATCGAAGCCATCGTTCGCTCCCACGATAGGGCGAGCATGCCGTCCTTCCCGGACCCGTAAAGGGCGATCGTGAATTGCTCGACCGGTTGTAAGAGCCTTTCGACTTTCATGTCGAGCCGGGCGAGGTCGTACTGGGCGTTGTAGTCGGTGCCCCACTGGCCGGTGTTCTTGTTGACGATGAGCTTCCAGCCGGCGGGCGAGGGGAGCGTCCAGAGGGAGTATTTGCCGGCGGGCACCGGCGTGCCGGCGATGACGAGATCGGCGCTCGTCTCGAAGATCGTGGCCTGGTTCGCGCCGGTGCGCCACACCTGGTTCCAGGGGACCACGTTCCCGAAGATCGCGCGGCCGCGCGTCGAGGGGCGGCTGTAGCGCACGGCGAGCGCGGCGCCCGCCACGCTCGCCTTGACCGAGTCGGGCGGCGAGAGCACGCCGAGCGAGCGGGGCGCGAACCCTTTCCCGACCGCGGCGAAGTCGAGGCCCTGAGTGCGCTCGACCGTGACCTGCATCGTGCCGCCGATGCCGCTGAGGCCGAGCAGCGTGCCCTGGGCGTCCACGCGCGCCCGCAACGGCCCGATCGCGCCGAGCACCAGCGTGAGCGAATCGGGTCCGCGGGGCGTGACCGTCACCTCGAGGGGCTCGGTGTCGCCCAGGGACAACATCGTCGTGGTGTAGCGCGCGCTGCCGGAAGCCCTGGCCCGGCGCGCCACTTCCTCGATGAGACCGAATCCCTGACCGATGAAGGGCACGGCACCCGGACCTGCTTTCACGCGCAGGGTGATCGTCGAGTCGCGTCGTGGCACGGTGACCACTGCGGAGTCGCCCGTGAACTCGGCCACGGCCTTGGTCTCAGCCGGACCGGGCGCTCCCGACACGTTGTGGGTGACGAGCTCGAACCGCGCGATGGCGCCGCCCGATCCAAAGGTCGCGCTGTAGAGGCGGTGCACGGTGCGGGGGCTGCGCAGTACCTGCTCGCCCTGCAGCCGGTCCTGGGTGCGGGTGTACTGCTCGATGGCGAGCGTGTCGGTGCCGAGCCGCACGACGAACTGGCCGGTCTGGGCGGTCAGCGCGGCGGGGAGGGCGAGGGCGACGAATGCGACGATGGTGCGCATGGATCTCTCCGTTGATTCGGAACGGCTCACATCACGCGAATCGATTTCACTTCGTCGTTCTGGGCGATCTTGTTCACCACGTCCTGCCCCTTGCTCACCTGTCCGAACACGGTGTGGACGCCGTCGAGGTGCGGCTGTGGGGAGTGGCAGATGAAAAACTGGCTGCCCCCCGTGTCCTTGCCGGCGTGGGCCATGGAGAGGGTGCCCGCGACGTGCTTGTGGACGTTCTTGTCCGTCTCGCACGTGATCGTGTAGCCCGGCCCGCCGGTGCCGACCCGTCCCTTGCCGGTCTTGGAGTAGGGATCGCCGCCCTGGACCATGAAGTTGGGGATCACGCGATGGAACCGGGTTCCGTCGTAGAACCCGGAGTTGGCGAGCTTCTCGAAGTTGGCCACCGTGCCCGGCGCCTCGTCGGCGAACAGGTCTACTTCGATGCGGCCTTTGACGGTCTCGAATACGGCCTTCTTGTTCGGCATCAGGTCTCCACTGAAAGGTTCTCGTCCACCTGCGCCACGGTCTTCATGCCTACAATCACCACCGACACCGCGTCGTTGTCCAGCACGAAGCGCAGGGCAAGCTGCGCCGCGCTGACCCCCGCCTCGCCGGCCAGCTCCGCGACGCGCGTCCCCACGGCGGCGAGCTGCGCCACGTAGGGCCGCGGCATCCGCCCGCGGATGTCGCCCTTCTCCCAGATGCTGTCCTGCCGGTATTTGCCCGCCAGGAAGCCGTTGGCCAGCGGCTCGCGCGCGATCACGCCGACGTTGGCGGCGCGCGCGGCGGGAAAGAAGCGGTCTTCGGCCGCGCGGCGTACCAGGTTGTACACGATTTGCACGGTGTCGGGCCGCGTGACCTCCACCGCCGCGAGGCCCTCTTCGGGCGGGTGCACCGAGACGCCGTAGAAGCGGATCTTTCCTGCCGCGCGCAGGTCGTCGAGGACGCGATACGTCTCGGGGTCGGCGATGACACCGAGCGTGGGGTTGTGGAGCTGCAGCAGGTCGACGTAGTCGGTGCGCAGCCGGCGCAGCGATTGCTCCACAGCGAACCGGATGTAGGAGGGAGAGAAGCACGCGTCGTGCGTCACCGGGAGCGCCGCGTCGGGCGCGACGTCGTCGAGTGGACGCCCCAGCGCCTCGGTGATGCGGGGAATGAGCAGCGGGTTCACGTCGCGGTTGTAGAAGTTGCCTCCGACTTTCGTCGCGATGATCACGTCGGGCCGGATGCCGTCGAGCGCCGCGCCCAGCACCTCCTCCGAGTGCCCGTGTCCGTACACGTCCGCCGTGTCGAAGAAGTTGCATCCCAGCTCGTGCGCCCGTCGCACCGCGCGCCGCGACTCGGCGTCGTCGGTGGCCCCGTACGAATTGCCGAAGCGGTTGCCGCCGATGGCCCACGCGCCGAAGCCGACGCGGCTCACCGCCAGGCCGGTGCGGCCGAGCACCCGCCGCTTCACCCGAGCAGGGCCCGGAGCGCGTCGGGTGCGGTCACCGGAAGCGCGCAGGTCGTGCCCACGCAGACGGTCGCCGCCGGTGTCTCCGCGGTCTTGCGGATCACGACCTTGCGCGGCCGGTAGGTCTCGAGCGCGAGCAGATGCATGTCACACGCGGCTCCCGGCCCCCGGACGCCGGACACCTCGACCCTCGTGACGGGGCTCAGCGCCCAGTCGATCGCCCGCAGCAACGTCGCTCCGTACAGCGCCAGCTGCGAGGCGGCGCCGCCGAACGTCGCGAGCTGGCGATCGAGCAAGCGGCGCCATTGCGCGTCGTCCGTGAGCGCCGCGAGGCGTGCCAGCACGAGGGCGGCGACACCGTTCCCTGAGGGCGTCGGCGCGTCCTGCACCGGCTTGGCGGGCGTCGCGAGATACGCGGACCCGGTGCGATCGCGCGCCACGTCGAAGAAGCCTCCCTTGGCCTCGTCCCAGTGCGCCTCGCGGCAGTGCTGCATCACCGTGATCGCGCGGGTGAGCCACGCCTCGTCGCCGGTGGATTCGTATGCATCGAGGAACGCGGCCGCCGCGTGCACGTTATCCTCGAGCAGACCGCGTGGCTCCGCCCGGTCGATGACGTGTCCCATCCCCCCTCCCTCGTCCCACGCCTCGCTCCAGATACGCTCGAGCACCTTGAGGGCGAGCGCGTTGCAGTCCGGCCGGTCGAGCACGGCGCCGGCGTGCAGGAAGGCGGAGGCCATCATCGCGTTCCAGTTGACGTAAGCGGTCGTGTCGACGAAGGGAGCCGGGCGGCGGTCGCGGGCGGCCTTGAGCTGCCCGAGCGCGCGCTCGAGCAGCGGCCACTCGTCGTCGCCCGCGGGATCGCTCTTCCACCAGAGCACATTCTTGCGTGGGTTGTGGTGCATCTCGCCCCGCTCTTCCACGTCAAAGACGCGTCGCGCGACCGGGAACGCCTGCTCCGGCAACGCCGCTTTGAGTTCGTCGACGGTCCAGGTCCAGTAATCGCCATCATCCCCAAACTGCACATCGGCGTCCTGCGACGTGAAGAACGCGCCCCGCTCGTGGTCCGACAGGACCTCGAGTACCCAGTCCACCGTCCCCCGCGCCACGCGCTTGAACAGTGGGGTGCCGAGTGCGGCGTAGCCGTCGAGGTAGGCGTGCAGCAGCTCCGAGTTGTCGTACGCCATCTTCTCGAAATGCGGCACGATCCAACGCTCGTCCACAGCGTAGCGATGGAAGCCTCCTCCCACCTGATCGCGGATCCCGCCCCGCGCCATTCCCGTGAGCGTCTTCTCCACCACCTCGCGCACCCAGTCTTCACGCGTGTCGTGCCAGCGCGCCAGCAGGAACTGCACGGCCGCGGGGTGGGGGAATTTGGGCGCGGCGCCGAACCCGCCGTAGCGGACGTCGAACATCCGCGCCATCTCGGCGGCCGCCCGCTCAAGCGTGGCGGGGCTCACGTCGCCACTCTGGGCCTCATCGAGGGACTCGGCGACGCGGTCGCGGATCGCCCTGGCGTGCTCGGTGACCTTATCGCGCTGCTGCCGGTAGATGCCCGCCACCTGCCGCAGCACCGACGGGAATCCCGCCCGGCCGTAGTGGTTCTCCTCGGGCGGGAAATACGTCCCGCCGTAGAACACCTCGCCCTCGGGTGTCAGGAACGCGGTGAGCGGCCAGCCGCCCTGTCCGGTGAGCGCCTGGACGGCGCGCTGGTAGCGCGCGTCCACGTCGGGCCGCTCGTCGCGGTCCACCTTGATACACACGAAGTCCGCGTTGAGGAGGTCCGCCACGCGGGCGTCCTCGTACGACTCGCCGTCCATCACGTGGCACCAGTGGCACCACACCGCGCCGATGTCGAGCAGGATGGGCTTGTCCTCCGCCCGGGCGCGCGCGAACGCCGCGTCGCCCCAGGGATGCCAATGCACCGGCTGGTGCGCGGCGGACTTCAGGTAGGCGGAGGGTTCGGAGGCGAGGAGGTTGGACATCGGAAGGGGAAATCTAGCCCGAGGCGTGCTCCGATGTTTGTTCCCGGGCTGAGAGCCCGGGCTCGGCCTTGAAGTGCGTCCTTTAAGGACGCACTGGCGCCGAGCGCGCCCTCTCAGGGCGCGAATACGAGAGACCGATCCTCATGATGCACTCTCCAGGTATCGCACCACCGTCCGCGTCACCAGCTCGGCCCCGACCACCAGACTCTCCTCGTCGATGTCGAACGCGGGACTGTGATGCGGCGCGCCCTTCTTGTCAGGCGGCGCGGAGCCGACGAACGCGAACGCGCCGGGGACACTCGCGAGAAAGTACGACATGTCCTCTCCCCCCATGGTGCGGACCCCATCGATCACACGCTCTCGCGAGACGATGTCCTGTGCTACGCCTTTCATCAACTCCGCCATCCGCGCGTCGTTCACCAAGGGCTTGGACAGCCGCCGGTACCGCACCTGCGCGCTCGCGCCGAACGCGCCCGCGATGCCGTGCGCGGTCGCTTCGACCAGGTGGGGCGCCTCGTCGTAGAATCTGCCGCCGAACGTGCGCACCGTGCCGCGCAGCTCGGCCCGCTCGGGAATCACGTTGAAGGCGTGGCCGGCGTTGATCTGCGTGACGGACACCACTCCCTCCTCGAACGGGTTGCGGCGCCGCGACACGAGGCTCTGCAGCGCGGTCACCAGGTGCGCCGCGATCAGCACCGGATCGATCGCCTGCTGCGGGGCGGCAGCGTGGCCTCCCCGCCCGACGACCGTGATCTCGAACTGGTCCACCGACGCCATCACCGGGCCCGGCATCACCGAGATGGTGCCCGCGGGGAGGTCGTTCCACAGGTGGATGCCGAAGGCCGCGTCCACCTTGGGCGCGTCGAGCACACCATCCCGAATCATCGCTTCCGCGCCGTCCGACACCTCCTCGGCGGGCTGGAAGGCAAACTTCACCTGGCCCGGGAGGTGCGCCGCGTGCAGCCGGCGCGCGACTTCGAGCCCGATGGCGACATGCCCGTCGTGGCCGCAGGCGTGCATCTTGCCCGGGTGTTTGGAGCGGTACGGGACGTCGTTGGCTTCGTCGACCGGCAGGGCATCCATATCGGCCCGGACCAGCACGCACGAGCCCGTCGCGCCATCACGCAGCCCCACCACGCCCGTCCGACCCACGCCGGTCCTGACGCTGTAGCCCAGGGCCTTGAGCCGCTCCGCCACGAGCGTGCCGGTGCGCCGCTCCTCGAAGCCGAGCTCGGGGTGCTGGTGAAGGTCCCGGCGGGTGGCCACGAGGGCGGCCCGGTCGATGGGGGGCAGGTTAATCATTGCTGGATGCAGCGTTGCTGGGTGCAGCGTTGCCGGATACAAAGTTGCCGGATACTGCGTTGCCGCCAACGCCTCTTCGGGAACGCCTTACCCGACAACGCCTCACTCGGCCACGCCTCATCCGGCAACGCCTCACCCGCCTTCATACCAGCGAACTCGGGCACCACCGGTTTATGACACAGATCTCGCATCTGGGCCGGCGCGCGATGCACACCCGCCGCCCGTGGAGGATCAGCGTATGCGAGAACCAGGTCCACTGGTCGCGCGGCACCAGCCCCATCAGGTCCCGCTCGATTTTCACGGGATCCGTCTCACGTGTGAGGCCGAGCAGGGTGGACAGGCGCTGCACGTGTGTGTCCACCACGATCCCTTCGTTCTTCCGGAACCAGGTGCCGAGTACCACGTTCGCGGTCTTGCGGCCGACGCCCGGGAGCCGGACCAGGGCCTCCATGGTGTCGGGTACCTCGCCCCCGTGGCGCTCGAGCAGTGCCTGGGCCATCCCGATGATGGACTTGGTCTTGTTGCGGAAGAACCCGGTGCTGTGGATCTCCTGCTCCAGCACCGCCGGGTCGGCGCTCGCCAGATCCCGCGTCGAGCGGTACTTCGCGAACAGGGCGGGGGTGACCAGGTTGACGCGTGCGTCGGTCGATTGGGCCGACAGGATGGTCGCCACCAGCAGCTGGAGCGCGCTCTCGTGGCGCAGCGCGCAAGTGGCATCGTGGTACGCCTGCTCCAGCCGGGCGACGATCCTGCGGACGCGCAGGCGCCGCGCGGTGAGGGTCTCGCGGCCCACGCCGCGGCGCAGCCTGGTTCTCGTCCTGGCGGGCATGGTGGTGCCCGGAACGTACCGACTGCGGTGGCATGGCGGAAGCATGGCATCAGGCTTGCGGCAGGAACGGATCGAGCGCCCGCACGAAATGCTCCGTGGCCTCGACGTGCGGGGCGTGCCCCGTGGCGAGCTCGATCACGCCCGTGGACAGGAGCGCCGCGGTCTCGCGAGCCGAGTCGAGGGGCATGGGGTCGTAGATGCCGTGCAGGAGCAGGGAGCGGGGAGCGGTACCGTCCGGAAAGGTCTGCCGTAGTCGCGCGCGCAGGTCGTATTCGCCCAGGCTGTGCCAGACCTCCTGTTGGGTCCGGGCGGTGACGCGAAACGGGGTCATCTCGCGGGCGTGGCTGGGATCGTGAAAGTACCCCGCGACCGATAGCGCGAAGGCCAGGCGGCGGTACTTTTCGGGATCGCTGCGCGACAGGCCGGTGGCGGTGAGCTCGGCCCGGGCCCGGGCGATCCACGGCTGGGTCATGCGGGCGGCGAGGCGGCGGTCGAACTCGTCGCGCCAGGCCGCGGTGATGGGCGCGGACGAGACGAGGGCGAGCCGGCCGATCCGGGCGGGATGCTCGAGGGCATAGAGCACGGCGAGCAGGCCGCCCCAGGAATAGCCGAGCAGCGTGACCCGCTCGAGGCCCCAGCGATCGCGCAGCGCCTCGAGGTCGGCTACGTGCTCGCGCCATCCGACGGGGGTATCGCGCGGGACGGGTGACCTGCCACCACCGCGCTGGTCGTAATAGAGGAGAGTGCGGCCGAGCGCGAGCCGGTCGTACTGGGGAAGCAGGTAGTCGTGGTGGGCGCCGGGACCGCCGTGCAGCACCACGACCGGCGGGCCGTCTCCGACGCGTCGCGTGTAGATGCGGACGCCGTTCAGTTCGACCGTCGTCTGGTCCATCGCGTCTCAAACTACACCGTTCGGGTGGCCATGAAGCTGATGCGTTTTCCACCCGCCCTGACGCCGCCCGGCTTACGGGGGCTCGGGCTCGCCGACGTCGCGATCCTCTGCCTGCTGGGCGGTGCGATCGCGATGGTGGTCGCGTTCGCCCGCGAGTTCGAGGCACCGTTCGCGCAAGCCGTCGTGATCGACCTGCGCGTCACGGCGTTGCCGCGCTACACCCTGTACTCGCTGGCGCGTGGGGTGCTGGCGCTCGTGATCTCGTATCTCTTCGCCCTGAGCTTCGGGTGGGCCGCCGCCAAGTCGCGCGCGGCAGAGCGGCTGCTCCTGCCGCTGCTCGATATTCTCCAGAGCATCCCGGTGCTCGGCTTCCTGCCCGGGCTGGTGCTCGGTTTGATGTCGCTCTTCCCCACGCGCAACGTCGGTCTCGAGCTCGCCGCGATCCTGATGATCTTCACGGCCCAGGCGTGGAACCTGGCGCTGTCCTTCTACAACTCGCTCAAGGGCCTGCCCGCGCCGCTGCGCGAGGCGTGCAAGATCGCGGGCTGGAAGGCGTCGCGCACGTTCTGGCAGCTGGAGGTGCCCGCGGGGGCGCAGGGGCTCGTATGGAACGGGATGCTGTCCATGGCGGGGGGCTGGTTCTTCCTGATGGTGAACGAGGCGTTCCGCCTGGGGGACCACGACTACCGCTTGCCGGGCATCGGCTCCTACATGAGCGTCGCGCTCGATCAGGGGAATGCCACAGCCGTCTTGCTGGCGATCCTCGCCATGGTCTTGATGATCGTGTGCGTGGACCAGCTGTTGTGGCGGCCCCTGGTGGTGTGGGTCGAGAAGTTCCGGTTGGACGATACGACGGGCGGCGGTGCAGCGCCGGGCTCGTGGGTGCTCGACTTCCTGCGGCGGGCGCGGCTGCCGCGGCGCGCGGCGCTGCTGCAGCGCCGCGCCTACCTCGGGGCGCGCCGGGCGGCGCGGCCGCTGGAGCGCCCGTTCCGTGCCGTGGGTCCGGTGATCTGGCGCGCGCCGCGCTTCGCCCTGGACCATCCCGTGGCGCGGCGCCTCGGCGCCGGGCTGGTGGGCGCCGCGGTGGCAGCGGCCGCCCTGCTCGGTGCCAGGAGCCTGTGGCTGCTGCTGGCCCAGCTCGGCGCGCGGGACTGGGGCGCGCTCGCCTCGTCCGCCGCGCTCACCTTCGCCCGGGTGATGGGCGCCGTCGTGGTGTCGACCGCGTGGGCCCTTCCCGCCGGTGTGTGGATCGGGCGCTCGCCGCGGCTCGCCCGCGCGCTGCAGCCGGTGATCCAGGTGGTCGCATCGTTCCCCGCTCCCATGCTGTTCCCGCTCGTGATCCTGCTGTTCGAGCGGATCGGGGTCGGGCTGGGGCTCGGCGCCGTAGCGCTGATGGTGCTCGCCGGGCAGTGGTACATCCTGTTCAACGTGATCTCCGCCGTGGCCGCCATCCCCGAGCAACTGAAGGATGCGGCCACGGTGTTCCGGCTGCCGCGCCTGGCGCGGTGGCGCGCGCTGTACCTGCCCGCGGCGTTCCCGGCGCTCGTGACGGGGTGGGTGACGGCGGCGGGAGGCGCGTGGAACGGGTCGATCGTCGCCGAGTACATCGAGGCCGGGGGAAGGCTGCGCACGACGCAAGGCCTGGGAAGCCTGATCAGCGAGGCCACGGCGCACGCCAACTTCCCGCTCTTGGCGGGGGGCATCGCGCTCATGAGCCTGATCGTGGTGGGGTGGAACCGCCTGGTGTGGCGGTCGCTGATGCAGTGGGCGCAAGCCCGCTTCGGACTCGCCGCATGAGCGCGGGAACGCTGCTGCTCGAGGCGCGGCACGTGACGCAGCGGTTCCGCCTGCCGAACGGCCAGATGCTCGAGGCGCTGCGCGATGTCTCCCTCAGCGTGCGCGAGCACGAGGTGGTGGCGCTGGTCGGCCCGTCCGGGTGCGGCAAGAGCACCCTGCTGCGGCTGTTCGCCGGCCTGGCGCGCCCCGGGGACGGGGCGGTGCTGTACCGCGGGCAGCCGCTGGAGGGAGTGCTCGCCGCGGCGGCGATGGTGTTCCAGTCGTTCGCGCTCCTCCCCTGGCTCACCGTGGCCGAGAACGTGGCGATGGGGCTGGAAGCGCGGGGCGTTGACGGGCCCGCCCGACGCGATGCCGTGGCCCGCGCTATCAACCTGGTGGGGCTCGACGGCTTCGAGCAGGCGTACCCCAAGGAGCTGTCGGGGGGGATGAAGCAGCGCGTCGGGTTCGCGCGCGCCCTCGCCGTCGCCCCCGAGATCATGTTGATGGACGAGCCGTTCGGCGCGCTCGATCCGCTCACCGCCGAGAATCTGCGCAGCCAGGTCGTCGACCTGTGGCGCGACTCGGCCACCGGCGTGAACACGCTCGTCGTGGTCACGCACAGCGTCGAGGAAGCCGTGTTCCTCGCGGGCCGCATCGTCGTGTTCGGCTCCAATCCGGGGCACGTGCGCGAGGAGCTCGAGAACACGCTGCCGTATCCCCGGCAGGAGCGGAGTCCCGAGTTCGAGGACATGGTGGACCGGCTGCACGCGATCCTCACGGCCACGCTGCTGCCCGAGCCGGCGCCGGCGGCACCCCAGCGTCTCATCCCATTCCCGCGCGTCCACGTCTCGGAGGTGACCGGTCTCCTGGACCATCTGTTGACGCGGCCCGGCGGCAAGGGGCCGGTGTTCGAGCTCGCCGAAGACCTGGGGGTGGACTACGACCGCATGTCCGCGGTGGTGCGCGCGGCGGAGCAGCTCGGCTGGGTCTCCACACCGGGCGAGGTGGTACAGCTCACGCAGACGGGGCGCGAAGTGATGGCGATGGACGACGCCGCCCGCAAGGACGCGACCCGCGCGCGGCTGGCCAAGCAGCCACTGTTCGCCCGGCTGATGGCGATGCTGAAGGAGAGCGAAGGGGCGGTGGAGGACGAGGAGGTGCTCGCCGATCTCACCATTTACTTCCCGTTCATTCCGGTGGAGTCGCTGTTCGGCACCATCGTCGAATGGGGACGGTATGCGGAGCTGCTCGATCACGACGCCGACGCCGAGCGGTTGAGCCTGCTGGGGCTGCCCGAAGGGACCGCGGAAGCCCGCTCCGAGCCGTAGAACGGCGCCCATCCCGAGCGCTCGTAGGCGTCCAGCGTCGCCAGAATTCCGGCCTCCGCGTCGGGCCACGCCAGCCTGAACCCGGTCTTGAGCAGTTTCGCGGCATCGACGACATGGTTGTGGATCAGCAGGTGGACCCCCGCAGGATTCGCGAGCGGGTTCGGCCCGAACTTCTGAGCCAGCCACCCGCGTCGCGCGCGCAGCAGCTCCCAATGGGCGTACAGCCGCAGGATGGCCGGCGGGACGTGGAACAGCGGGCGGCCGCGCAGCCGGGGCCGGTGCGGAAACGTGACACGCGCGTCGCGCACGGAGAGCCAGCCGAGCCGCCGGCGCGCCAGCGCGTACACGTCCGCCGCCGCGATCGGCGTCGGCCCGGCGACGTTGTAGACGGCGTTCGGCGTGGCGTGCTCGGCGAGGTGCACGGCGGCGCGGGCCACGTCCTCGACGTGCACGTAGGAATGGAGCACCTTGCCGGGACCAGGCACGGCGCTCATCGCGCCGGTCTTGAAGGCGAACAGCGCCTGCCCCAAGCCCTTGGCCGATCCCGGTCCGTACACCTCTGCGGGACGCACCACGATCACGTCGAGGCCGTCCGTGATGGCCGCTTCGCGCGCCAGCAGCTCGCCCAGCCACTTGCTGCGCGCATAGGGGTTGAGCCGCTCGAACGGGACCGGGGCGGTTTCGGCGAGTGGCTCGGGTCGCGCGGTCCCGCCGTACACACTGCTGGAGCTCCAGGTGATGACGCGCTCGATCCGGCGCGCGCGGGCGGCGGCGCACACCTGCCCGACCCCCTCGACGTTTACGGCGTACAGGTCGTCCCACGCGGCCGCGAGGTCGAACAGCGCGGCGGTGTGAAACAGCACCTGCACGCCCCGCAGTGCCTCGCGCAGGGCGGATTGGTTGCGGATGTCGAGGCCGATGCGGCGCGCGCCCGCGGGCACCCGCCCCAGCGCCTGCGGCAGATCGAGCGCCGCGACGTCCCAGCCGCGGTCGAGCAGCAAGGACGTGAGCGCCGAGCCGATGAAACCTCCCGCCCCCGTGACCGCCGCCCTCACGCAGTCCGTTCCTCTCGGGAGCCCGGCGTGCCCGGGCCGGCGAGGGCGGCGGGCATGGGGCTCCAGCGCTCCAGCGCGAAGCACGAGACGGGCAGCTTGAAGGTCGAGGTCACGAACGCCCGGCCCACGTACAGGCCGTCGGCCGCGTGCGGCGGTCGCACGACCAGGTCGCGCAGCGGCCGCGCCAGCCGGCCGACGACACGGAACCGAAGCCCGGGGCGCACGCCCCCGGCCGCCAGTCGCTCGCGCTCTCGCCCGCGTCCGTAGTCGAGCAGCAAGGCGGCTCGCCGGCGGCGCCAATCGGCGGCGGGCGTCACGGCGAAAAACCCGAACGGGCGGCA
>Ga0209057_1000305_pt1 | contig 45380 bp, 49 predicted proteins | sample GraSoiAngelo_146_FD_185903 | JGI IMG/M metagenome (GOLD analysis project Ga0209057, IMG submission 185903) | Grasslands soil microbial communities from the Angelo Coastal Reserve, California, USA - 14_1009_05_30cm (SPAdes) (version 2) | ecosystem: Environmental > Terrestrial > Soil > Grasslands ...
CTCGTCGTCGTACGGCAGCACCCGGAACGTGTCGAGGTCGGGCTTCAGGACCATGTCCGACTCCTCGATCCGCACGAACCCCTCGATCGACGAGCCGTCGAACATGATGTCGCCCTCGAGCGCCTTGTCGAACTGGCTCTCGGGCACTTCGACGTTCTTGTTGACGCCCAGGATGTCGGTGAACTGGAGGCGCAGGAAGTTGACCTCCTGCTTCTTGCAGAGCTCGAGCAGCTCGCGCTTCGTCGCGCCAGTCGTCTTGAGAGCGGTCGCCATAGAGGACGGTAGAGGATGGTAGAAGACGGTAGAGGGCGGCGCAACCTCTCCCGTCCTCTACCGTCTTCTACCGTCGCCTCACCTCAGACGTCGTAGTATAAAAAGAACTCGTACGGATGCGGCCGCAGCGCGACGGGGTCGACCTCCTTGGCGCGCTTGTACGCGAGCCACGTCTCGATCACGTCGGGCGTGAACACGCCGCCCTCGAGCAGAAAGGCGTGGTCCGCCTCCAGCGCCGCGAGCGACTCGTTCAGAGAGCCCGGCGTGTTCTTCACGTGCTTGCGCTCCGCCGGCTCGAGCTCGTACAAGTCCACGTCCATCGGCTTGGGCGGCTCGATCTTGTTCTTGACGCCGTCCAGGCCCGCCATGAGCAGCGCGGCGAACGTGAGATACCCGTTGCTCGACGGATCCGGCGCGCGGAACTCGATCCGCTTGGCCTTGGGCGACTTGGAGTACACCGGGATGCGGCAGATCGCCGACCGGTTGCGCTGCGAGTAGATCAGGTTGATCGGCGCCTCGTAGCCCGGCACCAGCCGCCGGTAGCTGTTCGTGGTCGGCGCCGCGAACGCCAGGATCGCCGGCGCGTGCTTGATCAACCCGCCGATGTACCAGCGCGCCGTGTCCGAGATCAGGCCGTAGCCGTTCGCGTCGAAGAACAGGTTCTTCGCGTCCTTCCACAGGCTCATGTGCACGTGCATCCCCGAGCCGTTGTCACCGAACATCGGCTTGGGCATGAACGTCGCCGTGTAGCCGTGCTGATGGCACACGTTCTTCACGATGTACTTGTACATCATGAGCTGATCGGCCATGCGGGTCAGCGTGGTGAACCGCATGTCGATCTCGGTCTGTCCCGCGGTGCCCACTTCGTGGTGATGCACTTCCACGTCGATCCCCGAGGCGATCATCGCGAGCATGATCTTGGAGCGCAGGTCCTGGAGCTTGTCCACGGGCGGCACCGGGAAGTAGCCCTCCTTGTGCCGCGGCCGGTGCCCCAGGTTCGCCGCCCCGCCGTTCGTCCCCGAATTCCAGATTCCCTCGTCGGAGTCGATGTGGTAGTAGCCCTCGTGCGCGTTCTGGTCGAAGCGCACCGAGTTGAAGATGTAGAACTCGGCTTCCGGGCCGTAGTACGCGGTGGTCGCGATCCCCGTCTTCACCAGGTACTGCTCGGCCTTCTGCGCCACGTAGCGCGGATCGCGCGAGTAGCGCGCGCCCGTCACCGGGTCGGACACGTCGCACGTGAGCGACAGCGTCGGCACCTCGAGACACGGATCGACGAACGCGCTCGCCGGGTCGGGGAACAACAGCATGTCGCTCTCGTTGATCGCCTGAAACCCGCGGATCGAGGAGCCGTCGAACCCGATCCCTTCCTTGAACAGGTCCTCGGTGAGCTCCTTGAGCGGAATCGAAAAGTGCTGCCAGGTGCCCGGCAGGTCGGTGAACCTCAGGTCCACCACCTGGACACCGGCGTCTCTCGCCTTGCGGATCACGTCGACGGCCGTCGCGGTCGCAGGCTTGCCCGCCTGAGGGGTGGTCGTGGGCTCCAACGTCGCGGTCATGGGTCGCTCCTCAGGGGGCTCGGGTCACTCACGCAGGTGCACGCTTGATGCCACCAACGACGCGAGCCCCGCGCCCGGCCGGGCGCGACAGGCTCGCGGTAAATTCCCGATTGGGGGTTTACGGCAGGCATGCGGGAAGGTACCGACGCCGTTGCACGGTGTCAACCACTTCGTGTCGCCGACGCAACATTACTGCGATGGCTCGTCTGCGTGAACCGCACGCCAACGCGCAATGCACTGAGAAATGTGCAAAAACTGCACAGTTCTCAACACGCTGGTGTCAACCGCCCAGCGCCTCCACGAAATGCCACAGCTCCACGGCCGAAAATTCACCGAAGCGGTCCTGCATCTCGCGCTCGGACCACTCCAGGAAGATCCAGCTCGTGGTGCGATGCCGCTCGCCGCTCGCGAAGTGCAGCCGCCCTCGCACCGCCCCGGGCCCAACCTCCGGATCGGGCTGCACCTCCATGAAAACGTCCCACCGCTCGTCCCCGCGCTTCAGCTCACCCATGTGTCTGGCGCGGTCGTGCCCAGGGAAGGGAGCGCTCATAGACCGTTGTGCGACGCTACGACGCTACGGTATACCAAGGTCCGACTTGCACCTCGTATGACGTAGCGTCGTAGCGTCGTCTGAGGGAGCATGGCGATTACACTACGCTGCCCTATGCCTTCCCGCCAGTTAGATTTCCCGCCCTCGATGAACTGTCAGGCGTGCGGGACCGCGCTCGCGGCGACGGCAAAGTTCTGTCACAAGTGCGGCGCCCGGGTGAGCGCCCAAGTGAGTGCCGGCCAAGCGGCCGGTTGGCGAGCCGGCTTTCCCTGGGGTGTGGCGGGCGCGGCGGTGGGGGCGCTGCTCACCGTGCTGGCCCTCCGCATCGGCGCCTCGTCGGGAGGCGGGATGCGAGATGCGGGAGGCGCAGCGGACGATGACGCATCCCGCATCCCCCCTCCCGCATCCCGCTCCACGCCTCCCGATATCTCGCAGATGTCCCCCGAAGAGCGCGCCACGCGGCTGTACAACCGGGTGATGTCGCTCCACTCGCAGGGGCAGGCCGACAGTGCGGAGTTCTTCCTGCCGATGGCACTGCAGGCGTACGCGATGCTGCCGGCGCTCGATGTCGACGCCCGCTACCACATCGGAGTGCTCGACCTCACCGGCGGCAACGCCGCCGGGGCGCTCGCGCAGGCCGACACGATCCGGCGGGCGACGCCCACGCACCTGTTCGGGTTCATGCTGCGTGCCCGCGCACTCGAGCTGACCCACGACGCCGCCGGCGCCCTGCGCGCCTACCGTGCCTTCCTGCAGAACGAGGCCGCCGAGCGCGCGCGCCAGCGTCCGGAGTACGGCGAGCACGCGCAGAACCTCGACGCCTTCCGCGACCAGGCGAAGCAGGTGACCGCCGGCAAGGCGACGCGTGGCAGCTGAGCCGCCCCGCACGATCCATCTGGCGCATAGCCCCGATGCCGACGACGCGTTCATGTTCTGGGCGCTCGCGGCCGGCAAGATCGACACCGGCGGCCGGCGCTACGTCCACGAGCTGGGCGACATCGAATCGCTGAACCGGCGCGCGCTCCGGGGCGAGCTCGAGGTCACGGCGGTCTCGCTGCACGCCTATGCGCACCTCGCTGAGCGGTACGCGCTGCTCGCCCACGGCGCGAGCTTCGGGGACGGCTACGGACCGCGCATCGTGGCGCGTGCCACCCGGCCCGTCGATCCGCGGGCTGCCCTCGGCGCCAGCGCGTTGCGCATCGCCGTGCCCGGTGAGCTCACCACGGCGTTTCTCGCGCTCAAGCTGTTTCAGCCCGCCGCCCGGCATGTGGTCGTGCCGTTCGATCAGATCGAAGACCACGTGGCGGCCGGCCGCGCAGACGCGGGACTGCTGATCCACGAGGGCCAGCTTACCTACGCCGACCGCGGGCTGCGGCTCTGGGTCGACCTGGGCGAGTGGTGGCGCGCGGAGACGGGGCTGCCGTTGCCGCTCGGCGGGAACGTGGTGCGCCGTGACCTCGGGCCGGCCCTGATGCGCCACATCGCACGCGACCTGAAGGCGAGCATTCAGTACGGTCTCGCCCACCGGGCGGAGGCGCTGGCGCACGCGAAGGCGTACAGCCGCGGGCTCGACGACGCCCGCACCGATCGTTTCATCGGCATGTACGTGAACGCCTACACCGTCGACTACGGAGAAACCGGCCGGCGGGCCGTGGCCGAGCTGCTGGCGCGGGCGCATCGGGCGGGCTTGCTCCCGGGACCGGTGCAAGTCAGCTTCGTAGACGGTTAGTGAAGGTTGTGGAGGCAACCTCCACAACCTCCACCAGCCTCCCAGAGGAGGACCAGCGTGGCCGACATGGCGGGACCCGTCCAGATCCTGGTGGTGGACGACGAGGAGCCCATCCGGAACGCCCTCAAGAAATTCCTGCAGCAGCAGCAATTCGAAGTGTACGCCGCCGGCTCAGGGGACGAAGCGCTGCAGCAGCTCAAGCGCCATCGCATCGCGCTCATGCTGTGCGACATCCGCATGCCCGGCACAAGCGGCGTGGACCTCGTGCCCGCCGCGCTCGAGGTCGAGCCGGAGCTCGCGATCCTCATGCTCACCGCCGTCAACGACGCGACCAGCGCCGCGCTGTGCATGCAACGCGGCGCCATGGATTACCTCACCAAGCCGATCGAGCTGGCCGACCTGGGCCGCGCGGTGCAGCGCGCGCTCAAGCGCCGCGAGATGCTGCTCGAGAACCGCCACCTCAACCAGTGGCTCAAGGAGGAAGTCACCACCCGGACCGCCGAGCTGCAGCGTGAGCGGATGAAGCTCGAGCGTCTGTCGATCGCGACGCTCGAGGCGCTCGTCAATGCCCTCGAGGCCAAGGACCCCTACATGCGGGGGCACTCGGCGCGGGTCGCCGACTTGTCCGCCACGGTCGCCCATCAGCTGGGAATGTCGGAAGAAGACGTCGAGCTGGTGCGGATCGCCGGCCGGTTGCACGACCTCGGAAAGATCGGCACGCGAGAGACGGTCTTGAACAAGCAGGGCGCGCTGACGCCGGAGGAGTTCGAGCACGTCAAGCAGCATGTGGTCATCGGATCGCAGATTCTGGCCCCCCTCACACACCTTGGCGACATCATCCCGGCAGTACGGCATCACCACGAGCGCTTCGACGGAACCGGCTACCCCGATGGGCTGCGCGGTGAAGCGATCCCGCTCTCCGCGCGGGTCATCGGAGCCGCCGAGGTCTACGACGCGCTCACGACCTCGCGCGCCTACCAGGAAAAGATGACCCCGGACAAGGCCATCGGCCGGCTCGCCGATCTGGCGGGGACGGTGCTCGATCCCGCCGTATTCGACGCCCTGTCGGGCGTCGTGGCCCGGCGCCGCACGCTGGTGTTCCTCGACGAGGGTGGCGTCACCAGTAGCGACTGAGCCGTTCTTCCCACGCCCCCCCCGTGCGCATCGCCGTTACCGGAGCCAGTGGATTCGTGGGACGGCACGTCACCACGCTGCTGGCGGGTCGCGGTCACCAGGTCCGCGCGCTGGTGCGCCGGGACGACCCTGGACGGGCGGCCGCGGCGCTCCCCGCCGAGCGCACGCCGGGCGACCTGGCGGACCCTGCGGCGCTGGCGGCCCTGACCCGGGGCGCGGACGTCATCGTCCATCTGGTCGGGATCATTGTGGAAGCGGGCGCCGCGACGTTCGAAGCGGTGCACGTCGAGGGCACGAGGCGCCTGCTCACGGCCGCGCGCGAGGCGGGCGTCCGCCGATTCGTGCACATGAGCGCGGTGGGCGCGCGTGACGAGCCGGGGGCGACACGGTACCACCGCACCAAATGGCGCGCGGAAGAGCTGGTGCGGAGCTCGGGCCTGTCGCACGCCATCTTCCGGCCATCCATTATCAGTGGTCCCGAAAACCGGCCGATCCGCACGCTCGCCCGGCTGCACCGCTGGTCGCCGCTGGTGCCCGTGTTCGGGGACGGCGGCTTTGCGATGCAACCCGTGTGGATCGGGGACGTCGCGCTGGCGTTCGCGCTCGCCGCCGAGCGTCCCGCGCTCAGCGGCGTGTTCGAGCTGGGTGGGCCGGCGACCCTGACCTACGAGGAGTTTGTGCGCGCCATCGGCCGTGCCGCCGGTCACCCGCGCCGGCTCGTGCACGTGCCGCTCGCCGTCGCGCGCGCGGCAGCAGCGGCACTCGGGGTCATGGGGCCGCTCGCCCCCCTCACTCTGGACCAGCTCCAGATGTTGGTCGAAGGCAGCGCCACTCCCGCGAACGCGCTCGAGTCGACATTCGGCATCTGGGCGTTGCCGTTCGACGAGGGGCTCGCGCGATTCCTTGGCGGGGGACGGCGGTGACGGCGACGCGGTGTGTCCTGCTCGCCGCCGCGCTCTGGTACGCCCCCGCTCGGGCGATGGCACAGGCCGTCGGGCGCGATTCGATGGTGTACATCCTCACGCCCGCCAGTCGCTTCGAAGTGAAAACCGGCAAGGCCGGGCTGCTCGGGTTCGCGGGTCACGGACATCTCGTCCGCGCTCGCGCCTCGTCCGGGCGAATCGTCTATTACCCGAATAGCCCTGCCGACTCACGCGTCGAGGTGGTCGTGCCCGTCGACAGCCTCGAGGTGCTCACGCCCCCCGACACGGCGGAGATCCGCAAGGTGACCGAGGCCATGCGGCGTGATGTCCTCCACCCGGAGCGGTATCCGGTCATCGCATTCGTCTCGACGAGCGCGACGCCCGCGGGCGCCGCACTCGAGGTGCAGGGACGATTGACCATCGCCGGACAAACGCGCGACGTCGTCGTGGTCATCGAGCTCCAGACCGCGGGCGACACTCTGCGGGCGAGCGGGAAGTTCTCGGTGAAACAGTCCGAGTTCGGCATCACACCCTATCGCGGTGGCCCGGCGGGGACGGTGAGAGTGGCCGATCGGGTCGAGTTCACCGTGGCGGCCGTGGCAATCCGCTCCCCCTAAAAAAACCAGACCCGGGGCTTACAACTCCCCGGGCTGGCGGTCGGGCGAAGTGGCCGTCACACTTCGGCCGCGACCCTTGCTTCACGTTCTGCCTGTTGTCGTACGACTGAGGGCGCCGGATGTTTCATCCGCCACGTCCCTTTGATGCACTCCCCCTGGCAATTGGTTGCATCTCCCCTACCAGCGCTTCACCCGCCCCAGGCGGGACAGGGTGATCGTTTCAGATCGCACACCACGCCGCAGTACCACCTTCGTGTTGGATAGCCCCCAAGCGAGCCCGATTGGGTCGAACACCACCACCGGGTTGGACACCTCCAGAGCCACGCCGTTCCGGTCCGGCCCGGGCCAGCGCTCGTGAGGGACCCATGAATCCGCCGACCAGCGGTCGATGCGCAAGGAATCCCGCGCGATGACCAACCGGCGCCGGCCGCCCTGCATGATCGCGGCGTAACGGGTCACGGCGACCGCCGTCGTGACGTCCTGAGCGGCGGTATTGACCGCGATCCAGTCCAGCCAGCTTTGCGCGCGGGCGAGAGTGATGGCCGTCACGACGGCCAGAATCGCCAGCACGACCGCGAGTTCGGTGAGGGTAAAGCCCCGGCGCATGGGGCCAATAGGGGAAGGGATGGCCTCCCGAGTAGCATCCGAACCGTGCGGCGAAAGGCAAGAAAACGCGGGATTTGCGGCCTAACGCGTCGCAATAGAAAACGCTATCTTCTGACCCGGCCGCGCGTTGCATCGAGGCATGACCCCTGCCCTGGCGCGGGGCACCACCAGCCAGTCTGACTGAGAGACCAACCGGATGCCGGCTTCGCGCCTGAAATTCGAATCGTTGCCTCACGCGATCTTCCTCCAGCGGGTATCGGGCCCTCTGGGCGCCACCTCGCTCGAGGCGCGCTTGGGCCAGGGCGCGTTCCTCGCGTTGCGGCTCGTCGATTTGCTCGCTCCGGACCGCCTGCAGGTGTCCGGAGACGCGTTCCACTATCAATGGATCGCGACCGACCGATTCTGCGCCGAGCTGCGCGCAGCGGCGCCCGAAGGCGCCCACGTGCACGGCATCGCCGAGAGCACCGCGGAGGCCCAGCGTGCGAGCGACATCGGGTTGATCGCACCGGCGCTGTTCGCGTACGCCCTCTTCCTCGAGGAGGAGCTGCGCCTGGAGGAAGCGGTCGACGTCTTGACCACGCTGCTCGTGGTGGTGGCGAACCGCTTGTCGGCCAAGGACGCGGTCGCGGCCCGGCTGCGGTTCGCGCGCGTGCACCGCAAGCTCAATCGGTTCCAGGAAGCGGAAGCCGCGTACGCGGAGGCCGGCGAGATGGCGAGCGCGGCCGGGGACCGCTATTCGGCGCTGCTCGCCCGCATCGGTCTGGCGAACACGATCCTGGGCCGCGGCAATCTCGCGGAAGCGGAGCGGAAGCTCCGGGAGATCCTCGCGGACGCGCGCGCTGCCGGCGAGCGGGAGGCGGAAGCCCGGGCGGAGCACGGGATCGGCGTGGCACTGCAACACATGGGGCAGTCGCCCGACGCCATTCCCCACACCTGGCGCGCGTTCCAGCTCTACGAGGAGGAAGACTCGAAACTCCGCGCGCTCGGCGACGTGGGCATCATGCTGCTCACCCTGGGTGACGCGCCCGCCGCGGAGCGCGCACTCACCGAGGTGGTGCGCCGGTCCGGGACGCAGGAGACGCTCACCAACGCCCTCGTGGAGCTGATGCACTGCGCGTCGTTCCGTCGTGACCACGTGGGCTTCGCGCGGTGGCGCGAGCGCTGCGAGCAGCACTTGCCCGACATGCCGCCCAATATCCTGGCGGACTTCTATTTGAAGCAGGGGATCGGGCAGGCCAGATTCGCACGGTTCCGCCGTGCCGATGAGCTCATGCGGCGGGCCCTCGAGGTCGCCGGCGCGGCCGCACTGCACGAGTTCGAGTTCCGAATCGAGCGGATTCGCGGCGGGCTGGCCGACTGCGAGCGCGTCCTGGCCGTCGAAGCGCAAGCGGCGGAGCCGGTGATGCAAACCGACGAGCTGCGCGAGGTCTCAGCGTCCCTGGCGCAACTCGTCGGGTGAGACGAGCCTGCTAGTTATGACAGGTGTTGCTGTTGTTGGTGTCGCAGGCATGGCGCGGACCGGTCGCATCGGCACAGGCGACGGTGGAGAGCGCGAACGCGACGACGAGTAACGCGAAGAGGGCGCGAATACGGGACATGTGACCTCCACAACCGAGGTGTGGTGTGAGCGCAACAGGACACCACAACCTCGGGGCGGGAGCGTCCGTTTTTTAGGGCGTTTTTGCGGCATCGTAGGGCGGTTTTGCGACATTTGGAGGTTTTAGGGGATTCATGCTCGTCCTAGCGGCCGTGCCGGATCTTCAGTTCCACAAACTGCGCCGCACTGCTGGTGGGCGGTTCAGCGTGGTGCGGGCCGTGACGTGGGACGACGTCCTGACTGCGATTCGGGGGCGCCCGGTCGAGCTGGCGGTGGTGGACCCTCTCCTGTCGGGGGACGCGCGCTCCCAGGAGATCGAGCGGCTGCGCGTGCTGTTTCCCTCACTTCCCCTGATCCTGTACACGACGCTCACACCCCGCACGGCGGGCGTGCTGCTCGCGCTCGGTCAGCGGGGCATCCAGCACGTCGTATTCGCGAACTACGACGACCACCCGACCCGGCTGCGGGAGGTGCTGAGCCAAGAGGAAGCGCGCTCCTCGTCGCGGCAGCTGCTCGACCAGCTCGCCGACGCGTTCGCGCCGCTGCCCAGCGAGCTGCGCTGGGTGCTGGAGGAGGCGTTGCGCGCCCCGGGGCAGGTGCAGACGGTGAGTCAGGTCGCCGTGCGCGCCCGCGTGGATCGGCGCACCTGTGAGCGCTGGTTCACCCGCGTCGGACTACCGTCACCCCGACATTTCCTCTCGGCCGCGCGGGTGCTGTACGCGCATCGCCTGCTGCAGGACCCCGGGTTCACGATCGAAGACGTGGCGCAGCGGCTCGGGTACGCACAGACGAAAACGCTGCAGCTGCACGCGCGCGCCTACCTCGGCCTTACCGCCGGCGAGATGCGGCTGTCGCTCAGCCCGGACGACGCGCTGGCCCGGGTGGTGCAGCGGTTCCTGACGCCCGCCGGCGCGCGGGCCTCGGTCTCATGAGCGGCCAGACGCGCACCATCCTCGTCGTGGACGACGAGGCGCCGCTGCGCCGCGTGCTGGAGCGCTCGCTCACGCGGGCAGGGCATCGCGTCATCTCCGCGGGCAGCGCCGAGACGGCGTATCAGCTGCTGGGCTCCGCGCAGCCGGACGCGCTGCTCCTGGACATCCATCTTCCCACCATGTCGGGGCTGGCGCTCTACCTCGCCATCATCCATCGCTGGCCGGCACTCGAGGGGCGCATCGCGATCATGACGGGGGACGCGGAAGCGGAGGAGGTGCGGAGCTGGCTCGAGCGGCACCGGTGCACGGTGATTCGGAAGCCGTTCAACCTGCGCGACGTCACGGACTGGCTGACCGCCGTGTTTCGGCTCGCCGATCAGCGCGGGCGGGGAGGGGCCGAGGCGTGACGGGGGCACCGCATCACGAGCCGGTGCACGTCCTGCGGGAATACCGCAACCTCGCGCCCTGGAATCTCCGCGACCTGGCGGCGCTGGTGGGCGCGATCCTCGACGCCTCGGCGATCACGCCCATCAACGCGGCTGCGCGCGCCCAGCCGAGCGAGCGTACCATCCGCTTCTACGTGACCAAGGGCCTGGTGAGCCCGCCCGAAGGTCGGGGCACGGCCGCGACCTACTCCTATCGTCACTTCCTCCAGCTGCTGTGGATCAAGCTCCGACAGATGGAGGGAGCGACGCTGGCGGCGATCACCAAGGACATGCAGGACCAGACCGGCGACGTGCTGGAGCGCCGGGCGGCGCAGGCGCTCGGCGCGTCGTTGCCGGTTCCGGACCAGCTGCCCCTCAAGACCAAGGGCGCGCCGCCGCGCGGGAAGTCGGGACGGGCGTTGACCGCATGGATCGCGCGCGACGCCGCCCGCGACCCCGAGACCGCGAGCTCCTGGCGCCGCATTCCCGTGGGACGGGGCGTCGAGCTCCACATCGAGACCGCCCACCCCCTGGCGCGGCTCGGGCCCGACGACCCGGCGGTGGCGGAGGCGGTGCGACAGGCGCTCGCGAAACTCCTCCCGCCCAACACCGCGTAAAGAGACTCACTTCGACCCGGAGCTCATATGGGGCCGCTCGCATTCCTGATCCTGCTCGTCGTGGTGGGAGCGTGGCTCGTCGCCGCGTACAATGGGCTCATCGCGCTCAAGAACCAGACGCTCAACGCGTTCAAGCAGATCGACGTCCAGCTCAAGCGCCGTCACGACCTGATTCCCAACCTCGTGAACGCCGTCCGCGGGGCGATGGACTTCGAGAAGTCCACCCTGGAGGCCGTGATCCAGGCCCGGAACCAGGCGGTCAAGGTCAACGCGACCGGTCCCGAGGGCATCAAGCAGATCAGCCAGGCGGAGAATGCGCTGTCGTCCGCGCTGCAGCGGCTGATGGTCGTGGTGGAGCAGTATCCGCAGCTCCGGGCCACGGGAAACGTCGGCCAGCTGCAGGAAGAGCTCACGTCGACCGAGAACAAGGTGGCCTTCGCCCGGCAGCTGTACAACGATACGGCCACCCAGTACAACACCAAGCAGCAGCAGTTCCCGACGAGCCTCGTCGCGGGCCTCGCCAAGGCGCAACCCGCCGACCTGTGGGAGATCGAAGACCAGGGTGAGAAGGCCGTGCCGCAGGTCGATCTCTCCCTCAAGCCGAAGACGTGAGCGACGCAGCGTCGCTAAACCTCTTTCAACAACAGGAAGCCAATCGCCGGCGCACCGTAGTGCTCGTGGTTGGCTTCGTGGCGTTCTTCGCGTGGCTCGGGTTCGGCGGCGACTACATCTACTACCTCTTCAGCCGCGACGCGCCGCGCTACGCGTATCACCACACCTTTCCCTGGTTCGGCATCGTCCTCTCGCTCGCGGCCGCGGCGATCGCCTGGTACGGGTACCGCACGGGGCCCCAGAAGGTGCTGTGGTCGACCGGGGCCCGGGAGATCGTCGAGCCCCACGGCGACACTGAGCGGCAGCTCGTCAACGTGGTGGAGGAGATGGCGATCGCCGCCGGCGTCCCCCGTCCCCGCATCTGGATCGTGGACGACCCCGATCCGAACGCGTTCGCGACCGGGACGGACCCCCTGCATGCGCACATCGCCGTGACGCAAGGGCTGCTCGACCTGTGCACGCGCGACGAGCTCCAGGGCGTCGTGGCCCACGAGCTGGGGCACGTCAAGAATCTCGACGTCCGTCTCATGACCATGCTCGCCGCGCTCGTCGGAGCGGTGGCCTTGATGCACGACGGGACGTCCCGGGTGCTGCGACCGGGCGGCGGGTCGAGCGACGAGCGGAAGCCCAGCCCGCTCGTCCTCATCCTGCTCGTCGTGTGGATCGTCTCGTGGATCCTGGCCCCGATCATCGCCCAGTTGCTGGCGCTGGGCGTGAGCCGGAAGCGGGAGTACCTGGCCGACGCGATGAGCGCCCAGTTCACGCGTAACCCGCTTGCGCTGGCGAGCGCGCTGCAGAAAATCGAAGGCGCCGACGCCCCGACGACGCACATCAAGCGCGGGGCCGCGCACCTGTGCATCGCGGATCCCCTGGGCCGACGACTGACGAGCCACGAAGGCTTGTTCGCCGACACGCTCGCGACGCACCCGCCCATGGCCAAGCGTATCGCCATCCTGCGCGGGATGGGATATGCGCAGCTAAAACAAGAAGGGCGTTAAACAGTGAAGGCGTCACGGAACGACGTCACGGGACGACGTCGAGACGAGACGCCCGACGCCCCGTTCCGCACGATCGGTCTGGTCGATCACGTCGCGCAGCAGTTCCCGCACCACGAGCTCGTCGCTGACGAGCCCGGCCAGGCGCGCCGCGCAGCGCACGGCCGCGAGGGCGTAGCGGACCTCTGAAACCACCGCCTCGCGCCGCCGCGCGACCGGGTCGGGCATGCGATACGTGGGGGACACCACGGCCAAGCTAGGGGTGGCTCGCGCCAGGCGAAGCACCCGTTTCCTCCGCACGCCGTCGCTTTTTAGGCGAGCTCGGTCTCGAGCTTGAGGAGCCGCCAGCCGGTCACCATCGCCCCGAGGAGCAGCACCGGCAGCACTTGCAACCCCTGCAACGCCAGTCCCGCGGCCACGGCTTGCTCCGGCGCCACCCCGAACGGCAGCAGGCCCACCACGAGCGCGGCCTGGGTCACGCCGACGTTGGCCGGCGTAGGACGCAGCAGCCCGCTCAGGTTCGCCGCGATGAGGGCGGTGAACGACGCCGCCAGGGACACGGGCACGTGGGTCGCGCGCAGCACGAGATGGTAGGTCGCCCACTGCGTCGCCCAGTTGTACAGGGCGAACAGCGTGGGCACGAATAGCCTGCCCCCCCGCCCCATGGTCCGCAGCACGGCCAGGCGAGCGCCCAGCCTGGGCGGCAGCTGCTCCGCCAGCCACGACCAACCTCGCGCCCAGGCGAGCAAAAGCACGACGACGAGCGCCAGCCCCACCCCCACCTGCAACACGCGCAGCCAGGGCTCGAGCTGGAGCAGGCTGGGCGCCATAACGAGAAACAGCGCCAGGGCCAATGCCTCGGCCAGTCGGGTCCACACCACCGACGACACGGCCGCGGCGATCGGCACGCCCGCCCGCTGCGCGATCACGTGCACGCGCGCCGCCTCCCCGGCCACGGCCACCGACAGATCGTTCACCGCGGCCCCCACCAGGTTCGCCTCCTGGGCGTGGCGCCAGCTGTGCGGCGCTACCGGTTTCAGCACCAGGTGCCACCCCCACCCCTTGGCGACGAGCGAGGAAAGGTTGGCCGCCAACGCGACCGCGAGCAGCCACGGGTTGGCATCGAGCAGCGCGGCGAACGTGACGCGCCAGGGAAACCCCGTGAAGAACTTGAGGGCGAAGCCGATGCCCACCAGGGCCAGGAGCCACCACACCCAGCGCCAGCGGCGCGACATCAGGCGACGAGCTCCGCGAGCGAGCCGAACGTATAGCCCGCGGCGCGCGCATCGGCGATGATGCCCGGGAGGGCCGCGGCCGTCCGGCTCCGGTCGCCTTCCGGATCGTACCCGTCCCCGTCGTGCAACAGCACGATAGCGCCGGGGCGGAGTCGAGTGCGCACGCGCCGCCGGATCTCCTGCGCCGCCACGCGTGGATCCGAGTCCCACACCCCGAAGGTCCAGCCGAAGACGGTGTATCCCAGCCGACGCGTAGCGGGCGCGACGAACGGATTGCGGTAGCCGTGCGGCGCGCGGAAGGCACGGGGCGCGCGCCCCATGGTCTCGACGATGAGCGCGTGGGTGCGCTCGAGCTCGTCGCGGATGCGGGCCGGACCGGCGAAGTGCAACTTGCGGTGGCGCAGTGTATGGTTGCCGATCTCGTGCCCCCCCTGGGCGACGCGGCGCGCGACCTGGGGAAAGCGCCGCACGTGCTCCCCCACCAGGAAGAACGCCGCGGGAATGCCCTCGGCGGCGAGGGTCTGGAGGATCGGCTCGGTGGCTCTCGGGTTGGGCCCATCGTCGAACGTGAGGTAGACGACGCGTCCGGCGCGCGACCCGCGGCCGATCACACGCCCGAACAGCGGGCTATTGGGCTCGTAGGTGCCGTACGCCCAGGCGCCCCCCCCCAGGGCGGCGCCGAGAGCGGTGAGGGGCAGCGTCCACGTCATGGCGGGTCAAGATAAACATGAAGCCCCCGGGACGGCATAAGCTGCCGCCCGGGGGCTCCACACATCGGTTACCCGGAGCCGGGGGATTGCTCCCTCCGTTCTTCATCCTGCCGCCGCCGGTTGACTGATTCGTCGCTCGGTAGGGCGAACAGGAGCTCCGGCTTCCATCCCCAAGCAGCCTGGCCGGGCCGCAAGGTTCACCGATGTGGGTGCTGCGGGTCAGATCGGGTCGCGGACCGACCTTCCGCACTGCACGTCGAGGCACCGCGTCGACGTGGACAGGGCACGCGACTGGCCCTATCTATCCGAGCCGGAGAGCCTGCTCCCGGATCGCCGGCCGCCTGAGCCCTTGTTTGCATCGGCGGCCTCCCCGGAATTTCCGCTCGGACCCGTCTTGGAGGCGTAGTTGAGACACCAGGTCCCGACCCTTCCCTCCAAGCCGCGTGACACCAATATAGGGGCCTCGAGAAACCGCGCAAGTGCCGATGTTTCTTCGGGTTAGCTCACTTCCGTGTGCATCGCATGTGGACGGTAACCTAGCCCTGCGTCTACCATTGCCGCGCCCGTCCACACGATGTGGAGTTGTGAATCCACAGACAAAGCAGGTTGTGGAGGGTTGGGAGGTTGGGGGAGGTTGGGGGAGGCTGTCCCGATGCGATGCAGCCTCCTCCGTCCTCCACAACCTCCAGAACCTCCCTAACCTTCTTCAGCTCCCACTTCGCAGTACGTGTAGGGGGCGTCGGGGTGGCGGGGTAAGAAGACCACGCCAGCGCTCCCGGTGGCGAACCAGCCGGCGAGCATCTGCGTGGAGGCGGTGTCGGCCGCGGGCTCGGCGAACAGCGCCTGCAACCAGCGACGGATGTGGCGCAGCTCGGGCGCGCGGCGACCGAGCATCGAGATCACCGCGCCCAGACCGTGGGTCGCGCGCAGGAAGTGCGCGATCGCGTGAACGCGCTGCGCGAAAATGTAGGCGCGCACGCCGGGCTCGTCGTACAGGAGCGTGCCCTCGTAGGGATCGGCGGGGGGGGCGTCCATGCGGGGCCCGAAGTAGATGAAGACGCGCTGGTCCGCGTCCTTGCGCTCCACGACGGCGGCGGCGGCATCGGCGCCCAGGCGCGCCGCGTGAATCAGGTCGTCCTGGGCGAGGATGCCGACGGCGCCCGTCCACTCGATCGCGGCTAGCCCCTGGTCGAGCGGACAGCCGACGGCATCGTCGTAGGCGAGGAGCCGGGGCGCCTCGCCGGCGCGCAGGAAGAAGTGCGCAAGTGCGTCGGCGCGATCCTCGAACGTGCGGGTCTGGCGCGAAGTTGCGGGAACCATCATTCTCACAGTATAACCAGGGCTTCCACAGACTGAACAGAGGACCATGTGATGCGCTGCCTGGCCATGCTGTTGTGCGTCGCCGCCACTGCTCTCGGAGCGCAGGAGCCCGAACCGCCGCTCGACTCGGCACGCCCGCCGACGGAATCGATGGCTCCGCCGCCGCCGCCGACTCTGGAACAGAAGCGTTTTCTCGCTGGCCTGCGAACGGCAACACGCGGTATCGCCCAGCTCAAGGATGGCATGAGCCGTGTGACGCGTTCCGGTACGCGCGACTCGGTCGCGCAGCGCCGCGCCGGGCGACTGCTCGCCGGGCTGTGCGGCTCGAGCCGCGGCTTCCTCAAGCGGGGCCGCCCCCAAATGAGCCCCACGGTGTACGAAGATTCCGTGCAACTCAAGGCGAAGCGCCTCGTCACGCAGGTGGACTCGCTGATCAAGTACACCACGACCTGCGAGGACAGCGCGGCGGCGACGCCCAACTCGGCCATGGTCGGACTCGGCAAACGCATGAAGGGCTATGACGCGGCGCTGCGCGACTTCCGCGTCGCGATCGGGCTGCCGGTAAAGGAGGACACGTCCAAGACCACAAAGCGACCGTAGGTGACCTGATACTGTCGTTATGGTGGCGCCAGCGGAGCCCCTGCAGCGCAACCGCCGCAGTGCCTGACATTTATCCTATTGACAGCCGTGAGCGGCATTCCTACCTTTGGCCCCGGTTCAAGCAATACGTGGCACCGTCACCGGTTTGTCTGCGCACCGCGAGGACCACTTGTCTCGCGGTTTTTGTTTGAGCCCGTCTCTGGTCGCGGTGACCAGGGTCGAACGTGTCCGGGGCAGTGCCCCTTAGTGCTGAGGTTCAAACGGTATGGCAAAGGGTAAGGTGAAGTGGTTCAACGACGCGAAGGGCTTTGGCTTTATCGCGCAGGAGTCGGGTCCCGATGTGTTCGTCCACTTCACGGCGATCCAGGCTGAGGGCTTCCGCAGTCTCGCCGAGGGCGATACGGTCGAATTCGAGGTCGCCCAGGGTCCGAAGGGCTTGCAGGCGCAGAACGTCCGCAAGGTCTGATCAACGCGGATCGCAGTTGCAACGGGTCCGGAGCTCCGCTCCGGGCCCGTTGCGTTTCCGCGCCTTATATTGGGCCATGATTCCGCTTCGGGGCGCCGTGCTGGCCCTACTCCTCCCCGCCCATCTCGCCGCCCAGGCCGCGGCGCCGGCGCCGCCGCCCCCGTACCGGGGCTTCACGCCGGGCATCGGCTATCGCGCGTTCGTGCAGCAGGCGCGGGCGCTCGCCGACAACGACGTGCTCCGCTGTCAGACGTCGCCGCGCACGGCGCAGATCATGGAGTGCGCGGTCCTGATCCGCGATCCCCGAGATGGGGCGCGGTTCTACTTGAGCGCCCACTTCATCGAGAGCGACGCCGACATGGTCGCCCTGTACGACTCGGCGGGGTTCGGCACCGCGCGGGGCGTGGGCGTGGCGCTGCTGGACCGCACGAAGCGCGACCTCACGCGCGTCTTCGGGAGGCCGCACGTGCTCGGCCCCGGCGCCTGGCAATGGCGGTACGGCCGCCGCGTGGTGCGGCTCAGCTGGAGAGGGCGCGGCACGGCCCGCTGGGTGTCCATCACCCTCACCGACGGTGCCGTGATGGACCGGATCAGTCGATACGCAAAGGCGGCCGCTAGCCGGAAGCCGTAACCAGCCGCTCCGCCAACTCCGACACGCCGCGCGTGCTGGCCCTTCCCAGCTGATCGAGCCAGCGCGGCGGGATCCCTGTCTCCCCGTCCCGTGCCCCCAGCAACGCTCCCGCCACCGCGGCGTTCGTATCCGTGTCGCCGCCCGCCTCGACGAGAAAGACGAGCGCCTCCTCGAGCGACGGCCGGTGCACGGCGCACCAGAACGCGATTTCGACACAGTGAACCGCGTAGCCGAACTCGTTGGGCACGGCCACGGGGAGGTCGCCCTCTTGCTCCCAGGGGACGCGTCGGATCGCCTCGACGAGCACGCGCGGCGCCACCCCCTGCAGGCGGTGCAACACCTCCTCGACGAAATACTGGTTGCCGTGGAGCAGCTCGCGCGCCGCGAGGTTCACGGCGGCGGCTCCCCAGGTGCAGCGCTCGTCGGCATGCGTGATGGCCGCCTGCTGCGTCGAGACGCGGATCAGCTTGTCGATGTTGTCATGGAAGCGCAGCGCGACCGGGACGCAGCGCATCACCGCGCCGTTCGAGGCGCTTGCCCCCGCGCTGCGCGCCTGGCGGCCCGCCTCGAACGGCTCGACGCCGCGCTCGATCAGGCGCAGCGCCCGCTGCGTGGTCAGTCCCACACCGCGGCCGTCGACTTTCATCCACTTCACCCAGCGCGCCGCTACGTCGGCGGCGTCCAAGTCCCCTCGCTCCGCCAGCGACTCGGCCAGGAGCAGCGTCATGGCCGCGTCGTCGTCGAAGGGCGATCCCTTGGGAGGCGGCTGGAGATCGCGCACGCCTTGAGGAAACGCTTCCCGAATCGCCGCGGCGCTGCCGAGCCGTTCGGTGGGCACGCCGAGCTGATTGCCGACCACCAGCCCCAGCAGGGCGCCGCGCGCCCGGCTCACCAGCCGGGCGTCGGGGGCGGAACCTAGAATTCGAGCACCACGGCCCCGCCCGGCGGGGTCACGCGCGCCGCGAAGCCCTCCCGGTCCACGTGCGGCCCGCTGTAGGGATGGGCGGTGTTGTAAGCGGCGACGACCGAGTTGCGGTACAGCCGGTAGTAGCCGATATGCGCACGCACGGCGCCGCGGGGGACGAGGCAGCCGCAGCGGGCCGCGGCGGCGGTGCCCGGGTTCACTTCCAGGGTGATGTCCGACGCGCTGCTGTTGGTGATGAGCGGCGCGAAAAAGCTCTGGCTTCCCACTGCCGCGGCGATCCGCGCGACGCGCCGCCCCCGCACATTCGTGAAGGGACCCAGCGCCCCCTCCATCGGCTCGCCCAGCGGCGGGCTGCCGGGCCGGAGCAGGCGCCAGCCGAGTCCGGCGTCGCGTCCAGGCGGCAGCCACAGCCGCGTGGTCGCGTCGGGCGCGACGGTGTCCAGCGGGGTCCCGTCGCGCAGGATCTCGACCGGCTCGACGAGGCCGTTGTGGACGAAGGCGGCCGCGGACCCGAGATAGCCCGCGCGGCGCGCGACGCCGCCCGCGACCACCAGCGCCAGCGCGGCCGCGGCCCACCAGCCGAGGCGCGCCGTGCGGGAGCGCACGCTCCCCGAGCGCCGCACCTGCCGCTCGAGCGTCCGCGCCCCTACCAACCCCGTCGCCCCCGACGCCCGGCCGGCCGCGAGCGCCGCCAGGACCTCGTCGGCGCTCTGGTAGCGATCTTCGGGCTTCTTTGCGAGACACTTCACGATCACGCTCGACAGCCAGCGCGGGATCTTGGCGTTCACGTCGCTCGCCACCGGCACCGGGTCGGCGAGGTGCTTACCGACGATCTCGGCGCTCGAAGCGCCATCGTAGGGGGGCGTTCCCGTCACCAGCTGGTACAGCATGGCGCCGAACGCGTACAGATCGCTGCGCCCGTCGATGTTCGCCTGGCCGAGCGCCTGCTCGGGACTCATGTATTGCACCGTCCCGACCGTGAAGCCGGTGGCCGTCTTAGTGCCGCCCTCGCCCGAGCCGGGATCCAACAGCTTCGCGATACCGAAGTCCACGAGCAGGGCACGGCCGGTTTTCGCTTCCAGCATCACGTTGTCCGGCTTGATGTCGCGGTGCACCAGACCTTGCGCGTGGGCGTGCGCCAGCGCCTGCAGCACCGGCTCGGCGACCGCGAGCGCGGCCTCGGTGCCGTACGGGCCGCGACGCCGCAGCGCGTCGGCGAGCGACTCGCCTTCGACGAACGGCATGACGTAATAGACGAGCCCTTCCCCGTCTCCCGTGAAGTGAATCGACAGGATCGACGGATGCTGCAGCCGGGCGAGCGCCTTCGCCTCCTGGCGGAAGCGCGCCAGCATGCCCGGCGTCCACGCGATCTCGGGGTGGAGCACCTTGCATGCGAGCCGCCGGTCGAGGTCCTCGTCCCACAGCTCGTACACTTCGGCGAACCCGCCCCGACCCACGAGGCGGCGCACTTCGTACTTGGAGCCGAGCGCGCGCGCCAGGCGCTGGGCGGTGGGCACGCCCGCGAGCCCTGCCGCGGGCACCGCCGTCGTTCTCCCCTCGTCCCCCCTCTCCGGAACGGAGAGGGGGACAGGGGGTGAGGACGTCGTGACGACCGTGGGAGACGGCGTGCCGCAGGCGGGGCAGAACGCCGAGCCCGAGGGGATCTCCGCGCGGCACGAGGGACAGGTGAGCTGGGTCGTCACGGCCCGAAAGATTCGCCCCCCGAGCGCCCGGTGCAATGGCGGCGCTGTTGGGGACGCCATGCGTTGTAGGGGCGCAGCATGCTGCGCCCCTACATTACGTTGATCCATGCTGATCCTCCGCATCTTCGTCGGACTGGTCCTGGCCTATGTCGTGCTCGTGATTCTCGCGTGGCGGTTCCAAGAGCGGCTCGCCTTCCCGGCCCCGCGCGCTCCGCTCCCGGACCCGCAACGCGTCGGCGTCGCGAACGGCGAAAAGGTCGAGGTGACGATGGAGGACGGGACGAGACTGGTGGGGTGGTACTTAGCCTCCACCATCCTCCACCAACCTCCACAACCTTCACAACCTGCCGCAGGCCTCCTCTGGTTTTACGGCAACGGCGAGACCATCGCCGCGATCTGGCCCATCGTGCGCGAGTTTCAGCCGCCCGGGACGGCCGTGCTCGTCGTCGACTATCCGGGCTACGGCGGGAGCGCGGGCCGGGCGACCGAGGCGAGACTGTACGGCGCGGCGGACGCCGCCTATGCGGCGCTGGTCGGGCGGCCCGGCATCGATCCAGGGCGCATCTACGTCTACGGCCGCTCGCTCGGCACCGCAGCCGCGACCTGGGTGGCCGCGCGTCATCCCGTGGCCGGCCTGATCCTCGAATCCCCGTTCACCAGCGCGGCCGCGATGACGCGCCAACTGTATGCCCTGCTGCCGCGCTTTATCGTCCGCCTGTCACTCGACAACCTCGGTCGCATGCGGCAGATCCGCTGCCCGGTGCTGGTGCTGCACGGCGACGCCGACCGTCTCGTGCCGACGGCGATGGGGAAGGACGTCGCGGCGGCCGCGGCGGGGCCGGTCGAGCTGGTCCTGATCCATGGCGCTGGGCACAACGAGACGTACGATCGGGGTGGTCGCCAGTATCGGGACAAGCTCTGGGAGTTCGTGGCGGGACACGGCGGTAGAGGACGGTAGAAGGCGGCAGAGGGCGTAGAGGTTTCGCGGGATGACCTCTACCGTCCTCTACCGCCCCCTACCGTCTTCTACCGCCTCAGATCACCACCACCGGCACGATCCGGTCCCGCTGCCCGTCGAAGTGACGCTCCGCGTCGTCGAGCGTGCGCAGCACCGCCGGATCGTCGCCGTCCACGAACTTGGAGCTCTGGGCGACCCGTCCCGTGAGCCGGCGGACGGCCACGAGGGCCCGGGTCACCTCGCAGCGATCCACATCGGGGTCCGTGTGGCCCGTGACGAGGAGCTCCTCGAACAGCGGCAGCGTGCGCTCCTCGGCGAGGATGTACAGCGACTCGAGGATCTTGGGACCGAGGAAGCGACGCAACAGTTGGTCGCCGCGGATGCGCTGAAACAGGCGCTCCAGCACGTCGGCGTGCCCGGCGTAGAACCGCGCCGCTTCCACCGCAGCCGCGACGAAGGCGTGGTGCGCTCCCGGTGTCACGAGATAGCGCTCGAACAGCGGCCAAGCGCCCGCCGGATGGCGCTCCGCGAGCGCGAGGAACGCGAAGTAGCGTCGCCCGAGCGGCGCGGCGGTATCGGCGATGACGGTGCGCAGCCCTGCCACGCCCCAGCGGGCCCCGGCGAGCGCCGCGGCAGCGGCGTGCTGCCAGCGCTCCAGCTCCGGAATGCGGAACGTCACGAGGTGCGGATCGAGCAATGAGCGGCAGCGCTCCAGCACGGCGAGGAGCCGGCGATCCACGGCGTGCAGGGCCGGTTCGAGCGCGGCACCGTTCTCCCGGCGGGCGAGCGCGAGTGCCTCCCACGCGAGGCGGTCGAGGTGCGCCGCATCCCACGCCCGCTCGAAGGCGGCCGCATCGGGAGCGGCCAGGAGCGGTTCCAAGGCTCCGGCAAACCGATAGAGCGCGCGCGATGGTTCCATTTGCATCAAGCTATCCTCCGGCGGCGCGCTGGCAAACGGCGTTTTGTCCACATCGATCTGGAAAACCACGTGGAAACCGTGGGGGAATGTTGCGCTTCACCCCGGCCGCGCTTAACCTTGCCCCGCATCTACCTCACCCCTTGGCCCCCTCTCCACAACGTGGAGAGGGGGAACGGATGACCGTCCGCCGTTCCCCCTCTCCGCCGTGCGGAGAGGGGATCAGGGGGTGAGGCCACTTGGAGGGCCCTCTGCGAACCCCAGCTCTCGTCATCGCTGTCGCGCTGGCGGCGTGCTCCTCACACCCCGCGCGCTCGGTCGCGATCGGGCTGGCGGGCCCCTTCTCCCAGGCGCGCGGCGCGTCGATGCTGCGGGCCGCCCAGCTGGCGGTGAACCAGATCAACGCCCGGCACGGCGTGCGTGGCCGGCCCCTGGAGCTGCGGGTCGCCGACGACTCCGGGAGCGAAGACACAGCCGTCCGGGTGGCGGAGCGGCTGTACGCTGATCCGAGCGTTGTGGCCGTTGTGGGGCACCTCTCGTCCGGTCCTAGCATCGCCGCCGCGCGGGTGTACGGTGCCGGGCCCAGTCCCGTCGCGATGATTTCGCCGTCGGCGTCGAGCCCGGATCTGTCGGCGTTGAGCCCGTGGGTGTTCCGCGTGTGCCCCAGCGACCTGCAGCACGGACCCGAGCTGGCGCACTTCGCCTGGCAGACCCTGGGTGCGCGGCGGGCGGGCATCATCTACATCAACAATGACTACGGGCGCGGCGTCCGCGGCACGTTCGCGGCCGAGTTCACCCGCCTGGGTGGAGCCGTCGTGGAAGCGGATCCGTACGTCGCGGCAACGCCGTCGCTCGAGCCGTACCTGTCCCGCATGCGGCGGGCCGGGATCGACGTGCTGCTCGTGGCCGGTGAGCGGCCTGGGGCGGAGCTCGCACTCCGGGAGATGGCCGCGCTGGGCGTGCGCTGGCCGGTGCTCGGGGGCGATGCGCTCACCGGCATCGAGGCCGATGGGGCGCTCGCGGAGGGAATGCGGATCTCGTCGGCCTATCTCCCCGATCGGCGCGACGAGCGCAACGCGGCGTTCGTGGCCGACTACGCCCGAGCCTACCCGGGGTTGCGCCCCGACCACCGCGGGGCCGGAGCCTATGACGCGGTGCTGCTGCTCGCGCGCGCGGTCGAGCGCGCCGGCGCCGATCGCCAGGCCGTGCGCGACTATCTCGCACGGGTCGGCCGGGGCCGGGAGCAATTCGATGGCGTCACCGGCCCGATCGCGTTCGACGCCAACGGCGACGTCCGCGGGAAGTCGGTGGTCATCGGCGTGGTGCACGACGGCGCGCTGGTGACCCAGGCGGAGCGGTGATGCGAAGTCCCCTCGCCACGATCCGGAACCGGATTCTCGTGGGGCTGGTGCTGCTCATGCTGGGCCTGGTAGTCACGGCGATCGCCGGGGCGGCGACGCTCCGCCACATGCGCTACGCCGTGGCGGACGAGCTGGCCGGGCTCCGGTCGTCCATGGACGTGGGAAGCGGTCTGGTCACGAGCGTGCTCGAGGAGATCCGCGCGGCCGAGCAGTACCTCGCGTCTCCAGGTGCCGATGCGCGAAGGTTGTTTCAGACGACCGCCGACGACGCCTTCGTGTACGAGCGGCGGTTGGACGCCCTGACCGGCCTCACCGCCGAAGACCGCCTCACGGTCAACCGCTTGAAGCAACTGCACGCCACGATTCAGACCGAATACTCGATCGCCCACGCGCTGAAGGACCTGGGGCGCGATCAGGAAGCGGTGGCGCGGGCCGCCACGGTAAGATCCCAGGCGACGGAGCTGACGCGGCTGGTGCGTGATCTGTCGCGGCGCCAGGCCCAGAAGGCGGCGCGAGCCGCCGAACGCCTGACGGCGAACGCGGTCGAGCGCGAGCGGAAGCTGTGGGCGTTCGTCGTCGCCCTCGTGGTCGCCGGTGTGTTCTTGTCGCGCTACACTCTCCAGTCGGTGCAGGGCCCGCTCGCACGGCTCGTGACGGCCGCGGAGCGGTTCGGGGCGGGCGACTTGCGGCCCGTCACGACCGGTGACATGCCCCGCGAATTCCGCGTGCTCGCCGACGCGATGCAGCACATGGGAGACCGGCTGCGCCGGATCGTGGGCGAGGTGATCACCGAGGCGGACCGGATCGCCGGCTCGGCCGGCGATCTGTCCGCCGTGAGCGAACAGCTGGCCGCGTCCTCGAGCGAGGTGTCGAGCGCGATGGTCGAGATCTCGAGCGGGGCGGAGCAGCAACGGACCGCGCTCGGCTCCATGGGCACGGGACTCGACGAGCTGGGCAAGGCGACGGGGGACATGGCGGACGCGGCGGAGCGCGCCGGCAAGCTCGGGGAAGAAATCCGCAGCGTGGCCGAACGGCACCGCGGCGACGTGGCCGCCGCCGGCGGCGTGCTGCTCGACGTGCGCGAGGTGGTCCAGACCAGCTCCCGGCAGATCGCGCAGCTCACCGATCTCTCCACTTCGATCGACGACTTCGTCGATCTCATCAAGCGCATCTCGTCGCAGACGAACCTGCTCGCCTTGAACGCTGCGATCGAGGCGGCACGTGCCGGCGAGCACGGCCGCGGCTTCGCCGTCGTAGCCGAAGAAGTCCGCCAGCTGGCCGATGAATCGGCACGCGCGGCCGAGGAGGTGACGCGCACCACGGGCCTGATTCGCGAGCAGATGGAGGACGTCACCGCCACCATGGCCGCCGGCCAGGCGAAGGTACGCGGGATCGAATCCGTCGCGGAGAGGGCGGGGCACGCCCTCGCCGAGATCGCCACGGGCGTGGAGCTGGTGGAGCAGACCGCCGCCCGAGTCCGCATGGCGGCCCAGTCGAGCCGGGAGACGACCGCCCGCCTGCAGCAGCAGGCCCAACAGGTGTCGGGCCGGGCGACGGCGCACGCCAGTGGAGCTGAGCAGGTAACGGCCGCCGCCGAGCAGCAGGGCGCGTCGACCGAGCAGATGGCGGCCGCCGCGGGAAGCCTGCTGCAGGCGGCCGAGAAGCTGCACCAGCTGGTGCAGGGATTCCGGGTCTAGGCACTCCGCCCACCCCGGGCTTGCCCCCGGGGTCAGTAAAACCCCTACCCAACCGGAACCACCTTCCGATCACCTCGGCCTGGCGCCCGGGGGCAGTGAACGCGCTCGGGTATCAGGGACCGATGGTCACGCCGCCGGGCGCGAGCAGCAGGCCGGGCAGCATGTCCAGGAGGGTGACCGCCGCGGACAGTGTGGTGAACGTCACCTGGTGATTGGACGGCCCGGGACCAGCCGCGGTAAACCAGAGCCGGGCTAGCGTCAGCGATCCGGCCTTCCCGAGCGCGTCGGTGGCGTTGAAGCGCAGAATGCCGCCCGCCGCCGTGTCGGGGATGACTGCCGGAAGCCCGAAGCTGCCAGCCTGCGTGCTGTCATACCTCAGCACGGCCGTGTTCCAGGTGAAGCGGGCGTCGTAGCTGCCGAGCAGCTCGGTCGCCGGCACCGCGGAGAGATCGATGATGACGTCGATCGCGATCGGCTGTCCGACCTTCCCGCCACCAAAGCTGCGGCCGCCGTTGAGGGCGAGGGCGATGGGATTGCCTGGCGGCAGGGTGTTGTCCCCGACCACGACGGCCAGCGAGTCGGCGATCCCCGGCCCCGCACTGGCGACCACGATCGCGCTACCTGGCGCAACGGCCGTCACGAGGCCGGCGCTCGTGACGCCAGCCACGGTCGGCGCGCGGCTGGTCCAGGTCGCGAGCGAGGAAGCCAGCGGCTTCCCGGCGATGTCCGTGACGGTTGCCGCGAGCTGTACCGCGTTTCCCGGCGCGAGCGTGGTGAGCGTCGCGTACCCCGAACTCACGAGAACCGTCGCCGGGGCGGTGAGGGGCGATACGGTGAGTCGGAGCGTATCGGCGGCGCCCCGGATCGCGGCCGCGACACGCGCCGCGCCACCGGTCGGCGACAGTAGGGCGGTGATGCCGCGATCCGGGCCGACCAGGATCAAGTCGGGAGTCAGATTGGTGAGCATCACGGGCACGCCCGCAACGGCAGTCCCCACCGAATCGATGCCGAGGCGCATCAGAAACGAGCCGCCCGGGGCGAGCGTCGTGTCCTGCGGCGTGACGCTCACCCGACATCCCGCGCCGAGGCCGCACGGTCCGATGTAGGCAACGGGCACCGAGTCGACGCGCGTGGGGAAACCGGGCCGGACGGTCACGGTGTCGCTCCCCGTGTAGAGAACCGTGCCATCCCGTGTGCGGATACCTTGAAGGGCAACCAGAAACATCTGCGCCGCGCCTGTGACCAGCACGGGGACCGTTACGCCCGCGTTCCCACCTTCATCCACTGGCACGGTCGTGTCGGCGACGACTCCGGGCGCCCCCCCTTGGGACGACGAGCGCACCACGACTCGCAGAGCGTCGAGGTCGTCGACCAGCACGGTCCCGCTGCCCAGGACGGGTACGCTGACGAGCGGCGCAATCGAGAGCCTGGCACCCCCGAGACCTGCACCGGCCCACTCGGCACACGCCAGCGTGCCGCCGAGTAGCGCAACGGCGACCCGCCGAAGCCGGCTCACCGCGCCCACTCCAGCAGCACGACGGCCCGCGGGCCCACGAGCGGTACCGAGCTGCCGTTGTCCGCCAGACGGCCCATCGCCACCTGGCCTTGGACCAGCACCGCGACGGCGCCGCCGGGGCGGTACCGAAGGTCCAAGCCGGGACGCACCAGCCAGCCCAGCAACGCGAGACTTCCGGTCGCGGGTCCGACCAGCTCGTGACGAATCTCTACAGTCGGCGCGAGGTTCAGCGCCGGCGACAGTGGCCGGTCGAGCCGGGCGCCCAGCCCCAGCACGTTGCCGCGCGGCACCTGGACGACGGTCGTGTCATAGCCGCCCGGGCGAAAGCGGTAGCGGTCGTACGCGTAGAGCGACAGGCTGCCGCGTCCCGCAGGCAGGCTCAACGCCGCATAGAGCAGCACACGGCCGCCGGTGACGCTGCGCGAGCCGGCGATGACCGTGTCCGCACCGCTCGCCGCGTACACCGCGGCGCCGCGGAAATACGCTCTCCCTGCACCGCCCACCGGCCCCTCCACGCCGAGGCGGACACGCCCCTCGCCGCCCGGCTCGAGCTCGCCGCTCGCCACCACCGGCGTGTAGCGCGCATGCCAGCGATAGCTCCCGCCGACGCCGCCCGCCCAGCGCTCGCCCAGCTTGAGCGCCGTGGCGAAGCCCCCGGTGATGCCCCCGCCCGTGCCGAAGGTGGGCGTGGTGAAACTGAGCAGCTCGGTGCCGAGGGCACTCAGCACCGGGACGTCCGCGCTGTCGACGGCTTTCTTTCCCGTGGGGAGCGTGCCGACGAGCGACACGATCAGATGGCCCGCCACCGCCCCCCAACTCATGCGGACATCGGTGTCGGTCGCGCCCCCGACCTGGAGCGTCCCGCTGGTGGTCGCGGCCGAGGCGTGCGCATACGCGCTCGACAGGTCGAGCGTGAAGCGCGGCCCGAAGCGGTGCGACAGCGTCACCGGAACCGACCACTCGACGATGTGGTCGAAGGCGAAGCCGGACCCGAAGTGATAACTGTCGAGTACGACACCGGTGCGCGCAGCGGTGCCGGGGGCGGCGGCGGGCTCCTGCGCCACGAGCTGCGCCGCCACGCAGCTCATGAGCAGCACGCGTTTCACTACGGGCGCCTGAAGATGATGACGATGCCGCTCGAGACGGATACAATCGACGGCAGCCCGAGCGCTTCCGGTGTGAGATGACGGTCGATGGTCGGCGTGCCCGTCGTGGGCCCTCCCGCCTGGGCGATCACGTCGCCCGTGGCCGGCACGACGTCCAGCGTCGTGGTGGTGAGCAACCCACCCGCCGCCGCGGCCGGACCCTCGGACCCCTCGACGAGGGTCACGATCCCACCGGCGCCCGACTGCTGCACGGCCGGGGTGGCCGCGGCGGTTTCCTGCCCCTGCCGTGCCGCCTGGAAGGTCGGGTCGGCCCGTGCGGCCGCTCCGAAGTGGCGCGCCGCGGCGCCGTAATCGCCCCGATCCAAGTCGTCGAGCGCCCGGCTGTAGGCCAGAAACGCCGCGAGGCTCTTTGGCCCCTGTCGCAAGATCTGCTGCCGCTCGGCCTCGGTGAGCGCGATCCCGAGCTGGCCGGCGAGATCGAACACCACCTGCTTTTCGAGCGCGAGCAGCTGTCGGAACGGGCCCGTCACCTGACCCACGGGTCGGACCACGCCGGCACTCGTCACGACCGTCGCGGAGAGCTCGATCGTGGCGGCCCCGGTGGGAGGGACGGGCGGGATGGTCGCGGTCCCCTGCACCATCCGCTCCGCCCGCAGCAGCCGGCCGACGCGCGCCGCGGTCGCCGGATCGGTCCGCTCGCTCTGACCGGCCTTGAGCTCGTCGAGCAGCATGCCGATCTGCAGTCGCTCGACGAGCCGCAGCGTCCGAATGTGGGCGAGATCGGTGGTGATGAGGTCGGCGAGCCCGCGCGCGAGCGGTTGCACGCTGGAATCTCCCGCGATCACGAGCGGGAGCACCGCCACGGTGGCGGCTTGGGGGGGTTCGTTCGCCAGCTCCGCTTCGCGCGCCAGCGCCTGCCTGGCCGTGTGCTCGGCGGCGCTGCGCAGCGCGAGCAGCGCCTTGGCCCGGAGCGTCGCCACACCCCGAGCCCGGGGGTGCTCGGCGGCAAAGGCGTTGTAGGTCGCGATGGCGTCGTCGAAGCGACCCGCCTGCTCCTGGCACGCACCGAGCACGAGCGGTCCGCGCACATCGCCGGGTGCGCGCGCTTGCGCGGCCGTCGCTACGACCACGGCCGTATCGCACCGCCCCGCCGCGGCGAGCTCGGCCGCGAGGCGGAAGCGGTCCCTTGGGGTAGGGGGCGTGACCGACCCCGCCCGGGGCGTCCGGGCGCATGCGCAGACCACGACCACGCACAGCATGCGTGACAGCCGCCGATTCACCGGCGCGACTTCTTCTTCGGGGCGGGTTTCTTTTTCGGGGCCGGTTTGGGCCGGGCGGCGCTCTTGGGGGGCTTGCGCTTGAGCGCGCCCTGGATGTCGGCGAGGACGCGGTCGCCTTCCTCCGGTCCGATCAGGCCGCGCCGGACCGCGTAGCGGATCAGCTCTTCGGCATCGTCGACGGTGAACTCGCTCAAGCCGGCCGCCCCGCGGATCGCCTTGACGAGGGCGTCCGCCACGGGGCTGCGCAGCACACTCGCGATGCCGGGGAGGGCTTCGAGCAGCGAAGAAATCTGCGACCCGCCGAGCTCAGCTGGGGGGGGCATGGAATACGCTGCTCCGGCGCTGAAGGTCGCGCCAAGCTACATCGACCCCTCTGGAGCGTCAAGGATTTTCGACGAAACTACGGCTGTGGCGCGCGGTTACGACGCTGGCGCAGGGCCTGGATCAGCCCACCCGCGGCCCGGCGCGAGATCGTCAAATCGGAGTGCGACAACAGCTCGCCGAGCACGCTGCGGGTCTTGGCGTCGAGCGGCATGCCGAAACGCAGATCGAGCTGGTATTCGGCGTGATCGGCGCCCTGGCCGGTGAGCGTAAAGCCCTGAGGGTCGGGTCGAGCCGCGTCCACTTCGATCTCGGCGACAGGCTCGTATTTGGGGCGGTCCATGCCGGCGGAACCTCCAGGGTGGTTGAGAGATACGCCCCCGGAAAGGGCTGTCAAGCAGGCCCGAAACCGCTCCGTTGGAGGGCCTTCCTGGGGTGGCTACATTCCCGGGTTGGAGGCCTAAGTACAGCCGTGGGACGACGTGGCATAAAGGAATACCGAGCGCCGGAAGCGCTGGCGCTGATTGCGGCGGACCGCGAGCATGTGCCCCTGGTCTGCCCCTCGTGCGGGACGCGGTCGATCATGCGCGCGCCCCGGCGTCGCGGGGGGGCCAAGCTGGGGCCGCTCGCGCCGGAGCGCGTGACGCTGACGTGCCAGAGCTGCGGGCGTCATGCGTCGTATATCGAGCGGGGCCGGGAGCCCCCGCGGGACGAGACGATGGATCCGCACGCGGCGCGGGCGTAGGAGGAGGAGGCGACAGGGACGTGGCGGGCGACGCGATACAGATGATGGGCACCATCACCGAAGTGCTTCCCAACACGACCTTCCGCGTGAAGCTCGAGAACGGGCACGAGGTGCTGGCGTACGTCAGCGGGAAGATGCGCAAGAATTACATCAGAATCCTGCAGGGCGATCGCGTCGCGGTCGACCTTTCCCCATACGACCTTACCCGTGGAAGGATTACCTACCGCTACAAATAAATAAACTACGTCGCGAAGAGACGTCACGGAAAGACGTCACGGAGAAACGTAAGAGGCCGGGATCGCTCTCGGCTGCGCGGCGTGTCGCTCCTAGCTTGACTGGGCGACGATCGCCCCGGTCACCTCGACCTCGACGGGAATCCCTTCCAAGGTGCTCGGTACGCCGATCACGCCGGCCTCCCTCGTGAAAACCCTGATCATCGGGCGACAGTCGGTTGTGACACCGACGCCGGTGCCGACGACACCCGGGATGGCCATTAGCTCCATGACATGCCGCCCTTGCACGGAGAGCGCGGAGTCTAGATCGACTTGGAGAGAGACACAGGGCGGGCCTATCACCGTCTGCTCCCCTCGCGCGCACGCCCACAGCGCGATGCCCGCGAGCCCTAGCACGAATCCTGACCGGACCATATGTGATTAAGTATACCCAATGTAGCCGTGAGCGCGTCACAACTCGCGTGAATACGTAAGAGGCCGGGATCGCTCCCGGCCTCTCGACGTCTCTTCCGTGACGTTTCTTGGCGACGTCGTTTGCGCGACGCCTTTCGCCTCTACGTCTCTAGAAGAACAGCATGAACCCGGCGGCCACGTCCGTCTGCCTGGCCCCGTCCGGCCGAGGGGTGTTGATTGGACCGGCCGAGTTACCGGTCGTGCCCTCCTCGGTGCCCTCCAAGACAAACTTCAACGACTTCGTCCACTGGTGGTAGACACCGACGGTGTACGCGTAGTTGTTCGACACCACGTTCTCGTTACCATCGCCATCCGTGGTGTTCTTGAGGCGGCTGAATCCCCAGCTAACGCCGACGTTCGTCTTCGGGCTGACCTTGTACATCAGCTGAGCGTAGCCGCCGTCTGACTTCTTGCCCTTGGTGGGGTCGGTCGTGCCGACCTCGTCACCCGAGAACATCAAGGCGGTGCCCAGAGCCTTCCCCATGTACGCACTCACCGTCACGGTGAGATCGGATATCCCCGCCTTGATGCCGGCGGTGCCGCCGAGCGAGCTGACCGACGTGCCACCGGTCGGGACATCCTTGGCCGTCTGCCACAGAGCACCCACCCAGAACATGTAGTTGTTCCGGCCGGACCTCTGATTGTACGTGAACTCTCCCTCTACCCTCGGGATCGACGTGATCTCATAGCTGCCGGGCAACACACTCGGCTGGAAAATGCCGACGCTCACCTGCGACCGACCCGGCTTCGTGCTGTACGTCACCTGGGCATTGAAGTTCGGATAGATGTAGCCGAATCCGATGCGACCCAGGGTCGTTCCGCCGCCGTTCCCGCCGCCTAGGCTAATGGCACCGACGCCGAACAGCGTCATGTCATTGAGGATATTCTGGCGACCGAACAGGCCAAGCTCCCGGCCGGCCAGGATCTGCGATCCGTCCTTCAAGCCAAGGGTCAGATACACCTGCCGCATGTCAATCTGGGCGCCCGCTTGCGTCCCGCCGTTGCCGCAGAGCCCGCTGAAGTTGTCGTGGCAGTTGCCGGGATTGTTGATCTGCGGTGCGAACCCGAAGTGGATGCCGAGGTTCATCCCGGCTTCTTTGCCCTTCGCATCGAACGTGGCGAACGTGGGGAGCAGTCCAGTGCGGATGCTCGAATTCGCCGCGCTTCCCGCGGTCGTGTTCTCCTTCGTAAAGCTCCAGAACACGTTCACGTTCCCCGCGAACGAGAACGACCAACCATTCGACATCTGCATCGTCAGGCCTTGCGCCCTGGCCGTCGCGGTGACGCCGAGCGCGAGACTCAACAACAGCAACGTGAGACGCTTCATACGAGAACCCCTCCTTGGGAGTTGGCCTGCTAGGTAGCCTGCTCGTCTGGCTTCTCACCTACGCCTGTCGTGACTGACCTGATAGGAAAAAGCGGAGCCTGCCTCCTCTTGAGAGCGGGTGGCCGCCGGGGACGGCGTCCGGATTGCTTCCGAGACCCGAAGGCGAACCCCTATTACGGCCGCCCCTGGCCCAGAATCCCGCAAAATATTGGGGCTGACCCCCCCCTAAATGCAATAGCGGGCTGGTTTTCGGCCCTTTGCAACCCATGGGCGCGCCACCACAACCGGCCGCAACTAGCCCTCTGTTAAGGGGATGGGGCTCCGAGGGCCCCTGACGGGGTCTCCCGGAGCGACTGCGTCTTTTTGTCGCGCAGGGAGACCCCGTCAGGGGCCCGGGATGCGTCCTACGGCTTCGGCAGCCCGAACACGAACAGCGAATTGCCGAGCGGATAGCTGATCTGGAAGTTGCCACCCGCTGCAACAGCCACGAACTCCTCGCCACCCACCTCGAACACAGCGGGCGCGGCATTGGCGCCGGCGCCGCAGTTGAACTGCCACAGCACCGCGCCGGTCTTAGCGTCGTATGCCTTGAACCAGCCGTTGCCCTCGCCCGTGAATACGAGCCCACCCGCCGTGGCGGTGGCGCCGCCCATCATCGGCAGCTCGGTCTTCACGGTCCATGCGATCTTGCCGGTGTTCAGGTCGATCGCGTTCACGTTGCCGTACTCACCCGAGTAGCCACCCTTGTCGTCCGGGATCCGCACGAACGCGCTGCCGAGCCACAGCCGGCCCTTCTCCCAGGGGGCGTAATGGACCTTGTAATGCATCGGCTGGTGCAGGCCCACCGTGTACGCGTAGCCCAGATCCGGGTGCACGGCGATGGGGGACCACTCCTCGCCGCCGTTCGCCCCCGGCAGCATGAATACGCCGTCCGCCGTCGGCTGCGAGTACATGTTCTGCTGCGGCACGAATGCCTGCGAGCGACGGATCAGCTTGCCGGTGGCGGCGTCGAGCACGTACACGAAGCCGGTCTTGCCCGCTTCCACGACGGCCTTCTTCCCGCCCACCATCGCGATCACCGGGGGGCTCACGGCGTCCAGGTCCCACACGTCGTGCGGCACCTCCTGGTATCCCCACTTGAACTTGCCGTTGGTCGCGTCGATGGCGACGACCGATTCGGTCCAGCGGTTGTCACCGGGGCGAATCGAGCCGTCCAGATCGGGCGACGGGTTGCCGATCGCGACGAACAGCGTCTTCGTCGCTTCGTCGTACGCGGGCGTCATCCACACCGAGCCGCCGCCCGTCTTCCAGGCGTCGGCGTACTTGGCGGAGTCGGCCCGCTCCTTGGCGATGTCGCGCTTCAGGTCGTCGCCCTCGGGCGTGGTCTTGGAGAAGGGTCCCCACCAGCCGCCCTCTTCCGGCGAGGGTAGCGTGTACCACGTCCACACCGGCGCTCCACTCGCGGCGTTGAAGGCCTTCACGTAGCCGCGGATCCCGTACTCGGCGCCGGAGGTCCCGATGATCACGTTGTCGCCGATCACGAGCGGCGCCATCGTCTCGGTGTAGCCGGCCTCGGGCCCGTCACCCACCTTGACCGCCCACTTCTCCTTGCCGCTGACGGCGTCGAGCGCCACCAGCTCGTCGTCGAGCGTGCCCACGAACACCGACCCGCCGGAGACCGCTACGCCGCGGTTGTTGGGGCCGCAGCAGGCGGTGGACACGGGACCGTTCTTGTGCGTGTACTCCCACAGCATCTTCTGCGTGCGCAGGTCGAAGGCGCGCACGATGTTGTTGGGCGTCGCCGGCGACGTGATGTACATGGTGCCGTTCACCACGATCGGGGTGGTCTCGAAGCTGCCCAGCGTGGTCGAGCCGTGCGTATACACGGCCCGCACGACCAGGCGCTTGACGTTCGTCGTATTGATCGTTTTGAGCGGGGAGTAGCGGTTGTTCCAGTAGTTGTGCCCGTACATCAACCAGTCGCCGCTCGCCGCGGCGTTCACCAGCATGTCGTTCGTCACGACCGCGTTGGCCGATGAAGAGGACCCCGGATTCGAGACTCCTCCCGACCCCTGCCCGCACAGCGGTGCCGCGACGAGCGCCGCGACCAGTGGCATCGCGGACCATCGAGCCCGATACCTCATACTCACCTCCGTTGAAGGACGCTACGACTATTCCCCGGCACCAAGCGCGAATCCCACGTACATGTTCCGCCCGGGAGCGGGCTCATAATAGCGCCGATTCGCCGCGTTGATAACCACCGACCCGACGTATGCCCGATTGAACAAGTTGTCGAAGCCCACAAAGGGGTTACAGCGTACCCCCGCGACGGGACCGCTCCACCCGAGCCGCACACTCGTGGTCCACCAGGGCGACGTATGCGGCGCGCGGCTCGTGGACATGGTGTCGTCCACGGCGAACCCAGACGAGTGCCTCTCCTCGAGCTCTACCCAGGCGCCGCGCGCGAACGCCGGCTGGGCCTTGAGGAACAGGTGCAGCCAGTGCTGGGGGATCCCGGGCAGCGCCTGGCCGTCCAGCACGCGCGTGCCTACCGCGTAATCGACGTAGCGAAAATCGGAGTACGTCCACGCCGTGATCAGGTCCACGCCGGCGCCGACCCGCAGATCGGTGCCGAGCTCGATGCCGCGGTGCCGCGCCCGCCCGGCGTTGCGGAAGAACACCCGGCCCGTCGTGTCACCCGGGACCGGGAACGAGATCAATTCGTCGCGCACCTCAGCGTCGAACAGCGCAACGGAGTAGTTCAACCGTCCGACGATGTCGCCGCGCGCACCGACCTCATAGTTCCTGGCCTGCTGCGGCTCGAGCGTCGGATTGAAGCCTCCCGCGCCGCTTGGCCGGTTGGTGAGCTCGGTGGTGGTCGGAGTCTCGAACGACGTCCCGATGTTGGCGTAGGCGGTGAACGCGCTCGACGGCGTCACAGCCAGGCCGAGCGTGCCGGACAGCGCCTTCATCAGCCGATCGCCCGAGTCGTCCCCGTTGGTCGGGGTCACGAGCCGATCGCCCACCTGGAATTTCACCCAGTCGTAGCGCAGGCCCGCCGTCACGGCGAGGTGCGGCGTGATCTGCAAGGCGCTCTGTACGTACGGGCCGACCTCCGTCACGTGCTCAAGCTGATCGAGCAGGCGGGCGGTCGTGTCGGGCTGCGAAGGAGCAGCGGTGAAATAGCCGTAGTTCAACCGATCGTCGCGCTGACGTTGGAAGTCGATCCCAGCGGTCAGGCGATGCTCCAGAGTCCCGATCGGAAGCGGGCGAGTCATGCCGGCGCGGGCGCCGTAGTCGACGCGGTCGAGATGGATGTAGGCCTGCGTGGTGGGGTTGGTGAGGCCGCGAGTGAATCCAAAGACGGTCAGGAACGCCTCACCCCCGTCGGGCAAGCTGCGCTGCAGGGTCACACCCGCCTGACCTTGGGTGACGTCCTTGCCGGCGTTGCGGGACAGGTTAAGGGGCGCGGCGGCGTCGGGATTGTTGGCCAGCTCGACCGGATTGAGGCCACCGGGGTTGTCGGCGCGCGGGTCCCACCCCACGTCGGCGGTGGCCGCGAGCGACCAGCCCGGGGCAAGCGGGAAGTGCCAGCGGGTATTGAGATCGCGGAAGTCCGCGGCGGAGTGATCGCGCTCCCCGGTGTAGTCGAGCCGCGACACGGTCACGAGGGCGGAGCCCGGCCCGACGCGAAGAGCGGTGCTCGACTGCCATTTGCTCCAGTTGCGGGCGAGGTCGCGATCGAAGGTGCCGAACAGCACGCGTACGTCCTGGCGCACGCCTTGCGGCGGCGTCGGGTCGGTCCAGATGCTGATCACGCCTCCGGAGGCGTTCCCGAACAGCGCCGACGACGAGCCGCGCAGGATCTCGATGCGATCGGCGGCACCCAGCTCCAAGTTGGTGAGCTGGCTCTGGCCGTCGGGGAGGGTCTGCGGGATCCCGTCCACGATCACCTTCACACCCCGCACCGCGAATGCAGAGCGGGCGCCGAAGCCGCGGATCGAGATCCGCTGGTCGAGCGAAAAGTTGTAGCGGTTCGCCGCGTACACGCCGGGTACCGACACGAGCGCCTCATCGAGCCCCCACGTGGGCCGGGCCCGGCTGATGGCGGCCTTTTCGACGAGCTGCACGGCCTGCGGGATGCGATTGATCGGCGGGTTGGCGCGGGTCACCGAGACCACGGCCGGCGGTAGCGTGTACACCTTCAGGCTGTCCGTCGGCTGCGGCGGCCGGGCGGTCGTGTCGCGCTGCTGGGCGGCTGCCGCGTAGGCCCATGAGACCGAGAGAACGACCAGCGCCGCGACTCGCGTACTCACCTCGGCTGGCGGAGCATCCGGTTCCAGCGAATCCGCAGCGGGTCGGTCGCGATGCTCAGATAGAGGATGAGCGGCTTGCCCACGATGTGGGCCCGCGGCAGAAACCCCCAGAAGCGGCTGTCGTAGGACTCGTCGCGGTTGTCGCCCATCACGAAGAAATGCCCCGGCGTCACGACCACCGGCCCCCAATCGTGCGTCGTGGGGTGGTAGTGCGCGGTATCGCGGCCGATGTAATAGCGCAGCTGCCACGCCCGCATCTGCTGCAGCCGGAAATCCGGATCGACTTCGCTGCCGCCGGCAAGATGCAGCGCGTAGGGCTCGTCCAGTCGCTGGCCGTTGCGGTACACCGAGTCGTGCACCATGCGGAGCGTGTCCCCGCCGGCACCGATCACTCGTTTCACGATGTTCAGGTTGGGCGTCGAGTCTTCCACCGAGCGGAACACGACGATGCCGCCGCGCTGGGGCTCGGCGTAGCCGGGCAGGCGCACGAACCGGAGCCCCGTGCCGGGAATCTCGAGCTCGCCGCCGTAGATCGCCTTGTTCACGAACAGGAAGTCGCCGACCAGCAACGTGTTCTCCATGCTCGCCGAGGGAATGCGGAAGGCCTCGATCAGGTAGGAGCGCAGCACGATCCAGATGAGCACCGCCACCACGACCGATGTGTCCCACCCTTTCGCCGCCAGGTGCAACGTCCGCAGTCGCTCGCGCAGCAGTGTCATGGAGAGCGCAAGCTAGAGGGCACTGGGTGTGCGGGCAACCGTGGTCCTGGGCTGAAGCCCGGGCTCGGCCAGGGGCATATTCGGTCCTCGTCCTGTTATAATTCGTGTTCCCATGAGCGATGCCAACGCGCCGCGCCGCGCGCCTCGCCCCGCCCCCCTGCTCGACGCCCTCGGCAAACTGTGCAGCGAGGGCAAACAGCTCGCGGACTACCTCTGGCAGGTGCCCAAAGACGAAGCGGCGCGCCAGCGGATCGTCGCGATCCTGGACCAGATCGCCGCCGAGGGCACCAAGCAGGGGCGCAAGGAAATGCCGCGCATCTGCGCGGAGCTCAAGACCGCCGCCAACGCGAGCCCCAGCCCGCAGCAGGTGGACCTGCTGGTGAACGGATTCGATCGACTGATGCACCTGTGGCAGGCCGCGAAATCGGGCCTGTTGTGACCGAGTCCATGAGCGGCGCCGCTCCTCCTCCCGCCGCCCGCAGTACATCGCTCGACCAGCTGTGCATCAACACCGTCCGCACCCTCGCCATGGATGCGGTCCAAAAGGCGGACTCCGGCCACCCCGGCACCGCCATGGCGCTGGCGCCGCTGGCCTACGTGCTGTGGCAACGCCATCTGCGGTATCATCCCGCCCACCCGGACTGGCTCGGACGCGATCGCTTCGTGCTCTCGGCGGGACACGCGTGCATCCTGCTCTACGCAGTGCTGTATCTCACGGGCTACGACCTGTCGCTCGACGATATCGAGCGATTCCGCCAGTGGGGCAGCCGTACGCCGGGCCACTCCGAGCACGGGCTCACGCCGGGCGTCGAAGCCACGACCGGCCCGCTCGGTCAGGGCGTCGGCAACGCGGTGGGGATGGCGCTGGCGGAGGCCCACCTCGCGCAGCTCTTCAACCGGCCGGGCCACGCGATCGTCGATCATTGCACGTACTTCCTGGCGTCCGACGGCGACCTGATGGAGGGCGTCTCGCACGAGGCCTGCTCCCTCGCCGGGCACCTGAAACTGGGTCGCCTGATCGGCATCTACGACGACAATCGCATCACGATCGACGGCAAGACCGATCTGACTTACTCGGACGATGTCGGCAAACGGTTCGAGAGCTACGGCTGGCACGTGGAGCGTGTGGCGGACGGCAACGACCTCGGCGCGCTCGACGCCGCGCTCGCCGCGGCGCGGCGCGTCACCGACCGGCCGTCACTCATGATCGTCCGCACCCACATCGCCTTCGGCAGCCCGCACAAGCAGGATACCCCCGAGGCCCACGGCGCCCCGCTCGGCGAAGCGGAGGTGCGGCTCACCAAGCAGCATCTGGGCTGGCCTAGCCTCGAACCGTTCCACGTGCCCGACGCGGCCCTGGCGCAGTGGCGCCGCGCGGGGGAGCGGGGGGCCCGGCTCGAAGCCGAGTGGCAGGCGAAGTACGACGCCTACCGCAAGGCGCACCCCGACCTCGCCGCCGAGCTGGAGCGGCGCCTTGCCGGTCGGCTGCCGGACGGTTGGGACGACGGACTCCCCGAGTTTACGCCCAAGGACGCGCAGGCCACGCGCGCCGCGTCGGGCAAGATCATGAACGCCCTGGCGGCGAAGCTCCCCGAGCTGGTGGGTGGGTCCGCTGATCTCGCAGCCTCGACCAATGTCGTAATCAAGAATGGCGGCGACGTGGCCGCGGGCAGCTCGGGCGCGCGCAACGTGCACTTCGGCATCCGTGAGCACGCCATGGGCGCGATCTTGAACGGGCTGGCGCTGCACCGCGGCGTGCGGCCGGTGGGATCGACCTTCCTCATCTTCTCCGACTACATGCGACCGCCGATCCGCCTCGCGGCGCTGTGCCGGCTCCCGGTGATCTACGTCTTCAGCCACGATTCGATCGGGCTCGGCGAGGACGGCCCGACCCACCAGCCGGTCGAGCAGCTCGCCGCGTTGCGCGCCATCCCCGACCTGGTGGTGCTCCGGCCGGCGGACGCGACCGAGACCGTCGAAGCGTGGCGTGCCGCCATCCGTCACCAGAGCGGTCCTGTGGCGCTCGTGTTCACACGCCAAAAGGTCGGGGTCATCGACCGCACCCGCTACGCTCCCGCCAACGGCCTGAGACTCGGCGCGTACGTGCTGGCCGACGCACCCGACGGCAAGCCGGCGGTGGTGCTCATCGGCAGCGGGTCGGAAGTGGAGCTGGTGCTGGGGGCCTACGAGCGCCTCAGCGCGGCGGGAATCGCCACGCGCGCCGTGAGCATGCCGTCGATGGAGCTGTTTGCGCGGCAGCCGCCGGAGTACCGCGACGCCGTGATCCCACCGGGTGTGGGCGCGCGCATCGCCGTCGAAGCCGCGAGCCCGCAGCCGTGGTACCGCTGGGTGGGCGACCGCGGCGTCGTGCTCGGCATCGAGCGGTTCGGCGCCTCCGCGCCGTATCAGCGGATCTATCAGGAGTTCGGGTTGACGGTGGACAACGTGGTGGCGAAAGCGAAAGAGTTGCTGGTGAACCCCGGGGCACCGCCCCGGGGTCAGCCGAGCCCACCCAGGTCTCCGCGCGGCTGACCCCGGGCCGACGGCCCGGGGTTCACTCCCAGCCGGTCCAGCACCAGCCGCGCCGCTTCTCTCCCCGACTTCACGCACGCCGACACTCCGGCCCCATCGAACCCGGCGCCCGCGATCGCCAGCGGCGGCAGCCTAGCCAGGCGCTCCCGCACCGCGGCCACATGCCCGGCGTGCCCCGACCGGTAGCGGGGTAACCCCCGCAGCCAGGTGAACGCACGACTCCACAGCGGGCCCCCGCTGATCCCCAGGATGCGAGCCAGCTCCGCGTGAGCGGCCACGGCGGGATCGCCATCCACCGGTCCGACGAACGCCCGCAGCAGCGCGTGACCGGACGGCGCGCGACCCGGATACTTGAGCCATGAGTACGAGCAGGCGCGCACCACGGCAGCCCCCTCTGCCAACTCCGCCGCGGACACGAACCCCGTCCCGGCGAGCGTCGTCGCGAGCTGATCCTCGCGGTAGGCGAGCGAGACCGTGGTGGTCGGGTAGTAGATCACCTCGTCCAGGCGCCGGGCGGCGGGCACGCCGGCGGCGGTGACCAGTCGCGCCGCGATCCACGCCGGGAGGGCGAGGATGACCGCCTCCGCTTCGAGCGTGGAGCCGCCGGTGAGTGACAGTCGCCAACCACGAGTCGCGGGCGCGAGGCCGGTGACGCCCTGGGCCGGTCGGATCGCCGGACCCACCCGGGCGACGAGCGCCTCCACGAGGTCCGCCATCCCGGTGGCGAAGCTGCGGAATCCGCACTGCAGGGGTGCAGCATGCTGCGCCCCTACATCTGACGGGATCTGGATGCCGAGCAGCGCGGCTGCCTGTCCCTCGGCCAGGGGCTCCATCCCCCGCCCGGTCCATAACGACGACCCGCTGGTGAGTTGATCGACTAGGCGCCCGCCGATACCGGCCTCGCGCGCCAGCTCCTGGATGTCGGGCTCGGCGGCGAGGAAACCATCGGGCCCGCCTTCGATCACGAAGCCTTCTTTCGCACCGGGCGCACCGGGCGCACCGGGCCGCTCCGTCACGACCACTCCGCCCGGCCGCCGCCCGGCGTCAAGCACCACGGCGGTGGCCCCTGCCCGTGATAGCTCCCATGCCGCCGACAGGCCCGCCAGGCCCGCTCCAGCTACGGCCACGGTGGCGCTCACAGCCATCCCCGGCCGGCCGCCGTGTCGTGAGCGATCTCCGCGATCGCCGCTACGAGCAGCGGATCGTCGTTGAGCGACGCCGTGCGCTCGAGGCGCACGCCCAGCCGCCCGGCGAGCTCCTGGTACACGATGTCCACGTCGTACAGCACCTCGACGTGGTCGGACACGAATCCGATGGGAACGATCAGGAAATCCCGGTGGTCCTTGCCGGCGAGATCCGTCATCAGGGCACCCGCTTCCGGCCCGAGCCAGGGCTCCGCGGTGGCGCCGGCGCTCTGGTAGGCGACGTGCCACGCCACGAGTCCCACCCGCTGCGCCACCGCCGCGGCGCTGGCCCGCAGCTCGGAGGGATAGGGATCACCGGCTGCTAGAATCCGCTCGGGGAGGCTGTGCGCGGTGAACAGCACCTGCACTTTGGCGGGTGAAGGGAACCGCGCCAGCGCTTGCGTCACCCGATCGGCGACAACGGTGAGGAGTTTCGGGTGCTGGCCCCAGCTCCGTACCAGCGCGACGTCGAGGCGCCCGGCGGTGGCCGCGAGCAGCTTCTTCTGGTAGGCGCCCACCGACATCGCGGAGTAGTGCGGTGCCAGCGCGATGCCCACCAGGCGCCGCCGGCCCGCCGCGACGATCCGCTCCACCGTGTCGGCGATGTACGGATGCCAGTGACGCATTCCCACGGACACGGCGAAGCCGTCGCCCAGCAGCCGCTGCACGCCCGCCGCCTGCGCTTCGGTGAGCGCGCGAATCGGCGAGCGACCGCCGATCCGCGCGTAGCGTGCCTTGATCTCCGCGGTGAATTCTGGGCTCACCGCACGACCACCGCGCACGTCGAGCAAATAGGGCTCGACGTCGTCCAGGCTGTCCGGGCCGCCGTACGCCATGAGGAGGACGGCGATCGCGCCCGGGTCAGCCGCCATGCACCCACTCCACCACGGCTTGCAGCGCCTCGATCGGCGTTTCGGGAAGCACGCCGTGACCCAGGTTGAAGATGTGTCCGGGCCGCGAGCCCGCGCGGGCCAGGATCTCCCGCGTCTGGCGCTCGAGCTCCGCCCGGGGGGCGAGCAGCGCCACGGGATCGAGGTTGCCCTGAATGGCGGCGGGAGCGACTCGCTGCCACGCGGCGTCCAGCGGGATGCGCCAGTCGACGCCGATCACGTCGCCCCCCGCTCGAGCGAAGTCCGCCAGCAGTCCGGCGGTATCGGTCCCAAAGTGGATCACCGGCACGCCCGACGCTGCCGCCAGCTCGAGCGCCCGCTGGCTGTGGGGAAACACGTAGGTCGCGTAGTCGGCCGGGGAGAGACAGCCCACCCAGCTGTCGAACAGCTGCAGCGCGCGGGCGCCGGCGCGGGCCTGGGCCGCCAGGTAGGCCCCCACCAGCTCTGCCAGCCGCTCGAGCAGCTGGTGCCACGCGCGCGGCTCCGAGTACATGAACCGCTTGGTGAGGGCGAAGCTGCGCGTCGCCCCGCCTTCGATCGCGTAGCTCGCGAGGGTGAACGGTGCGCCGGCGAAGCCGATGAGAGGGATGTGATGGGGCAGGGCCCGCGCCGCGATCCGCGCCGCTTCCAGCACGTAGGCGAGGTCGGTCGCGGGGTCCACCGGCGGCAGCTCCAGCACCTGGCCCGCCTCGCGCACCGGGCGGGTGATCTGCGGGCCCTCGCCCGCGGAAAACGTGAGCCCCAGCCCCAGCGGCTCGAACGGCAGCAGGATGTCGGCGAACAGGATCGCCGCGTCCACCCCCAGGCGCTCGATCGGCTGCAGGGTCACCTGGGCCGCGAGCTCCGGCTTGTGGCACAGCTCGAGCAGCGAGTGCTTCTGCCGCAGCGCGCGGTATTCCGGCAGGTAGCGCCCCGCCTGCCGCATGAACCACACCGGCGTCACATCGGTGGGCTCCGAGCGGCACGCCTTGAGGAAACGGCTGTCGTCAGGAGCGGCGGGCAACGGTCGGCTCGCCCGCGTCGATCAAACCCGGGGGAGCGACGAGGACCGTGTCGCCCTCGACCTTCACGCGATAAGTGGCGACCGGCAGCGACGGGGGCCCGCTCAGCACCTGCCCCGTCTCGAGCGAAAAGACGCCTTCGTGCCAGGGGCACGTCACCGCGCAGCGGGCCGGGTCGACGGTCCCTTCGGAGAGGCTGGCGCGCGCGTGCGTGCAGCGGTTGGCGATGGCGTGCACGGTGCCGTTCACGTTGAAGAGCGCGACGGCATCGCCGCCGACGTACACGCGCCGGCTCGTGCCGGCGGGCAGATCGGCGAGCGTGGCCACGGGCGTATAGCCGTCCGCCCGCGTGGGCCGGCGCGATACCGCCTGCGCCGCACCGGCGCCCCCCAGCGTGTCCAGCATGTCCCACAGCGACATCTGGATGCAGGTGAACGTCGGGGTGTCGCGCAGCGTGTAGGACGACGCCTTGCTCTCGCGCAGCTCCATCACCAGGTCGAGGAAGTCGGCCGGATTGTCGCCCTCGAAGGCGACGATGAACTCCTGGTCGTCGAGGCCGTAGGAATACGTCGTGTTGAGCCGGATCGAGGGGTATTGCCGCCCGACGCGCACGTGCTCGTCCATCATCACCTGCCGCTCCGCCTTGGGCAGCATGTACCACGCGCGCGTCTTGATGAACGGATACACGAAGAGGTAACGGGCATCGCTCGGCCGGATCACGAGCCGGGAGGGCTGTCCCGCGCCGGGAGCCTCGGGGAACTCATAGATCGAGCGGCGCGTCATCGCGAGGTAGCTGTAGGGAACCGCGAGGTAGGCGCCCAGGTCGGTGCGGTTGAGCGCGGTCTGTAGCGCCACCAGCGAATCCAGGTCCTCCGCCACCTGCCACAGCAGGAAATCGCAGTCGCCGCGGATGCCCACGAGGCCGTAGGGGCGCAGCAGCAGCCGGCCCGCGAAGCTCTCGATCGCCTCGCCGAACTCGAGCTTGGCACTGGCCTGTCGCTCGGCCGGGAGCCGGCGCCACGCGCTGTCGAGCTTGTAGAAGGCGAAGCGGACGACTTGACGGCGTTCGGGAGACTTGGAGGTCATGGGGGCAGCACTTCGTCTTCGCGTCGCTCTTTTATCACCTTCCGCACGATCCACACGCCGATCCCACCGAAGATCAGCACCGGCGTGAGCGCGAGAAGCACCGCCGCCCAGAAGTACAGCAGGTTCATGTGCGGGTCGTCTCCCCCGTGCTGCACGAGGACCAGCGCGGCCAGCGTCATCGGCCGAGGAACCGCTTCAGGTGGCGCAGGTAGTAGCTGAGCGCCGCGGCCGCGGCCGCGGAGGCGACGGCCATGACGAGCGTGACGCCGTCCCCCGATTCCCGGTAGCTCCAGCCCGCCCACAGCGCGAAGCCCGCGCAGAAGACGACCGCGGTGGAAATGAGCAGGCGGTGGAAGGGGATCATAGGGGCTCGGGGCTGGGGGCTCGGGACTCGCGAAATCCTACGTGGCCACCTTGTCCAGGACCATCAGAGTCAACAGGCCCGGAAGGTACACGATGGACACGAGGAAGAGGCGCCTGGCGCGCACCGTGGTGGTGGCGTGCGTCATCGCGACCGACGCCCCCGTGTAGGCGAGCCCCAGCGCCAGCGCCCCGAAGAAATACAATGCTCCGGTGACGCCAAGCAGCGTGGGCAACAGGCTCACGGGAAGGAGCGCCGTCGCGTACAGCAGCACCATGCGACCGGTGTGCCGCCCGTCCGCGTCCGCGACCGACAGCATCGCCAGACCGCCGCGCCGGTAGTCCTCCCGGTAGATCCAGGCGAGCGCGAGGAAGTGGGGCAGCTGCCACAGGAACAAGATCCAGAACAACGCCGCCACGGCCGGCCCCAAGGCCCCGCCGGCGGCGGTCCATCCGCCCACGATGGGCAGCGCGCCCGGCACCGCGCCGATGAGCGTATTGAGCGTCGTGATGCGCTTGAGCGGCGTGTAGAGCAGCACGTAGCTCGCGAGCGTGAGCGCCGCGAGTCCCGCGGTGAGCAGGTTCACCCGCAGGGCGAGATAGCCCACGCCCGCCACCGAGATGACCGCCGCGAACGCGGCGGCCGCCCGCGGGGTGACACGCCCCGACGGCAGCGGGCGGCCCTGGGTACGTCGCATGCGCGCGTCGACGTCGCGCTCGCGCCACTGGTTGAACGCGTTCGTCCCCGCGGCGACGAGAGCCACGCCGATCAGCGTCTGCAGCAGCAGCCGGACATCCACGCCGGCCCCCGAGCCGAGGTAGAACCCGGCCGCGGCGGTGAGCACCACCAGCTGCGTGATGCGTGGCTTCGTCAGCTCGAGAAACGCTACCAGATGTGCTCCGACATGCCGGCCAGAATGAAGATCACGGCGAGCGGCAACGGGATCATCGCCATGATCCGCAGGTTCCAGCGCTCGAACTTCAAGTGCATGAAGAACAGCCCGACCAGAGCCGCCTTCCAGATCGCCAGGAACAGGAGCAGCAGCAGCTTCAAGTTGCGCGAGATGGGCAGCTCGAAGGCGAGCGCCAGCTCGGCGGCCGTGAGGACCGCCAGGTACACCCAGATCAGGATGTAGTTGGGACGCTTGTGCGCGGTCTCCATGGCCCCCCGCCCTCAAATGAGGTAGACGATCGTGAACAGGATGATCCACACCAGGTCGACG
>Ga0209057_1000307_pt1 | contig 45164 bp, 25 predicted proteins | sample GraSoiAngelo_146_FD_185903 | JGI IMG/M metagenome (GOLD analysis project Ga0209057, IMG submission 185903) | Grasslands soil microbial communities from the Angelo Coastal Reserve, California, USA - 14_1009_05_30cm (SPAdes) (version 2) | ecosystem: Environmental > Terrestrial > Soil > Grasslands ...
GTGACGCTCGATCGCTTCGGTGATGCCGATCGGCGGCTCGAGGGCTTTTGATCTCGAAATACTAGAAAACGATCTCAGCGATCGGCGAACAGCAGGTCGCCGAACCGCTCGTACTCGTGGAAGCTCTTCTCCACGTGCGCCCACTCCCACTGCGCACGTCTTCCCTCGTCGTAGTCCATGCGGTAGACGTTGGCACGCCACCTCGTGCCCGGCTTCGGCGGAACGTTCTGCAGCGGCCGCAGCAGCGCGTACGGAATGAAGAACTCGGCTCGCCAGCCCTGAATCGCCGCGTGCGGCTGTTTCGGTCCTCCGACGGTGCCGGTGGCTTTCCGCGTCAGACGATCGCGCTCGTAGTGCCACGGCCGCCAGCCGAGGAACTGGCCGCCGAAATTCGGGATGAGGATCGGGAGCTCGCGATTGAGCGGCGAGATCTCGTACTCCAAGTACATGGGGTAACGCTCGTCGGTCCAGAGAAAGACTTCGAACACATCCTCGTTCCACAGATCCATGAAGTCTTCGTTCATGGTCGCCGTAAGCGTGCGGTCCGTTGCGTCGATCAGAAAATACAAGCCGGTACTCGAGTACAAAGTCTTGAATCGAGTGTCGTACGGATGACCATCGGGTTCGCGGCGGCGCAGCGTTACCCAGTCGGCCTGCCGCCACGCCGCATGATCACCGGCGCCCGTGACTGCGAAATCGTCGGTGGGCTTCACCGACAACCGCGGCCGCTCGTCGCGTTGCGCGCGCACGCCGGGTTGCAGGCACATCGTCAGCACGGTCAGCGCCAGGACAGCTCGCTTCATCGAACCCAGCGCCCCGCGCGCATGACCCTGCTGATTCTGATCGTGTTGTTGATGTCCGCAATCGGATCGGCGTCCAGCAGCAGCAGGTCTGCCGCCTTGCCGGCGCGAATCGATCCGTAGTCCGGATCCTCGGAGCGCGCGATCACCCGCGCGGCATCGAGCGTCGCGGCGCGAATCGCGGCCAGCGGCGCCATCCCGGCCTCGACGAACATCTGCAGCTCCCGGTGCGTCGCATGGCCGAACGGCGTCACCTGGGACGCCTCGGCGCCGCAGTCGGTACCCGTGACGATGCGGACGCCCGCGTCCGACATCGCCTTGATGAACGGGTACGTCTGCTCGCGCATTCTCGCTTTGCGCCGTGCGAGGTCGGACGACAGCGTCTCGTCTCTTCTGCGTGAATCGGCCAGCATCTGACGGCCGCGCGGATACAACGCGTCCTGCAGCGTCGGCATGCCGAGGATGTCGGGATGCTCGTAGTAGAACCACGGCGATTCCATGTTCGCGAGCGTCGGCGCAAACGTCAGCTTGCGGGACTTCGCGTACGCCACGAGATCGGGCGTCACCGGCTGATCGCGCGGGTTGTGAAGAAAATCGGTGACGCCGAGCTCCGCGAGCTGATGCAGGCTCGCGACGTCGGTGACGTGCGCGACGACCGGGATAGCCTGCTTGCTCGCTTCATCGACGATCGCCGCAATGACGTCGGGTGAAAACTTTGGATTCGTCATCCAGATCTTGAGGAAATCGACGCCCTGCGCTTTCAGGCTCCTCACGTTCGCGCGCGCCTCGTCTGCAGTCGCCGGGTTGAAGACCGGCGCGCCGGGATACGGGCCGTTCACGCTGAAACCTTGTCCGGCCGTGTATGCGCGCGGCGCGAGGAACGCGCCTCTCCGCGTCTCCCTGAAAAGCGGCACCGTCTCCGGCTTGTCGTTCCCCGCCGACCGCATCGTCGTCACACCCCATCGGAGCTGCGCGAGCCAATATCGCTTCATGTCGTCGGGCGGCTGGTTGATGTGGCAGTGCACATCGACGAGCCCCGGCAACAGAAACTTGCCTTTGGCGTCGACGAGGGTCGCGTCGCCTGGAATCCTGACGGCACCACGCCGTCCTGCCGCTTGAATGCGGTCGCCCTCGACAACGGCGATGGAATCTTCCACGGGGACCGTTCCAGTGCCGTCGACGAGGCGGGCACCCACAATCGCGATCGGATTCTGCGCGGACGCGAGACTGGCGTGCAGGAACGCAGCCAGGGCGAAGAAACGGACGTATCGCCTCATCAGTCCAACGGCATGGTACGCGAAGAACGGTGCGGCGTTACAATCCACGAGCTGAATCGGGTAATCGGGTAATCGGGTAATTGGGTAATTACCCGATTATCCAATCACCCGATGGGAGTCGCGCATGTGGAGTCGAAGGCGCTTTCTTGAAATCGTTTCGGGACTGCCGCTGGTCGGAGGCTTCGTCGAAGCGAACGCCGTGACGGCAACGGCCGCGCCGGGAAGCGGCCGCGATTATTTTCGCGAGCTCGGCGTGCGTCCCTTCATCAACGCCGCGGGGACCTACACGGCGATGACCGCCTCGCTGATGCCGCCTGAAGTGATCGAGGCGATCACGTACGCTTCCAGACACTACGTGATGCTCGACGAGCTCCACGACCGCGTCGGCGCGCGCATCGCGACGCTCCTCCGCTGTGAAGGCGCGATGGTGACGTCGGGCGCCGCTTCTGCGCTGACGCTCGGAACGGCAGCCGTGCTCACCGGGGTGGATCCGCGCAAGGTCGTCGACCTGCCCAACCTCGCCGGCATGAAGAACGAGGTCATCATCCAGAAATCGCATCGCTTCGGCTACGACCATGCCGTCCGCAATTGCGGAGTGCGGCTCGTGGAAGTGGAGACGCGGGAAGAGATGGAGCGGGCGATCAATCCGCAGACCGCGATGATGCTCTTCTACAACAACAACAACACGGAAGGACGGATCCGCGACGAAGAGTTCGTCCAGATCGGGAAGCAACACGGCGTTCCGACTCTGAACGATGCTGCCGCCGACGTACCGCCGGTCGACAATCTGTGGAAGTACACGAAGATGGGTTTCGACCTCGTGGCCTTTTCCGGCGGCAAGGGACTCCGAGGTCCTCAGAGCGCCGGCCTGCTGCTCGGCCGAAAGGATCTCATCGCGGCCGCCCGCCTGAACGCACCGCCGAACGGGAACAGCGTCGGACGCGGCATGAAAGTCAACAAGGAAGAGATGGTGGGCATGCTCGCGGCGCTGGAGCTGTATCTCGCGAAGGATCACGCGGCGGAACAGCGTGAGTTCGAAGCACGCGCCGAAGCGATTCGCAGCGGCGTCGCAGCCGTGCCGGGCATCAAAGCCGAGATCTTCGTGCCCGAGGTCGCCAACCACGTGCCTCACGTGCGGATCTCGTGGGACGGCGCGGCGAAAGGGATGACCGCGGCCGATGCCGTCGACAAGCTGCGGGCCGGAGAGCCTTCAATCGGAACCCGATCCGAGGGCGATGCCGTCGTGATCGGCGTCTGGATGATGCGGCCCGGCGAGGAGAAGATCGTCGCGCGGCGTCTGCGTGAAGTCCTGACCGCTCGAGGATAGCCGTTGGCATCGGTCGGCGCGACGGCCCGCTGCGCGTCGGCGTTCGTTGCCTTGTCGCTCGCGACCGTCACGACTGGGCCGCACCGCGCGGCAGCGATCGAGCCCGAGCATCTCTTCCATCATGAGGCGAGCCGCATCTCGATGGCATGCGAGTACGCCATCGAGGCGTACGGTCCCGATGCGGACGCATTGCCGCGCATCGTCGATGAAGGGTTCGACGAGGTGGACCGCATCGACCGGCTGATGAGTCACTACAAATCCGACAGCCCGCTGTCGCGCGTCAACCGTGAGGCTGCACAGCATCCAGTCGCCGTCGATCCGGAGCTCTTCGACTTCATCGCCGACGCGATGCGATATCAGCACGAGTCCAGCGGCGCCTTCGACATCACGGTCGGCCCCCTGATGAAGGCGTGGGGCTTCTTCCGCGGCGACGGCCGCGTGCCGTCCGACGACGAGCTCGCCGCCGCGCGGCGTCTGGTTGGCGGCGCCCACGTGATCCTGAATCCGACGTCACGGACGATCGGATTCGATCGGTCCGGCGTGGAGCTCGATCTCGGAGGCATCGCCAAAGGTTACGCCGTCGATCGCGTCGCCGGATTGTTCAAGCGGCGACGGATCACGGCCGCTCTCATCAGCGCCGGAGGCAGCACCATCTACGCGATCGGCGCGCCGCCAGGGCGTGACGGATGGACAGTCGCGATCCAGGATCCGATCGACTCGCGGAAGATCGCGTTGACCATCGAATTGAAGGACCGCGCGGTCTCGGTTGCGGGCAGCTCCGAGAAATCGTTCGAAGCTGGCGGCGTGACCTATTCACACATCATGGATCCGCGCACCGGCACGCCGGCGCAAGGTGTCCTGAGCGTGGTCGTGCTCGCGAGCAGTGGAACCGAGGGCGATGCGCTCGACGACGCGTTCTTCGTGCTCGGCCCCGAGCGCAGCCGAAACTATTTGAATCGCCTTCGCGCGACCGAAGTGTTTTTCTTCGTGCCGGTTCGATCAACGGGCGGCTTCGAGATCGATCACCGCATAAGTCGTTAGTCGTGGAAGCGAGAACTCGGTCGCGCCGTCGGCGACGACCTGATCCTGCAGCGCGAGACGTCCCACGCCGCCTGCGACGTGAGCCTCGCCGTTTCCGTACGCGCCGCGCAGTCGAATGCGCAGCCCCTCGATTTCGCGGCCCCCGTAATTGATCACGTGCACCCTCGCCCGCCCGGCGTCGGCCGTCAGCCGGCAGATGACGACCTCGCTTCCGTAGACTCGCAGCGCTCGCTGGTCGTCGGTGAGCTGACGGCGGATCCTGAGGGCGAAGGCGCTCGGATCGGCAGCCTCCTCGCGCGGGTACCCGGGAGCTCCTATCCTTATGTTGATCCGGTATCGCGGCGAGGGCGCCTGAACCACGTCGAACAACAGATTGCGCCGGGCCAGCAGGTTCATGACCTCGCCCGTGATCGGCGACCCATCGTCCACGATCGCGAGGTCCGACACGGGCGGAAGATCGACAGACGACAGCGCCTCCAGGAATTTCAACATCTCACCGAGCGCGCGCGCGTCGGCCGGGTCGATCCTGAGCGCCGCGTCTGCGCCATAGGCAAAGGCCTCGGCGGCCGCGAGCGCCGCCTTTCCGGCCGGGACCTCGTAGACGTATTTCGTTCCCGGATGCCTCACGAAGCGCCATCCGCTGGCCACAATCCACGGGCTGCGCGTCGGCGACGCCAGCCCGGCGCGCGGTGCGGTGCCGGGAGTTGGCAGCGCTTCACGCTGCGCGAGGTCCGCCTCTGTGCACAACCGTCTGATGCCGGCGCGCTCGAGCGTTGCACGGCTGTCGACGCTCTGTGCCGAGTACACACACGGCAGCGAGAGCGCGAGCAAGAGCAAGGAAGTCATTTTTTTCGCGGCAATTCGAAGAGAGTCTGCTCAGGGAACATCTACGTCTTTGATGACTATTCGCGCGCGATCGTACACGCCAAGACCGAGCGTCGAGGCGTACTCCACATGACCGGGCTCGCGGATGATGATGTTGACGTTCGGATCGGCGTCGCGCGCGCGCGTGTCGTCCATCCGAAGAGAGCCGGGCGAGCGGTCCCAGATCGAGATCGCGCCGCGCGCACGGCGCTCCTTGTCGATGATATCGAGCAGCAGGCGATCGATGGCGACCGGATCGGTGCCAAACATGATCTGCCGCGGATAGAAGACGTAGCGCGTGGTTCTCGCAAACGGACCGCCATGCCACACGCCGCGCAGACCGTCCATGATCTGCAGCACGGTCCTGGATCGCAGCGGCTCCATCGCGGCCAGCGCTCCGACAACCGAATAGGTGTGCGATTTGCCCCGTTGATGCGTGCGCGCGACATTGGAGAAGCTGCCGTAGGCGATGTTCTTGAGGCAACCGGTCACGCCGGTGGCGCCGTGATCCTTCATGTTCGGGATGTTGATGATCTTCGTCAGGACGCGTGACACGAGCCGCATCATGTTGGACCGCGTGTCGTCTTCGCCGAAGAAATCCGCCTCGAGGTACGTCGCCGGATCGTAGCCGCTGTTGTCGACGTTGCGGTTCGCGCGCTCGGCGGCGACGATCTGCACCCCCTCGGGCAGATGCGGCGCGTAGTTCACCTCGTTCATCTGATCCTGAAAGCGCTCGTACACGTAGATGTGCGACACAGGCACACCGATGCCCATGAGTTGCCGCACGACGTCAGCCACGATCTCATACGCGGAGACACAGTGCGGATAGCCGCCGCAGTTGACTTTGATACCGACGATATCCGATGGCTCGAAGAAACGTCGCCAGGCATCGGCTGTCGTGCCCGCGCCCGTCAGCGTCCGCATGCCCCGCGCCATCATCTCGCGCACGATCTCGTCGTTCGCCGCGCCGGTCGACGTGTCGACGCATTTGTCCGATCGGATCGACACGACGCGCCCCGGATATGGTCCAGGCATTCCCGGCGTGGAGGAGGCGGAGTAACTCGAAACCACCCGGAGCGTCGGTGTGTCGGACCGAATCTGGAAGTCCCGAATGAATGGAGTCGCCGCGAGCAGCCGGACGAACGATCTTCTGTGCATGCGCCCGCCTCCGGCCCCATCCTACCTTGACTCACGAATCGAGGTGCGCCATGGTTACGCGACTCTCGTCCACGGGATGGAGGAACCATGAGCGCTTCGCGATCGGTGGTCTCGACCCTCTCGCTTCTGCTTGCCCTGCACCTTCTTCCAGTCACCGCCTTCGCTCAAACCGGCGCTGCGTCGCTGACGGGCATCATCAGCGATCAGAGCGGTGCGAAAGTCCCCGGCGCGACCGTGACCGCCACCAATCAGGCCACCAACGTGGCGTACACGGCCGTGTCGAACGAAGCCGGCAACTACAGCATCACATCGGTACCGGTCGGAACGTACGTGCTGAAGGCTGAGCTCTCCGGCTTCAAGACGGCGACGACCAATCCGATTGAAGTCGAAGCGAAGGCGATCGTGCGGCTCGATTTCACGCTGCAGCTCGGCGCGATCGAGGAGACCATCCTGGTCGCCGGCGAGTCGCCGCTTCTGCAGACCGAGTCGGTGACGGTCGGCGAAGTGATCTCGGGCACGACGGTCGTCGCGTTGCCGCTGAACGGCCGGAACACCGGACAGTTGTCGCTGCTGCTGCCGGGGGTCGTCAGCGTGAACCCCGGATCCTTCACCAACATTCGCAACTTCGGCGGCGGGCGGCCGTACGTGAACGGAAACCGCGAGCAGACGAACAACTACATGGTCGACGGCGTCGACATGAACGAGTCGATCGACAACCTCGTGGCGTATCAGCCCAGTCCCGACGCACTCGCCGAGATCAGCGTCGAGACGAACAACTACGCCGCGGACACGGGCAACGTCGCGGGCGCGGTGATCAGCAACGTCACCAAATCCGGATCGAACATCGTGCGCGGCAACGTCTTCGAGTTCTACCGCAACAGCGACTTCGACGCGAACACGTGGGACAACAACCGGTCCAGTGCGCCGAAAGCGCAGCGGACGCAGCACATCTTCGGCGGCACGCTCGGCGGCCCGCTGAAGAAGGACAAGTGGTTCATCTTCGGTGATTATCAGGGCACCCGGTTCGACGCGCCAGGTTCCGAAACGATCTCGGTTGCACCAGCCTCGTGGCGCAGTGGCGATCTCTCGAGCGCGGGAGCGACCATTCGCGATCCGCTGACTGGCGTGCCGTTCGCGGGCAATCAGATTCCCGGGACACGCATCAGCCCGATCGCTCGCGCGATTCTCGGCAACACGTCGCTGTACCCGCTGCCCAACCGGACCGTCCCCGGCGGCGTGAGCGGCAATTTCGTCGGCGACGCGCTCACGACCATCCGTGCTCATCAGGGCGACGCGCGCGTCGACTGGAACGCGTCGGCAAAGGACAAGGTCTTCGGACGCGTGTCAGTGGCCTCGTATGACGAGAAGAACGACAAGCGGCCGATTCCACTGCTGCTCGGGACGTTGCGAGACGCGCCGTTCCGCAACGTGGCCTTCAATTGGAATCGCATCTTCAGCTCGACGGTTGTCAACGAAGCGATCGTTGGATACAACCAGATCACGATTGTGACGAAGGCGCTCGATTGGGCCGGCATCGGGAATGCGAACGCGACGTTCGGAATTGCCGGCGGTCAGCCGATCCCCGGCCTCAGCCAGCTCACGTTGAACTCCGGGCTCTTGACGATCGGGGCGGGCGCGAGCGATACGGACACGCTCGATCGAACGTATCAGTTCAACGACAAGATCACATGGTTGAAGGGAGACCACGCGCTGAAGATCGGAGGACAGCTCCTGCATTACGCGCAGCGGCGCTTCTACGCCGGCAACAACGGCCTGCTCGGGATATTCACATACGGCGGCGCCTTCACCGGGTTCCCGTTCTCCGATTTCCTCCTCGATCAGGTGACGACCAAGGGGCGCGGCAGCAACTCAGAGCCGTGGACGCACGTTCACGACCGGACCGCGCTCTTCGTGCAGGACGACTACAAGGTGACGCAGGCGCTCACGCTCAATCTCGGGCTGCGTTGGGCGTACACGCAGCCGGTCGTCGAGGAGACCAACCGCCAGGCGAATTTCAGCCTGACCACCGGCCAGGAGATCATCGCGGCCGATGGCAGTCGCGAGTCGCGCGCGCTCTATCAGCCGTACTATAAAGGTTTCGAGCCGCGGCTCGGCCTCGCGTGGCGCCCCGACGATCGCTGGGTGCTGCGCGGCGGCTACGGCATCTCTCAATACATGGAGGGAACGGGCGCCAACCTTCGCCTGCCGCTCAACCCTCCCTTCTTCTTCGAGTCGGCGGTCACCTACGATGCGACGACCGGCGGCGGCAGCCTCGCGTCGGGGTTCGCGGATCTGCGGCCGCTCGACCAGCCGTCGGGCCAGGTGCGCGCCTGGGATCCGAATCTGCGGCCGCAGTTCACGCAGCAGTGGAACGTGTTCGCCGAGTACCTCGTGCGGCCGTCCATTACCGCGAACGTCGGATACGTGGGTCATCACGCCACGCATCTCGTGACGCCCGTCGAGGGCAACCAGCCGCTGGCCGGCACCGGCGATCCCTCGACGTGGGCGCCGCTGCAGAATCGGCGCCCGCTCTTCGCGACGGCGCCGCTCATCACCAATATCTCGACGACGGCGTCGCGCGGCCGAAGCGATTACAAGGGGCTGCAGGCGAGCCTGCGCCAGCGCGTGTCGCACGGTCTCGAGTACCTCGCGTCGTACACGCTGGGTAAAGCGAACGCGAACCAGCTCGGTTACTACGGGTCGGGTGGCTTCACGGCCGCCGAGGGCACGTACTGGATGAACGCCTACGATCCGGAAGCGAATTACGGCCCTGCGTTCTTCGATGTCCGCCACAACTTCGTGCTCTCGGCCAGCTACGAGCTGCCGTACGGACGCGACAGCCGCGGGCCGAGCGTGACGAACGCCGTCCTCGGCGGTTGGCGACTGAGCGGAATCTTCCAGGCGCGCAGCGGATTCCCGATCACGGTTCTCGATGGACGCGGCTCGTCGCTCCAGGCTGTGCGCGGAGGCGAGCGGCCGAACTGCATCGGCGATCCGGTTCCGGCCAATCAGACGCTGGACCATTGGCTGGACATCAACGCCTTCGCCCGCGCGGCGCCCGGTACGTGGGGCAACTGCGGCGTCGGCATCGCGCGCGCGCCGGGGTATCAGAATCTGGACCTCACCCTGTCGAAGCGATTCGCGGTTGGCGGTGCGCGCTACGCGGAGTTGCGCGCGGAGGCCTTCAACGTGTTCAACAGGCCGAACTTCCGCGCGCCCGCGCGCGACATCAACTCGCCGAACACCTTCGGTCAGATCACGCAGACGCTCAGCACGACGACCGTCAGCACGGCGCGGACCGGAGAGCTCGTGTTCAAGTTTTTCTTCTAGGGACGCGATCATGATGATGCGGCGCATATCGGTGTTCCTGATGTTCGGCCTGCTGCTGGCGGGCAACGCCTCGGCGCAGCTCGCTTCTCAAACCGCGCTCGTCGGTACGGTGACCGATCAGGACGGCCTGGTCATTCCCGGCGCCCAGGTCGTCGCCGTGAACACGGGCACGCGCGATACCTATGAGACGACGACCAACGGCGACGGGTACTACAACATTCAGTTCGTCCGAACGGGCACGTACGAGATCACCGTCGCGCTGAGCGGCTTCCAGACATCCAAGGTGAACGGCGTCGAAGTTGCGAACAACCAGATCGCCCGCACCAACGTCGTCGTGAGGGTCGGCCAGTTGAACGAGTCGATCACCGTGGCGGGTTCCGCGCCCATCATCGACACCGACAGCGCCAGGATCTCCGAAACGATCGGCAAGCGCGCGGTGAGCGATCTGCCGCTGAACGGCCGCAACGTCTGGAACCTCGCGAGCACGACGCCGGGCGTGCTCGGCGGCATCAACGGCGATATCGGTCTGAGCTTCAGAGGAGCGGGCCAGCGGGAAATCCAGAACAGCCTCTCGCTCGACGGCATCAACTCTTCCGCCAACCTGCTCGCCGCGACCAGCATGCGCCCGATCACCGACGCGGTCGAGGAGATTCAGATTCAGACCGGAAGCACGTCGGCCGAGTATGGAGCGTATCTCGGCGTCCACATCAACGTCGTCACCAAGAGCGGCACGAATACGCCACACGCCTCTCTCTTCGAGTTCTTCCAGGACGATGCGCTCGACCAGCGCGGATATTTCGAGAATCCGGCTGTTCCCAAGAACCCGCGGCGGCGCAATCAGTTCGGCTTCGAGATGGACGGGCCCGTCGTGCTGCCGAAACTCTACGACGGCAGAAACAAGACGTTCATCACGGCGGCCTACGAAGGCATTCGCGCCAACACGCTGCTGACGCCGATCGCCACCGTTCCGACGGCGCTGATGCGGCAGGGCAATTTCTCGGAGATCACCGGCACGATCCGCAATCCCTTCACGCGAGAGCCCTATCCCGGCAACATCATCCCAGCGTCGCAGCTCTCGCCAATCGCGCGGAGTCTGCTCGCCTTCTACCCGACGCCCAATCGTCCGGGCATTGCCTCGAACCTGCAGGTGCCTATTCCCAGCACCGAGGACGTGGATCAGTTCATCGCTCGCGGCGATCAGAATCTCGGCAACAAAGTCCGACTTTCCGTACGCTACAACTGGCATGACAGCGTCAACAGCAATCCGATTTCGCTGGCCGCGGTGCTGCCGACGCAAGTGATCAACCAGCCGCGAGTGAACGAGAACACGCTGGTCTCGTACACCCATACGCTGTCGTCGAATCTGCTGAACGATTTCCGCGTCGGCTACCATCGCGTCAACTTCGATACGCTCAACCCGTTCATCGTCAACGGCCAGTCTTCTGCCGGATCGGATCTGGGCATTCCGGGCTTCAACGGCGACGTTCGCTACAACAATCCGGGAATTCCCACAATCGATCTGACCAACGCGTTCAGCGGACTCGGTGGCGGCGGCACCAACTGGTACCAGTTCGACACGACGTTCCAGATGTCGAACGTCGCGGCGTACAATCGCGGCTCGCACAACGTCCGCTTCGGATTCGATCTGCGCAGGCTCGAGACCGGGCGCCGCGCCGCGAACGACCCGCGCGGACGATTCAACTTCACGGGCGACATGACGGGCCACCCCGTCGCCGACTTCATGCTCGGCGTGCCGCGAACGGTCATTCCGCCGACCGATCAGATCCAGGGTGACGTGGGCGGCTGGCGTAATGGCTTCTTCGTCAACGACGTCTGGCAGGCGTCACGCGACTTGACGTTCAGCCTTGGACTTCGGTACGAGCTGAACACGCCGGTGCAGACCTATGCCGGATTCGCATCGATGCTGGCCGAAGATTTCGAGACGATCATCCCGAGCAGTTTTCCCGCAGTGGGCTTCCAGTTCCAAGAGCCGAATTACAAGGACATCGCGCCGCGCCTCGGCGCCACGTATCGGCTCAAGGAGAAGACCGTTCTGCGCGCAGGCTACGGGATCTACTACAACCCGAACCAGATGAACTCGTTCACGTTCCTCACCAACAATCCGCCAATCGCGGCGGTGTCGACGTTCACCTCGGATCCCGCGAACCCCACGTTGTCGTTCCAGAGCCCGTTCGGCGTCGTCGGACCCGCCGTTCCGCCGGACATGATCTCGCCGACGCGGCACCTTCCCAACGCGCGCAAGGACCAGTGGAGCTTCGACGTCCAGCGCGAGCTGTGGTCGGGCGCGGCGCTCGACGTTCAGTACGTCGGATCGAACACGAGCCATCTCGATCGGAGCTTCTTCAACAACACGCCGCAGCCTGGTCCCGGACCCGTCGATCCACGACGACCGAGCCAGCGCTTCCGCAGCCGCCGCATCATCCAGAACGATTTGATCGCCGATTACGACGCGGTGAGCGTCATCCTGCGCAAGCGCATGAGTCATGGTCTGCAGGCCGACGTGCACTACACGTGGTCGCGGACGCGCGACATGGCGACGCACTCCAACGGCGGCGGCCAGACGATGAACAATTACGACATCCAGGCGGACTACGGTCCCGCGAACTGGGACGTTCCGCATCGCTTCGTGGCGAGCTACATCTACGACGTGCCATTCCTCAAGAGCTCGTCGCAGCCGGTTCTCAAATATGTTGTCGCCGGATGGCAGGTGGGCGGCGTGACAACCGTCCAGAGCGGGACGCCGATCAACGCGACGATCGCCGCCGACCGCGCGAACATCGGCATTTCCGGCCTGCAGCGTCCGGATCTCATCGGGCCGGTACCGGAGCTGAATTGCCAGCCGAGTCCGACGAGCCTGGATCTGATCAATTGCTTCGATCCGTCCGCGTTTGCGATGCCTGCGCAATACACCTTCGGCAATGCGCCACGCAACGTGCTGAGAGGGCCGAAAGCGATGATCACCGACTTGTCGATGATGAAGAACGTCCCCGTCGGAGGATCGGTCCGGGTCCAGATCCGCGCCGAGATCTTCAATGCGTTCAACACCGTCAACTACGGCAACCCCAACGCGGTGTTCGGCTCCGCGACGTTCGGCCGCATCAACGCGACGAACACGACGTACCCGAACATGCGGCAGATCCAGCTGGGAGCGAAGCTGCTGTTTTGAGTTGGTTTCGTGGCTTTCGTGGCTTCGTGCTTTTCGTGGCGAAGGCTCGGTAGAGCACCGTTTAATCCGGGAGTTCTGGCATGAAGAAGACGAATCGACGCATGTTCATCAGACGCGGCGTGACGGCGGCAGCTGCCGTGACGGCCGCGACCGTTCCCACGACAGTCGCCGCACAAGGTTCACAGAGTGAGAAGCCCGTCAAGAAGGTCCACTACAGAAACGGACGGAAGCCGGAGAAACCGCCGCTCTTCAACGGGACGATCTCCTACGGCAACCTCGTGTTCATCGCGGGCGTCGGGTATCACTCCGAAGGCGATATCAAGGTGCACACCAAAGGCGTCCTCGATCAGATCCAGCAGCAGCTCGAGAGCGTCGGGTCGTCGATGGAGAAGGTCTTGAAGTGCAACGTGTACTTGAACGACCTGAAGGACTACGCCGGCATGAATGAGATGTTTCAGGGCCGCTTCGGCGCCGAGCCGCCGGTGCGGACGACCATCGCCGCAGCGGGCGGCATCCCGGGCAACTCGCTCGTTGAGATCGACGTCATCGCGACGCTGTAACTGGCCACACCCAGTAGCGCGCAGCCCTTCAGGCTGCCGGGCGCCGGCAGGCCTGAAGGCCTGCGCTACCAGAGGCCGCGCGTATCGCGTGCCGCGGCAAGGGACGGGAGATGCGATGCTCGACACACTGACACGTCACTGGACGCGCCGCGAGTTGTTTCGGCGATCGGGGCTGCTCGCGCTGCCGGCGATCTTTCGCGGCGGCACCGGAGCGGCAGCGTCGCCCGCCGCTCGGTCGGCCGCTGCACCGGCCGCCGCCGACGGACTTCGCGTCGGCGAAGACATCTATCAATCCATCGGCGTGCGGCCGCTCATCAACGCGCGCGGCACGTTCACCATCATCAGCGGCTCGCTCATGCTGCCGGAAGTGCGCGCCGCGATCGATGCGGCGGCGCAGCATCACGTGCACCTGGATGAGCTGATGGCGGCCATCGGCGCCCGCCTCGCCGAATTGACGAAAGCGGAATCGGGCATGGTGTCGTCGGGCTGCGCGGCGGCGCTGACGCATGCGACGGCGGCCTGCGTGGCGGGCGGCAACCCCGATCTTCACGTACGCATTCCCAATCTGACCGGGTTTCCGAAAGACGAAGTGATCATCCCGAAGCACTCGCGCAACGTGTACGACGCCGCGGTCCGTGCCGTCGGCGTGCGCGTCGTCGAAGTCGGCGCCGGCGAGGAGCTCGACGCGGCATTCGGTCCGCGCACGGCGATGGTCTACATCCTCGCGGGTCCCGAAGCCGACAAGGGGCCGCTCAGCACGCGGGCGATCGCCGAGCTGGCCAATCGGAAGCGGGTGCCGGTGCTCGTCGACGCGGCGGCGGAGATCCTGACGGTGCCGAACGTCCACCTGGAAAACGGCGCCACGCTCGTCGCCTACAGCGGAGGCAAGTGCATCCGCGGCCCGCAGAGCGCGGGTCTCCTCCTCGGACGCAAGGATCTCGTCCGCGCCGCGTGGGTTCACAGCGCGCCGCATCATGGTTTCTCGCGATCCATGAAGGTCGGCAAGGAAGAAGCCGTCGGAATGCTGATGGCCGTCGAGATGTGGGTGAAGAGGGACCACAAAGCCGAGTGGAACCGATGGATGTCGTGGCTCGACTCCATCGCGGCACAGGTCTCCAGGGTCGAAGGCGTCAGCACGGCGATTACGCAGACGACCGAGCTGTCCAACCGCACGCCGTCGCTCACGATTCGATGGGATCGCAGGCGCCTCGGCATCGGCGGCGCCGATCTCGCGCGGCATCTTCTCGACACCGAGCCGCGCATCGCCACGCCGGGCGGACGCGACCGCGGCGACGAAGCGAGCATCTCGATTACTCCGTACCAGATGGCCAGCGGTGAAGAGAAAATCGTCGCCGAGAAGATCTACGCGGCACTGTCGCACGCGCCTCGACAGACAGCGCCGGCACGCGCCGCCGCTCCGGCGTCCGACGTCAGCGGTCAGTGGGACGTGCAGATCGAGTACCTCGCGAGCGCGTCGACGCATACGCTGCATCTGACGCAGAGCGGCAATCGGCTCGAAGGCTCGCACCAGGGCGAGTTCGTCTCGCGCGATCTCTCGGGAACGATCGAGGGCAACGCCGTGCAGATCGCCAGTTCGTACACCGAGCGCCATGGCGACGCGTTGAGCTTCCGGTTCACCGGTACCGTGAATGGCGACGCGATGTCGGGCACGCTCGATATGGGCGAATATCTCACCGCGAAGTGGACCGCCAAAAAGCACGACTACCGGCGAGGCTGACGTCATGTGGTTGAGACTCTCTCCAGCGGCCGCGATTTGTCTCGTCATGTCTGCGACGGCGCACGTGTCGGCGCAGCAGAAGTACGACCTCCTGCTGAAGGGCGGTCACGTCGTCGATGCCAGGAACAACATCAGCGCGGTGCGTGACGTCGCGATTGCGGATGGGAAAGTGGCGGCCGTCGCCGCGAACATCAACGCCGGCGACGCCTTGAAAGTGATCGATGCGTCCGGACTCTACGTCACGCCGGGACTCGTCGACATTCACGTTCACGCGTACGCCGGAACGGGCGAACGCGGATCGTACGCCGGCGACAACAGCCTGTATCCGGACGGCTTCACGCTGCGATCGGGCGTCACCACCGTTGCCGACGCAGGATCGTCGGGCTGGAGGAGCTTCGACGATTTCAAGGATCGCATCATCGATCGATCGAAAACCCGAGTCCTGGCGTTCCTCAACATCGTCGGCGCCGGCATGCGCGGCGACAAGTTCGAGCAGAACCTGTCCGACATGGAAGCCAAGCCGACGGCGGACATGGCGATGCGACACAAAGGCCTGATCATAGGGATCAAGACCGCGCACTACGCCGGTCCCGAGTGGGCGCCGGTCGAGCGCGCGGTCGAGGCGGGCACGCAGGCGAACATTCCGGTGATGGTCGACTTTGGCGCCAACCGCCCCGAGCGTCCGATGGCCGAGCTCGTCACGAAAAAGCTGCGGCCCGGCGACATCTACACGCACATGTATTCCGGGCTTCGCAACGAGCTCGACGACTCCGGGCATGTGAACCCGGGCATGCCTGAAGGAAGAAAACGTGGAGTGATCTTCGACGTCGGGCACGGAGGCGGCAGCTTTGCGTGGCGGATCGCGGTGCCCGCCATCAAGGAAGGATTCCGTCCCGATTCGATTTCCACCGATCTGCACATCGGCAGCATGAACGCGGGCATGAAAGACATGCTCAACGTGATGGACAAGTTCCTCGCGATGGGGATGTCGCTCGACGACGTGATTCGCTGGTCGACGTGGAATCCGGCGCGCGAGATCAAGCACGAGGAGTTGGGCCACCTTTCGGTTGGCGCTTCGGCGGACGTCGCCGTCCTTCGGCTCGAGAGCGGCAACTTCGGATTCGTTGACATGTATGGTGCGCGGTTGAAGGGCACGCGGAAGCTGACGTGCGAGCTGACGCTCCGGGACGGAAAGGTCGTCTACGATCTGAACGGGACGACGCGGCCCGACTGGACCACGCTGCCGAAGGATTACCGGCAGACGGGCGACGCTCGATGGGATGCCATTACGCCGGCGCCGGTCAGACAGCCGCGGCGCCCGTAGCGCGAGGCTTCCACCCGTAGCGCGAGGCTTTCAGCCGAGCGAGAGACGCAGCCGAGCGACAGCGCTCGCCTGAAAGGCTCGCGCTACGGCGATGTCGCCAATTGAATAACATCGGCTAGATGAAGCGCGCGCCGACCCGTCGACTGCGCGATCTGCTCGCGACAACTGAAGCCGTCCGAAACGATCAGCGTCTCCGGCGGCGCTCGCCTCACCGCGGGGAACAGGACGCGCTCGCCGATCGCCTGCGACACGGCGAACGTCTCGGCACCGAAGCCGAACGGTCCGGCCATTCCACAGCAGCCCGCATCGATCGACTCGAGCGCCACGCCCATCTTCCGGAGCAGCGACTCTTCATCGGTCATCTTCATGAGCGCTTTGTGGTGACAGTGGCCGTGGAGGAGAACGGTGCCGGCAAGCCGGGGCGGCGCATACCCAGGCGCGTGATGCTCGAGAAATTCGCTGAGCAGGAACGTCTGGCGCCGTAGCCGATCGGCCCGCGGATCGTCGGGGAAGAGATTCCGCAGCTCATCGCGAAACACTGAGGCGCAACTCGGCTCGAGAACGACGATGGAACGGCCGGCGTCGAGGTCGGGACCAAGAGCATGGAGGATGCGCTCGAGATAGTCCCTGGCGTGGTCCAGAAATCCGAAGTCGTAGAGCGGACGTCCGCAGCACAAATGGACGCGCGGGATGGCGACGCGGAAGCCGGCGCGCGTCAGCACGTCGAGCGCCGCGCGGCTGGTTTGCGGATAGAAGTAGTTGTTGAACGTGTCCACCCAGAGAATGATTTCGGCATCGCCGTTGGCGGCTGCGCTCCGCTCGCGAGTGTCCCCGACCGTCGGCGTACCGCGTCGAAGCGCCCACTGGCGGAAGCTGGACCGCGCGAGGCGCGGCACTTCGCGTTCGCGCGCGAGGCTCAACGCTCTCCGTAGAACATGTTTCACACCGGTTGCATGGCTGACCGCGTTGGCGACCCTCGGAGCCATCGCACCGAGCCGCGCCCACCGATCGATCATGCCGAACGCGTAGGCGCGCAGCGGCCGTCTCGCCTGCTCGTAGTAGTGCGACAGGAACTCGGCGCGATACGTCGCGATGTCCACGTTGGTCGGACACTCGGACTTGCAGGCCTTGCACGAGAGACACAGATCGAGCGACTGCTTCACGTGATCGTTGCTCCAGGCGCTGCCGATCACCTCGCCCTGAAGCATCTCGAAGAGCATGTGCGCGCGGCCGCGCGTGCTGTGCTCTTCTTCGAGCGTGGCCATGTAGCTCGGACACATCGTGCCCGAATCCTGCTTGCGGCACTCGCCCACGCCGATGCATCGAAGCGACGCCTTCGCGAACGACCCGCCATCGTCGACGAACTTGAAATGCGTCCTCGGCTCGAGCGGTCTGTAGTCCGCGCCCAATCGAAGGTTCTCGGTCGGGAGGTATGCGTCGACGACCTTGTGCGGGTTCATCCTGTTGTTCGGATCCCAGACGGCCTTGAATTCACGGAACGCGGTCATCAGCTCCGGACCGAACATCTTCGGCAGCAGCGCGCCGCGCGATTGACCGTCGCCGTGCTCTCCCGACAGCGATCCCCCGTAGCTCACGACCAGATCCGCGGCGCGGTCGACGAACTCCCCGTAGTTTCGGATGCCCTGTTCCGATTGCAGATCGAAGCTGACCTGCATGTGGATGCACCCGTGCCCGAAGTGTCCGTAGTAGGCCGCCTGATATTCGTACTGGTTCAGCAGCCGTCGAAGATCGCGGAGATACGACCCGAGCCTCTCGGGAGCGACCGAGGCATCGTCCCATCCTTCCCATCGACGCGGCATGCCGGGACCGCTTCCGGCGGCGCGCGGTCCCGCCTCGCGGATCTTCCATACGGCGCGCGCCTCGCTGCTCGTGTAGAGCCGCACGGCCGGAGGAGTGACGGCCCGCGCGAGACGCTCCGTCAGTCGATGCGCGCGCTCGTCGACCTCGGCCGGATCGTCTCCGCCGAATTCAACGAGCAGGAAGCCGCGCCCTTCAGGCATCAACTCCAGGTTGGGAGCGCCCTTCCACCGCAGGCCGTCGATGATGGCGCCTTCGAATCCTTCGAGGCCGATCGGATCGAACGCGAGAATCTCCGGAACGTGATCGGCGGCCGCGAAGGCGTCGGCGTAGCCGAGGCCGACGAGCGATCGATGCTGCGGGCTCGAGATCAGCTTCGCTCGGGCCTCGAGCACCACGACGCAGGTGCCTTCGGTGCCGACGAGCGCGCGCGCCACGTTGAATCCGTTTTCGGGAAGGAGTTGATCGAGGTTGTAACCAGACACACGTCGCGGGATATCGGGAAACCGCGCGCGAATCAGCGGCGCGTAGCGATCGCGGATCGCGCGCAGGCTCGCATAGATCTGTCCGCGGCGTCCGCCCTCGCCGACAATCGCGTCCAGTTCGGCGTCGGTCGTGGCGCCGACCCGCAGCTCCGTGCCGTCATACAGCAGGACCCGCAGCTCGTCGATGTTGTCGACGGTCTTTCCCGCCAGCAGGGAATGCGTCCCGCAGGAGTTGTTGCCGATCATGCCGCCGAGCGTGCAGCGGCTGTGCGTCGAGGGATCCGGTCCAAACGTGAGATGGTGCGCCTCCGCACGGTTTCGCAGCGTGTCGAGCACGACACCGGGCTGAACGCGGGCGAATCTCTGATCTGCGTTCAGCTCCAGGATCGCGTTCATGCGCTTGGTGAAGTCGAGCACGACGGCGACGTTGCAGCATTGGCCTGCCAGGCTCGTCCCCGCTCCTCTCGGCAGCAGCGGCGCGCCGAACTTCCGGCACGCGGCCACCGCGGCGATGACATCGTCCGCATCGCTTGGAATGACGAGCCCGATCGGGATCTGCCGGTAATTCGATCCGTCGGTCGCGTACAATGCGCGGCTTCCGCGATCGAAGCGAACTTCGCCGCGAACCGTCGTGGTGAGCTCGCGCTGCAGCTCTGACGCGCGCGCGAACGAGTCGACGGGTATCGCGTGCGAGCTTGGCGGCAACTCCGCTGATGTCCCGGTCGTTCGCGGCGCTCGATACGTCATGGGCGCCGACAGTATAAACTTCGACGCGATGCGGCTCTCGACGCTGATCGTCATCATGGCGTTCGCCGTCGCCGACGCGCCTGCCCAGGAGGCGAAGGCGAATCACCCGTTACGCTTCACCGACGTCGCGCGGCCCAGACCCGGCGAGTGGCCGACCTACCATGGAAACCTGAGCGGGAATCGATTCAGCCCGCTCGATCAGATCAACGCGAAGACGATCCAGAGCCTCGCGCCGAAATGGATGTTCACGATTCAGGGCGCTCCGCGTGCGCTGCAGACGACGCCGGTCGTCGTCGACGGCGTCATGTACGTCACGTCGGTCAACGAAGCGTTCGCGCTCGATGCCGGCAGCGGCCGTCGGATCTGGCATTACAGCCGCCCGCGCACGCCGGGGCTGGCCGGTGACGCGGCCAGCGGGATCAATCGAGGCGTTGCGGCCCTCGGCGACCGCGTGTTCATGGTCACGGACAACGCACACGTGATCGCGCTGCACCGCGACACCGGCGAGCTGCTGTGGGACGTCGAGATGGCCGACTCTCGGCAGAACTATGGCGCCACCGGCGCGCCGCTGGTCGTCAACGATCTCGTGATCGCCGGCGTATCCGGTGGAGACGAAGGCGTCCGCGGATTTCTCGACGCTTACCGTGCGTCGACCGGCGAACGCGTCTGGCGATTCTGGACGGTGCCTGCGCCGGGTGAGCATGGCGCGGAGACGTGGATTGGCCGCGCGATCGAGCACGGATGCGCCGCGACGTGGCTGACGGGTACGTACGATCCGGAGTCGAGGCTGCTCTACTGGCCCACGGGCAATCCGTGTCCCGACTACAACGGAGATGAGCGCAAGGGCGACAACCTGTACAGCTCCTCGGTGCTCGCGCTCGATGCGGATACAGGGCGGCTGCAATGGCACTATCAGTTCACGCCTCATGATCTCCACGACTGGGACGCGAACCAGACGCCAATGCTCGTCGACCGACGATTTCATGGCGAGCCGGGCAGACTGCTGGTCCAGGGAAATCGAAATGGGTTCTTCTACGTGCTCGACCGACAGACTGGAAAAGTGCTGCTCGCCGAACCGTTCGTCACCAACGTGACCTGGGCGAGCCGAATCGGCGGCGACGGCCGGCCGGTGCTGATGACCGACATTGAGCCGACGCGTGAAGGGCAGCGCGCCTGTCCCGCAGTCGCGGGCGCGACGAACTGGCCGTCGACGGCCTTCAGCCCGGTGACTGGCTTCTTTTATTTGTTCGCGGAAGAATCGTGCGCGATCTACACGAAGAACGATCAGCAGTGGGAAGCCGGCAAGTCGTTCTACGGCGGTGTCCCGCGTCGGGTGCCGGGCACGAGCGCAAGCGGGAGAGCGCTCAAAGCGCTCGACATCCAGACGGGAAAAACGGCGTGGGAGATTCAGGTAGGAGGCGGCATTCTCGGCAGCGGCCTCATGGCCACTGCCGGCGGGCTGGTTTTCTACGGAGCAGACGAGGGCTTCGTCGCAGCCGATGCCAGCAACGGAAAACGGCTCTGGCAATTCAACACCAACCAGAGTTGGAGAGCCGGTCCGATGACGTATGCCGTCGACGGCAATCAGTACGTCGCCGTCGCAGGCGGCTCGAACATCTTTGCATTCAGCTTGCGATGAATCGAAATCCGGCATCCCGGCTGACGGTCTCGGACGAGGTGAGCAAACGGCGTAGAATCTCGCCCATGCCCACACCTCTGCGCCACGTTATCGCCGCTGCCATCGTCACTGGTCTCGTCGCGATGCTCGCGACGCCGACCGCTCAGTCGCCAACCGCGTTCGGCGTGCCCTTGGCGGATCAGCCGCAGCCGGGCGTCGCGATCAAGGCTGTGCCCGGATCGCGGGCGCAAGGCTGGCTGTCGCAGGGGCGCTCCGAGGTTCTGGCGCGACACGGCATGGTCGCCACGAGCGATCCGCTCGCGGCGCAGGCCGGCCTCGAAATCCTGCGGCAGGGCGGAAACGCGATTGACGCCGCGGTCGCGACGGGCGCGGTGCTCGACGTGACGTCGCAGAACGACACCGGTATCGGCGGCGATCTCTTCGCGCTGGTCTACGTCGCGAAGGACAAGAAACTCTACGCGCTGAATTCCGCCGGGTGGGCGCCGACGGGCTGGACGCCCGAGCTCTTCACGAAGACGCTCGGCGTCACGAGCGTGCCGAACAGCGGCGTGAATGCGGCAACCGTGCCCGGCGCGATCTCGGGCTACGACGCGCTGCTGAAGCGGTTCGGGACAGTCAGCTTCAAGGAAGCGTTCGAGCGCGCGGCGCGCATCGCCGAGGAAGGCTGGGGGCTCGCCGAGCGGCGGCATTCGGATCTGCGCGGCGCGACGAACGGACTGCGCAACGATCCCGACTCGAGAGAGACCTTCCTCGTCGGCGACCAGACACCCGCGCTCTACAGCATCATCCGAAATCCCGGTCTGGCAAAGGCGCTGCGTCTCATCCAGACGCAGGGCCGCGATGCGTTCTATCGTGGCGCGATCGCCGACGCGATCGTCGCCAAGATGCAGGCGAACGGCGGTGTGATGACGAAGGCCGATCTCGGGGAATTTCAGTCGGAGTGGACCGAGCCGATTTCGACCAACTATCACGGCTACGACGTCTTCGAGCTGCCGCCGCCCGGCCAGGGCTTCGCGGCGCTCGAGATGCTGAACATCCTCGAAGTCTGCGTGCCGAAATTCGGCACGAGCCTCGCGGCGCTCGGTCCCTCCGATCCGCAGTACTGGCACTACCTGGTCGAAGCGAAGAAGCTCGCGTACTCGGATTTGTTCGCGAAGAACGCCGACCCGATGTTCGCGCAAGTGCCGGTGAAGGAGCTGCTCTCGAAGCCGCACGCGGCGTCGCTCTGCGGAAAAATCGATCCGAACGTCGCATCGAAGCCCTCGGTCACCGGCGGCCGCGAGAGCGGAACGATCTACCTGACGACGGCCGACCGCTGGGGCAACATGGTCTCGCTGATCCACAGCGTCTTCGGCGTCTACGGCAGCCGCGCGACCGTCGCACCGTACGGATTCGTGCTGCACAACCGCGGTTCCGCGTTCTCCCTCAACCCCAACAGCCCGAACATCGTCGCGCCCCACAAGCGGCCGTTCCACACGATCATCGCCGGCTTCGTCATGAAGGACGGGCAGCCGTTCATGACGTTCGGCAACATGGGCGGCAGCGTACAGCCCGAAACACACGCGCAGCACATGGTCAACCTGATCGATCTCGGGATGAACGTGCAGATGACGACGGACGCCGCGCGCTTCACGCACAATCAGAACTCGAACGTGTTGTCGCTCGAGGCCAACCTGTACAACCTGGTCGGCGCGGCGCTCAAGGCAAAAGGCCACGACGTGCGGTCCGTGAATGGCGGCGCGGTCGGCGGCTACCAGGGCATCCTCTTCACGCGCGATCCGCGCATGCCGGAGCCGAACTTCGATCGCCGCGCGGCGACGGAGGACCTTCCGGTAAATGGCGTCTACCGCGGAGGCTCGGATCACCGCAAGGACGGTCAGGCCGTCGGCTGGTGAGTCAGCCCCACGTGCGCCTGCGGCCCCGCCGACGTCCGGCGAGCGCGCAGCGCGAAGCCGGGGAGGCGACACGGATCAAGCGCGTGGGGGTGGGGTGCAGCATCCCAGGCTCTAAGTAACCTGCCGCTGCTCATCTCCCGCGGCACACGAAGCTCGCGGCATCGTCAATGCTGCCGGCTCCCTTGTACATCGCAAGCTGTGGGTACGGGCAAAGCGGACGCGTCCGATCGACGGCACCGTTGGTGGAATGCGACGCGGGAATCTGATCGGGCGCTTTGCCGTGCTCGACCCACTGCTCGAGCGCGGCAACCATGTCGAACGTGTTTGGTCCTTCGCCGCCGCCGCAATGGCCCATTCCCGGCGCCATGAACAATCGATACGATCCGTGAACCTTGGGGACTCCGCCGAGCGCGTCTACGACGCGCGCGTAGTACTGCGTACTGTTCGCCGGCGAAATCTGCGGATCGGCCCAGCCGTGAAACTGAATGAGCTTGCCGCCATGGTCGATGAACGGTTTCAGGTTGGGATCCAGCGCATTGAGCGTGTCGCGATCGGCTTCCTCCGCCCGCGCGAGATCGCGATCGAAATTGAACTTCTGGATGTCCCACGCGGGATCGTTGAAGACGAGGAAACGGAACTGATCGAGCCCCGTGGATCGAGCGGACTCCGTCCATCCCAGGTCAGTCCATCCGAGCTCGCTGCCCGGCAACAGGCCGCCGACCTCGCGCCCGGTCGAAGCATTCACGCCCGCTGAATAAATCAACCGTGCGGTTTCGACTCGTGCCGGCGTCAGGCAGTCCGACTGCTCGGACCCGTTGCATTGCAGGACGCCCGGATCGAACTTGCATTTCGCAGGATCGGAAATCAGCCCGTCCTTCAAGCCATCGCCCGCGTCGCAGGCGTTGACGACGGCGCGATGGAGAAGTCTGGCGTCGGTCGATGAGAGGCGTGCGGCTTCGTTGTGCTCCAGCGTCTTCGCGATCCGCACCGCCTGCGCCGCGCGGCCCGTCCAATCGAGACCCGGCGCACCGGCGATGATGCCGTTGAAATCCTCGGGGAAGCGCTGTGCCTCCTTCATCGCCTGCCGGCCGCCCGCGGAACAGCCGTTCCAGTACGAGACAGTGGGCGCGCTTCCGGTGTGACTCGCGATGATCTTCTTCGACGCGATCGCCATTTCGTGAACGGCGCGCCAGCCGAAGTCGACGACCTTCTCCGGATGCCCGGCCGCCCAGGTCGCACCTCCGCCCACGTGTCCGGTGTCGGTGGAGCTCGTCGCGTAGCCGCGCGTCAGCGCGGTCGCCATGGCCGGGTAGCTGATAGTGCCGTTGAAGGCGCCGTTGCCGACCGCCTGGTATTTGCCGTTCCAGTTCGCAGCAGGGATCCACACTTCCACTTTGATGTCGGAGTCGCTCGATGGTGTGAGCGTCGCCGCGACGCGGCAGAATGCCGGCAACGGTTTGGATGGGCTCCGCTGGCCGGGAGGCGTGCCGCCATCGACCGTTTCGGCACGAGTAATCTTCCCGTTCGACAGCGCGAGCGCCGCCAAATCGGCGCACGAACCGCCGGCGGCAACGGTCTGGAGAGAAGCGACCCACGCAAGGACCACCGCGCACAAGCCGCCAACGACGATTCTCATGACAGCTTCCTTTCGCGGCTTGACGCCCGCGTTCGCTGAAGCCGCGCAGTCGGCGCACAGATTAGATCAAAATACGATAGACTCGCGCCTCCAACTGCAAGCAACTCAGGTGGTGTGACATGCGCATGGGCAGCATCCGGATGCGGGCCACACTGGCCGCCGGATTCGTCGGCAGCTTCACGCTGCAGTTGTGGGCACAGGTAGCGCCGCCGGCGACGCCGGCCCGCAACCCCGTCACCGGCGATCCAAAAGCCATCACGCAAGGCGCAGTGCTCTTCCGGCAGGAATGCGTGTTCTGCCACGGATTCGGCGCCCGGGGCGGCGTGCGCGGTCCCGATCTGACCACGGGATCGTGGAGTCACGGCGGCTCCGATGCGGAGTTGGCGGACACGATCAAGGACGGCGTCGCGGGCACCGCGATGCCGCCGAACAACCTGACGATCGACGAGATCTGGCAGATCGTCGCGTACCTGCGCACGCTCGAGCAGCCGATGACGCCCACGGCCGGCGATCCGAAACGCGGTGAAGCGCTCTTCTTTGGAGCTGCTCGCTGCTCGACTTGTCACATCGTCAACGGACGCGGCGGCCTGCTGGGGCCGGAGCTGTCGACCGTCGGCTCGGCGCGATCGCGCGCGTACCTCATCGAGTCGGTTCGGGAGCCGGGACGACAACTGACCCGCAATCGCGCGTTCGGCGACCTCACGCTGAAGTACGACGCGGTGACGGCAGTCACAGCCGACGGTCGCACGATTGTCGGTGTGCCGATGAACGAGGACACGTTCACCGTGCAGCTGATGGACACGAGCGAGCGCGTCCACAGCCTGGACAAGAAAACGCTGAAGAGCCTCCGTCATGAAAACCGATCGCTGATGCCGGCCTACGGCGCCGATCGGCTCGGCAACGCCGATCTGGACGACGTCATCGCGTACCTGCAGTCGTTGCGCGCGCCAACACCGGTTCGGAAGAGGGGCAGCTCGCATGAAGACCAGTAACGCCGTTCTGCTCGCACTGTGTGTCACGGCATCGCCCGTCTCGGCTCAAGTGTCCGCCGAGCGGCTCGCCGATGCGGCGCGCGAACCGCAGCAGTGGCTGATGTATTCGGGCGCGTACGACGGCAGCCGTTTCTCGCCGCTCGATCAAATCAACCGGACCAACGTGCAGCGGCTCTCGCTGCAGTGGGTGTTTCAGAGCGGCGTCCGCGGCCGGCACGAAACGACGCCGCTCGTGATCGACGGCGTGATGTATCTGACGACGCCGCAGAATCATGCGTACGCGGTCGACGTTCGCACCGGCCGTCCGCTCTGGCACTACGAGCGAAATCTGCCGAAGGAGATGTCGCTCTGCTGCGGTCCGCAGAACCGCGGCCTGGCGGCGCTGGGCGACCGCCTGTTCATGGGAACGCTCGACGCACACATCGTCAGCCTCGATGCGAAGACCGGCCGTGTGCGTTGGGATGTCGCTGCCGCTGATGCCGACAAGGGCTACAGCTTCACGGGCGCGCCGCTCGTCGTCAAAGACAAAGTCATCGTCGGCGTCGCCGGCGGTGAGTTCGGCGTTCGCGGTTTCATCGACGCGTACGAGACGGCGTCGGGGAAGCGCGCGTGGCGCTTCTACACGATCCCCGGCAGCGGCGAACCTGGAAACGAGACCTGGAAAGGCGATTCGTGGACGCGCGGCGGCGCGCCGACGTGGGTGACCGGCTCGTACGATCCGACCCTCAACTTGCTGTACTGGGGCACCGGCAACCCGGGACCGCAGATGTACGGCCCGAGCCGGCTCGGCGACAACTTGTACTCGGATTCGCTGGTCGCGCTCGACCCTGACACCGGCGCGCTGAAATGGCATTTCCAGTTCACGCCACACGACGTACACGACTGGGATTCCACGCACACGCCGATCCTGATCGACGAAACGATTGCCGGCAGGCCCCGAAAGCTGGTCGCGGTCGCCAACCGCAACGGTTTTTTCTACGTCCTGGATCGTGCGACCGGCGCGTTCCTGCTCGCGAGGCCTTACACACAGGTGACGTGGGCGAAGGAGATCGACGCCAACGGCCGACCCATCCTCGTTCCGAACACGGATCCGACGGCCGAGGGAAATCGCGTCTGCCCGAGCGGAACCGGTGGCACCAACTGGCACTCGCCGTCTTACAGCCCGCGGACCCATTTGTTCTACTTCTTCAGCTACGAGCAATGCGACACGTTCATGTCGGATGAGAAGCTCGAGCCGCCGTATCGTCCCGGCCGGCCGTTCATCGGCAGCGCGTTTTTTCCGCTCCCCGAAGAGAAGACCGAAACCGCCGTGCGCGCCGTGGATCCCAGGACAGGCACCGTGCGATGGGAGTTCAAACAGTTCGCGGATGCGTGGGCCGGCGTCTTTTCAACCGCTGGCGGTCTCGTGTTCTCCGGCGACGGTCAGGGCAACCTCATCGCGCTCGATGCGGAGACAGGACGCGACCTTTGGCACATCCAGCTTGGCGCGCCGATTCACACGGCGGCAGTCAGCTACTCGGTCGATGGCCGCCAGCAGATCGCGATCACGGCCGGAGACGCCGTATTCGCCTTCGCGTTACGGAATGAGCCATAACTTCCGGTAGCGGGTTCCTTTCAGCCCGGAGGTGGCGCGTGCGTCGAAAGCCACGGCTGATATGGCTCCTCGCGAGCGGGTTCGTTCTTGCAGCCACGTCCGCGCGCGCGCAGTGGTCGACGGTCGGTCCGATGCAGCCGGTCGGCCGATCGACGTCGTCGCTGACTTTCCGCGACAGCCGGTCGATCGTCTCGGTGACGGCCGTCACCGCCGACATCATCCGCGTCCGCTTCTCGCCGACGCGCGACCTCGGACGCGATCATTCCTACGCCGTCGTGCCAGTTCCTGCCGGAGACGAGGCGCCGACGATTTCGGCGGACAGGGATCGTACGGTTCTGACGACGCGGTCGCTTCGCGTCACGATGCGGCACTCGCCATTTCGAGTCTCGATTGCCGACGCCGCAGGCGACGTGCTCGATGAAGACGATGCGGCGCAGGGGATCGCATGGTCGGGCACGATGGCGCGCGCGTACAAGCGACTACGCGTCGACGAGCACGTGTACGGGCTCGGCGAGAAGAACGGACTGCTCGACAAGCGCGGACGCCAGCAGGGCGGCTACAGCTATACGATGTGGAACAGCGACACGTTCGCGTACGGCGCCGACACCGATCCGATCTACGTGTCCGTGCCGTTCGCGATCGTGATGCGCGGCGGCAGAGCACACGGCCTGTTCCTCGACAACACGTCGCGCACCAACTTCGACATCGGCCACACCGCCGAAGGCATCCTCGCGTTCGGCGTCGAGCAGGGAGAGCTGAATTACTACTTCATCAACGGCCCCGCTCCCGCCGACGTGGTCTCGCGATACACGTCGCTCACCGGGCGGATGCCGATGCCGCCGCTGTGGGCGCTCGGGTATCACCAGTGCCGGTACAGCTATTACCCGGAATCGACGGTCCGCTTCGTCGCCGAGAATTTTCGAGCGCGTCGCATCCCGGCCGACACGATCTGGCTCGACATCCACTATCAGGATGGTTACAAGCCGTTCACATGGGACCCCGAGCGATTTCCCAATCCCGCTCGGCTCGCCGCCGATCTCGGTCAACAGGGATTTCATCTCGTCACGATCGTCGATGCGCATCCGAAAAAGGAAGTGGGATACGAGCCGTACGACACCGGTCTGGCAGGAGATCACTTCGTCAGGACACCGGACGGCTCGATTTACGAGGCGCCCGTCTGGCCCGCGCGCGCCGAGCGAAATCCCGGACCGAGCGTGTTCCCCGATTTCACGCGGCCCGCCACGCGCACGTGGTGGGGATCGCTCTATGCGCGGCTGCTCGACGCCGGCGTCGCCGGCATCTGGAACGACATGAACGAGCCGGCGGTGTTCGATACGCCGACCGGCACGATGCCGCTCGACGTACGCTTCGACAACGAGGGGATGCCCGCCTCGCACGCGGCTGTGCACAACGTGTACGGCCAGCTGGCGTCTCGTTCGACCTACGAAGGACTGCAGCGCCTCCGCCCGAACTCGCGTCCGTTCGTCCTGACCCGCGCGACCTACGCCGGCGGCCAGCGGTACGCGGCTGTGTGGGCGGGCGACAACGTCAGCGAGTGGACGCACCTGCGCGGATCGATCCCGTTACTGCTCGGCATGGGCCTCTCGGGCCTGCCCTTCGTCGGCGTCGACATCGGCGGCTTCGCCGAAGCGCCGAGCGCGGAGCTCTACACGCGCTGGCTGCAGCTGGGCGTGTTCTACCCGTTCATGCGCACGCACACGACGTTCGGCACGCCGGATCAGGATCCATGGTCGTACGGAACCGATCACGAGGCACTGAACCGCCGCGCGATCGAGCTGCGGTACGAGCTGCTGCCCTACATCTATAACGTCATGCACGACGCGAGCGTCTCCGGACTGCCGGCGCTGCGTCCGCTGATGCTCGACTTCCCCGGCGACCCCGTCACGTACGGCCTCGACGACGAGGTGATGCTCGGACGCGATCTCCTCGCGGCGCCCGTGCTGTGGCCGAACGCGTCGGAGCGATCGGTCTACCTGCCGGCCGGTGCGTGGATCGATTTCTGGACCGGCTCGCGCTTCGCCGGCGGCCGCGGCTATCGCGTGCCGGTGACGCTGCGCTCGATTCCGGTCTTCGCGAGAGCCGGTTCGCTGATCTTCGAGCACGCGGCCGTGCAGCACACCGGTGAGCTCCGCGGCCAGCCGCTCCGCGTCGTCGTCATGCCGGGCGCCGACGGCGAGGCGACGCTGTACGAAGACGATGGGGAGACGCGCGCGTACGCGCAAGGAATGTCGGTGACGCGTGCGTTCCGCCATCGCACGACCGCCGATCGCGAGACGATCGCGATCGGCGCGCCCGACGGCCCGTTCCGTCCCGCGCCGCGCGATCTGTGGCTGCTCGTCCGGCGCGCGGCGCCCGCGCGCGTCACCGTCGCCGGCGCCGCGATACGGCGCGTGAGTGTCACCGAGCTCGCGACACAAACGAATGCGGCGTGGGCGGTCGACGACAGCGGCGTCGTGAACGTGCGCATGCGCGATGATTTCGCCGCGACCGAGGTGATCGTCGAAGGCGCTGAACGTCCGTGAGATTGGGTGGTAACATCCCGCCGATGTTCCGGCGGCTCAGCTCGATCGCGGTCGCCGCGGCGTTGCTCGTCGCGGGCGCCGCGACCGTCGGTGCGCAAACACAGGCGGCGTCCGACGTCGACGCGATGATCGTCCGCGGCGAGCGCCTTGTTGCCGCGAACCGTCTGGACGAAGCGGCATCGATCGCGAATGAAGCGCTCGCGCGCCGGCCCGAGTCGGCGCGCGCGCATTACCTGCTCGGCGTCGTTCACGAGCGCCGGCAGCAGCTCGACGCCGCGGCGGCGGAGTACCGCGCCGCCATTGCGCGCGCGCCGCAGCTCGCCGAGGCACACGACCGGCTCGGGTTCGTTCTCGGCACGCAGGGTCGCAGCGACGAAGCCATCGCGGAATTCGAACGAGCGATCGCGATTCGCCCGGCTTTTTTCGATGCCCAGTACCATCTCGGCGCGACGCTGTGGTGGACCAAGCAGGTGGACCGCGCCCGCGTGGCGCTCGGCCGCGCGGTCCGGTTACGGCCTGCTCACGCAGAGGCTCGCTACTATCTGGCCGTCGCCGAACGGCAGTCAGGAGATCTCGCGGCGGCGATCCGGGATCTGCGCGTCGCGCTGCGATACGCGCCCGGGCTCGCCATCGCGCATACGCAGCTCGGCGCCGCGCTGCAGGCGTCGGGCGATCTCGACGGCGCCATCGGCGAGTTCCGGCGCGCGCTCGACATCGATCCGACCCTGTCGGACGCGGGCAACAGTCTCGGCCTCGCGCTCATGCAGCGAGGCGACGCCGACGAAGCCATCCAGACGCTGCGCGCGGTGATCGCGCGCTATCCGGATCACACCGCCGCGCGCCTGAACCTCGGCACCGCGCTGATGCAGAAAGGCGACCTCGCCGGCGCCACCGCCGAGTACCGGGAGCTGACGCGCCGCGATCCAACGAACGCAGAAGGGTTCTACGATCTCGGCCTCGCGCTCAAGCAGCAGGACGAGTTCGACGAAGCCGAAGGCGCCCTTCGAACGGCCATGCGAATCGATACCGCGCTGCCCGAAGCGCCGTACACCCTCGGCGTCGTGCTGTGGCAGACCGGTCGAGCCGACGAGGCCGCGGCGCTCTTCGAGAACGCGCTGGCGCGGCGGCCGCGCTATGCCGACGCGCATTACATGCTCGGCACGGTGTTCAGGCAGCAGGGCGATCTCGAGCGAGCGGTGGCGGAGTTCCGCGAAACGATTCGGATCAACCCGGCATCGTCCGAAGCGCACACGAGCCTCGGCCAGGCGCTGCAGGCGCAGCACGACGGGGAAGGATCGGCGGCGGCATTCGCCGAGGCCGAGCGCCTGAGGAAGCGGAAGGCCGACGCGCAGGCGGCTGTGTTCGCCGTCAACGCCGGTCTGGAGCGGCTGAAGCGCGACGACCTCGCCGCCGCAATCGCGCGGTTCCGCGACGCCGTTCGTCTCGACCCGGACAGCGCGCAGGCGCACTTTCAGCTCGCGCTCGCGCTGCGCCGCAGCGGCGCGCTCGTCGAATCGCGCAGAGAGCTGCAGGCGGCAGAACGGCTGGCGCCGCATCTGAAAGCGCCGGACTCGCAGCCATGAGTCGTGTCGGTATCAGGCCCACCATCGCTTCGCCGACCCTCGCCGTTTTCGTCGTTCTTGCGCTCACGGCGATTCGGAGCGGCTTCGCGTTCGTTCACGAAGCGCCGGCGGCGCTCAGCTTTTCCTTCAGCAACGTCGCGCGCGCGGCCGGTCTCGACCGCATGATCGTCTATGGCGGCGCGGACGCGAACAAGTACCTGCTCGAAACCACCGGCACCGGTGTCGCGGCGATCGATTACGACCACGACGGCTGGCTGGATCTGTTTTTCGTCAATGGATCGACGCTCGAAGGATTCCCGGCCGCGACGGCGCCGACCAATCATCTCTATCGCAACCGTCGCGACGGCACGTTCGAAGACGTCACAGCCAAAGCGGGGCTTGCGGCGAGCGGCTGGGGGCAAGGCGCGTGTGTCGGCGACTACGACAACGACGGCCACGACGATCTGTTCGTCAGCTACTTCGGACACAACCGGCTCTACCACAATCGCGCCGACGGCACGTTTGAAGATGTCACACGGAGCGCGGGTCTGACGAACGCGGGTACGCGCTGGGGAACCGGCTGCGCGTTCCTCGACTACGATCGCGACGGACGCCTCGACCTCTTCGTCGCCAACTACATCGATCTCGACCTCGCCACCGCGCCGACGCCGGAGTCGGGTCTCTGCCGCTACAAAGGGATCAAGGTCGCCTGCGGTCCGCCGGGACTCACCGGCGGCAGGAACGCGCTGTATCACAATCGCGGCAACGGCGCGTTCGAGGACGTCTCGGAGCGCGCGGGCATCACGCGCGCGAAAGGCACGTACGGCCTCGGCGTGAGCACGCTCGACTTCGACAACGACGGCTGGACCGATCTGTACGTCGCGAACGACTCCAATCCGAGCGCGCTCTACCGCAACAACCGCGACGGCACGTTCACCGATGTCGGCGTCATCAGCGGGTGCGCGTACAGCCAGGACGGCAAGCCGCAGGCCGGCATGGGCGTCGCCATCGGCGACTACGATCGCAACGGGACGATGGACGTGTTCAAGACGAACTTCGCGGGCGACACGTCGACGCTGTATGCGAACACGGGCGACGGACTCTGCGAGGACCGGACGTTCGCCTCCGGGATCGGCGTCAACACGCGCTGGCTCGGCTGGGGCACCGGCTGGATCGATCTCGACAACGACGGCTGGCCGGATCTGTTTCTCACCAATGGACATGTGTATCCCGAGGTCGCGCAACTGAAGACCGAAGCCGGGTACAAGCAGCGGAAGGTGGTGTACCTGAATCTCGGCAACGGCCGCTTCTCGGACATCAGCGAACGGCTCGGGGAGCCGGTGACCACCGCGAAGGCCGGCCGCGGCGCGGCGTTCGTCGATTTCGACAACGACGGACACGTGGACGTCGCGATCTCGAACGTGAACGACACGCCGGATCTGTTCCGGCTGCAGGACCGATCCGGCCATCACTGGGTGACGCTGGCGCTCGTCGGAACGAAATCGAACCGCAACGCGATCGGCGCGCGCGTGCGATCGGTCGCCGCGGGCATCGCGCACTGGGACGAAGTGCGCGGCGGCGGCAGCTATCTTTCGCAGAACGACTTCCGCGTTCATTTCGGATTGGGCGACGCGGCGACGATCGAGCGTGTGGACGTCCGCTGGCCCAACGGCCTCGAGGAAAGCTGGGACGGCCTGACCGTGGATACGTTTCACGTGCTGAAGGAAGGCAGCGGACATGCTCAGCGTCCGAGCCGCTGAGGCCGCTCGCGCCGGCGCAGCCGCCGCGCTGATCTGGATGGGCGCCGTATCGGCGCAGACGCTCCCCTCGTCGCATTCCACCGTCGCGTCGCAGGAGTCGGCGACCGTCGCCGCGGCGCTCGCCGACGCAAGGAAGCTGATCGATGCGGGACAGCCTCGCGCCGCCATCGAGAAGCTGCAGAAGCTCGACGCGCGGGCAAACCCGCGCGTCGCCGAGCTGCTCGGCGTCGCCTTTTATCACGCGAACGATCCTGCGCGCGCCATCGAGACGCTGACGGCAGCCCTCGAACTGCTGGAACACGATTCTCCCGAACGCCGCGAGGCGGTGCAGGTGCTGGGACTCTCCCACTATCTCGCCGGCCATCTTGCCGAGGCGATTCCGTACCTCGAAGAAGTCCGTCCCTTCGCCCCGGACGACATCAAGCTCGCCTACGCGCTCGGCATGGCGTACGCGCAGACGCGGCAGACCGACAAGGCGCGCGAGTCGTTCGCGCGGACGTTCGGGCTCTCGCCGACCTCCGCCGCCGCGCATCTGATCGCAGGGCAGATGATGAACCGCCTCGAGCTCGAGGATCTCGCCGAGACCGAACTGAAGATGGCGCTGCAGAAGGATCCGAAACTGCCCGAGGCGCATTATCTGCTCGGACAGATCGCGATCTTCAGATCGCGGTTCGACGAAGGGCTCGCGCTGATGCGCGAAGAGCTCGCAATCAACCCGGCTCACGCCATGGCGCTCTACCGCATCGGCGACATCTATGCGCGGCAGCTGAAATGGGATGCATCGATCGCTGCGTTGCAGCAGTCGCTGTGGATCAACCCGTACTTCAGCGGCCCGTACATCCTGCTTGGAAAAGCGTACAGCCGCACGAATCGGCCCGACGCGGCCGAAGAGATGCTGCGCCGCGCGGTCGAGTACGATCCGAACAACAAAACGGCGCACTATCTCCTCGCGCAACTGCTGCAGCAGACCGGCCGCGTCGATGAAGCGAAGCGCGAGTTCGCGATCGCCGAACGGCTCCAAGACAAATGAAATTGCAGATTGCTGATTGCAGATTGCTGATTGCAGATTGTTGATTGATTGCTGATTGATTGCTGATTGATTGCTGATTGATTGCTGATTGATTGCTGATTGAGGATGTGACGTGGCGCTAACGCGCTCGATCTGCATCGCCGCCGCAACGATGCTCGTCCCTGTTGTCAGCAATCAACAGCCAATCGGGCAGCAGCAATCAATCGCCAATCAGCAATCAATCAGCAATCTGCAATCAATCAGCAATCAGCAATCTGCAATCAGCAATGAGAAGTGGCCCGTGTCGTTCGTCGACGTCGCCGACCGGGCGGGGTTGCGCGAGCCGACCACCTACGGCGGCATCGACCGCAAACGCTTCATCATCGAAACAAATGGCGCCGGCGTCGCGCTGCTCGACTACGACAACGATGGCTGGATCGATGCGCTCGTGCTGAACGGGACGCGGCTGAAGGACGGGACGCGGGAAGCCGAGACGTACGCGCCGGGGCGCGCGCCGCTCTCGCGGCTGTACCGCAACAACCGCGACGGGACGTTCAGCGACGTGACGTCGCGCGCGGGGCTGACCGCCGTTGGATGGGCGTCGAGCGTCTGCGCCGGCGACTACGACAACGATGGCTGGCTCGATCTCTTCATCACGTATTACGGGCAAAACGTGTTGTACCGGAATCGCGGCGACGGCCGCTTCGAGGACGTCACAAAACGCGCGGGGCTGCCGACCGGCGGCACCAGGTGGGGATCCGGGTGCTCGTTCGTCGACTACGATCGCGACGGCCGCCTTGACCTCTTCGTCGCCAACTACCTGCGTTTCGATCTCGCGACGGCGGCAGAGGTCGGCAACGGGCCGAACTGCCTGTGGAAAGGCGTCCCGGTGAACTGCGGTCCGCGCGGGCTGCCGACCGACACGAATCTTCTCTTCCACAACGAAGGCAACGGGACCTTCGCCGACGTGTCGGCGAAATCGGGGATCGCGCGGGTGACGAATCGCTATCCGATGACGGCCACGGCCGCGGACTTCGACGGCGACGGCTGGATCGATATCTATGTCGCGTGCGACTCGACGGCGTCGATTCTCTATCGCAACAACGGCGACGGCACGTTCAGCGACACGGCCGTCGAGAGCGGCATCGCGTACAGCGAGAACGGCACGCAGCAGGCAGGAATGGGCGTGGCGATCGGCGACTACAACGCCGACGGTCTCGTCGACCTGCTGAAGACGCATTTCGCCGACGACATCCCGGCGCTGTACCGCAATCTGGGTAAGGGCATCTTCGAAGATGTCGCCGCGGCGGCGGGACTCGGCGTTCTGAATCGCCATGTCGAGTGGGGCGCCGGCATGCCGGATCTCGACAACGACGGACGACCCGACATCGTCTACGTGACGGGCAACGTCTACCCCGAGGTGGAGCGCGTGCTGAGGCAATATCCGCATCGCGGTCCGCGCGTCGTGTTCCGCAACATGGACGGCGTTCGGTTCGAAGACGTCACCGGCGCGAGCGGACCAGCACCGCTTGCGGCGCATTCCAGCCGCGGCGCGGCCTTCGGCGACTTCGACAACGACGGCGACGTCGACATCCTCGTGTTCAACATGAACGAGCCGCCGTCGCTCCTGAGGAACGACTACACGGGGCCGAACCACTGGATCGCCGTGAAGCTGGCGGGCACGACGTCGAACCGCGCCGCGCTCGGCGCGACGGTTCGGTTGACGGCGGGCGGACGGACGCAGGCGCAAGTCGTGCTGAGCCAATCGAGCTACTATTCGCACGACGATCTCCGCCTGCACTTCGGACTGGGATCGTCCACCGCGGCCGATGCGATCGAAATCCGCTGGCCGAGCGGGCGCATCGACACGGTGAAGAACGTGCGCGGCGGGCGCCTTGTCACTCTGAGAGAAGGCGCGAGTGATTCGATCGACAATCAACGCTGAACGAGCGGCACGGTGATGTCGCGGCGGACGTACGTGTCGGGTGCGCCTTCGAAACGGATTCGCAGCTGCTGATCGCGCGCGACTGCAGGCGCCACCACAACCCCCTCAACCGCTCCGAGGCGTCGCGGCGTGCGCACGCCGACGACGTACGTGCGATTGCCGCGGCCTTCGAGGATCAGGCGGAGCGCGCGGCGGTCGGCGCGGGCGCGCAGGATACGCAGTCCTTCGCTTGCAGCGCCCTGATGCAGATCCGGCACGTCGACGTACACGTCGGTGCCCTCGTCGTACGTGAAGACTATCTCGGTCACCGGCGGCGGATCGTCAATCGTCACCTGCACTCGCTGGACGTCGCCGACGAGCGTCGCTTCGTGTTTCGCCGGGGAACCGTTCACCGTCACGCCGCGGATCTTCGCGTCGAGCGGCAGCGCCGGCGCGGCAATCAGGCGCCGAGTCCGGCCGCCAGCCTCCCGGCGCGCGACGCGCACGATCGTGCGACCCGATGCGCGCTCGATCGTCACGTCGTCGCGCGCGCCTCCCGCACGAACGCCCGAAGCGGAGGCGCGGTCCCACGACGCCGGCAACGCCGGCGCGACGCGCAAGGTGGCGCCGGCTTCCAATGTTTCGATGCCGAGCAGGCCGCGCACGACCGGCGTGACAACCATTGCCTCCGACCAGATTTGATGATGTGACGAGCGGCCGAACGGCGTCGCGAAATCGCCCGACAGCAGCTCGGTGACGTAGCCGAGCGCACCCGGAAACGTCAGCAGCGCGTTCGCCATCAGCGCCTGGTAGCCGACGTGCGGGCGGCCGTATCGATACGCGCCCATCGCGGTCCATCCGGTGAAGAGCGGCCACACCGATCCGTAGTGATACGACAGCGGATCGTACAGCGCGCTGCTGTTCGAGAGCAGACGCTGGCCCCAGTCGGTCGCGATCGCCGCCGCGCCGAGATGATCGATCTCGGATTGCGCGCGGTCGTCCCGCGCCGTGCCGAACCACAACGGTACGGCGGGCAGCACCGTGTCTTCATCGATCAGCCGCGCATCACGGAGAGCGTTCAACCTGTCCTGTCGTCGCGCACGATTCGGTCCGGCCTCGGCCTGGGCGGCGGAAGAGCGCGGCAGCGCCGTGGCGAACGCGTAGAAGCCGCGGTCGGGCTGCCAGTACGCGCGTTCCATGGCGCCGCGTGCTCGTTCGGCGGCGGCGGCGGCGGTCGACGCGAGCGACGAATCGTTCATCACGGCGGCGAGATCCGCGACGGCGTGCGACGCCGCCACCCACAGACCCTGCAGGTACATTTCCTCGTGCGGCGGGGAGAGCGCGCCGCCTTCGACCCACCCATGGCCCACGTTCGTGTTCTCGATGAGCCCGTTGCCGTCCGTGTCGGTCGCCGCGGAGAACCGGTACGCGCTCACGACCGACGGCCACGCCTGATCCAGGAACTCGCGATCGCCGCTCGCGCGCCAGTAATCGGCGTGAGCGATCACGTACAACGGCGTCGCATCGGCGCTCGCCCATGGGTACGGATACCGATCGAACCAGGACACGAGCGGCGCCGACTGCGAGATCTCGTGCGGGATCTTTCCATCGGCGCGCTGGAACCTGCGCAGGAACGCGAGCGCGGTTCGTGTGGTCGCAAAATCGCCTTCGGCATTCGTCGCAAGCGTCGTCCACAGCGCGTCGCGACCGAAGAACCACGCGAAACCGGGGCGTTCGCTCTCGCCCGACGTCCGGAACCCGGCCAGCAGTCCGGTACCGAGGAAGGGATTGGTGGCGACGCCCTTGTCCAGACCGACCTTCGCCCACTCGAAGGCCGTGTTGAGCCGGTCGTCCGGCGTGGTGACGGCGATCGTCTCGCGCTCGAGCGCCTCATAGTGTTCTGCCGTTCGCTCGTAGAGCGTCTGCACCGATCCGACGATTCGATCGTGCGCGAGTCTCGCGGCGGCGCGGCCGTCGACGCTTCCGGCGATCACGATCGGGATCCGGCGGGTGCGCAGGATGTCGGGTGCGACCTCCATCACGAAGCGGTTCGGAACATCGCGCGGCTCTTCCTGATATGGCATCACCGAGATGTCGCGCGCGTACGGACACCCGATGACGCCGGCGTAGCGGCCGGTCTCCTCGCTCAGCGTGTAGACGTGCGCGCCGGCATCCCAGCCGATTGAGCTCGTCATCGACGTCGCCGGCCACATCAGCCGCAGCCTGGGACGGAACGACGCGGTGATCGTGAGCGGCAGCACGCTTTCGACGTCGAGGAGCACGACGACTCCCTGCTCGTCGATCGGCGCGAACATGATCTGCTCCACTCTGAACGCGGCGTGCGCGTAGGTGAGCGTCGTCGATTCCGGACGCGCGCGAATCGACGCCATGATGTCGCTGCCCTGGATCTCGACGGGATATCCTTCGAGCCGGAACGACAAGGAGAAGGCGTCCAGGATCTTCAGCGGGTAAACCCACGCTTCGATCGATCGGTGCTCATAGCCGAACAACGCCGACCGCCGGCCGATCACGTCGAAGAACGCGCCGTCATGCGTCGGGCGGTCCAGCTGATGACGATCGGCTCGCAGTGGAAAACGCGGCACCGCGACATCCGCTCCGCCGCTTTGCGCTCGACCTTCAGCGTCCTGCGGACGAACTCCGACGATCAACAGCAGACACAGTAAACCGGCGAGAAGTGCGAGCGCGGCGGACGTTCGACGCTGACACGCGAGGTCGCTCATCGGCGCTCGGGAGCGTAGGCTCCTCATTCATGCACGGTCAAGTAGATGGATCGAGGCCCTGCACGATTAACGATTTTTTGTCGCGCGGCTGACCGTTTGTCGCTTGACCCGTCTGGGCCGCGTCATTAGTATCCCTGCTCGGTCACGCAGGGTCTCTAGATTTCAAATCGAGGAGCACCCATGGCATCGGTACCGCCCTCACGCAAGTCCGTCCGTCTCCATCACGTTCCGCTTCGAACAATCCCGTTGCTCGTCATGCTCGTGCTCGCGTGGAACACAGCCCACGCGCGCGCGCAGGCAGTCTACGGGAGCATCAGCGGCATCATCACGGACACGACCGGGGCGGTGGTGCCCGGCGCGACCGTGACCATCACCAGCGCCGAGCGCAGAACGGCCGACTCCGTCGTCACCAACGAATCCGGCTTGTACGTCAAGGAACGACTGCTCCCCGGCACCTACGAGGTTCGAGCCGAGCTGCCTGGATTCAAGGCGGCGGTATTTCCGGACATCAACGTTAGCGTCGATACGCAAACGAAGCTCAACATTCGACTCGACATCGGTCAGGTCAGCGAGAACGTGACCGTTGCCGGGTTCAGCCCGGTGCTCAAGACCGATCGAGCCGACGTCGCGACGACGTTCGAGACCAAACAGATCAACGAGCTGCCGATCCTCGATCGCAACTTCACCAAGTTGATCCTGTTGACGCCCGGAACGCAGCAGCTTCAGTGGCAGCACGCGGCCAGCGAGAACCCGCAGGGCTCGACGCAGACGATGGTGAATGGGCAGCATTTCAGCGGCACCGGGTACCAGCTCGATGGCACCGAGAACCGCGACCCCATCCTCGGCATCATCGTCATCAACCCGAACTTCGACGCGATTCAGGAAACGAAGATCACCTCGCAGAACTACGACGCGGAGTTCGGGCAGGCGACCGCCGGTGTCGTATCGGTGCAGACCAAGTCGGGTTCCAATGCGCTGCACGGCACCGGATACGAGTTCCACCTCGACGATCGGCTGGAGGCGCGCAATCCGTTCTCGCAGGCGGTGGCCGATCCGCTCACGGGCAAGTTCATCCCCGACACGAAGCGCAATCAGTTCGGCGGATCGCTCGGTGGACCAATTCAAAAAGACAAGATCTTCTTCTTCGGCGACTATCAAGGCCTGCGGAGCAACATCGGCGGCTCACGGCTGTTAACGGTGCCGACGGCCGCCGCGCGCAACGGCGATTTCAGCGCGTACGGCGTGAACATCTTCGATCCGCTCAGCGGGGCGACGCCGGCTCAGCGCGCGCAGTTCCCGAACAACGTCATTCCCTCGCGGCAGCTTTCGCCGCAGGCGCTGGCCATCCTCAAGCTGATTCCGCTCCCGAATCGTCCCGGCACCGACAACGGCACGCTCAATAATTTCGTCGCGTCCGGCAGCGAGCCGTTCAACGACGACACGTTCGACACACGAATCGACGATCGCGTCAACGAGCGACTCAATGTGTTCGGCCGCTACAGCTTCGCGACGTTCGACCGCAACGGTCCGACGGCCTTCGGACCTGGCGGCGGCCAGGAGCTTGTCTCGCTCGGAGGCGTCTCGAAGGTCAAGAACCACAGCCTCGCCACCGGGTTCGATCGGACGATCGGCAGCAACATGACGGCCGATTTCCGCTTCGGATGGTTCAAGTACAAGGTGGACGTGCTGCCGTTCGACTTCGGGACGACGCCGGCGAAGGACGCGGGCATTCCGGGATTGAATCTGGACAACAACTTCACCTCGGGCCTCTTCGGCGGGTTCATCGGAGAAGACAGCGATAGCCGCCGAATCCGTTTCGGCTCCGGACTCGGCGTGAACCGGTGCAACTGTCCGCTCGACGAAGACGAGAAACAGATGCAGCTGGTCGGCAACCTCACACGTCTCATCGGCAACCACACCGCCAAGTTCGGCCTCGATGTTCGTCGAGCCTGGAACCTGCGCGTCCCGAGCGACCGTCATCGGTCCGGCGAATTGAACTTCCGCAACGAGCGGACGCAGGGCCCGGAGGGTGGCGGACTCGCGCTCGCCTCGTTCCTGCTCGGCGATGTCACGCGTTTCACGCGCTACACCAGCCCGACGACGGACGCGTCCGAGCGGCAATGGCGGACGGCGTACTACGCACAGGACACCTGGCGCGCGACGCCGAAGCTGACGTTGAACTACGGTCTGCGCCTCGACATCATCAACCCGCAGACCGTGAACGGCGACGGAAAGGGCGGCTTCCTGCTGATGACCGTGAACGATCGGCAGATCGACATCACCTCGCCCAACATTCGCGTCGCCGGCATCGGCGGCATCGGCCTGAACGGCAACATCAAGAACACGCTGAACTGGGCGCCCCGGGTCGGCGTCACGTATCAGCTGAACGACAAAACGGTGCTGCGCACCGGTTACGGCCGCAGCTACGACCTCGGCGTGTTCGGATCGATTTTCGGCCACACGGTGACGCAGAACCTGCCGGTGCTGTCAGCGCAGGAGCTGAACGCTCCGCAGAATTTCGCGGCGGTGTTCAACTTGAAAGATGGTCCGTCGCCGGCCGTCTTTCCTGCTGTTCCGTCCAACGGCCTGCTGCCGCTGCCGGACGGCGTCTTCGCGCGTGTGCTCCCGGATAAACAGCACCCACCCGCCGTCGACGCCTACAACGTCACCGTGCAGCGCGAGCTCACGTCGGACATTTCAGTCGAGGCCGCCTACGTCGGCAACCGCGGCGCGCGCGTGTTCATCGGCGACGGTCCGTCCATCAACGGCAACCAGCCGAGGCTCGACGGATTTCCTAACGTGGCGACCGATCTTCGAAAGCCCTATTTCCAGCGGTACGGATGGACGCAGGGCGTCGACATCTACTGCAACTGCGGCACGAACCGCTACGATTCATTGCAGACGAAACTGACCAAGCGATTCTCGAAAGGGTATTCGATCTTCGCGCAGTACACGTTGCAGCGCGAGCGTCAACACGGCGGCGATCAGTTCTTCTATCTGCCCGACCTGGAGTACGGGCCCGCCGACTGGGATCGCGCGCACAATTTCTCGCTGGCGACGACGTACGAGCTCCCGATCTTCAAGAACAATCGGCTGCTCGGCGGCTGGCAGTTCAATCAGGCGACGACCATTCAAAGCGGGTTGCCGTTCAACGTGACCTATCGCGACGCCGACGCGGACCGCGACACCGGTCCGAACCGTCCGAATCTCGTTGGCGACCCAATGGCGGGGGGCGGCACACGCGATCGATGGTTCAACGCGGCGCCGATTGCGAGCTCCGGCAGCGCGTTTTCACGGCCGGCGAAAGGGACCTTCGGCAACCTGCCGCGAAACGCGCTAACGGGCCCCGGCTACTGGCGAACCGACGCGTCGCTGTTCAAGCGGTTCAGTTTCGCCACCGGGCAGGCGATCGAATTCCGCATCGAGGCGGTCAACGTCTTCAACCACGTGAACCTCGGCAACCCGGACTCGGAGATCGGCGTGCCGGGCAACAACAATCCGAACGCAGGCCGGATCACGTCGACCGCGTACTTCGGCTTGGATCCGCAGCGGAACTTCCAGTTCGCGTTCAAGTACGTCTTTTAAACTACTTGGCGGTGGGGCCCACCCCACCGTCTGTCGCGCCTCGACCTCGCTCGCCGCGGTGGTTGGACGCGACTTTCCGGTTTTAAGGATTCACGATCGATCGCTGCGCGACCTTTTCCCTCCAGCGCTCGAAGATGTCGCGGTTCTCAATTCGATCGCTGCGTCCCGGTTCCACGATGAAGCTGATTTCGGCCGATGGGCGCTCGATAATCTTCAGCAGTTCGTCCGCCGTGCTGCGGTCGTACACCCACGTGTGCCATTCGGTTGTCTCGAACGCCGTGCTCGGCAGACCCATCTTTCCTGGCGTGATCATCTCGGGCGATCTGTTCAGCGGTCCAATCGTCTGACGCTCCGCCGACGGCGCGCCCAAGACGACCAACACGCGGCCTCGCGCTGTTAGCGAACCTGGGTTTTTTCCGATCGCGAATCGACCATCGGCGGTCCGGATTCTTGCTAAAACGATCTCCCTGAACTCGTTTCTCTCGGTCATTGGCGTTGGATCGCGACGCCGCCAATAGGATTCGCGAAATCGCTCGCGGGCTCCTTCCGACTGCAGTGTCTTCCATTCTTTTTGTTCGTCCGACGTAAGAAAGTACGCCTCCGGAGATGTGGACCAGTCCTGCAGCGAGCGGTCTTTCACTGCCGACTCGCTCAAGGCAACGAACAGCAAGACTTCAAACCCAGTCATGGACCGCACCGCTCATTGAGCGATCACGTGAACCGGAATCGCAACAAGTGACTAATGGCAGGAGACGGTGAGCGGGTGAGTCAGTGAACATGTTTCACCATCTCCGCTACCGCTCAAACTGACCGTGTAACTGCCGTTGGCGTAGGTGTGAGTCCAACGGCACTCGGCTGGCGTCCCCGGGCTACTGGCCCACGCGTCACATGCAGTAGACCCGTCTCCCGGATCAGTGTGATTGTGCCGCGGGTTGGTTGTCGGGCTACTAACCGAAGAATAGATATCGTATTGGCTACAGTCGGCCGTGGGGTTAACACTCAGGCTACAGCTGATCACCGTGGCGTGAGGTCTGGGCGCCAACAGAGTCACAAGCAGCGCGACGGTAGCGACGATGGATCCACAGACAATTCGCGATGTCTTCTTGCTGTTTTGGGCCGTCATATCAATCCTCCTCAATAGAGCTAGCGCCGCCGGTGCAGCAATGTCAGTACCATGGAACTAACGCGAATCTATCGCACGTTCGGCGTGATTGCCGCGCGATTCGTGTGAATCAAGACGACTCCCTACCATTCGCAGAGTCGAAAGGACTAACGTTGGTTCGTACCGATCCACGATGCATGAATGCGGCTGGGAGTCGGTGAGAAAGAACAGCTATTGCGGTACTGCACGCCGTAACTCAACTACTATGCGCCGCCGCGTGCTGATCATCGATGAGCTGAAGACTCTGTCAGCGCACGAGTCGTACCCTTTGTTTGCGCTCGAATGACGCGGGCGAAAGCGTCAGTTGCTCCGCGCGGGTCTGTCGTTGCCCGCTGCCTTCGATTCAATCCAGCCAGCAACTCCAGCACTGTGGAGTTCGTCCAGCCGAACCCAACTTCATTCGACGTATAGCCAAACCGCAACCCTGCGCCGAGATCCGACGAGCGGCGTTGGACGTCGTACTTCTCGACAATGGTTCCATGCGCCGCGAACTCGTCGACGACGAGCGACACCCACTTGCGGGCGATCCGATCCGCCGCCGCGTGGTAGCCGTAGCGGCGCAGGCCGTCCACCGCGATGAGCTGAAGCGGCGCCCAGCCAAACGGCGCGTCCCACTGACTTCCGCTCGTCTGGGTGCTCGTCAGGATTCCTCCCGGCGCTTCGAAGCGCGAAAGGCTGCCGATCACCCGCGCGGCCTGCTGTGTCGAGGCCATTCCCGCCCACAACGGATAGAACGTCGTCGCAAACGGGTACGCGCGGCGCCGCCCGGTTTCGAAGTTGTAGTCGAAGTAGAGTCCCGCCTGCGGATCCCATAAGTACCGATCGACGAGCTCCCGGCGTCGCTGCGCCCGCCGCTGCCACTCGGCCGCGGCCTTCGGATTGCCGAGGAGATTGTGAATGCGGCCGGCGTCCTGCTCCATCCGGTACAGCAGGACGTTCAGACAAACCGGCGCGTAGTCGATGATCGCCGCGCTGAACGGTCCGAAGCGGTTCGACGGATCGAAGCCCGACTCGCGCATCGACCGATCGCCTTTGTAGAAGCGATCGGTGAGCGCGTCGGCGGCGCGGTCGTAGAACTGCGCCACGTCGTAGTCGTCGACCTGGTGCGTGCGGTAGTACTCACGCACGCGATCGTAATGCGTCCGGCCCTGCGCATCGCGTTCGTCGGAGACGACCTCGGGCGCCGGCCCGTTCCCGAGATCGAAATAGCGCGAGAGCCCGATCGATTCGATGAGGTGCGGCGGCGTCGTCCAGAAGCGATAGTAGCGATCGATGGCCGGCAGCGTCGACCGAAGCCAGACGCGATCGTGCGTGTTGTCGTACACGCCAAGAATCATCTCGGTCAGGAACGGCGGCTGCGACCTGGTAAGGAAGTACGTGCGGTTCGCGTTGAGGATCATGCCGTAGTGCGCGATCTCGTACAGAAAATTGTCGGTCATGCTTCGCGCGAGCTCGAGCTCGTTGTC
>Ga0209057_1000308_pt1 | contig 45157 bp, 42 predicted proteins | sample GraSoiAngelo_146_FD_185903 | JGI IMG/M metagenome (GOLD analysis project Ga0209057, IMG submission 185903) | Grasslands soil microbial communities from the Angelo Coastal Reserve, California, USA - 14_1009_05_30cm (SPAdes) (version 2) | ecosystem: Environmental > Terrestrial > Soil > Grasslands ...
GGGCCGTACGGCTTCCTCCTCGAGAGCGTCGAGGGCGGCGAGAAGTGGGGGCGCTACAGCTTCCTCGGCACCGAGCCGGCGCGCGTCTTCCGCAGCCGCGGGCGCACCGTCGAGATCGAGACGCCGGGCCGCCCGCCCGAGCGCCGGACGGTGGACGACCCGTTCGAGGCGCTCCGGCGGCTGCTCGCGGAGTACCGCCCGGTGAGCGTCCCCGGCCTGCCGCGCTTCGCGGGCGGCGCCGTCGGCCAGATCGGCTACGAGATGGCGCGCGCCTTCGAGCGCCTGCCCGAGCGTGCCGCCGACGACCTCGGGCTGCCGGACGCCTGCCTGCTCCTCGCCGAGAGCCTGCTCGTCTTCGACAACGTGGCGCAGAAGATCAAGGTCGTGTCGCACGTGCACGTGCGCGAGGGTGAGTCGCTCGAGGCGGCCTACGATGCCGCGGTGGCGCGCATCGACGCGCTCGTCGCGCGCCTCGCGGCGCCGCCGGTCGAGCCCGCGCCGGTCGACGCCGCGCCCGGCGAGGTGCGCTCGAACTTCACCCAGGCCGCCTACGAGAAGATCGTCGCGCGCGCCAAGGAGTACATCCGCGCCGGCGACGTGATCCAGGTCGTGCTGGCGCAGCGCTTCGAGCTGCCGCTCGCCGCCGCGCCCTTCGACGTGTACCGCTGTCTGCGCACCGTGAACCCCTCCCCCTACATGTTCTACCTGGCGCTCGGCGACCACGCGCTCGCCGGCGCCTCGCCCGAGGTCATGGTGCGGGTCGAGGACGGCGAGGTGACGGTGCGCCCGATCGCCGGCACGCGCCCGCGCGGCACGGTCGAGCGCGAGGACGCGGCGCTCGCCGCCGAGCTGGCCGCCGACCCCAAGGAGCGCGCCGAGCACGTCATGCTCCTCGATCTGGGGCGGAACGACGTCGGGCGCGTGGCCGCGACCGCCACCGTGCAGGTGACGGAGAGCTTCGTGATCGAGCGCTACTCGCACGTCATGCACCTGGTCTCCAACGTGCGCGGCACGCTGGCGCCCGGGCGCGACTGCTTCGACGCCTTCCGCGCCACCTTCCCCGCCGGCACGCTCTCCGGCGCGCCCAAGATCCGCGCCATGGAGATCATCGAGGAGCTCGAGCCGGTCCGGCGCGGCGTGTACGGCGGCGCGGTCGGGTACTTCGCGTTCTCGGGCGCGATGGACACGGCGATCACGATTCGGTTCGTCCTCTTTCGCGGAGGGCGCGTCTACATCCAGGCCGGCGCCGGCATCGTCGCCGACTCCGATCCCGAGGCGGAGCACCGGGAGTGCGTCAACAAGGCGCGCGCCATGATCCAGGCGGTGCGCCTGGCGGAGGCCCTCTGATGGCGGCGCCGCGGCTCCTCATGATCGACAACTACGACTCCTTCACCTACAACCTCGTCCAGTACCTGGGCGAGCTCGGCGCCGAAGTCGACGTGCGGCGCAACGACGCCGTCACGCTGGAGGAGGTGGCGGCGCTCGGCCCCGACGGCGTCGTGATCTCGCCCGGGCCGTGCACGCCGCGCGAAGCGGGCGTCTCGGTGCCGCTCATCGAGCGCTTCGCGGGCCGGGTCCCCATCCTCGGCGTCTGCCTCGGGCACCAGGCGATCGGCGCCGCCTTCGGCGGCGCGATCGTGCGCGCCGGGCGCATCATGCACGGCAAGACCTCGCCCATCCTGCACGACGGGCGCGGGCTGTTCGCGGGCCTCCCCCAGGGCTTCGCGGCGACCCGCTACCACTCGCTGGTGATCGATCCGGCGACGCTGCCGGCCGAGCTCGAGCGCTCGGCGTGGACCGCCGAGGACGAGGTCATGGGCGTCCGGCACCGCTCGCTCTTCGTCGAGGGGGTGCAGTTCCACCCCGAGTCGATCCTCACCACCGAGGGCAAGCGGCTGCTCGGCAACTTCCTCGCCCGCCTGCGCGGCGGCCAGCCGGCGCGCGCCGCCTGACGGGAGCGCGGTGCCGCTCCGCGAGGCGATCGCGCGCGTGGTCGACGGCCACGACCTCTCCGAGAGCGAGATGTCGGCGTGCGTGGAGGAGATCCTCTCGGGCGCGGCGAGCGCGGCGCTGGTGGCCAGCCTGCTGGTCGCGCTCCGCATGAAGGGCGAGGCGGTCGCCGAGCTGGCGGGCGCGGCGCGCGTGCTGCGCGCCCACGCCGTCTCCATCCCCGACGTGCCGGCCGACGCGATCGACACCTGCGGCACCGGGGGGGACGGCGCCGGGACGCTCAACGTCTCGACCGCCGCCGGCCTGGTCGCCGCGGCCGCCGGTGTGCCGGTCGCCAAGCACGGCAACCGCGCCGTCTCGGGCGCGGTCGGGGGCGCGGACGTGCTCGAGGCGCTCGGCGTCGCGCTCACGCTTTCGCCGGCGGCGCTCTCGGCGTGTCTCGGCGCGGTGGGCTTCGCCTTCCTCTACGCGCCGGCGCTCCAGCCCGCGCTCCGGCACGCGGCCGCGCCGCGCCGCGAGCTCGGCATCCGCACGCTCTTCAACCTGCTCGGCCCGCTCGCCAACCCGGCGCGCGTGCGCCGCCAGGTGATCGGCGTGTTCGACCGGCGCTGGCTCGAGCCGGTGGCGCAGGTCCTCGTCCGCCTCGGGGTCGAGCGCGCGTGGGTGGTGCACGGTGCCGGCGGCCTCGACGAGCTCGCGCTCGAGGGCGAGAGCGCGGTGGTCGAGGTCGCCGGGGGCGCGCTCGGCGTGCGCTCGGTGACGGCGGCCGAGGCGGGGCTCGCGCCGGCACCGGCGAGTGTGTTGCGCGTCGGCTCGGTGGCGGAGGCCGCCGAGCGCCTGCGCGCCATCCTGGGGGGCGAGCGCGGGCCGGGGCGGGACGTCGTGTGCCTCAACGCCGCCGCCGCGCTGGTGGTGGCGGGCCGCGCGGCGGACCTGCGCGAGGGGGCGGCGCTCGCGGCCGCGGCGATCGACCGGGGGCGCGCGTCGGCGCTCCTCGAGCGGCTGGTCGCGTTCACGACCGAGCACGCGGAGCGGGCGCCGTGAGCCGCGCGTGGAAGCCGTCGTGGCACCCCGGCGCGCGGTTGCTCAGCCTGGACGGGCCGGGAATAACTCCGGGCGGCGCTCCGCGAACGCGATGACCGTGCTCCACGACATCCTCACGGCCAAGCGGCACGAGGTGGCCGCGCGGCGCGCCGCCGCGCCGCCGTCGGCGCTGCGCGCGCGGCCGCTCTACGCGGAGCCCCGCCGCGGCTTCCGCGCCGCGCTCGCGGCGCGCCCGGCGCCCGCCGTCATCGCGGAGCTGAAGCGCGCCTCGCCCTCGCGCGGCGAGATCCGCGGGGCCTACGACCCCGCCGCCATCGCGCGCGGCTACGCCGCGGCCGGGGCGGCGGCGCTGTCGGTGCTGACCGACGGCCCCTTCTTCGGCGGCGCGCTCGAGCACCTCGCCGCGGCGCGCGCGGCCTCGGGGCTCGCCTGCTTGCGCAAGGACTTCCTGATCGACCCGTACCAGATCGACGAGGCGCGCGCCTTCGGCGCGGACGCCGTGCTCCTCATCGTCGCCGCGGTGACGGCGGGGCAGGGCGCGGACCTGCTGGCGGCGGCGCGCGCAGCCGGCCTCGACGTGCTGGTCGAGGTGCACGGCGAGGCCGAGCTCGAGCGCGCGGCGGCGCTCGGCGCGACGCTCATCGGCATCAACAACCGCGACCTCGCGACCTTCGACGTCTCCCTCGCGACGGCCGAGCACCTCGCCCCGCGCGCGCCGTCCGGCGCGCTGGTGGTGGCCGAGAGCGGGCTCCGCTCGGCCGCCGACGTGCGCCGCATGACGGCGGCGGGCGCGCACGCCGTGCTGGTCGGCGAGGCGTTCATGGACCGGCCCGACCCGGGCGCGGCCCTCGCGGAGTGGCTCCGGTGCCCGTGAAGGTCAAGATCTGCGGCGTGTGCACGGTCGAGGACGCGCGCGCCGCGGTCGCCGCCGGCGCCGACTTCCTGGGGCTCAACTTCCACCCCGCGAGCCCGCGCCACGTCACACCCGAGGCCGCGCGCGACATCGCGCAGGCCGTGCCCGACACGGCGCTGGTCGGCGTCTTCGTCGACACGCCGCGCGCCCTGGTCGAGGAGATCGCGGCGCGGGTCGGCCTCTCCGCGCTCCAGTTCCACGGCGACGAGGACGCCGACTACTGCCGCGGCTGGGGCTGGCGGACGATCAAGGCGATCCGCGCGCGCCCGGGCGTCGACCTCGCCGCGCTCGCCGCGCGCTATCCGACCGACTATCTCCTGCTCGACAGCTTCGTCGCCGGCCAACCGGGCGGCACGGGCGTCGCGCTCGACCGCGCCGCCGCCGCCGGGCTGCCCGCCGCGCGTCTCTTCGTCGCGGGCGGGCTCCATCCCGACACGGTGGCCCTGGTCGTGCGCGCCGTGCGCCCCTTCGCCGTCGACGTCGCGTCCGGGGTGGAGGCCCGCCCCGGGAGGAAGGACCATGCCAAGGTCGAAGAGTTCATCCGCCGCGCCAAAGCTGCCTAGGGGTGGGGGGCACCCCGCGCGGCACGGGCACCCCGCGCCGCCCGACGGCGGCGCGGGGACCCCGCCCCGGTTGCCCGACGCCTCGGGTCACTTTGGACCATACGGTGGCCGCTACGTCTCGGAAACCTTGATGCCGGCGCTGATCGAGCTGGAGCGCGCCTACCTGCGCCTCAGGCGCGCGCCGGCGTTCCGGCGCGAGTTTGCGCGCTGGCTGCGCGAGTACGCGGGCCGCCCGACGCCGCTCTACTTCGCGGACCATCTCTCCCGGCGTCTCGGCGGCGCGCGCATCTATTTGAAGCGCGAGGACCTCCTCCACACCGGCGCGCACAAGATCAACAACACGATCGGCCAGGCGCTCCTCGCGCGCCGCTTGAAGAAGACCCGTCTCATCGCCGAGACGGGCGCGGGCCAGCACGGCGTGGCGACGGCGACCGTGGCGGCGCTCTTCGGCATGCGCTGCGAGATCTTCATGGGCGCCGAGGACGTGCGGCGCCAGAGCCTCAACGTCTTTCGCATGAAGCTCCTGGGCGCGACCGTGACGGTGGTCGAGTCGGGCAGCCGCACGCTGAAGGACGCCATGAACGAAGCGCTGCGCGACTGGATCGCGACCGTCCGCGACACCTTCTACGTGATCGGCTCGGTCGCCGGCCCGCACCCCTACCCGCTCATGGTGCGCGAGTTCCAGGCGGTGATCGGCAAGGAGGCCCGCCGCCAGGTGCTCGGCGCCTGCGGGCGGCTCCCCGACGCGTGCATCGCGTGCGTGGGCGGCGGGAGCAACGCCCTGGGGCTCTTCCACGCCTTCCGCCGCGACCGGCGCGTCGAGCTGATCGGCGTCGAGGCGGCGGGGCGCGGGCTCGAGACCGGCGCGCATGCCGCCTCGCTCACGGCGGGGCAGGTGGGCGTGCTGCACGGTAGCAAGAGCTATCTCCTTCAGGACGAGACCGGGCAGATCCGCAACGCGCACTCGATCTCCGCCGGCCTCGACTACCCCGGCGTCGGCCCCGAGCACGCCTGGCTGCGCGACAGCGGGCGCGCGACCTACGTCACCGTGACCGACGACGAGGCGGTGGAGGGGCTTCGGTTCCTCACCTCCACCGAGGGCATCATCCCCGCCCTCGAGAGCGCGCACGCGGTGGCGCACGCCATCCGCCTGGCGCCGCGCCTCGACCGCCGGCAGATCCTGCTCGTCAACCTCTCCGGCCGCGGCGACAAGGACATGGGGACGGTCGCCGACTACCTCGGGGTGAAGCTCACGTGAGCCGCATCGCCGAGACCTTCGCGGCGCTGCGCGCGCGCGGGCAGGTGGCGCTGGTGCCGTACTTCACGGCGGGAGATCCGGACCTCCCCACCACGCGCGACCTGGTGCGCGCCGCGCTCGCCGAGGGCGCCGACGCGATCGAGCTGGGCGTGCCGTTCTCGGACCCGATGGCCGACGGCCCCGTCCTCCAGCGCTCGGGGGCGCGCGCGCTCGCCGCCGGGACGACGCTGCCGCGCGTCCTCGAGCTGGTGGCGAAGCTGCGCAGCGAGAGCACGCAGCCGATCGTCCTCTTCGGCTACTACAACCCGTTCTTCCGCTACGGCGTGGCGCGCATCGCCGCCGACGCGGCGGCCGCCGGCGCCGACGGCTTCCTGTGCGTCGACCTGCCGCCCGAGGAGGCCGGCGACCTGCGCGCCGCGGCGCGCGGCGCCGGCCTCGACCTGATCGCGCTCCTGGCGCCCACCACGCCCATGGCGCGCGTGCGCACCATCGCGCGCGTGGCGAGCGGCTTCCTCTACTTCGTGTCGGTGCTCGGCGTGACGGGGGCGCGCGCGGAGCTGCCCCGAGAGCTGCCGGCGCTGGTGCGCCGCGCGCGCGCCGTCACCCACCTCCCGCTCGGCGTCGGCTTCGGCGTCGGCCGCCCCGAGCAGGCCGCCTGGATCGCGGGCTTCGCCGACGCCGTCATCGTGGGGAGCGCGCTTGCGCGCCTCGTCGAGGAGGGCGAGCGGGAGGCGCCGGCGCGGGTGGCGAGCTTCCTCGGCGGGCTGAGAAGGGCGATCGGCGCCGCCGCCGCGGCGCGCACCGCATGAGCGAGGTCGAGCGTGCCGCGCCCGACACGGGGGCCCCCGCGATCTGGGAGAAGTGCCCGGGCTGCGGGGAGATCAACTACAAGAAGCTCCTGGAGCGGCGGCTCTCGGTCTGCCCGCGCTGCGGCCACCACCTGCGCCTGAGCGTCGAGCAGCGCCTCGTGATCACCGTCGACCGCGGCTCCTTCCGCGAGCGCGATCGGGAGGTGGGCGCGGCCGACCCGCTCGGCTTCCGCGACCGGCGCGCGTACGCGGAGCGGCTGGCAGCCGTCCGCCGCGAGACGGGACGGAACGAGGCGGTCGTCACCGGCACGGCGCGCATCGGCGGCCATGCGGTCGCGCTCGGGGTGTTCGACTTCGCCTTCCTCGGCGGCAGCATGGGGAGCGGCGTCGGCGAGCGCCTGACGCGGCTCATCGAGCACGCGGCCGCGAAGCGGCTGCCGCTGGTCGTGGTCTCGGCCTCGGGCGGCGCGCGCATGCAGGAGGGCATCTTCTCGCTCCTCCAGATGGCGAAGATCGGCGCGGCGCTGGCCCGGCTGCGCACGCGCGGCGTTCCGTTCATCTCGCTGATGACCGATCCCACCACCGGCGGCGTGGCGGCCTCGCTCGCCCTCCTGGGCGACGTCAACCTGGCCGAGCCGGGCGCGCTCATCGGCTTCGCGGGGCCGCGCGTCATCGAGCAGACGATCCACCAGAAGCTGCCGGCGGGCTTCCAGCGCGCCGAGTTCCTGCTCGAGCACGGCATGCTCGACCGCATCGTGCCGCGCCCCGAGCTGCGGCCGACGCTCGCGCGGCTGCTCGACCTGCTCGCGGGTCCGCCCCTCGCGCCCAAGCGACGGCGCCCGCGCCGCGCGGGCTGAGGGCGCCGTGACCTACGAGGAGACCGTCGCCTACCTGGCCGGTCTCGAGGTGTCGGCGGGCTGGGATCTGAAGCTCGAGCGCATCCGCGCCGCGCTCGTGCGCCGCGGGCATCCCGAGGCGCGCTGGCCGGCCCTCCACGTCGCCGGCACGAACGGCAAGGGCTCCACCGCGGCCATGCTGGACGCGGTCCTCACCGCGGCCGGGTACCGGACCGGCCTCTACACCTCGCCCCACCTGGTCGACTTCACGGAGCGCATCCGCGTCGGCGGGCGCACCATTCCGCGCGCGACGGTGGTCGAGCTGGTCGCGGCGCTGCGCGCCGACCTCGCGGCGGCGGGCATCGCGCTCACGCACTTCGAGTTCGCGACCCTGATCGCGTTCGAGTGGTTCGCGCGGGTCGGCATCGACGTCGCGGTGATCGAGGTCGGGCTGGGCGGCCGCCTCGACGCGACCAACCTGGTCCGGCCGGCCGTCACGGCGATCACCTCGATCGCGCTCGATCACGAGGCCTGGCTCGGGCACGACCTGGCCGCGATCGCGATGGAGAAGGCCGGCATCGTGAAGCCCGGCGTGCCGCTCGCGCTCGGGCGGCTCCCGGACGAGGCGGCGCGCGTCGTCGTCGCGCGCGCGGCGGAGGTCGGCGCGCCGGTGGCGCAGGTGGGCATCGAGGCCGCGCTCGCGGAAGCCCCGGGCGGGCTCGTCTTCCGCGGCCCGGGCGTCACCTGGGACCGCCTGCGCCTGGCGCTCCCCGGGACCTTCCAGCAGGACAACGCCGCCGTGGCCTTGACGGTGCTCGCGCTCGCGCGCGGGCGCTTCCCGTGCGCGCCGGAGGCGGTGCGGGCCGGCCTCGCCGCGGTCCGCTGGCCCGGGCGGCTGGCCGTGCTGCGCGAGCGGCCGCTGGTCGTGGTCGACGGGGCCCACAACCCCGCGGGCGCCACGACGCTCGCCGCGGAGCTGCCGGGCGTGGTCGGGGACCGGCGCGTCGTCCTGGTGTTCGCGGTGATGGCGGACAAGGACTGGCGCGCGATGCTCGGGCCGCTCCTCGCGCGCGCCGCGCGCGTGATCGTCACCCGTGTCGGCCGCCGCGCGGCGGACCCGCAGGCGCTCGCCGACGCGCTGCGGGGGCGCGTGCCCGTCGAGGCGGTAGTCGAGCCACGCGCAGCGCTCCGCGCCGCGCTGGCTCGCGCCGGGGCCGAGGGGGCGGTGCTCGTGACCGGCTCGCTCTTCCTCGCCGGCGAGGCGTACGCCGAGCTGGGCGGAGCGCGCGCGCTCTTCGAGCCCTGGCAGGACCCAGGGTCGGGTGCTACAGAAGCGGCCTCATGATGGCCGGGCGGGCGGTGCGGCACGCGCGTCACGGAGCGCTCGGCCTCCCTGACGACTCTGGGGGCCCGTCCGCTGCTCGCGCGCTGCGCGCGCGCCGCTCCAACGTCCGCGCGGCTCCCGCCGCGCGCCCCAGACCCCGTCGGCCAGGCGTGAGTGCTGTCGCGCTCGGCCTCCCGCTCGTCCTGCTCCCTGCGCCGGGGGCCGAGGTCCGCGTCCTTTCCGGGCCGGGGGCGGCCACGACGGTGACCGTCGCGGCGGAGCCCGGGGTCACGATCGAGGACCGCACGCCGGGGGCCAAGCCGGCCGGGGCGCCGAGCGGCCCGGCGAGCACGGGCGAGACCTTCACCGGCGACATCACGCTCCTCCTCTCCGGCTTCACCGTCCCGCGCCCCGCCGCCATCGAGGTCGCCGACCCGGTGGTGAGCACGGTCCGCCTCTTCCCGGAGCCCGGCGGCACGACCGTGACGGTGTTCGTGCGCCAGCCGGTCACCTACAGCGTGTCGCGTCCCTCGGCGCTCGGCGAGATCCGCATCGAGGTGCGCACCAAGACCCGCCCCCTCACCGTCGTCGGCGTCACCCCGCGCGGCCGCCCGCGGATCGCGAAGCCGAAGCCCACGGGCGAGAACGAGGTCGCGGTCGACGCCGAGTCGCTCGCCTACGACCAGGCGAGCAACACGCTCACCGCGCGCGGCGGCGTGACCCTCACGCGCGGCGACACCACGCTCACTGCCGACGAGGTGGTCTTCGATCGCACCAACCAGGTCGCCGAGGCGCGCGGCCACGTCGTGCTGAACGAACCCCAGGCGACGGTGCAGGGCGACTTTGCGCACCTGAACCTCGACGACGAGTCGGGCTGGGTGGAGAACGCCGACGCGGACATGCACCCGAGCGACTACTACCTGCGCGCCGGCCGCCTCGACAAGCAGGGCGGCCCCCAGTACAGCGTCGCGAACGGCGTCTTCACCACCTGCCAGTGCGGCGGGCTCGAGGCGCCGTCGTGGAGCATCGCCGGGCGGCGGACGGACATCACCCTGCAGGGCAAGGGCATCGTGCGCCACATGACCTTCCTCGTGAAGGACGTCCCCGTCTTCTACTTCCCCTACTTCGTCTTCCCGGCCAACACGCAGCGCGAGAGCGGCTTCCTGATCCCGCGCATCGGCTACTCGAACCGGCGCGGCTACCAGTACGAGCAGCCCTTCTTCTGGGCGATCAGCAAGAGCACCGACGCCACCATCGCGACCGACCTGGAGAGCGCGGCGCGCGTGGGCATCATCGGCGAGTACCGCTACATGCTCTCGCGCGAGGCGCGCGGCTCCTTCACCGCCGCCTACTACAACGAGAACATCCGCGGCAACACGAAGGGCACGCTCGAGCCGGACGGCACCCCCGCCGACATCCCCGAGAACCGCTTCGCGCTCGCCGGGCACCACTTCTCGCCCTTCGTCGGCGGGAGCAAGTTCTACCTCGACCTGTTCGCGGTGAGCGACGACCTCTTCCTGCGTGAGATCAACACCTTCGCATTTTCGAACCGGAGCGACCTCGCGCTCCGCAGCACGCGCTTCACCACCTCGCGCACGGGCGTCGTGAAGACGTGGGGCGAGGGCTACGCCTCGGTCGAGACCGCCTACTACCAGGACCTGATCGACCCGCAGGAGGTGGCCCTGCAGAAGCTCCCCCGCATCGAGGCCGAGCACTCCCTCCCGCTCCTCGGCGACCGCCTGGTCGCGCTCCTGTCCGGCCAGGCGATCGACTACCAGCGCGAGCAGGGCTACGACGGCCTGCGCGCCGACCTGGCGCCCGAGCTGCTGCTGCCCTTTCACCTGGGGCGGGCGCTGCACGGCTCGCTCTCCGGCCAGGTGCGCGAGACGGCGTACCACCTGACCAACGACGAGCAGGTGGCGCTCGTGGTGCCGGCGGCGGGCGTGGCGGCGATCCCCCACTTCCGGACCGCGCCCGAGCTGCCGCGCCTCGACACCGATCACACGCGCGAGCTGGCGGAGGTCCACGGGCAGGTGGGCACCGAGCTCGCGCGCGTGTTCACCTTCCGGCACCTCGGCCTGGAGAAGCTCCGGCACACGATCGAGCCCGAGCTGGCGTACCTCTTCGTGCCGCAGGTGGGGCGCCCGATCTTCGACCAGAAGCTCCGGGACTGCCCCCCGACGCTCGGGCCGAACGACAAACCCGGCAACAACTGCAACGCGACGCTGTTCAGCGAAGGCTTCCTCTTCGACGATCGCGATGCGATCAACCGGCGGAACTTCCTCTCCTACGGGCTCACCACGCGGCTGCTCGGCCGGGGTCCGACGGCGGCCGAGAGCAGCGCCGCGGCGGCGCCCGCGCCGGCCCCGATCGATCCCGAGACGCTGCCGCAGGGCCTCTCCGCCGCCGCGCTGCCGGACTTCGTGGGCCCGCCGGCGCCGCCCGCGGCGCCCGGCGGGGCGCCCCCTGCCGCCACCGCGCCCCGCGAGCTGGTGCGCGCCTCGATCCTGCACGGCTACGACGTCTCGCGTCCCCTGGTCGGCGCCAGCCACGCGAGCGACATCGACGTCGGGGTTCGCCTGACGCCGCTCGACTACCTCGGGCTCACCTACAACACGACGGTCGGCGTCGAGCAGCGCGAGATCCGCGGCCTCTCGACCGGGCTCCTCCTGCGCGAGCCCTGGTGGACGCCGCCGAGCATCGTGCGCAACTTCCAGAGTCCGACCACCATCGGCCTCTCGTACCGCTTCATCCAGAGCGACGTGAACCGGAGCGCGCCGACGCCCGCGCGCGAGTCGCCGCTCCTGAACAGCGCCGGGGTGAACGAGCTCGACGGCTCGTTCTACCTGCGGCTCGGCGACTACCTGGGCTTCACCTTCCTCTCCCGCTACGACCTGAGCACGACGACCCTGGGGACGACGACGCTCGGCCCTCACTTCCTCGAGCGCGACTACCTCGTGCGCCTCATCTCGCGCTGCAACTGCTGGGTGCTCCAGGCGGGGGTCTCCGACAAGACGAACCCGGACGAGCGCCTCTTCCGCGTCCAGTTCACGCTCTTCGGGCTCGGCTCCTTCGGGCGGACTCCCGTCCCAGCCGGCTTCGTGGGCTTCGCGCCGCTCGCGCAGATGCAGCGGCAGGGCGTCGGCCCGGCGGCGCTGGGCGGGCTCTCCAACTGATGACCCACGGCCCCGCCACGCGCGAGCCGGGACGCCCATGATCGACGGCAGGCGATGAGCAGCCGGCGAGCCGCGGGCCCGATCCGGCCCGAGCGCGTCCCCAAGCCCTGGGGGCACGAGATCATCTGGGCGCGCACCGACCGGTACGTCGGGAAGATCCTGCACGTGCGCGCGGGCGAGTCGTTGAGCCTCCAGTACCACCGGCGCAAGGAGGAGACGATGCGCGTCCTCTCCGGGGCCGTGACCCTCGAGGTGGGCGCCGAGCGGGGCGAGCCCCAGCGCCTGCGGCTCGGACCGGGCGAAGGCTTCCACCTGCCGCCCGGGACGCGCCACCGTGTGACCGCGCTCGAGGACACCGACATCCTCGAGGTCTCGACCCCCGAGCTGGACGACGTGGTGCGGCTCGAGGACCGCTACGGGAGAGTCACGTGAGGACCGCGCTCATCACCGGCATCACGGGCCAGGACGGGTCCTACCTGGCCGAGCTGCTGCTCGAGAAGGGCTACCGAGTCGTCGGCATGGTGCGCCGCGCGAGCACGGAGAACTTCGAGCGCATCACGCATCTCCGCGAGCGCATCGAGCTCCGGCAGGCGGACCTGCTCGACCAGCTCTCGCTCATCGACGTGCTGCGCACGGTCCAGCCGGAGGAGATCTACAACCTCGCCGCGCAGTCTTTCGTCCCCACCTCCTGGCAGCAGCCCGTGCTGACGGCGGAGTTCGACGCGGTGGGCGTGACCCGGCTCCTCGAGGCCGTCCGCCTGGTCGCGCCCGGGGCGCGCTTCTACCAGGCCAGCTCGAGCGAGATGTTCGGCCAGGTGCGCGAGACGCCGCAGCGCGAGACCACACCCTTCTACCCGCGGAGCCCGTACGGCGTGGCCAAGGCGTACGGGCACTTCATCACGGTCAACTATCGGGAGAGCTACGGACTCTACGCGTGCTCGGGGATACTTTTTAACCACGAATCCCCCCGCCGCGGCCGCGAGTTCGTCACCCGCAAGGTGAGCGACGGCGCCGCGCGCGTGAAGCTCGGCCTGGCGCAGGAGCTGCGCCTCGGGAACCTGGGGGCGCGTCGCGACTGGGGCTTCGCCGGCGACTACGTCGAGGCCATGTGGCGCATGCTGCAGCAGCCCAAGGCCGATGACTACGTGGTCGCGACCGGGGAGTCGCACACCGTGCGCGAGCTGGTGGAGATCGCCTTTGGCGCGGTCGGGCTCGACTGGCGCGAGTGGGTGCACGAGGATCCGGCTCTGCTCCGCCCCGCCGAGGTCGAGCGCCTGGTGGGCGACGCCTCCAAGGCGCGCCGTGTGCTCGGCTGGGCGCCGCGCGTCTCCTTCCGCGAGCTGGTCGAGACGATGGTGCGCGCCGACCTGGAGCGCCTCCAGCCCCGTTGAGATGCGCGTCCTCGTGACCGGCATCGCGGGCTTCGCCGGGCCCGTGGTCGCGGCGGCGCTCCTCGAGGCCGGGCACGAGGTGCACGGGCTCGTGCGCGGCGCGGGCCCCTGGCCGCGGCTCGCGGGGCTCCCGCTCGCGCCGGGCGCGCTCCACCGCGGCGACCTGGCCGAGGGCCGCTTCCCGGATCTCGTCCGCGAGCTCGCCCCCGACGCGGTCGTTCACCTCGCCGCGCTCTCCTTCGCTCCCGCCGCCGAGCGCGACCCCGCGGGCGCCTACCGCACGAACCTGGGCGGCACGCTCGCGGTCCTCGCGGCGGCCCGCGCCCACGCGCCGCGCGCGCGTGTGCTGATCGTCACCTCGAGCGACGTCTACGGCGATGTGCGCGCCGAGGAGCTGCCGGTCGTCGAGGAGACGCCGCTGCGGCCGGTGAGCGTCTACGGCGCCAGCAAGGCGGCGGCGGACATCGCCGCGGCGCAGTGGGCGCGCGCCTACGGCCTCGACGTCGTCCGGGCGCGGCCGTTCAACCACACGGGCCCGGGACAGGATGCGGCCTTCGTGTGCAGCGCGCTGGCGCGGCAGCTGGCGCTCATCGAGGCCGCGAAGCAGGACCCCGTCGTGCGTGTCGGGAACGCGGACCCGGTGCGAGATTTCTCCGACGTGCGCGACATCGCCGCCGGCTACGTGGCGCTCCTCGAGCGGGGCCGCACCGGCGAGGCCTACAACCTCTGCTCGGGCGACGGGGTCAGCATCGCGGAGGTGATCGCCCTCCTGCGCACGCACGCTCGGGTGCCCGTGCGGGTGCACTCCGACCCGGCGTTGCGCCGCGCCCACGACGTGCCCCGCATCGTCGGCAGCCACGCGACGGCGACCGAGCACACGGGGTGGCGGCCGGCACGGCAGCTCAGCGCGACGCTGCGCGACCTGCTCGAGGACTGGCGGGCCCGCATCGCGGCCGGCGGGTGACCGGCCGCCCGCTCTGCCGGCGAGCGCGGCGTCGGCGCGCGGAAGGCAAAAGATGGCGCCGCCTGGGCATTTCCGCCCTGCTGGCGAATCCCGCGCTTGCCGCTCGGAAAACCCGCGAGTATGCTCGATGAGTCCCATGGAGCTCCCGCACCGCACGCTCGAGCAGCTCTTGGTCGAGCAGGGCCGCATCACCCAGGACGACCTGCGCAAGGTGAAGCGGCTCCAGCAGGAGCGGGGCGAGCGGCTGGAGCGCCTCCTCCTCGACCTGGGCTTCATCTCCGAGGAGGACCTGCTCCCGCTCCTCTCCGCCTACCTGGGCGTGGAGACGATCCACCGGCGCGACTTCCCGACCGCGCCCGTGCCGCTCGGCAACCTCAACTTGAAGTTCCTGAAGCACGCCAAGGTGCTGCCCCTGGCGCAGACGAACGGCGGGCTCACCGTGGCGATGTCCGACCCCGCCGACTACTACACGATCCAGGGCCTCCAGCTCGCCACCGGGCTCCAGGTCGAGCCGCGTCTGGCGCGCGAGCGCGACGTGCTCGAAGCGCTCGAGACCATCTATGGCGGTGGCAACGCCGAGGGCGGGGCGGCGGCGGAGCCGGCCGACGCGGAGCTCGAGTACTTCGGCGATGACGAGGAGGACGTCGACCACCTGCGCGACCTCGCCTCCGAGGCGCCGGTCATCCGCTTCGTGAACCTGCTCATCAGCCGCGCCGTGGAGCAGCGCGCCTCGGACATCCACATCGAGCCCTTCGAGAACGAGCTCAAGGTCCGCTACCGCATCGACGGCGTGCTGCACGACGTGGAGGCGCCGCAGCGGCGGCTGCAGGCCGCGATCGTGTCGCGCGTCAAGATCATGTCGAAGCTCAACATCGCCGAGCGGCGCCTGCCGCAGGACGGGCGCATCAAGCTCCGGCTCATGGGCCGCGAGATCGACCTCCGCGTCTCGACCCTCCCCACGCTCTACGGCGAGAGCGTCGTGCTCCGCATCCTCGACCGCTCGTCGATCGTCGTGAACCTCGGCTCGCTCGGCTTCCCGGAGGATACGCTCGCGCACTTCGACCGGCTGATCACGAAGCCGTACGGCATGATCCTGGTGACCGGCCCCACCGGCAGCGGCAAGACGACCACGCTCTACGGCGCGCTCGACAAGATCAACTCGCCCGACAAGAAGATCATCACCATCGAGGATCCGGTCGAATACCAGCTCTTCGGCGTGAACCAGATCCACGTGAAGCCGCAGATCGGGCTCACCTTCGCGAACGGGCTGCGCTCGATCGTCCGCCAGGACCCCGATGTCATCATGGTGGGCGAGATCCGCGACGCCGAGACGGCCGAGATCGCGATCCAGGCGGCGCTCACCGGCCACCTCGTCTTCTCGACCCTGCACACCAACGACGCGGCGGGCGCCGTGTCGCGTCTCCTCGAGATGGGGGTGGAGGACTACCTGCTCGCCTCCTCGCTGCTCGGGGTGCTCGCCCAGCGCCTGGTGCGCAAGGTGTGCGCGAAGTGCCGCCGGCCGGCGGAGGTGACGGCCGCGGTGATGCGCGAGATCGGCGGCAACGGCGCTGCGGCGGAGGTCTACGAGGGTGAGGGCTGCGACGACTGCGCGCGGACCGGGTATCGCGGGCGCTCGGGCATCTTCGAGATCCTGCTGGTGAACGACGTGATCCGGCCGCTCATCCTGAAGCGCTCCTCGGCCGACATCATCAAGGACGCGAGCGTACAGCAGGGGATGAGGACGCTGCGAGAGGACGGCTGGCAGAAGGTCCGCACCGGCGTCACCACCGTGGCCGAGGTGGTGCGCGTCACGCAGGAAGAGGTCTAGGGTGCTGTCCGCGAGGCGGCTGGTCGCGAGAACGCCGAGCCGGGAGCCGAGACGGCCGAGCGCAGCGACGACCGACGAGGCGTAGCCAAAGCTACGCCGCAGGAGGGAGGAGCGAGCACGCCCGTCGCTGCTCGGCATCGAATCGCCCCCGAGCATGGACGGCCGCGTGCGCCTCCCGGCTTGAAGCGCGGTGTGGAATCCGAGTCTAAGAGGCGTCGAGGTAGGCTGCCAGGGCCTCTGCGAAGTTGAAAAGGTGCCGACCGTCGGTATATGAATGTAATGATTTTCCCGCACTTTAGCCTCCGTGTAGCGGTGTGGTGGACGGGCGGCGGGAGGAGCCCTGGTGGCGCAATTCCAGTATCGCGCAGTTGATCCGCAGGGGAAGGTCGTCGAGGGGACGATCGAGGCCGGCGAGGTCCCGGCGGTGGTTGCGCGCCTGCACGATCGCGGCCTCATCCCGATCACGATCGCCTCGAGCGACGGCGCCCGCCCGCGCGCGGCCGGCGCCAAGCTGCCCGCGCTGCCCGCGCTCCGGCGCCGCCGCGTCAAGGGCCGCGACCTACTCATCATGACCCAGGAGCTGTCGGCGCTCGTGTCCTCGGGCCTGCCCCTCGACCGCAGCCTCGCCACGCTCGCCGAGCTGGCCGACAACCTGGAGCTGAAGCGCATCCTGGGCGACGTGCTGCACGCCGTGCAGGGTGGCAAGTCGCTCGCCGAGGCGCTCGGCCAGCACCGCGTCTTCCCGCCCCTCTACGTGAACATGGTCCGCGCGGGCGAGATCGGCGGCTTCCTGGAGCTGGTGCTCGAGCGGCTCTCGGAGTACCTGGAGCGCGGGCAGCAGCTGCGCGACGAGGTGCGCTCGGCGCTCACCTACCCGGTGCTCCTCGTCTGCGCCATGGGCGTCTCGATCCTCGTGCTGCTCATCTACGTGCTGCCCAAGTTCACGGTCATGTTCTCCGAGATGGGCCGCGCGCTCCCGCTGCAGGCGCGGGTGCTGCTCGCGGTGTCGGAGGCGGTGCGCGGCTACTGGTGGGCCGGCATCGGTGCCGTGGGCCTGGTCGCGGGCGGCTTTCGCTACTCGATCCGCACCCCGCGCGGGCGCTACGAGTGGGACCAGTGGAAGCTCCGCCTCGTGCTGGTGGGGCAGCTCCTGCGCAAGATGGAGGTCGCGAGCCTCGCGCGCACCCTTGGCACGCTGCTCAAGAGCGGCGTCCCCATGCTGCAGGCGCTCGGCATCGTGAAGGAGGTGGCGGGCAACCAGGTGATCGCGCGCTCGCTCGGCGAGGTCGAGGTCGGCGTGCGCGAGGGCGCGGGGGTCGCGGAGCCGCTCGCCCGCTCGGGCGTCTTCCCGCCGCTCGCCGTGCAGATGATCGCGGTCGGCGAGGAGACCGGCAAGCTCGACGAGCTCTTGATCCGTGTCGCCGACCACTTCGACCGCGAGGTGCGGGTCCAGATCCAGCAGTTCACGCGTCTGCTCGAGCCGGTGCTCATCCTGGTGATGGGCCTCGGGGTGGGGTCCATCGTGATCTCCATGCTGTCGGCGATCTTCAGCGTCAACGATCTACCCATGTGAGGAGTGCATCCATGCGAACGCGGAAGTGGGAGTCGGGCTTCACGCTCATCGAGATGATGGTCGTGATGGTCATCATCGGGCTCTTGGTGGCGCTCGTCGGCCCCAACTTCATCAAGCAGGGGGAGAAGGCGAAGCTGAAGGCGGCGCGCGCCCAGATCGAGATGCTCGGCACGTCGCTCGACACTTTCCGCCTCGACGTCGGCCGCTACCCGACCACGCAGGAGGGGCTCGCGGCGCTCCGCCAGCGACCCTTCGGCGCCGACCGCTGGGACGGCCCGTATATCAAGAAGGACGTCCCGGCCGATCCGTGGGGTCGCCCCTACTACTACCGCAGCCCGGGCGAGGGCGGGCGTCCCTACGACCTCCTCTCCTACGGCGGCGACGGCGCCCCCGGCGGCGACGGCGACAACCGCGACATCACCAGCTACGACGGAGATAGCGGGTGAGTCCGCGGCCCACATCCGGCTTCACCCTCCTCGAGATGATGGTGGTGCTCGTCATCGTCGCCATCGGGAGCGCGCTCGTCGTGCCCATGGTCGAGGGCGGCTACGAGGCGCGCGAGGTGCGCCGCGCGGCGCGCCAGATCGCGTCCACCATGCACTACTGCCGGGGCGAGGCGGTGGCGCTCGGCCAGCCGCAGGAGCTGGTCATCGACGCCATCGAGAACAGCATCCACACCACCGGCTGGGGCCGCTGGGCGGTGCTCACCGACCGCGCCGTCATCGAGGACGTGCGCGGCGGCCAGGCCTTCGGTGACGGGGTGGTGCAGATCCTCTTCTTCCCGAACGGGAGCACGAGCGGCGCCGAGGTGATCGTCGCGGGCCGGCGTGATCGAAGCGAGCACCGCCTGAGCGTCGTGCTCGATCCGCTCCTCGGTACGGTCCACGTGGGAGACGCCGCCGGATGAGGGGCACGGAGGGAGGCCGAGCGCGAGAGCGCTCCTGCTGCGCGCGGCGGGAGCCGCGCGGGGGTTGGTCCGGGGGCATCGGAAGCGCGCAGGCCGCGGAGCGGCCGAGCACTGGACGGGCCCCCGGGAGTGTTGGCTTCACGCTCATCGAGGTCGCGGTCGCGCTCGCGATCCTCGGGGTGGGGGTCGTCACCTGCCTGCAGATCTTCGGCGCGAGCCTCCGCATGCAGCAGCGGGCGAGCCGCGAGACCCGCGCCGTGCTGGCGGCGCGCGCGGCGATGGACGCGTTGATCGCCACCCCGGAAATCCAGGACCACAACGAGAACCGCGACAGCGCCGAGGGCTTCCGCACCCACGTCCTGGTTCGCCACGCCGGGCCGGACGAGGGCTTGAGCGACAAGGCGCTCGACTTCCAGTCCGACTACTCGCTCCGCTACCTCCAGGTCGATATCACCTGGCAAGACGGCGCGGGCGCCAAGACGTACACGTTGAAGAGCCTGCGGATGGCCCCCGAAAATGAATGACGACGCGCGCACTGGCCGCGGCGGCTTCACCCTCCTCGAGATCGTCATCGCGCTCACGGCACTCGCGCTCGTCACCGTGATCTGCTACGGCGCCTTCCATCTGGGCATCCGGGCGATGGAGCGGGGGGAGGTGGCGGTGGTTGCGGCGCAGCGCCTGCGGGTGGCGACCGATGTCATCATCCGCCAGGTCAAGTCGATCGTCCCCTACAAGGCGCGCAACCGCGACGACGAGGAGTACGTCTTCTTCATGGGGACGGCGAGCTCGATGGCGTTCATCAGCGCCGCCGGCCTCGAGGGTGGGGGCGGCCTCACGCGCGTGGTCTATCAGGTGATGGACGATCCGCCGCGTCTGGTGATGAGCGAGAGCCCGTTCTTCTCGACCAGAGCGCTCGGCCGCGAGCCCGTCGACCAGCCGGGCCTGCACTCCGCCGTCCTCCTGGACGGCTTCAGGAGCCTCAAGTTCGAGTACCTGTTCTACGAGGGGGTCGAGCCCGAGTGGCGTACCGAGTGGAACGGCCACGACGAGGAGGACATGCTGCCCGTGGCGGTGCGTGTGCTGGTCGACGGCATCCCCGGGCTCGAGGTGAACACCTGGGGGCAGGAGATCCCCGTCATGGCGGCGCACTACGGCGAGGAGGGAGGCGCCGGCTTCCTCGACGAAGACGACGCCGGTTCCGACGACGACAGCGACTCGCCGGAGGACGGTCCCGATGACGACTGAGCCGGCCCGCCGGCGTGGCGAGCGGGGCGTGGCGCTCCTCCTCGTCCTCTGGATCTTCATGATCCTCGGCGTGCTTGCGCTCGACTTCGCCCGCTACATGCGCGACGACGCGATGGCGTCCCTCAACCTGGCCGACGAGACGCAAGGCTACTACCTGGCGCTGGCCGGCATGAACCGCGCCCTCTTCGATGCCCAGCGCCGGCGCGAGAAGGCAAACCCGGCCACGCCGCCGGGCGCCGTCGCGGGCACCGGCCAGGGTCAGGGTCCCCGCACGCTCGACGAGGACGAGGACGACGAGCCGCTCGTCCCGGTAGACGGGCAGTGGCACGAGGGGGATTTCGCCGGCGGGCGCTGGTCGGTACGCATGATCGACGAGACCGGGCGCATCTCGCTCAACAAGGCCGACGAGGTGCTGCTCCGGCGCGTCATCACGAACCTGGCGCAGACCGACCCGACCGCCAGCATGGACCGGCACACGCAGGAGGCGATCGACACCGTGGTCGACTCGATCCTCGACTGGCGCGACCACGACAACTTGAAGCGCACCCACGGCGCCGAGAGCGCGTATTACCTGAAGCGCCGCGTGCCCTACCGGGCGAAGAACGCGTTCTTCGACTCGCCCGACGAGCTGCTCCTGGTGCGCGGCGTCACCGCGGACCTCTTCTACGGGAGCGACGGCGTGCCCGGGCTGCGAGACATCTTCTCCGTGTACACCCGCTCTCCCCTGATCTCCGTCGACACCGCTCCGCCGGCCGTGTTCCAGGCCCTCCTCGGCGACGCGGCGGCGGCCGCGGACCTGGTCGCGCAGCGCGATGCCGGCGTGCCCATCCGCGACCAGGTGAAGGCCCAGCTCGCGTCCATCGACCCCGTCCTGGTGACGCTCGTCGACAACAGCGCGAACCCGCCGCACCTGGTGACGATCGACGCGCGGGGCGACCTCAACTCGAAGCGCAACCTGTCGCACGTCGCGGTGGTCGCCGACCTGGTCGGACCCGCGAGCGAGGGAACCCGCATCATCCGCTGGCTCGATCGGGCGCCGTGGGATGGCCGCCCGCCCGGTCCCCCGGCCGCCGGGAAGGGGAAGTCGTGACCCTCGGCGAGCTCACCCAGCGGCTGCGCCGGGCCGACTTCCTGGACGGCCTCGGCATCTACGTGGGGGCGCACGAGGTGGCCCTGGCGCACGTCGTGAAGCGTTTCTTCACGGTGGCGCTCCGCCACGCGCGTACCTACCCGCTGCCGCCGGCCACGCACGCCGCCGAGCGCCGCCAGGCCCTCGCGCAGGCCGTTCTCGCCTTTGCGGGAGAGCATCGCGTGGACACGCGGCGCGCCTTTCTCTGCCTGCCGCGTAGCGCGGCCACGTGCAGCCGTGTCCTCCTGCCCGCGGCCGCGCGCGACAACCTGTCGCAAGTGCTCGAGTACGAGATCGAGCACCTGGTGCCGCTGCCGCGCGACCAGGTCTACTTCGACTACTCGGCGCGCGCGCTCGGCGAGGAGCGGCTCGAGGTCCTCCTCATGTGCATCCCGAGAGAGGTCGTGCGCGTCCACCTGGAGGCGCTCGAGGACGCGTTCGTTCGGCCGCGAGGGATCGTGCTGGCCTCGACCGCGATCGCCGATTACCTGGCCTTCTGCCGCGGGGAGACGGCAGCGCCGATCGGGCTCCTCATCACGAGCGACGAGGCGATCGAGCTGGCGCTCGTGAAGGAGGGGCGTCTGGTGGCGAGCCAGGTCGTGCCGGCGAGCCGCGTGGCGACGCCGGCCGACCTCTCACGCTCGCTGGGACGCCAGCTCGCGGACGGCTTCCTGGCGCCCGAGGACGTGCAGCTCTACCACTGGCGGCTCGCCAACGGCGCCGGCCCCGAGCTGCCGGCGCTCGGCGACGGCGACCTCCTGGCGCTCGCCGCCGGACGCCTCGAGGCGCCGCGCGAGTTCTTCGAGGGGCGCGAGCCGGGGCTCCTCCCCGCCGTCGGGGCGGCGCTCGACGCCGTCCGCGAGGGCACCCTGCCGGTGAACCTGCTTCCCGCCGAGGGCCGCCGGGGGGCCGAGGAGGGCCTGTCGCTCGCCACCGTCGTGCTGGTGGCCGTGCTCGGCGTCCTGCTGCTCGTGTGGGGCGGCAGCGCGCTCGTGAAGGACGAGCTCAACCGCCGGCACGTGCGGGACGAGCTCGCCCGGGTGGAGCCCCTGGTGAAGGAGGTGAAGGCGCTCCAGAACGAGAGCGACGATCTGCGGCGCCAGCTCAAGATCCTCACCGGCGAGGAGAAGCGCGTGACGGTCCTCTTGAAGGAGCTCTCGGACGTGATCCCGGCCGACGCCTATCTGAGCTCGATGAACCTGCGCGCCGGGCGGCTCACGCTCGACGGCATGGCCCACTCCGCCTCGGACCTGATCGCCGCGCTCGAGAAGTCGAAGCGCTTCAAGAACGTGACCTTCACCTCGCCGACGACGCGCAGCGGAGACAAGGATCGCTTCTCGCTGACCGCGGAGGTCGAGCGGTGAACCTGCGCGAGCTCTGGGCCGCGGCCGGGCGCTGGTACGCAGCGCACTCGGCGCGCGACCGGCGCATCCTGGCCGGCATCGGGGCGCTGGCGGCGCTCTCCATCCTCTACGTGGCCGCGGTGCAGCCGCTGATCCACTACCGCCAGCGCGTGAAGACGGAGATCGAGGAGGGCCAGGACCAGCTCGAGCACGCGGCCCGCTTCCTCGCGGTCGCCGACGCGCTGCGCGCCGAGCGCGACGACCTCCGCCAGCGGGTGGTGCAGGCGAAGGAGCGCCTGCTGCCCGGGTCGAGCGCGACGCTCGGCGCAGCGGCCCTCCAGGAGCGGGCGAACTCGCTCGCGGCCGAGAAGGGCATCACGGTGCAGAGCACGCAGGTGATGAAGGAGGAGCCGGTCGAGCCCTTCCACAAGATCGCCATCCGGCTCACGCTCTCGGGCGAGCTCAAGCCCTTCGCCGAGCTCCTCTCCGGCCTCGAGTACGGCCCGCAGCAGCTCACGATCCCGTTCGTCGAGCTGACCCGCCGCGGAGCCGTGGCGGGCGCCAAGGGCCCACGTACGCTCCAGGGGACGATCGAGGTGAGCGGCTACCTGCAGGGCGAGCAGGCGGCGAAGGCGGAGCCCGAGCCGCCCGAGGGGGAGGGCGAGGCGCCCGCGGGCTCACTCGAGGGCGAGGGGGCCGCGGGCGCACCCGCGGCCGAGGCGCCGCCGGGGCTGCCGGTGGCGGGCTTGCCCGGCATCGAGCCGGCGCCCCCCGCCGCCTCGGCCGAGGCGCCCGCCATGTCCGCCGAGTCCCCCGCCGTGATACCCGAGTCCCCCGCGGCACCCGAGCCGTCCGCCGCCGCGCCCGCGCCCCCAACCACGACGCCGGCACCCGCAGCGCCCCCGGCGGCGACGAGCAACTGATGCGCCGCTGGGCGATCGTCAACACGCTGCTCGGGATCATCGTCGCCCTGGTGGGCTTCCAGATCGTGCGCACGTGGGCGCGCGGGCTGCCGAGGGGAGCGCCCCCGGAGAGCGCGGCGTCCGCCGCACCCGCGCCGGCGCCGGAGCCGCGCGAGAAGGGCAAGCGCGGCCGCGGCGACAAGGCGGTCGCGCAGCAGACCCCGGCCATGCTGGTCGCGGCGATCACGGAGAAGGAGCTCTTCGATCCGAGCCGGCAGCCGCCGAGCGTCGAGGACACGACCGCGGCCAGCGTGCCCGTCACCCAGCCGCCCGACAACGTGACCGTGGTCGGCGTGCGCATCTTCGGCAAGGACCGCGAGGCGTTCGTGACCGACGGCACGCAGGGCCAGGCGGTCACGCGACGGGTGCGCCCCGGGGACCAGATCGCTGGCTACACCGTGAAGGGGATCGAGCGGACCGCCCTGACGCTCACCTCGCCGTCGGGCGACGTCGTGAGCATGCCGCTCACGCTCGACAAGGGAGGCGCGCAGCCCGGCTCACCGCGGCCGCCGACGCCCGGCAGGCCGCCCATGCCGGGCAGGCCGCAGCAGCCGGGAGGCTCCCAGATGGCGTCCCCGGCGGCCGGCGTGCAGGGGCCTTCGCCCGCCGCGGGCGTGGGCGGAAAGCCGCCCGTGCCGGCACCGCCGGGGGTGGCGGTGCCCGGGCGGGTGGTGCCCGGGTCACCGCAGCCGGTGCCGGGCGCGCCCACGGCGCTCCCCGCCCAGGTGCAGCAGAAGCTCGATCAGCTCAAGCAGAACGACAAGCGGCCGGGCCGCAAGCGCTGAAGTGCGAACCGAGGAGGGTGCCGTGAAGGGGCGACGGATGCTCACGATCCTGCTGGCGACCACGATCGCCGCCGCGTCCGCGCGCGCGCAGAACGCGCCGCCGCCGGCGGCGCGCGCCGCCGACGAGCCGGCCGGCGAGGCCCCGCTCAGCGAGGAAGAGGCGATGGTCCTCAACTTCGAGCGCGCCGACATCCGCGAGGTGATCCACAGCCTCGCCACCGCGCTCGGCATCAGCTACACGATCGACCCGCGCATCGAGGGCCAGGTCACCATCCGCACGGCGGGCAAGATCGCGCGCGAGGATCTCTGGCCGCTCCTGAACCAGATCCTGCGCAACAACGGCATCGCCGCCGTGAAGGTGGGCGACGTCTACCAGATCCTGCCCGTCGCGGAGGCGAAGACGCGCGCCATCATCCCGCGCTCCAAGGCCACGAAGTCGAGCCTCACGGAGAAGGACGCATTCGCCATCGAGGTGGTGCCGGTGCAGCACGTCTCGGCCGACGAGATGGTGAACATCCTCCAGCCCTTCGTCACGCCGGGCGGCGACGTGCTCTCCTACCCGCGCGCGAATCTGCTCGTCATCACCGACCTGCAGTCCAACATCGATCGCCTGCGCGAGCTGATCACGACCTTCGACAGCGACGTGTTCCACAATCTCAAGACGCGCGTCTTCAAGGTGCAGCACGGCGATCCCGACGAGCTGGCCAACGAGATCCTGGGGCTGCTCGCGCCCTACGGCGTCACGCCGACCGGCGAGGGCGAGGGCGGCGTCTACATCGTACCCCTCACGCGGCTCAACTCGCTGGTCGCGGTGGCCTTCGATCGGACCATGTTCGACGAGATCGAGCACTGGCTCCACCTGCTCGACATCCCGCCCGAGGAGGGGGCGGGGCGACAGACGTTCGTCTACAACGTCGAGAACGCGAAGGCCGAGGACCTGGCCGGGGTCCTGAACGAGCTCTTCGGCGGGGGTGGAGGCGCCGGCGGCGTGGGCGGGCTCGGGGGGCGCCCGGGGGCGGCGCCGGCCGGGGTCGGGCTCTTCGGCGCGGGCGGCGTGTCGGGCGGGCGCGGGGGCGCGGGCGGCGGTGGGCTCGGCGGCGGCGGGCTCGGCGGCGGACGGGGCGGCATCGGCGGCGGGGGCGTGGGCGGCGTCGGGGGGGTGGGGGGCGCGATCACGCCGCAGCAGGCGGGCGGGGCGCTTGGTGGCGGCGGCCTGGGCGGCGCCGGCGGCGCCGGCCGCGGCGGGCGGCTCGGCGGCCGCGGCGGCGGCCTCGGCGCGGGCGGCGCTGGCGGCGCGCCCGGGGCGCCGGGGGCGGCGGGCGCCGGCGGGGGCGCGCGCGGCATCACGATCCCGGGCCGGGCCGGCGCGCCTCCCGGCGCGCCTGGCCAGCCGCAGGGCCCGCAGCCCATCTTCAAGGAGGAGGTGCGGATCGTCGCCGACCCGGTCACCAACTCGCTCGTCGTGCTCGCCACCAAGCGCGACTACCAGCTCATCGCCGATGTGCTGAAGAAGATCGACGTCGTGCCGCGCCAGGTGCTGCTCGAGGTGACGATCGCGGAAATCACGCTCACCAAGGACCTCTCGTTCGGGGTCGAATGGGCGCTCGCACAGGGGAAGCTCAACCAGACGCTCGCCCAGGACAACAGCAACACGTCGCTCTTCCGTACCGGGCCGCAGGGGCTGCCGGTCGGTGGGCTCATCAACGGTACGTCTCGCGTTCCACCCGTCCCGCCCGGCGGCGCCTTCGCGGTCATCTCCGATCGCGAGCACTTCAACATCTTCATCAACGCGCTCCAGCAACGCACCAACGTGAAGATGCTCTCGGCGCCGCACATCATGGCGGCCGACAACCGCGAGGCGCACATCCTGGTCGGCAGCTCGATCCCGATCCTCACCTCGACCCAGTCATCCACGATAGCGGTCTCCAACATCGTCAACTCGGTCCAGTACCGCGACACCGGCAACATCCTCACCATCCTGCCGCAGGTGAACTCGAAGGGGTTGGTGAACATGCAGATCCGGCAGGAGGTGAGCGCCGTCGCGCAGGGGCAAGCGTCGTTCGGGAATACGAACTCGCCCGCGTTCACGACGCGCGAGGCGGAGACCACGGTGGTGGTGCAGGACGGTGAGACAGTCGTCATCGGCGGGATCATCACCGATACCATCGAGCACGACCGCTCGGGCATCCCGTACCTCATGGACATTCCGGTCCTCGGCTGGGCCTTCCGCGTCAACAGCGACACGACGCAGCGCATGGAGCTGCTCGTATTGATCTCCCCCTACGTCGTCCGCAGCCGCGAGGAGGCGCGCGCGGTGACCGACGAGTTCGCCGACCGCCTCCAGGGCCTGAAGCGCATGGGCGAGGCGCTGCGCGCGCGCCACGAGCGCTACAAGCAGAGGCGGGAGAAGACCCGCGACGACGCTGGAGGGGGGCCGGCCGCGCCGAGCCCCTGAGCCGGCGGCCCGGTGCCGACGCTTGCAGCGGCGCAGGGCACACGGTAGGTAGGGCGGCTTTTTTTCACCCACTCCGAAGGGCGAGGTGAGGTGACGATGATCCCGCTCGTGATGCTCATCAGTGTCCTGTCGCTGGCGTTTGCGGTCTACCTGGCGCGGGAGGTCCTGGCGGCCGACGAGGGCACCCCGCAGATGCAGGAGATCGCGGGCGCCATCAAGGAAGGCGCGGAGGCGTTCCTGCGCCGGCAGAACGCCACCATCTTCGTGATCGGGCTCGGCGTCGCGGCCGTCATCTTCGTGCTCTACGCCTTCGTGCGCCCACACAACCCCAACGATCCGACCACGCCCTTCAACATGGCGGTGGCCACCACGCTCGCCTTCTGCTTCGGCGCGCTCTGCTCCGGCGTGTCGGGCTACATCGGCATGTTCGTGTCCATCCGCGCCAACCTGCGCACGGCCTCGGCGGTGCGCTCGAGTCTCAACCGCGCGCTCCAGATCGCGATCCGGGGCGGGGCCGTGTCGGGCCTGTTCGTGGTCGCCATGAGCCTCCTCGGCGTGGGCGGGCTCTTCGTCCTGCTGAGCGCCTTCGGGGTAGCGGAGGAGAAGATCCCACTCCTGATCGTCGGCTACGGCTTCGGCGCGAGCCTGGTGGCCCTCTTCGCGCAGCTGGGCGGCGGCATCTACACCAAGGCGGCCGACGTGGGCGCCGACCTGGTCGGCAAGGTCGAGGCCGGCATCCCCGAGGACGACCCCCGCAACCCCGCGGTGATCGCGGACCTCGTCGGCGACAACGTCGGGGACTGCGCCGGCCGCGGCGCCGACCTCTTCGAGTCGACGGCGGCCGAGAACATCGGCGCCATGATCCTGGGTGCGGGGCTCGCCACCGCGGCCAGGGCAACCAACATCCACTTCGCGGCCGATATGCTCGGCGTCATGCTCTTCCCGCTGGTGGCGCGCGCCTTCGGGCTGATCGCCTCGATCGTCGGCGTGATGGCGGTCCGCACCGACGAGAACGAGGATCCCATGAGCGCGCTCAACCGCGGCTACTACGTCGCCGCCGGGCTGGCGCTCATCGGCTTCGGGGTGGCGACGCGCTGGCTCCTCTATGTTCACGAGCGGCCGCTCGCGTGGCTCCACTTCTTCGCCTGCGGCCTGATCGGCATCGCGACCTCGCAGGCCTTCGTCTACATCACGCAGTACTACACCGAGTACCGCTACCGCCCGGTGCGGGAGATCGCCGCGGCGGCGCAGACCGGCCCGGCGACCACGATCATCACCGGCATGTCGGTGGCGCTCGAGTGCACCGCCATCCCCACCATCGTCATCTCGCTCGCCATCCTCGGCTCCTACGTGCTCGGCCGGGCGACGGGCATCCCCGGCGCGGCCCTCTTCGGCACCGCCGTCGCCACCATGGGCATGCTCGCGACCGCGGCCTACATCCTCGCCATGGACACCTTCGGCCCGATCACCGACAACGCGGGCGGCATCGTCGAGATGAGCCACCAGCCCGAGGACATCCGCAAGAAGACCGACCGCCTCGACGCGGTCGGCAACACCACCAAGGCGCTCACCAAGGGCTACGCGATCGGCTCCGCGGCGCTCGCCGCCTTCCTCCTCTTCTCGGCCTACCTGGACGAGGTGCGCAACTACGGCTTCAAGATCGAGACGGTCGACATCGCGAAGCCGGAGATCTTCGTGGGCGGGCTGCTCGGCGCCATGCTCGTCTTCCTCTTCTCGGCGCTCGCCATCCGGGCCGTGAGCCAGGCGGCGCAGTACGTGATCATGGAGGTGCGCAGGCAGTTCAAGGAGAAGCCCGGCATCCTGGCCGGCACGGAGCGGCCCGACTACGGGCGCTGCGTCGACATCGTGACGCGCGGCGCGCTCCGCCAGATGGTGCTCCCCGGCATCCTCGCGGTCGCCATGCCGATCGTGACCGGCGTCGTCTTCAAGGCGGCCTTCCACGCCGGCGCCGAAGCCGTGGCGGCGCTCCTCATGGTCGGCACCATGGCCGGCATCCTGATGGCGACGATGCTCAACAACGGCGGCGGCGCCTGGGACAACGCCAAGAAGTACATCGAGACCGGGCAGTACGGGGGCAAGGGGTCCGACGCGCACAAGGCTGCGGTGGTGGGGGACACGGTCGGGGACCCGTTCAAGGACACGGCGGGCCCGAGCCTGCACGTGCTGATCAAGCTGCTCAGCACGATCACGCTCGTGATGGCGCCGTTGTTCATTTAACTCATCTGGGGACCCGTCCAGTGCTCGCGCGCTGCGCGCGCTGCGCGCTTCCGATGCCCCCAGACCAACACCCGCGCGGCATCCGCCGCGCGCAGCATGAGCGCTCACTCAGCGGGGGCTTCGGAAGCTGCCTCGCTCGGCTGCTGTCCACAGCGCATAGAACGGCACCCCGCTCGCCACCACCGCGACGCTCCCCCACGTGTACGCCGGCTTCGTGACCAGCAGATCCACGACCAGGGCGGCCACCAGCACGAGGTACGCGAGCTGCAGCCACGGGTAGCCCGCCCCCCGCGGGCGTTCGCCGCTCCGCCGCGCGAGCACGAGGAGCCCGCCCACGGTGAGCAGGTAGAAGAGCAGCTCGGCCACGATGACGTAGTCGAGAAGGTCGCTGTACCGCCCCGAGAGCGCCAGCACCGACGCCCACGCGCCCTGCATCCAGAGCGCGGGCCCGGGGACGTGGCGGTCGTTGAGCCGCGCCGCGGGCGCCAAGAAGAGCCCGTCGCGCGCCATCGCCCAGGCGACGCGCGCGCCGGCGAGCACGAGCCCGTTGGCGCAGCCGAAGGTGGAGACCATGACCGCGAGCGCCATCAGTCGGGCTCCGACGGCGCCGCCGGCGAGGCGCTCGATCGCCGCGCTGCCCACGCGGTCGGCGGCGGCGTGCTGGATGCCGCGGGCGAGCACGTCGGCGCCGTCGGCCGTGCCCGCGAGCGGCAGCACGTTCAGATAGGCGACGTTGGTGACGAGGTAGAGGACGCAGACGAGCCCCGTGCCGAGCAGGAGCGCCCGCGGCACCGTGCGCCGCGCGTCGCGCACCTCGCCGGCCGCGAAGGTGACGTTGGCCCACGCGTCCGCCGCGAAGAGCGCACCAACCATGGCCGCGCCGAGCTGCATCACCGTCTCGCGCGGGCCGAGTCCCGTGGCGAACGCGGGCCGGGCGAGGTTCGTCGCGCGGGCCGTGCCCCCGCCGAGCCCGAGGCCGAGGGCGATCACGGCCAGCAGCGTTCCCACCTTGGCGACCGTGAACACGTTCTGCACCCACCGTCCCGCTTCGAGGCCACGGGCGTTGAGCGCCGTGAGCAGCAGGACCACGCCGGCCGCGACCGCCTGCACCGGGCTCACCGTGATCCTGCCGAGGGAGAAGAGCGCCTGCGACGGCGTGAGCGCCGGCCACAGCTCGCCGGCATAGGTGGCGAAGGCGACCGCCACGGCGGCGATCGTGCCCGTCTGGATGACGAGCACGAGCGTCCAGCCGTAGAGGAAGCCCCAGAGCGGCCCGTACAGCTCGCTCAGGTAGACGTACTGCCCGCCGGCGCGCGGCATGGCGGCGGCCAGGTGCCCGTAGCTGAGCGCGCCCGTCACGGTGAGCGCCCCGGCGATGGCCCACACGGCGAGCAGCCAGCCGGGCGCCGGCAGCCGGCGCGCGATGTCGGCCGAGACGATGAAGATGCCCGAGCCGATCATCGAGCCGGCGACCAGCGCGGTCGCGTCGAGGAGGCCGAGCCGCGCCTCGAGGCCGCCGGGCTCGGCGCTCACCTCGCCTCCGCCCCGCGAAGCTGATAGACGGGCGCGCCATGCTCGGGCGCCTGCTGGCCGCCGCCACCGCCTTCATCGTCGGTGTGATCTCGGCCGGGGGCTACACCGGCATCGTCGTCCTCATGGCGATCGAGAGCGCGTGCATCCCGCTCCCCTCGGAGATCATCATGCCGTTCGCGGGCTATCTCGTGTACCGCGGCGAGCTCGGGCTGATCGGCGTCGCGCTCGCAGGCGCCGCCGGCTGCGTGCTGGGCTCGCTCGTCGCCTACGCCGTCGGCGCGCGCGGCGGGCGGCCGGCGATCGAGCGCTGGGGGCGCTTCGTCCTGCTCGGCCACCGCGAGCTGGAGCTCGCCGAGCGCTGGTTCGCGCGCTGGGGCCGGGCGACGGTCTTCTGGGCGCGTCTCCTCCCCGTCGTGCGCACCTTCATCGCGCTCCCGGCGGGGATCGCGCGGATGGAGCTCTGGCCCTTCGTGTGGCTCACCTTCGCGGGCTCGCTCCCCTGGTGCTGGGCGCTCGCCTACGCGGGCTTCAAGCTGGCGGAGAACTGGAACGAGGTGCACGAGAGGATGCACGGCTTCGACACGGCGGTCGGGGTGCTCGTCGCCCTCGTGTTGGCGGCGGCGCTCGTGCACCGCCTGCGCGCACTGCGCACCGACCGGCGCCCGCATCCGCCCGCGCTCTAGCACGAGCGGCGTCGGCGAGCCACGAGGGCGAAGCGCGCACCAGCTCGAGCGCCTACCGACGGGGATGAGGAAGATGCGTGCGCACCGGGTCTCCAGCGGAGGGCGAGAGGACCTTCTTGCTTGAACCCGAGCGGCGATTCCGCGAAACTCGATGCCATGGAGACGCACGACTGGGCCCTCAAGGTGCTGAGCGACCAGGGGGTCTCGGCGGCCAATAGCGCGTCCGTGAGCTTCAGCGACCGGCTTCAGGAGGCCGAGATCCTCTCCGCGTACACGCTCGGTCGCGATACGAGATGGCGGGCAATACCGTGAAGGTCCTGCGTGAATTCGAGGACCGCACCGCCGGCAACGTCTGCGAGCCGGGGCAGGCCGTCGACTTCAAGCCCTTCGGCGCGAGCGTCCTGAAGGACCTGCGGGCGCAGCTGGTATACCAGTGACCGGCTGAGCGTCGCTCGCGGCCGGCGCCAGAGGCGCGCAGGGCGCGCACCACGGCGAGGTTTGACCGTCCGGGCAAAAAACGTTAGGGATTCCCGACTTGGGAGGCCGGTGGCGGCCGACTCCGCGCCAGCGGCACCCGCCTTCCGACGCTCGCCGGCAGATCGAACGAGGACCACTCGATGGCGACAGTGATCACCAGCGAATGCATCAACTGCGGCGCCTGCGAGCCCGAGTGCCCGAACACCGCCATCTACCAGGGCGGGGTCGAGTGGCAGGCGCCCGACGGCGCGATGCATGCGGCGATCTCCAACGACATCTTCTACATCGTCCCCGAGAAGTGCACCGAGTGCGTCGGGTTCTACGATCAGGAGGCGTGCGCCAAGGTCTGCCCGGTCGACTGCTGCGTGCCCGACCCCGAGCGGCCGGAGAGCGAGGCGCTGCTCCTCGAGCGCGCCCGGGCGCTCCATCCCGACAAGACGATCCCCGACGACTCGCCCTCGCGCTTCAAGAAGGAGGGCGCCGCCGCGCCCGCCACCAACGGACACGACCTGGCCGCCGTGGCCCCGGCCGCCGCCGCGCCGGCTCCGAAGCCTGCGGCGGCGCCGGCTGCGAAACCCGCCGGGGCCCCGGCCAAGGCCGCGGCGCCGCCGGCGCCGAAGCCGGTCGCCGGGGTGCGCGGGCGGGTCGAGAAGCCGGTCGCGAAGCCGCCCGCGGCGCCGCGCCCGGCACGCTCCTTCGCCGGCGAGCTGCCGATCGACTTCGATCAGCTCCTGGCCGAGCTCGGCTCGCCGCGCCGGCGACTCCTCTCGCGACTCGCCGTGCTGGTGCTCTCGCTCCTGGCCGCCGGGCAGGGTCTCCTCGGCGCGCTCGGCGCGCCAGCCCAGGACCGCATCGACGCGGCCATCGCCGACCGCCGCTTCTTCAACCCCCAGCTGGCGACCGCGGCCAACGTCTTCCTGAACCTGGTGCTCTACCCGGTCGTGATCCTGGCGCTCGCGGTGAGCGCCGGACGGGCGGACCTCTTCAGCCTGGGCGTCCACAAGTGGATCTTCCTCGGGCTCGCGCTCGGCTTCGGCGAGGCCGCGTTCCGGATGCGCGAGAGCCTCTTCGGCGGCGTGCCCTTCGGCGAGGCGCCGGTCCGCGGCGCCCTCTACGCACCCCTCGTGTGGCCGCTCGGCCGCCTGGTCGTCCTGCTCGCGGGCGCGCGCGGCAGCGCGAGCGGCGTCGGCTTCGACGGCTTCTATGGCGACCGGGACCACTTCGACGAGAAGCTCGAGCGCGACCGCCGCTACGGCTCGATCTACAAGATCGTGGACCGCGACGACGCCTACATCCTGCGCCTCGAGTTCCCGCGCCGCCTCCCGCCCTCGTCGCTCGCCGACGAGCTCGGACTCCCGCCCGAGATGCCCGACTACGACTACGAGCTCAGCCTCCAGGACGGCACTTTCGTGGTGCACGGGCGGGTCGTCGACCCGCAGGTGCGGAAGCTGACGTCCGTCGCGCCCGCCTTTCCGCCCGAGTTCACGACGCGCGTGTCGCTCCGCGACCCGGTCGCCGGCTTCCGGCACCGCTACCGGGACAAGACCCTCGAGGTCATCCTGCCGAAGGCTGGAGGGTAGGGCCGGCAGTGCCGGCGAGCGCCGTCCTCGGCTGCGGCCGCCACCTGCCAGCGCGGACCGTCACCGACGAAGAGCTCGCGCGCGACCTCGGCGCGTCGGGCGCGCGGCTCGCGGAGCTGACCGGGGTCACGCGCCGGCATCACGCCGACGACGGACACGGCCCCTCGGACCTGGCGCGCGAGGCCGCGCTCGCCGCGCTCGCCAGCGCGGGCCTCGGGCCGGCCGACGTCGATCTCATCGTCTTCGCCACCATGACGCCCGACATCGCCTTCCCCGGCTCCGGCTGCTTCCTCCAGGAGAAGCTCGGCTGCCGGACGGTGGGGGCGCTCGACGTGCGCGCCCAGTGCGCCGGCGCTCTCTTCGCGCTCGCCACCGCGGACCGCTTCGTGCGCGCGGGCGCCGCGGAGCGCGTGCTGGTCGCGTGTGCCGAGGTCCACTCGACCGCCCTCGACTACGCGCCGCGCGCGGCGGCGGTGACGCCGTACTTCGGGGACGGTGCCGGCGCGCTCGTGCTCGGCGCCGCGCGCGAGCCGGGCGTGCTCGCCGCCGTCCTGCACAGCGACCCCGACCGCCTCGAGCGCTTCTGGTGCGAGTTCCCCGCCAGCCGGCACTACCCCGCGCGCATGGACCGGGAGGCCTATCGCGCCGGCCGGCACTACTACCAGCTCGACGCGGCGGCCGTACACCCGCAGGCGCGGGAGGCCTTGGTCGCCGTGACGCGCGAGGTCCTCGCGCGCGCCGCCGTGCCCGCCGAGCGCGTGGCGCTCTTCCTCGTGCACTACCTCGACGCGCGTGTGGCGCGCGAGGCGGCCGAGGCCGCCCACCTTCCCGGCGAGCGCGTCGTTGCGACCGCGGAGGCAGCCGGTCACATCGCGGCGGCCGGTATCCCGATCGCGCTCGCCGACGCGCTCGCCGCCGGGCGGGTGGGGAAGGGCGACCTCGTGTGCTGCGTGGCCTTCGGCGCGGGCATGTCGTGGGGCGGGGTGCTCCTGCGCCTGTGAGCGGAGGGACGATGGACGAGACGGTCAACTCCCGCATCCTGGGCCTCGGCCACCATCTCCCCGAGCGCGTGGTGACCAACCAGGACCTGACCAGGCTGATGGACACGAGCGAGGAGTGGATCGAGCAGCGCACGGGGATCCGCGAGCGCCGCTTCATCAGCGCGGACATGGGCGGCGCCGACCTGGGAGAGCGCGCCGCGCGCGAGGCGCTCCGCGAGGCCGGGATCGCGGCCGGGGACCTCGACCTCGTCATCCTGGGCTCGCTCTCGCCCGACATCGACTTCCCGGGCACCGCCTCGCTCCTGCAGCGGAAGCTCGGGGTGCGCGGCATGCCGGTCATGGACGTGCGCAACCAGTGCTCGGGCTTCGTGTACATGCTCGCCGTGGCCGACGCGTGGATCCGCAGCGGGGACGCGCGCTACGTGCTGGTGGTGGGGGCGGAGATCCACTCGACCGGCCTCGACCTCTCCACGCTCGGCCGCGAGGTGGCGGTCATCTTCGGCGACGGCGCGGGCGCCGCCGTGCTCGGGCCCGAGCCCGACCGGCGCCGTGGCATCCTCTCGACCCACCTCCACAGCGAGGGCCGGTACGCCGAGAAGCTGATGGTCGAGGCGGCCTCGAGCCGCGTGCGGCCGCGCGTGACCGAAGAGATGCTCGACCAGCCCGGCAGCCGCCTCTGGCCGCGCATGGAGGGGCGCTACGTCTTCAAGCACGCCGTCACGCGCTTTCCCGAGGTGATCCGGGAGGCGCTCGCGCACAACGGCTGCACCACCGCCGACCTGGACCTCCTGATCCCGCACCAGGCGAACCTGCGCATCAGCCAGCTGGTGGCGATGGGCCTCGAGCTGCCCGAGGAGAAGGTGTTCAACAACATCCAGCGCTACGGCAACACGACCGCGGCATCGATCCCGATCGCGCTGCACGAGGCCGTCCAGGAGGGGCGCGTCAGGCCGGGCGCGCTCGTCTGCCTCGCGGCCTTCGGCGCCGGCTTCACCTGGGGCGCGGCGCTCATGCGGTGGTGAGCGTGGCCATCGCTCCCGAGCTGCCGCGCGCAGTCCTGCGCGACATGCGGCGCGAGGACCTGCCCGCCGTGCTCGACATCGAGCGCCGCTCGTTTGCGCAGCCCTGGTCGCGCGCCTTCTTCGAGAAGGAGCTCGCGACCCCGTTCGCGCGCCTGGTGGTGGTGGTGGAAGGGGCCGTTCCCCGGCCGCAGGTGATCGGCTACACCTGCCGCTGGCGGGTGACCGACGAGGTCCACCTGCTGAACGTCGCGGTCCATCCCGAGCGGCGCGGGCTGGGGCACGGGCGCGCGCTGGTGGCGGGGGTGGTCGGGGAGGCCGAGGCGGCGCGCGCGCGCGTCGTCTACCTCGAGGTGCGCGCCGGGAACGTGATCGCGCGGCGGCTCTACCGCCAGCTCGGCTTCAAGGATCTGGGCGTCCGGCGCGGCTACTACGGCCCCGGCCAGGACGCGATCGTGATGGAGCTGCGGCTGGGCAGCCGGTGAGCGCGGGCGCCGGCGTCGACACGAGCGTCGCGGTCGGCGCGGTCCGGCTGCCGAACCCCGTCATCGCGGCCTCCGGCACCTTCGGCTACGGGACCGAGTTCGCCGGGCTGGTCGACCTGGGCGCGCTCGGCGCGCTCGCCGTGAAGGGGCTCTCGCTCCGGCCCTCGCCCGGGAAGCCGGCGCCCCGCCTGGTCGAGACGCCGGGCGGCATGCTCAACTCGATCGGCCTCCAGAACATCGGCGTGGAGGCCTTCCTCGGCGACCGCCTCCCCGCGCTGCGTGCGGCCGGAGCGCGGGTGGTGGCCAACTTCTGGGGCGACAGCCCGGAGGAGTTCGCGGAGTGCGCCGCGCGGCTCGACGGCGCGCCGGGCGTGGTGGCCCTCGAGCTGAACGCCTCGAGCCCGAACCGTCCGGAGTGGGGCGGCATCCTCGCCACCGACCCGCAGGCCCTGGCGGCGATCGTGCGCGCCGTGCGCGCGCGCGTGCGCGCGCCGCTCTGGGTGAAGCTCTCGCCCAACGTGGGCGACATCACGCGGGTCGGACGGGCCGCCGAGGCCGAGGGCGCGGACGCGCTCACCGCCATCAACACCCTGCGCGCCACCGCGATCGACCTGGAGGCGCGCCGCCCGCGCCTGGCAGCCGGCAGCGGTGGCCTCTCCGGCCCCGCCATCAAGCCCGTCGCGCTCCGCATGGTCCAGGAGCTCGCGCGTGCCGTCCGCATCCCGGTGGTCGGCATCGGCGGCATCATGACCGGCGAGGACGCCCTCGAGTTCCTCTGCTGCGGCGCGCGCGCCGTCCAGGTCGGCACCGCCATCTTCTACGACCCGCGCGCCCCCCTACGGATCGCCGAAGAGATGGCGCGCTGGTGCCGCGCCCATGGCGTCGGGGCGATCAGCGATGTGATCGGAACGCTACAGTCGTGAACGACCAGCGAGACGCACGCGTGTCTAGCGCACCTCGATCTCTATGTAGTCCGTGTCCGAGTCACCCGAGCTGTCCGACACCGACAGGTCCGCGCGGAACTTCCCCGGCTTCGCGTACGTATGCTTCGGATTCGCCTCGTTCGAGTCGGGCGTCTCGTCGCCGAACTTCCAGGTGTACTTGAGCGGCGGCGTGCCGCCCTCGACGTCGGCCTTGAACTCGACGGTGAGCGGCGCCGGCCCGTCCTCGGGCGTGCCGTCGGCCCAGGCGAGGAGCGGCGCGGCCTCCTCCTCGGCCTTGCCCGCCGCCACGGTCGTCGTGGTCGGCGCCTTCGCCGGCGCGACCGTGGTGGTGCTCTCGGGCGCCTCGCTCGGCCCCCCGCGTCCTCCGCAGCCGGGGAGGACGAGCAGGAGCGGCAGGGCAAGGGTGGCTGAGGCGGCCAGGACGCGCGTCATGCAGGAACCTCCATGGTCGGGTGTCGCCGAGCGGCGGCGGATTCTCACAGACGACCCGGAAGCTGTCAATTCCGGGCGCCGCGCGGTGCGCGCCCCGGGGGCCCGGCCCGCGCCTCTCGCCCCCGGGCGGGTCATGCGCCTCGACGTGCTGGTCGCGCCGCCGGGCGAAGATTGACTCTCTCGCCGCCGGCGTGACACGCTCCCGGCGCGCGTGAAGCTCATCATCCAGATCCCCTGCTTCAACGAGGAGGTGCACCTCGCCGAGACGCTGGCCGGTCTGCCGCGCAGCGTGCCCGGCTTCGACAGCGTCGAGACGCTGGTCATCGACGACGGCTCGACCGACGCCACCGCGGGCGCGGCGCGCGGCGCGGGCGCGACCTACCTCCTCCGCTTCCCCGTGCATCTCGGGCTCGCGCGCGCCTTCGAGGCGGGGCTCGACGCGGCGCTCAAGCTCGGCGCCGACGTGATCGTCAACACCGACGCCGACAACCAGTACCGCGGCGCGGACGTGGCCCTCCTGGTCGAGCCCATCCTCGCCGGTGTGGCGGAGATGGTGATCGGCGACCGCGCGCCGCACCGGCTCCGGCACTTCGGCGCCGGCAAGCGTCTGCTCCAGCGGGTCGGGAGCTGGGTCGTGCGCCAGGTGTCGGGCACGCGCGTTCCCGACGCCGCGAGCGGCTTTCGCGCCTTCTCGCGGCGCGCTGCGCTCCGTCTCAACGTCTTCAGCGAGTTCACCTACACGCTCGAGACCATCATCCAGGCCGGCAAGAAGCACATCCCGATCGCGCACGTCCCGGTCGAGACCAACCCCGAGCAGCGGCCCTCGCGCCTCTTCGGCCACGTGACGCTCTACGTCCGCCGCTCGATCGCGACCCTGGTGCGCATCTACGCCCTCTACGAGCCGCTGAAAGTGTTCTGGCGGATCGGCGCGGCGTGCATCGCGGCCGGCGGCGTGATCGGCGCGCGCTTCCTGTACTACTATCTCACCCGCGGCGGCGCCGGCCACGTGCAGAGCCTGATCCTGGCCGCGGTGCTCCTGATCGTCGGCTTCCAGACCATGCTGATCGGCCTGGTCGCCGACCTGATCGGCGCGAGCCGGTCGCTGCAGGAGGACACCCTGGTGCGCGTGCGCGAGCTCGAGCTGCGCCTCGGCGACGGGCCGGAGGTGGAGCGCCTCGAGCCCGCGGTCGAGGCGCGGACGGCGCGGCGCGCGCCGCCGTGAGCGCGTCCGCGAGCGCGTGCCTGTTCGGCACGTACGACGCCGGGCACAGCGCGAACCGCCTGCTCGGCCTGGCGCTCGCCCGGGCCGGCTGGCGCGTGGTCGAGTGCCACGAGCCGCTCTGGGAGGAGGCGCCGAGCAAGGGGCCGGGCTACTTCGGCGCCGCGTCGCTCGCGCGCCTGGGGGCGCGGTGGGCGGCCGCGGCGGGGCGGCTCGCGCGCCGCTGGCGCCGGCTCGCCGGCCCGCCGCCGCTGGTGGTGGTCGGCTTCGGGGGCCAGCTCGACGTGCTCCTCGCCCGGCGTCTCTGCCGGCCGCGGGCCGGGCTCGTGTTCGCGCCGCTCGTCAGCCTGACGGAGACGCTCGTCGACGACCGGCGTCTCGTCGCCCCGGGCGGGCTCGGCGCGCGCGCGCTTGCCTGGCTCGACCGCGCGAGCCTCCGCGCCGCGGATCTGGTCCTGGCCGACACCAGAGCGCACGCGGGCTACCTGGCCGCGCTCGGCGCGCCGCGGGGCCGGCTGGCGGTCTGGTACCTCGGTGTGGAGCCCGAGTTCCTGCCGACGCTCGCGGCGCGTCCGGTGCCGCGCCGCGTCCTCTTCTACGGGCGGCACCTGCCGCTCCACGGCGTCGAGACGATCGCCCTGGCGGCGGCGCGGCTCGGCGAGCGGGCCGAGGTGGTGTTGATCGGCGAGGGCCCGGAGCGGGCGCGCGCCGAGGCGCTCGCGCTGCGCGCCGGCGCGCGCCTCGCCTGGCGCGACCAGGTGCCGCTCGCGAGCCTGCCCGCCGAGCTGGCCGCCGCGGCGGTCGTGCTCGGCGTGTTCGGGGCGAGCCAGAAGGCGGCCATGGTGATGCCGAACAAGGTCTGGCAGGCGGCCGCCGCGGGCCGCCCGCTGGTCACGCGCGACGGGCCCGCGCTGCGCGAGGTGCTCCGCCCCGGCGAGCATTGCCTCGCCTGCCCGCCGGCCGATCCCGCGGCGCTCGCGGAGGCGATCGGGCGCCTGCTCGACGACCCCGGCTTCGCGGTGGGCCTCGGGCGCGCGGCGCGCCGCCACGTGCTCGCGCGCTTTTCCCCCGAGCGCCAGGCGGAGCACCTGGCCCGGGTCCTCGCCGAGCGCCTGGGCGTGCACGCGCCGGACGCACCCGCGCCGCGGGTCGGCTCCGGCTGAGGGCCCGTGCGCACCGCTGCGGTCGTCGTCACCTGGGAGGGCGGGGCCACCACCGACCGCTGCGTGGCGTCCGTCCTCGCCCAGGACCGCCCGCCCGACGAGGTGATCGTCGTCGACAACGCCTCGCGCCCGCCCGAGCGGGCGCGCCTCGGCGCCGCCCACGGCGGCCGGCCCGGCGTGCGACTCCTGCTGCTCGACGAGAACCGCCAGTTCGCGGGCGGCCTCAACGCCGGTGCGACCACGGCCATCGCCGCGGGCGCGGAGCGCCTCCTCCTGCTCAACAACGACACCGTGCTCGCGCCCGATGCGCTCGGGCACCTCGCCGCGGCGCTCGACGCGCGGCCGCGCGCCGGTATCGCAGGCCCGCGCCTCATGGACCTGCGCGAGCCCGGGCGCGAGCTCTCGGCCGGCGAGCGGCACGTCCTCCCGTTTCTCTGCCTGCCGCGCGCCTGGCTGCGCCACCGGGCGCGCACGCGCACGCCGTACCCCGTGAGCGGGGTCATGGGCGCGGCGCTCCTGGTGACGCGCGCCTGCTACCAGGCGGTGGGCGGCTTCGCGGCCGAGATCGAGGTGTACTACGAGGACGTGGACTTCTGCCTCGCGGCGCGCGCGCGCGGGTTCGAGATCGTGATCGCGCCGCGCGCGGTCGTCTACCACGACGGGCTGCGCGGTTTTGCGGGCGGGCTCACGCCGTGGGCGGCCTTCCTGAAGGCGCGCAACCCCTGGCTCGTGGTGCGCCGCCGCGGCAGCGTCGCGAGCTGGCTCGGCTTCGTGCCGACGTACGCCGCCATGCTGGGCGGGAGCGCCGCGCTCCATGCGCTCCGCGGCCGCGGCGACGTGGTACGCGCGCTCGCGCGCGGCGCGCTCGCGGGGATCGGCGGCGCGGCCGGGCGGCGCGTGGCGCCCGTGGGGCCGCCGGCCGGGAGCCGCTGACGTGCGCATCGGCATCGGCGCCCAGGTGGGCATCCTCGGCGGGCCCGGGACCTACGCGCGCGCGCTCGCGGGGGCGCTCGCGGCGGCCGGCGGCCACGAGTACGTCGTCTTCACGGACCGGCCCGAGGCGTTCGCCGGCCTCGGGGTGGAAACGGTCCACGTGCCGCTCGCGAGCCCGTACCATCAGGCGGCGTGGGACCACTGGCGGCTCCCGGGGCTCGCCGCCGAGGGGCGCCTCGACCTCTACCACGGCACGAAGAACGTGCTCCCCTGGCGCCTCGCGGCGCCCGCCGTGGTGACGGTGCACGACCTCGCCGTCTACGCCGCGCCGGAGACCTTCGCGTGGGCTCAGCGCTGGCACCTCCGCCTCCTCCTGCCGCGCGCCGTGGCGGCGGCGGCGCGGGTCATCACACCCTCGGAGCACGCGCGCGCCGCCCTACTGGCGCGCTTCGGGACAGCGCCTGGGCGCGTGGCCGCCATCCCGCTCGGCGTGGAGGTCGCCTTCCGCGCGCCCCCGCCCCCGGGTGCGGTCGAGCAGCTGCGCGCGCTCCACGGCCTCGGCCCGCGGCTCGTCGCCTGCGTCGGCACGGTGCAGCCGCGCAAGCGCGTCGACAGGGTGATCGAGGCGTTCGCGCGGGCGGACCTGGCGGCGCACGGCTGGCAGCTCGCCATCGCGGGGCGGCTCCGACCCGGCTACGCGCCGCCCTGGCTGGTCACGCTGCCGCCGGGCGTCCGCTGGCTCGGGCCGCTCCCGCCGCACGCGCTCGGCGCGCTCTACGCGGCGGCCGAGATCGCGGTGAGCGCCTCGGAGTACGAGGGCTTCGGGCTCACCGTGTGCGAGGCGATGGCGAGCGGCTGCGCGGTGGTCGCGGTCGCGACCAGCGCCCTCCCCGAGGTGGTCGGCGACGCGGGCGTGCTGGTCGCGCGCTCGGATCCGGCGCTCCTCGCGGAGGCGCTCGCGCGGCTCGCCGCCGAGCCCGAGACGCGCGCGGCGCTCGGCGCCGCCGCGCGGGCCCGCGCGGCGCGCTTCACGTGGGAGGAGACGGCGCGGCAGACCCGTCGCGTGTACGAGGAGGTGCTCGGGTGCGCCTGACGGCGGTCGTCGTCCACTGGCAGGACCTGGACGAGACGCGCGGCTGCGTGGCGAGCCTCGAGCCCGGCGTCGACGTGGTGGTGGTCGACAACGCCTCGCGCGAGCCGGTGGCCGACGTGTTCGCGGGCCGCGCCACGAGTCTCCGCAGCCCGGAGAACCTGGGCTACGCGGGCGGCGCCAACCTGGGCATCCGCGCCGCGCTCGCCGCGGGCGCGGACGTGGTGCTGGTGCTCAACAACGACGTGCGGCTCCGCCCGGGCGCCGCCGCGGCCGCCCTGGAGGCGCTCGGCGCCGACCGGCGGATCGCCGCCGTCGGGCCCAAGGTGCTCGCGCGCGAGGATCCGTCCCGCCTCTGGCTCGCCTGGGGCGAGGTCACCTGGCGTCAGAGCCTGGTCGCGCTCCGCGGTGCGGGCGAGCCCGACGGACCCGCGTGGGACGCCCCGCGCGACGTCGAGTGGATCGCGGGCTGCGCCATGTGGATCAGGCGCGAGGCGCTGGCGGCCGTGGGCCTCCTCGACGAGACGTTCTTCGCCTATCACGAGGAGGTGGACTGGTGCGCGCGGGCGCGCGCGGCGGGCTGGCGCGTCGTGTACCGCCCGGCCGCGGTGGTGACGCACACCGGGCGCGGCGGAGCGGGGAGCGCGGCGCAGATCCGCATCCGAAAATACTTCGCGGCGCGGAACGCGATCCTCTACGCGCGCCGGCACGGGAGCCTCGCCGAGCGGGCAAAGCTCGCCGCCTTCCTCGCCGCCACCCTCCCGCTCGAGCTCGTGCACCACTGGACGCACGGCACCGCCGACGAGGTCTGGCTCAAGATGCGCGGCATGCGCGACGCGCTCGCGGGCCGCCGGCCGCCCTTCGCGGAGCTGGGGCTCCGGTGAGCGCCGCACGCGGGGGGGCCGCGCCGCTCGCCGCGGGGCTCGTGGTGGCGGCGTACACGGCGGCGCTCCGCCGCTACGGCGTCTTCGATCCCGTCGACGAGGGCCTCCTCCTCGTGCAGGCGCTGCGCACGGCGCACGGACAGGTGCCGTACGTCGACTTCCACACCGGCTACGGGCCGCTCTACTTCCGGCTGCAGGCGTGGCTGCTCGAGGCGGGCGGGTGGGACGCGATCCGCTGGGGGCTGGTCGCCGTGCACGGCGCGGCGGGGGCGCTCCTCTTCGTGCTCGCGCGCCGGCTGGCCGGCCCGGCGCTCGCCTGGGTGGCGGTCGCGCTCGAGGTCGCGTTCTTCCTGCCCGTCGCGCCGGGGCGGGGGGCGCCGTTCAACGTGCCGTACCCCGCCTGGTACGCCGGGCTCGCGGCCGTGGGGCTCGCGGTGCTGCTCGACGGCGTGGCGCCGGTGCGCTCGTGGCGCGCGGCGGCTGCAGGCATGGTCGCGGCAGCCGTCGCCGCGATGAAGCCGAGCAGCGGTCTTCTCCTCGCCGCCGGCGCCGCGGCCGCGGTCGTCCTCGGCGAGGTGCGCGCGGACGGTGGCGGGAGGGTCGCGCGCGCCGTGCTCGGGCTGGTGGCGCTCGCCGCCACGGCGCTCGTGGCGCCGAGTGGGCTCACCGTGGCGGCGTGCGTGCTCGCGCCGCCGGTCGTGGCGCTCGCCGCGCTCGGCGCGCGCCGCGGCGTCGCCGACGGCGACGCGCTCCGGCGGCTGGGAGCGCTCGCGGCCGGATTCGTCCCGCCGGTCGCGGTCGCGTTCGCGCCGTCGCTCGCCACCGTGGGCCCGCTCGGGCTCGCCCGCGAGATCGGCGCCGGCGTGGCTCGGCTGTATGCGCTCCCGCTCCCGTGGCCGGCGGGAGTGGCAGGGGCGGTCGGGCTCGCCGCCTTCGCCGCGCGCGGACGGGGAGCCGGTGCGCTCGTGGTCGCGGCCGCGGCGGCGGCCGCCGTCGCCTTCGCCGGCGGAGCCGCAGGGGCGGAGGCGCCGCTCGCGGCGCTCCGCCTGGGCGCCGAGCAGGGGCTGCTCGCGCTCGTGCCGCTCGCGCTGTGGGGCGCGCTCGCGGCGCTCCGCGCCGGGGGAGAGGCGGCGCTCGTGCCGCCGACGGCGATCGCCGCCGCCGCCGCGCTCCAGCTCTACCCGCGTCCGGACCTGATCCACGTGATGCCCCTCGGCCCGCTTCTCCTCCCGCTCGCGCTTCGCCTGTGGCGCACGGCGGCCCGCCAGCTCCCGCTCGTCCCGCCCGCCGCGCTCGTCGCTCTCCCGCTCGCCGTGGCGCTCGGGCGCTTCCTCCCGACCGCGCTCGTCCTAGGCCACGTGGCGACGGGCCGGGTTGCCGAGGTGGCGCTCGGCGGGATGCGCCTCGTGGTCGAGCCCGAGGGAGTAGCGCCGCTCGGCGCGATCGCGGCCGCCGCCGATGCGGTGCGGGACATCCCGCCGGACGAGACGGTGCTCGCCTTCCCGGCCTGCGGCATGGTGCCGTTCGTCGCCGGGCGCCTGCCCGCCGGGCCGCACGACTACTTCTACCCCGGTCGCCCGGATCGCGCCGAGGCCGCTCTGCTCGCCGCGCGCCTCGCCGCCCGCCCGCCACGGCTCGCGGTCACGTGCGGAGCCGCCGGGACGGCGCTCGCCGGCGCATGGAACGACTATCCCGAGCTGCTTGCGCTGCTTGCGACCCGCTACCGCGAACGTCTTGCCGGGGCGGCTTTCGCCGTGCGGGAGCGGCGCGAATGACCGGCGGCCGCGAGGGTATTGACACCTCCGGCGAGGCGCGGCTAGCGGAGCCTGTCGTGTCACGATCCGCGACCGTATCGCTCCTGGGAGAGCTCTGGAGCTTCATGCGCGTGCGCAAGAAGTGGTGGCTGGGGCCGATCGTGCTCGTGCTCGCCCTCTTCGGCGCGCTCATCGTGTTCACGCAGGGATCGGCGCTCGCGCCCTTCGTCTACACGCTCTTCTAGCCCATGGCGGGCGCCTCACGCGCGGAGCTCCGCCGCTTCGGTCTGACGGTCGGCGGGGCGTTCCTCCTGCTCGCGCTCGCCAGCTGGTGGCGCGCGCACGTGCTGCCGCCGCGCGTGCTCGCCGCCCTGGGCCTGCTGCTCGTCGGGCCGGGCCTCGTGGCGCCGGCCGCGCTCGGGCCCGTGCGGCGCGTCTGGCTGCGCGCGGCCACTCTCCTCGGCGAGGTGAACAGCCGCGTCCTCCTGACCGTGCTCTTCTATCTCGTGATCGCGCCGGTCGGCTTCGTGCTGCGCCACCTGGTGCGCGACCCGCTCGACCGCTCGCTCGCGGACGGGAAGGCGAGCAACTGGGTGAAGCGCGAGCGCCAGCGGGTCGAGATCCGCCGCTACGAGCAGCAGTTCTGATGGCGACCATCCTCGGCATCTCGGCGTACTACCACGACTCGGCGGCCTGCCTGGTGCGCGACGGGGAGATCGTGGCAGCCGCGCAGGAGGAGCGCTTCACGCGCACGAAGCACGACGCCGGCTTCCCCGTGCACGCGGTCGCGTACTGCCTCGCCGAGGGCGGCGTCGAGCCCTCCGAGCTCGACTACGTCGGCTTCTACGACAAGCCGCTCCTCAAGTTCGAGCGCCTGCTCGAGAACTACTGCGGCGTGGCGCCGCGCGGGCTGCGCTCGTTCCTCGCCGCCATGCCGGTGTGGCTCAAGGAGAAGCTCTTCACCCGCGACCGGATCCGCCGGGCGCTCGGCGGGTACGCCGGCCCGGTGCTGTTCGCCGAGCACCACGAGTCGCACGCGGCGAGCGCGTTCTACCCGTCGCCCTTCGCGGAGGCGGCCGTGCTCACCATGGACGGCGTCGGCGAGTGGGCGACGTCGTCCTACGGCGTCGGGCGGGGCAAGGACCTCGAGCTGCTCGCCGAGCTCCACTACCCGCACTCGCTCGGCATGCTCTACTCGGCGTTCACCTACTACACCGGCTTCAAGGTGAACTCGGGCGAGTACAAGGTGATGGGGCTCGCCCCCTAC
>Ga0209057_1000314_pt1 | contig 44390 bp, 44 predicted proteins | sample GraSoiAngelo_146_FD_185903 | JGI IMG/M metagenome (GOLD analysis project Ga0209057, IMG submission 185903) | Grasslands soil microbial communities from the Angelo Coastal Reserve, California, USA - 14_1009_05_30cm (SPAdes) (version 2) | ecosystem: Environmental > Terrestrial > Soil > Grasslands ...
GCAACCGCAGAGAGGGAAAAATGCCCGGGGAATTGACCATCCGAGTGCGATACAAGAAGTATACAACTCCGTGGTTCGACTATCTGATCGTCTCAAAGAAGGAGATGAAGCGAATACTCGAAGGCACTGGATGGAGAATCAAGCGTTTCGTTGACTCTAAGGGCTCTGTGTATATCGGGATCATAGAAAAAATATCGAAGTTGTGAGACCCGGAAAGCAGGCGAGAAGTTGTTGACGGCTACTCAGACCTGGGAAGCTACCCTAGCCAGGGAACGCCGATCTCTGTTCCCACTTGTCTCATCGCTTCAACAACCTTGCCACTCAGTGGAATACCTTCCTTCTGGAACTTTTCCATCCTTGCGTAACTCTTCTCGCCGTGAACGTAGATTCGTGATTGGCCTTCCGCCTTCGGGGACTCCTTCAACTCTCGGGCTAACCTGTCCATGTCCCTCTTGAACTCGCCCAGTGGCCGAAACGCCGCTGGATCCAACGCCATGAAGAAATGGCCGACGTTCGGCTTTTCCTTGATAACATCGACGCCGAGACCCGTGGCTGCGCCACTCAAGACTCCGCTTAGAACGTCCACCATCAGCGCCAAACCATACCCTTTGTGACCCGAGTGCTCCTCACCCTCACCGCCAAGCGGCAGAATCCCGCCGCCCAATCTCTTGGACAACGCGTCCAAAACGGCATGCGGGTCCTCCGTCCCTCTTCCTCTCTTATCCACCGCCCATCCCGGTGGCATCTTCTTGCCTTGGCGGTCGTAGACCTCAAGCTTTCCACGTGGAACCACAGATGTTGCCATATCCAGCACGAACGCTTTTTCCTTCTCAGCGGGTGCGGTCAGACTAATGGGGTTTGTACCGAGAATCGCATTCCTTCCGAAAGTGGGAACCACGAGCGGTGCCGCATTGGTCATGCTCATTCCAATCAAATCGTGTTGCAAGGCCATTAGACTGTAGTAACCCGCAATTCCATAGTGGTGAGAATTCCGGACAGAAACAATTCCTACCGCGGTCTCCTTGGCTTTTTTGATGGCCAATTCCATTCCCTTGTGCCCGACCACCTGGCCTAAGCTCTGCCCACCGTCAATCATCGCCGTAGCTTTGGTCTCCTTCACGATCTTGCTTTGGTCTGCGGGCTTTGTCCAGCCATTCTTCAGATCCGCGTAATACCGAGGAAGACGGGCGACCCCATGCGACTCGATCCCCCGGAGATCAGCTAGCACTAGAACATCAGTTGTTATCTTGGCATCCCGTACTGGGACGCCAAGTTTCATCCACACTTTGTTGCAGAAGTCTTTCAGTTTTCCCTCTTGTACAACCACTTGCTTCTGGACGGTGACCTGGTCAACCATGACTGTTTCCTCGGAAACCTCTATTCAATCTCAGCGTTCAAAGAGACATTTTTTAACTTAGGCCTATTCCCGGATACACTCTGAGAGATATGGATACTCATCAAGCAATCCTCACTAAACTGGATGTCAGACAGTTTAGCCCCAAGAAGGTCCCGGCCGACGTAAAGCTGAAAGTATTCGAAGCGGCGCGAGCCACTCAAACGGGAAATAACAAGCAACACCTGAGATTCATACTTGTCCAAAACAAGGAATCGGTCAAGAAGCTAGCGGAGGATAGCACAAGTGGACCTTGGGTCGCCGGAGCAGACTTTGCAGTTATCGTCCTGACAGACCCCAAGCTAGGGTTCCACCTCATCGACACCGGACGCGCAGTCCAACAAATGCAGCTCTCGGCCTGGAACAACGGCGTCATCTCCGGAGTCTATACGGGAATCAAGGAAGAAGCCATGAGTAGAGATTTCGGTTTCCCAGCCGATATCAAGCCCACTATGGTGGTAGGTTTTGGCTATCCAGTCAAGAAGATAGTTGGGAAGAAGAATCGCATGCCCATTTCGGAGATAGCTTTCATCGACAAATTCGGCAACAAATTCGATCCAAAGAAACTAAGCTAAAGCAGTTGTCGAATGGCAAGGCTCCGGGTAGCAGCCTAGCATTACCCCTCATCGACCGCTCATCCTAGAGTTGGTAGAGACTGATTGGACTTCACAGAGATTCTAGCTAACGAATTATGGGTAGGTGCGGCACCTACGCTAGCAGATCTGGAAGAGATCAAGAAAAACAGCGGGGGCAAGAGTGTGATTATCGACCTTACGAGGAGTCAGCGGGAGGAGGAGTGGTCCAAGAAGCTAGGGTTGCAATACGAAGATCGAACCCCCAAGGTCGAAGAGACTTTTTCCGCGGTTCCCGTAAGCCAGCTCAGACTCGTCTCCCGCCTCATCGAACAACACATCCGTGGAGGGCGAACAGTCTACCTCCATTGCAAAATGGGGCTCGGCAGGAGCCCGACATGCGCAGCCGCCTACCTCGTACATTGTGGGATTCCCCTTCGAGACGCGAAAGAGCTTATATTGAGCAAACGCTCGGTTTGGAATGGCGAAGACGGAAATTATGCGAGTGGTTTGGAAGACTTTGCCAAAATGCTGGAAATAGCAAAACTCTCAGAATAAAGGTCGAATCTGACCCCTCGTATGCTCGCCTCGATACGTTTTCCGACTATTTCTTGAGAACTGAGCTCTTGAGGACCGTCTTTACCAAGTCCGGCTCTTTTAGAAGATAATAGGTGGCCCGCCTAGTTCTCAAGCCTATCTTGGCGATTCCCTCAATCACAAGCTTCAAGACCCGGGTGGGGTGCATCTCGAGATCGCTCCATTGCCATCCTTGATACGACGGGTTTCCTAGTCCCTCTTCCTCGCTTCTCGCAGCCAACCACAGGGCTTTCCTATAGTCAGGAAACTTCGCGAGAAACTGCTCCACGTAATTCTCCTGTGGACCTGAATGGCTGGACGCTTCGATGGTAGCCTGCGAGAGTATTGTTGCTCGGGGTGAATGTGGTAAGGGGGATGTTCTTGACACGAGGCTCGCCTTCTTCAGAAGGACCCTCGAAACAGGTAATGGTAATTCCGGAGATTTATTCAGCTCGTTTTCCTAGAAACACCAAGTAGGTTACAGAAGCCTCCGTACCTACAAAATCGCGAGAATATCGAGATTCGGCACTTGAGCCCGCTCGGTCCCACGATCCAGGATATGTCTAAGACTAGTGAAGATGGCTTTGCCAAAACTTCGGCACTTTGCGTGAATAGATTACTTCTTTCGCTCCGAGAAATTCTGAAAGTTGTTCGACGCTCTCTCGTATCTCTCTTGAGGTATCCTTGTCCTTGGGCGCGTTTGACTCAGCATATACTGCTTTGATGATCAGTTTCCCGTTTTTCTGGTCCATGAGGGGATCCAAACGCCCGATGAATTTGTCGCCGCGCAGTATAGCGAGGACGTAGTAACCGAACTTGCGTTTGCTTGGGGGAGTGTAGATCTCGATTGTGTAATCGAAATTGAACAGAAGCTTGGTTCTCGCCCTATCGCAGAACAGATTGTCGAAAGGGGAGAGTAGTGAGACCCTCGGCTGCCATTCCCCCGATTTTATCTCCTCCAGTCGTTCAACGTCATCTGAGTGAATGTACCGTTCGCCCTTCCCGACTGGTCCATCCTTGATATCGACTGGAATGATCTTTTCGTCCGCCACCAATTGTTTGATGGTTGCCTTCAGGTTTGGATAGCGGTTGCGGAAAAAGTGCCAGCTTATCTCGGATGAATTTGCGATTCCGAGGGCGCGGACTGATCTCTGGGCTGAAATGTACTCGACCTCTTCCGCCGACAATTCTTTCTTTGAAACCCACGACGGCAGGAAGTTTTCTGAGAGACCGTAGAGTTTCTGTTTGCCCTGGCGGCCAACTACCATTACTTCTCCCCTCAAGAAAAGATGGAATATCATCCGAGAGACATCTCCCCAGCTACTCCAGCCAAAACTACGCTTTGCCCTAGTCTTGTCTTCAAACTGGCGAGAGAGAAGAGGGCCTTTCTTTCTAAGCTCGCTCAAAATATGATCTCTTAGCTCCGTGTTCGCATTCAGAAATTTGTCGATTCTTTGTCGCCAAATAGATCCTGGACGTACGAGCACGTCAGGATGCCTTCGCATGAGAGAATGGTAGAGAGGATAGTCTTCCATCAAGACTATTGATGCTTGGTGGGCCCAGTATTCGAAGAGCTTCTTGTCGCGCCACAACAATTTGTCCAGGTCTGTTGTGTCGAAGTGTCCGAGTCTGCTCCAGAGAACGATGAGATGACTAGGAGCAACCGTGCTGATCGGATCAAGCTGAAGGCAACCTAGGTCTCGTGTCACTCTCAGAATGTCATCTGAGTCAGGTTTGTTGGGCCTTTTTCCAGCGAGATGCTGTTTGGCAACTGCGAGACGTCTAGCATTCTCTAGAGTCGTTGTAATTTTCTTAGACACGGAAGAGAACTTGTTTTGGCTGTTTCATAAGGGATTCGAACTTGACCCCTTGGCAAATGAAACCAAAACCAAACAAGACCCCTAGCAGATTGTGCACGCCCTGAAACGCATAGGCTTGACGATAGAAAGAGCTAAGGTGTCGCCGTCGAAGGGCTGTTGGTTGTTCATGACCGAAGGAGGTATCCCTAGACTAGTCCAGCATCCCCTGTCTCCCTTCAAGAAGAGGGCAATCTTCGCAATCGCGATTCTAGGCTTAGTGATGGCTATCGGAACGATTGGCATGATGATCTTGGAAGGCTGGGACCTGGTGACCTCGTTCTATTTCATGTCCCTTCTGGCAACGGCCGAAGGCCCGGCACAATCATCCATGACTGTTGGGGGCAAGATCTTCGCGTCTTTCATGGCCTTTCTCTCTATCGGCGCAGCAATATCTGCGATTACGTTTACCTTCGGACCTTTGTTTGGCTCTATATTCAAAGAGGGCTTCGCCTATGTCGAGAGAGAAGAGGACAAACTGAACACAAGACTAGAGCGCAAGGCCCATGCCCATTCATCTGCCGACTAGGAGGGGATAGGACTCGCCAAAGCTCATCAGTGACATCGGTCATATCATCCTTCAAGTCGGGGATATGGACAAGGCAGTCAATCTATACTGCGAAACGCTAGGATTCGAACTCAAAGAACACTCGCCTGAATGGAGCGTCATCTCCACCAAGCTGGGCGAGCTGACCCTCTACAAGACCCCGAAGATCACACCGCTAGTCCTTCGAGGCGCTGATGTAACTCCAATCAGCCTCCACGTCACCAGCTTCGAAGAAGCGGCTGATCAATTGGAGAAGAAAGGATACTCCGTCAAACGGAAAGGCCGGAACTTAGGAACACTTACTGACCCATGGGGAAACATGATCGAGCTCCACGATCATCGTAAAGTCTGAATTTTTTCGGTCCAAGATTCGCATATCAAGGACCTGTTGTATGTGCGAATCACTTCTTCATGAAAGGCATGCCTTTCATCATGGGTCCACGTCGTTTCATCTGTTTCATCATCTTCCGCATCGTAAAATACTGGTTAACTAGTTCCCGCACCTCGCGCTCTGGCCGTCCGGCTCCTCGCGCAATTCTCTTCGACCTGGAGCTATCTACCAATCGAGGCTCCGCAAGCTCTTTCTTAGTCATGGATTGAATGATCACTCTCCACGCTTTCATCTTCTCCTCCGCCACTCCCAATTGCTCCTCAGGAAGACTCACACCGCCCGGAATCATTTGGAGAACTTTTCTCAGTGGTCCCATCTTCCGAAGGTTCTCCATCTGATCATACATGTCTTTCAAAGTAAAACGACCTTCCATGAACTGTTTGACTTTGGCCTCGGGAACTTGCACCTCCGCCTCCTTCACCTTCTCCAGAAGCGCGTTGAGATCGCCCATTCCCAACAGCCGTCCCACAAAATCTGTCGGGACGAACTGCTCCAAATCCTCAACTCGTTCTCCTGTTCCGATGAATTTTACCTTCGAACCAGTCCCCGCAACAGCCGAGAGCGCTCCTCCTCCTTTGGCGGACCCGTCCATCTTTGTCAGCAGAACCGACCCGACAGGTGTTGCCTCGTGGAACGCGCGGGCTTGAGTAATCGCCTGCTGTCCAATCGTCGCATCGATTGCCAACACGATCTCGTCAGGCTTCACGGCAGAAGCAATTCTCTTCATCTCGTCCATCAGGTCCCGCTCGTTCCTGTGCCTTCCCGCTGTATCGATAATCACCAAGTCAGTCTTCTCCTTCCGATAGTGGTCGAGACCATGCTTGGCAATGTCTTCGGGCTTCTTGTTGCCGGGCTCGCCGTATACCGGAATGTCGACTGTGGCTGCTAACTGCTTCAGTTGGTCCAGTGCGCCAGGACGGTAAGTATCGGCGCCGACAATGCCCACTCTCAATCCTCTTTTCTGGAAAAACCGTGCCAGTTTCACCGAGCTAGTCGTCTTCCCGGTTCCTTGAATCCCGACCAGCATGAGTTTGCGGAACACGCCGGGTTGAACCTCGACCTTAGCGGGGTCTTGGCCGACAAACTTTGTCATTTCTTCGTATAGTACCTTGACAACATGCTCGCGTCTTGTGATTCCTGGAGGAAGGTTCGCCTTCAGCGAACGATCTTCGACTGCCTTGGATAATTGGAGAACAAGTTCGACGTTCACATCCGCCTGCAACAGCGTCCTCTGGAGGTCTTTCACAAGCTCCTTGATCGCCTTCTCGTCCACGTTCGGCATCCGCAACATTTTGCGGACTGCGTCCGTGAGAGATCGGCCAACTGTTTCCAAGACTACTCTCTCAACGTTCTCGCGCGCTTCTTAACCTTCTCCAGAACGGCAGCGATTATCAGCGGGAAGCAGACGGTTGCATCACCGTATACGTCGACGAACCTTCCTCCTTTCCGGATTTTCCTCCAGCTGATCGATTCAGCCAAAGGGGCGCCGCTCAATCCTCCCGGCTCGGGCCTATCTGCAGTTATCTGAACCGCTGCATCAACTCCCTCTCGCAGAACACTGGCCAAGAGGGTGTGGTGCTTGGGCAATCCTCCGCCTAGAATTAGAACCCCGAGCTTTTTCGAGGTCATCGCCATTTCCACCATATTAGTCACATCTGCCATCGGGTTCAACTGTAGCAATTCTGTCTGAGAGAAACTCCAGAGGCTAAGACCGAGGATCGAGTCCAGCAGGCCTGGCGAGAAGACCTTCACCTTGTTACGGGCAGCTTTGTAAAGAATCGAATCTCGATCTCTTAGGAGGAGGCCAATTTTTTGGAGAAGGTCGGAGACCGCGACTCCTCGTCTCTGGTCAACTGGAATCTTTCCAAGCAACCTTCTGACAGTCTTGTCTAGAATCTGGAATGATTCTTCTTTGACAAAGATGTCCGCGATTCGACTGTACCCTTTCTTGATCAGGAGACGATCGTCAACCTGAAACGTTCCCTGGTAATGGTGCAGGCCAAATGCCTCGATCACATCATGGGTCAGGTTCGCCCCAGAGGTCACGATCGCATCGAGAAACCCTCGATCGATCAAATCTCCAATGAGCAATCGAAATCCCGATGGGACCATTGGCCCTGCGAGTGTCAAGAAATTTGTGAAGTCTGGTCCTCGGAACATTTCTTCGACAACATCGGCGGCTGCCCCGATTCGGCCTCCGCCTAGGACCCCGGTTGCGCTCATCTCTCGGACGAGAGCGCTGGCCGTCATTCCCGGCCAAAGCCGTAGGTGTTTTACTCTTGAAGGACTTTTACTCGTAATGGATTGCTCAGCCCTTTCGGCGAACGACCATGTTCCGTCCCATGACGCTCCAGTACTCGACTTCGATTCCGGAAGTCATTTGTTTCTTCAAGTCCTCATCGTCCGGCATGGGTGTCTCGAATGTCTGATAATTTTCCATGTCCATCACCTGGAGAAGATTTCCGGAGATGGAAAGCACCTGTCCCGTTCGCTTGTCTATTAGCGGGACCTCGGCCTTGCCGTCAACAGGACTGATGAGGTTCTTCTTCTGGCCTGTGAACGCGCTTATCGCAACGATCCTTGCCTTTGCGGAGCCGTGCTTGCCGGGCTTGGATTTCTCGAACTCTACAATCCTGCATGGTTCACCATCAATGAGGACATACTGGCCAATCTTCAAACTGCCAACTTCGACCGGCTTGCTCATGAAGTTGCGTCTCGACAGCGAGCGGTCCTAGGACTGCATCTAAAAGGTTGATGACGATGTTAAGATTTCGCTCCCGATGTTGTCTGCTTGAGCTTTCCATGGATCTGCCGCTTACAATTTTTTAGGGAAGAAAGATATGAAGACCGCTATGAGCAAGGGTGGAACCAAGAGGATTCGTGTCGGCATCATCGGCGCCAACCCGGATCGCGGATGGGCGGCGCAGGCACACATTCCTGCTTTAAAGTCGCTCTCGGATGACTTCGAAATCACGGCGCTGTCCACCAGCCGACGCGAATCCGCCGAAGCCGCCAGCAAGCTCTTTGGCGTGCCTGTCGCGTTCGATAATCACCAAGACCTCGTGAACAGCACTGTCGTCGACGTCGTCGCAGTCACCGTGAAAGTACCGTATCACTTCGAACTGGCGACCGCAGCGCTCAGCGCGGGCAAGGCCGTGTACTGCGAATGGCCGCTCGGCAACGGCTTGAAAGAGGCGCAGACCTTGGCCGCACTGGCGAAGAAGAAGGGCGTCCTCGCCGTGGCGGGACTGCAGGCCCGTTCTGCGCCGCCGGTGGCTTACGTGCATGACCTGATCAAGCAAGGTTACGTCGGTGAAGTGCTCTCCACCACGTTGATCGGTTCGGGAATGGGCTGGGGACCAACGGTGGAGCCGTACAACGCCTACCTCAACGACAAGAAGAACGGTGCGACGATGCTCTCGATCGCGCTCGGCCACGCGGCGGACGCGCTATGTCACTGCCTCGGCGAAGTGCGAGAGCTCTCGGCCACCATGACCATGCGCCGAAAGTCCTTCACGATCGCGCAGACAGGCGAAAGCAAGCCCATGAACGCGGAGGATCAGGTGTGCGTCACCGGACTGCTCCGGAGCGGGGCCGCGCTATCGATCCACTATCGCGGCGGCGTTTCGCGCGGCACCAACCTGCTCTGGGAGATCAACGGCACCGAGGGCGATCTGCAGCTCACCGCCGCCGGCGGCCAAGCCCAGATCTTCGAAATGACCGTACAGGGCGGCAAGGGCGCGCAGTCCTCGCTCCAGGTCCTGCCCGTGCCAGAGCAGTATCGGTGGTCGCCGCCGCAAGGACCGGGCCCTTCCACCAACGTCGCCCAAGCATACGCGCGCTTCGCCCGCGACTATCGCGAGGGAACACATTTCTGCCCCACGTTCGACGACGCGGTCACACGCCATCGCATGCTGAACGCGATCGAGACGGCCGCGGCAACCGGTCAGTGTCAAAAGCTCGGTTGAATTTGGCGAGAAGCGTCCCGAAGAGCGAACGTTTACCCCTTGAGCTAGGGGTGTTCTGTAACCGCAATCGCCGTATTAGAGTATCAAAGACTAACATCGGTCCTCGGATTTCATCTAAAAGACTTCGCGTGATTCGAAGGGTACTCCTAGAGAATTCTTTTCAACTGGTCCATTCCGGTTCTCCACGATCTGGAAAGCCATGTCCAAGGTAGTCGGCATCCTAGCCAAAAAAGGCTCGAAAGAAATCCTCACCGAGGCCAGGAGGATTCACAAAATAATCGAACAGCACGGCTTCAGATCTGTTCCCGACCAAGATCTAGGGGAATCGGCGAAGATTCCGGGGAGCAAGCCTCTCAACCGAATGGAGATCGCGCTCCTAGTAACGCTAGGAGGGGATGGCACGGTACTGAAAGCGGCTAAGGAGGCGTTGAGACCAAAAACCCCGATCCTAGCGGTAAACATGGGCCGCAGAGGCTACCTCACAGAGGTCGAACCTTCCGAGTTCGACACCGCTTTCACCAAGTGGGAGAAAGGCAACTATGAGCTGGAGGAGCAATGGAAACTCCTAGTGGTTCACAAGAACCAAGTTGTGGGCGAAGCCCTCAACGAGGCACTTCTACTTCCAACCATACCAGCGAAAATGCTCAATCTCAATCTAGCTCTCCGGGGCAAACAGGTTTTCCAGGCTCGCGCCGATGGAATCATCATCTCCACCCCAACGGGCTCGACGGCCCACTCATTCTCAGCAGGAGGACCAGTTCTCGAAACCTCGATGGAGAGCGTTTCGCTGACGTTGATCGCCCCTCTTCAACCAGTCAAGTCTATCGTTGTGCCAGTAAAGGCAGGCGTTCAGCTACGAGTGGCAGAACCGGGTCCGAGCGCTAACGTGGTGGTAGATGGTCGTCTTGAGCGTGAGATAAGGATCGGGCAGTCGTTATCGTTCAGAAAATCCGTTAACAGTACGTTTTTCGTCAGGTTCGGCGACTCATTCCTTCAGAGGAGTCTCAGAAGATTGTCCTCCGAAAGGGAAAACGGTTGAAGGTGCTCGTCCTCGATACTTCAGCGTTCATCATGGGCTTCAACCCAACCCGGCCGGGAGAAGTGTATACGGTCCCAGCTGTAGAGGACGAGCTGCTGAGGGGGACGATGACACAGCTACGATTTCACGTGAACAAAGAGAAGGGCAAGGTTATCCTCAGGTTCCCGTCTCCCCGCGCCTTGGAATCTGTCGAAGCAGTCAGCACCAAAGCAGGTGAGAGGGGCCATGTTTCACAAGCGGATCGAGAGGTCGTCGCTCTCGCTCTTGACCTGAAAATAGATGGGCAGGAGCCCGTGATAGTCAGCGATGATTACGCGGTGCAGAACATGGCTGAACATCTTCATCTCAGCTATGGATCGCTGGCCAATTTTGGGATCGCTCACAAGTTTGACTGGATAATGTACTGCCCAGCCTGCCATCGAAGATCCACGGGACCCGAAAAGACGTGTAGGGTATGCGGGACCGAGCTGAAAAGGAAGGTATTATCTCGATCCAAAATAACTCGGGGCCGATCAGTGAGATGAGTCGCCACGGCTAAGCAGAATCCTAAAGATCATGCGTCCGGTGCGACGCGGGTCACGGGGATTGGTGGAGTATTCTTCAAGGCCAAAGACCCTGGAAAACTGATGTCATGGTATACAACCCATCTGGGGGTCAAACCCGAAAGCGAAGGATCCAGCACGACCATGTTTCAATGGCGGGAGAAAGACGATACCAAGCAAGTCGGTTACACAGTATGGTCAATCTTTCCGCATGACACGAAGTATTTCGACCCGAGTGCTGCACCTTTCATGATCAACTTCCGAGTCAAGGATCTTGAGAGATTGCTGGATCAGCTCAAGCGAGAAGGCGTGAAAGTCGACGACAAGAGAGAAGAATACGATTACGGCAAGTTCGGATGGATCATCGACCCAGAAGGCAACCGGATCGAACTCTGGGAACCAAAAGGCGAGCCTCCTCCCTGATTGATTTCTCTAGTTTGCTCTGTGAAGCATTTTCAGAAGAATTAAATCCAGTAGCCAGCCGACATGGGATCTAGATAGCCTTGTTGAAGACAGAGACAAATCTTTACGATGATATGTCGAAGGGCCGCGTTGACCCTTCGAAGTGGAAAATTCTAAGCTTCCCAATGGGCAACGGCGAGAACTGGGTCTGGGAGGAACCAAAGGCCAGGATAGCATCTCGGAATGGCGGTCTAGCGCTTACTGTGGATCCATTCACGCGGAAGCATGACAAGATCCACATGTTCGACGATCCGAAGCAACTGTACGCCTCCACGAGGACCTTTCCAGTATCACGCGATCAAGTGACGGTCTTCGAGGCTGAGATGGGAGCGGAGACTTATCGAAGCAATGCTGAGGATTTGCAGGACGCTTTCGCGGGCCTCATACTCATGGACTTTGCGACTGGCATGATCTTCGACTTCATCACAACCGGAAAGAAGATAGGAGCAATCTACGAGCGACTCTTAATCCCGGGCGTGACAGACGAGAAGACCGCGTTCACCTACCTCGTCGAAGCCCCATTCTCCGGTATCCGAACAAGACCGGAAATGATGCATCACTACATGGTCAGAATAGACGCGCAGAAAAAAAGGGCGGAATGGATTGTCGATGGAAAGGAGTTCTTCAAGTCCGAGAGCCTCCCGGTAGCTCCAAAGGACATTCTCGTGGGCTGGGGACTCTTCACACTCAAGCCTGTTGACCCAGAGAAGGGAAGCGTGTCAGTCCACGGTCAAGGCGCGACGGGCATCTGGAAGAATTTCCGATACTCGATCCCCTGAGCAGGCACGATCTGCTTGATGGCCCGGCTCTACTTCTCAGGCCACTATCTTGGGCGCGTCGCTTATCATACTGGTGACGGACTCATAGTCCCAAGTACCTTTGGACCTCATCGAGGTCCTCTTCTTGAGACCAATGTAGCCTAGAGACCCGAGCTTCTCCACCAACCAAGCAGCGTAAGCGGGTGACCCAGTGGCTCCTGGAGAGTTATAGTTGGTAATGTGATACGACATGGGGCCTTTGATCTCGATGGCTTCCTTGATGAAGTTCCCGTTTCGATCTATGACTTGCGCGCGGACCCCTGCAATCCCAGGCTTGACCAGATAGTCTAGTTTGAGTTCTGGAATGAACTCCTGCGCTCTTCTCGCCATTTCTGACTTGAAGATGGAGGACTTCCATTCTTCCCCCGCGAGGGTTAGGAAGTCCTTGTTGTATAGAAGAGCGATCTTGTTCATCATCGGAGGCTCTAGAATCTTCTCCAAGGCTTGTATCGGGTTCTGGAAAAAGCCCCTGTAAGTGTAGGGTCCAGCAACCGGGACGGCGTTGGGTCCTATCTCTCGACGCCCATCCGCTCTGCATATCCAGTGCGGATCAAGGAAGGGCAACTCAGGATGTTGTGCTACTGTGTAGATATTCCTCGTGGCTAGGTATCGCCATTTCTCACCGACTTCCCAGTATTCTCCTCGGAAGTTGAGGTCAGCGTATTCCCTTCCGACGCCGAGCATGTGGGCTATTCGCATGGAGTTTCCTCCCGCGCAGTTTACTAGGAAACGGGTCCGAATCGTCTCACCGCCATTTTTAGGCTGAATCTCCAAGAAGTCTTTGGTTTCTTCGATCGATTTGACCTCGAATCCGAGGATGAATCTGACTCCTTCCCGTTCCGCGTCACTCTGCAACGATCGCGTAAACGAGGGATAATCTACCGAGGTATCTGTCTTAGACCATATTGCCCCGCGAGACCTTACATGGGGCTCAAACTTGCGCACTTCTTCTGCCGTCAGAAGTTCTAGCTCGTCCTCCCCCATCCCATTCTCTAACCCCCAATGGTAGTACTTCTCCACCCGCTTCACATCCGCTTCTCGCGTCGCCACTTCGAACGTTGTCACCTGCGACCAGGGAAGACCGCGCTCCTTCGCGTATGACTTCCACATCCCGTAGGCTGCTTGGGACGACCTGGCGAAGACTCGCCGGTTGACAGGGTCTAAGTAAAAGGGGCGATGTATGACTCCAGTATTCCTCTTGGAGGTATGAAACGCAACCTGCTGTTCCTTCTCGACAACTGCTATTCGGCCTTCGTACTGGTTCGCCAGCCAGTAGGAGATGGAAGTCCCGAGGATTCCTCCGCCAATAATCGTGACATCCCACGGTTCCAACGGTCCCACGGTTCTACTAAATTGAGAGATGTCGATAGGCTATATTCGAGTTATGCATTACTTTCCTGAAACAGACGAAGCTCAATTCCTAGCCAGTTGCAGGAACTCGGCCTCTATCTTGCCACCTGTCTTTAGGTAGAGCAGTGCCCCAGGAGCCAGACTGTCTAAGTAGGAGAACGTGTAAACAATCATCCGTCTTTGGCCAAGGGTCTTCGCAAATGTTGAGATCTTGGACATCAAAGCGGAGCCAACTCTCTTTCCCCGATGCTCCGGAAGGACAAATGCTCCTCGGAACCACGCCACGCCCGGTTCGTAATAGTCAGGAATAATCCCTACCAATCCTACAGGTTCATTGTCCAAACTAGCAAGGATCCACCTAGCTCCCCGAGACCTGTCTTCTTTGAACGAGTCAGCCACAGCGACAATACCGCCTTCTTCCTCCGTCCGCCAATCCCAGTAAGGACTCAATGCCCGGACGAAAATATTGCCAGCTCTATCCATCGTCTCTTCCGAGACCTCCTCGGTTTCAAGCCAAGGGTCTCCGGTTTGTGGGATGTCCTCTACTTGCCAGATGATTCGAAAATCCCGCCGTAGTGGCTTGAACCCAAATTTCTGATACGCATCAACGTAAGGCTGAATTGCTGGAGCGGTGGCTCTCAGGAACTCTTGTCCTTTCGACTCTACGTAGGTGATTGCTCTGGAGAGAAGTCTCTCACCGACCGTGGTTTGGAGTCTTGCACGTCTAATGCTGAGGTATCTTATTACGAACCATTTGTCTCTGGGAAGACTTGTAACAGCCAACCATCCGATTGGTACTCCATTCTCTTCAGCGACGAAGCATCCGTCAGGATCAAATCGCTTGGAGGAGAAGACTGCCTTTGTCCGTGGAACATCTGCAAAACTGCCGAAGGCATCTCTCAGAATTTCTAGTAACGCTGACTCTTCGCCATGAGAGAAGGCTCTGACTGAAACGCCCGATTGTTTTTCGACACGCACCGTCTCGGCCATTCTCAGGGCTTTCCCTTGAGTCTAATTGTTCGAAGTATGATCCAGTAGGCAAGGGCTCCAATCGCTGCAAGAGGCAGTGAGGTGGCGAGGAGATTCGCTAGGGCACCAGTTTCCAGAGCGTTTCCACCGAACGCGGAGTTTCTGAGAACGCCCGCTGCAAGGCTAAGAGGGTTGTACTCGGCAATCGTGGCGACTGGGGCGGGAAGATATTGGGCAATCGTTTGAGCCGGGTAGAATACTGTGCTGATTGTGACCATTGACACTTGGAGTGCTTGTGCGTAGACCCAGTAGATCTCTCCTCTTCGCGATACGCTAGCGAAGAAAGCTGCTAGCCCAGCGATTCCGGTTGAGAGAACGAATAGGAAAGGAATGAGGGTAAGAGCGTACAATACTCCCTGTACTGGAATTGGAGCCCCGAACAGCATGAAGGAGAGATACGCTATGATTAGCAGTGCCCCAGAGTAGACTATTCCCCCCAGTCCTCCGGAAATGATGTAGGCTCCAACTAGGCCTCTGGTCCGGATGGGAAGTGTCAGGTAGTATTGTACTACTCCTTCTCGAAGTGCGAGCCAGATTCGTCGGCCAGTGTCCGTCGCGGCAGAAAACAGGCCTACCACTACGATTCCGGGGACGAGGAACTGGAAATAGGAAGAGCCGATTGCCTTGGAGGCGGGAATTAACCGTGTGTACACAAGCCCCACTACAAGCATGTCTGAAAGGCTGAGGCTGATCAATACCGCCATCAACCACTTTGTCCGGAAGAAATACGAGAAATCGGTTCGCGCAATACGAACAAGTCTCGAGAGCTGGCTCAAGCTGCCTTCACACCTTCAATGACTTTGTCGACTATTCTCGCGCTCAACGAGAGTGTTCCGACCGCGACTCCGGTGACGACGGCTGCGGCAAGGATGGGATTGAGGAGGAAGTTCGGGTCAAAGCCCAAGACCCATCTTGTCAAGTCAGCACCGTAGGTCAATGGACTGAATACGGATATTGGCGAGTAGAAGCTGGGCATGAAGATGAGGGGGTAGAAGACTGTGCTGAACCGGACTATCAGTGCTGATAGCCCGGCGAGGAATGCGCTGTAGATGTCTACGGACTTGAATGCGATGAATGACATTGACACCATTATTCCCGTGATTCCGAGTCCGAGGAGAAACATCGAGATCATCGCGAAAACCGCGCCTTGAACTGTAAGGTCGCCCACGAACCATAGGACGCCGATTAGGGGCGGGAGAACCTTGATCATCGTGTTCACGACCCCATAGATCGCCTGAGCTGCCAAGAATCCTCCACGCGAGACCGGCAGGGAGAGAAAGTAGGGCAATTCTCCTTCATGCGCATGCTCAACGAAGTGTCGGCCCACCTCGGCTCCAGAATCGAATACCACAATCACCATCAGTCCGATTGCGTAGTAGAACAGGTAGTTGGGGACTGCCGTCGATACCAGCTTTGACATCAGTGACCCGTAGATCGCTATTTGTAGTCCGAAAAGCGCCCAGGCCAGAATGAACCAGGTTCTCAGAGATAAGAGCATCCGAACGTTGTATGCTGCGAGTGTCAGGACACGGTTCATGGCTGATCCGCCAGGGCTTTGCCTGTGAAGTGCAGGAACACATCATCCAGGGAAGGCTCGGTGATCCGGATAGACGCGATCTTTGCACCGGCCACATAGCTTGCCGAGGTCATCTTTGGAACCCAGTCTTCGGCTTTCGAGACCTTCGCTCGCAACTGATTACCTTCCTGCGACAAGGATACGTCGCCTCCGAGCCCGTTGAGGCTCCCCACTAGCTTTTCAGAAACAGGGTCTTCGAAATCCACTTCAACAATATCTCCCCCAGCTATCGCGTCCTTCAACTTTGGAATGGTATCGCACACCACCCGTTGGCCCTGGTGCAATATCGTCACCCTATCGGCAAGGTACTCGGCCTCCCGAACCTCATTCGTTGCAACTATAATCGTGGATCCCTGGTCGCGGAGCTCGCGGATCTTGTCCCATATCTTCCTCTTACCCCTAAGATCCACCTGGCTCGTCGGCTCGTCAAAGATCGCCAGCTTAGGCTTCTGAATGAGGACTTTGGCGGTTTCTAGGCGTTTTGCTTGGCCGCCTGACAGGTGCATGAACATCTTGTCACGCGACTCCCACAACTCCAGACCCTTCATCGTATCCTCGATCAGATCCTGGCGCTTCGCAGGATCTATGTCGAACATGGACGCGTGGAATCTCAGAATTGACGAGGGCTTGTGACGCCAGAAGCCGCGAGCCTCTTGGAAGGCTATTCCCATGACCTCTCGAACCTTGGTCCCGTCTTCAACAACGTCCATCCCGACAACATTGGCTGTGCCTGATGTCGGTTTCAGGATCGTGCAGAGAATCATTAGGAGCGTGGTCTTGCCGGAGCCGTTGGGGCCTAGAATTACCATTATCTCGCCCTCGTTGACCGTGAAGTTCAAGCCGCGAAGGGCGTCAGTTTTACCGTACCTCTTCGAGAGGTTGAGCGTTTCCACTGCAAACAAGCTTGGGAAACGACAGTTCGCGGAGATGGGCGATAAAAATGTTGAACCAGCGCCATTAAGGTCCAGAGCAGCCTGACCAGCGCGACTTCAGAAGAGTGTTATCAGCAAGAGGTGCATTGACCGCGACATGAAATTCGGTATATGCGTCCCAAACTACGGCGAATCCTCCTCACCCGAGGGTCTGCGTACTGCGGCTTTGGAGGCTGAACGTGCCGGCTGCGACTCTCTATGGACGACCGATCATGTCCTCATGCCGAGAAACAGTGGGACTCCGTATGAGAGAATCTTCGATAGCATCACAACTCTCGCCTACCTTGCTCCGATTACAAATCGGGTAAGACTCGGAATCTCGTCATTGATTATTGCGATGCGAAACCCCGTTGTTGTCGCGAAACAGCTGGCTACGATCGACAATCTCGCCGGAGGAAGACTCATGCTGGCAATCGGCGCCGGCTGGAACGAGAAGGAATTTGCGAGTCTAGGTTCAAACTTCCGCAACAGAGGCAAGAGGGTTGACGCGTCTATTCGGCTCCTGAGAGCGCTCTGGAGAGGGGAGACAAGTTTCAAGAGCCGTGTTCTTGGGATCGACTTCAGCGACACAGTCTTCGAGCCACATCCAACTCAGAAGAATCTATCCATTTGGATTGGTGGGACAAGCAAGGCGGCCATGAAACGCGCCATAACCCTTGGCGATGCGTGGCATCCAAACGTGCAACCCCTCGACCAATTCACAAAACTCGTCGCTGACTTCAGAGCCGTCTCTCCGGATGCAAGAACCAAGGAGATCTGCGTCCGAATCGCCATTAACACCAGGGCCGAACAGTCGGAATACAAGTCGCCGCAGGGAGAAAGAAGAATCATGCTATCCGGAGACGAGGCTCAGAACAAGAAGATACTCTCAGGTCTAGAACAGATCGGCGTCTCCTACATCGTTGCAGTGCCGAGCCCCGACGGAAAAGCAAGCATATCAAACCAGGTGGACGCGGTCAAGACATTGGCTAGACTTCTTCGCTAGTCAGCAAATGATCTTCTTGGATATCCAAAGTTCTTTAACCCTAGTCAGGTCCAAGCGGGCCCTGTACCTAGAATGCTACCTACCGCTGGCGTAAATCGCGTCTTCGGTTTACTAGATCTCCTAAAAGCGTATAATGGAAAGACGGACATCGCCACTCTAACCATCGACCTGCGCATCGATCTTGACGAGCTTCTTCCGATTATCGATACAGCGGAATATCTCGGACTAGTCACTGTCAAGGAAGGTGAGATCTCCCTGACAGAACTCGGCACCAAGGCGCTCAACAGCAGAATAGCTGAACGGAAAAAACTCGTCCACCAGCGCTTGGAAACCCTCGAACCCTTCTCCGACATCGCAAAACTGCTCAAGGAACAAGGGCAAGTCACGCGGTTCACCCTGGCCCGCTTCATCAGCTCCAAGTACGGTCCCACTCTCGACATACCAGCATTGATCAGCATAATCATCAGCTGGGGAGTCTTCACGGGCCTTTTCGGCTACGATGGTCAATCCGAACGATTATTGCCGAAAGCCCACATTCACTAGCTGATCTTCGAGATTATCCGATCTGCGAGATCGTACAGCGTCGGGTCACGAGGACTCCTCGGTCGCTCGAGATCAATCTTGACATCATCAACTATTTTTGCTGGCCTCGCGCTCAATACGATCACCCGGTCAGCCATTTCAACAGCCTCCTGAACATTATGGGTGACCATTATTACCGAACCAGTTGGGTAGGCTGGGTCCCTCCAAATTTCCACGACCTCCCGCCGTAGGTTCTCGGCTGTCAACGCATCGAGGCTCGAGAATGGCTCGTCCATCAACAACACCTCCGGCTGGAGCGCGAGGGCACGGGCTATTCCAACCCGCTGCTTCATCCCACCTGACAACTCCTTCGGATAGGAAGACTCAAACCCCTCCAAGCCAACATCCTGAATATACTTCTGTGCGATCTTCAGCTGTTCCTCTTTCTGAATCGATGCGGACGAGATTGCCATCAACACATTTCCAAGCACAGTCTTCCATGGAATGAGGGCGAATGTCTGGAAGATCACCCCGATCTTCGGGCTCGGACTCGTAATCGGTTGGCCATGAAACAACACCTGACCGCCAGTCGGCTTGTCAAGTCCATCAATGATCCGGAGCAAAGTGCTCTTGCCGCAGCCTGAAGGTCCGACAATACACAGGAACTCTTTGTAGACGTCGAATGAAATATGGTCGAGTACTGTTGTGCTCTTGCCCTCCCCTGGATAGATTTTTGTAATATCCTTGATCTGGAGAATAGGTTCAGGGGGCTTGCTCAACTAGCTATGCCTCGAATTTGTATCTATCGGCTTTACGCAGCAAACGCCTCCAGACAAGCCGGTTAATGATAAGAACCGTCGCGGTCATGACCAGAAGAGAGGCATAGATTTCAACAGTTGCGAGTGCAGGGTTCCTTGTTGAGGCTTGAACTAGAAACGAGCCCAACCCGGGGACATTAGCGTTGGGCCCGATGTACTCGGAGACTATCAGAGCGTTCCAGCCCCCGCCCCAGGCCTGTATGCTTCCGATTAGGATTGCGGGAAAGGAAGCGGGGATAAGGATCTCTTTGACAAACCGTCGGCCGCGAATTCGATAAGCTGTTGTCGCTTCCAATATGTCATTCGGGACGCCGTTTACCGCACCAACGATATTGAACAGCAAATACCATTGCATACCTGTGAGAATCAAGAGCACTGAAGCTAGGTTCAGTGTGAACCCTAGATAGGGGCTGTTTTTGAACGGATCAACTAGCAGTATTACAACAAGTGGGAATAGGGCTGTCGCGGGGATAGATTGTCCGATGTCGAAGATAGGCACAAGCAGTCTAGAGAGCCTCTGGCTTCTAGCTATCAATATTCCTGCACCCAGGGTCCACGAGAGGGCGATCGCGTAAGCAATAATCAACCTCGATAACGATAGAACAGTAATCACGACAAGCTCGAAAGCTGTTACATCTGTCGCGAGTAGGGAAATTCCGCTCTCAATAGATTGGGATCGCGAAATAATCGTGACGATAAGGCCCAGGATAACTAGTCCAATGAATATCGTGTAGCTGAGGAGTCTTCCCCATAATGGTATTCTAGTTATCCTTTCTGGGAATCTCAGCCTCTCTGTTATGTGGCGTATTCGTTTCAAACGAGTGATCTCCAGAACTCGTGCCGCGTAGTACCGTTCAGACTTGAAGAAAGTGAGAACCGGTGAGACCAGACGGTCCTCATATCTTCTCACACCGGCAACTACAGAACTCTGCCGCGTTGCGGTTGTCCTGGGAGCGGCGACTGTTTCGTATTTGTATTTCTCCGCCCTCACGCCCAGAGGCTTCCAGATCAAACGGTCAATGGCGAGTATGATGCCTACGAGCACAATGAGCCCAAAGAGCGCCAATCCTAGGTCCGCTTTCAACGCGGCCAACGCGATATACCTGCCTATTCCCGGCAGGTCCACCTGGGTCTGATTAGGGGGAGGTCCAAAAGACAGGTGTTCCTCGACCGGTATGAGGTACCATCCTCCGCCCCATGCAAGAATGCTACTCCAAACTAGTTCTGGGAATACCGCGGGAAGAACGATCTGGCGCAGATACCTGGAGCCGTGCATTCCGTAGGCATGAGCTGCCTCCTTGATGTCTATCGGGATCGCGTTTATTCCTGCAATAACCCCGAACGTAGGTGCCCAGGCCATCGCTGTAAAGATGAGTATGATCGAAGCAACTTCTTGGTTGAATACAGGGGGATTGGCTCCTGTTCCCAAGATGATCAGGAATACTACCGGCACGACCCCAAGAACAGGTACCGACTGGAAGATGTCGAGGAGGGGTAAGAGCACGTGCGAGGCGCGATGGCTCATCGCCGTCGCGATTCCATATGTCAGTGCAAAGCCGAGAGCGAAAGCGTAGGCAATTGTCATTCGGGCAAGCGTTCGAACAGCATACCCTGGAATGCACAATGGGTCCAGAGGGTGAATGCTCTGCGGGCTACAGTCTGGAGCCACCGCACCAGTCAGTAGTTCGGCTATCAGAACACCTACCGCCACAACAGCGATTCCGCCTACAAATATTTTGGTGAAAAACGAGACTCTTCTTCCGGCCGAGTATGAGGCCACTCGTCTCCTAAGGCTCGGCCTTGGCACATGCAAAATGAACTCTATCCGATATTGTTAGAAAAATGGACGGCTGCGTCTCGTTATAAAAGGGCAACAAGATCGATGATTCGAGCAACGCCTCTTCACTCTTCTCGAGTGATGTGCGAACACCTTGTGGAATAGTGAGTGGCAAGTGGTGGGGCCGGTGGGATTTGAACCCACGACCTCTGGCCCCGATTTCTCGGGGTCGCCAGCGCCCCAGGGTCACCGTCCAAGATTGGACTCTGGTATCCTCTGGGCGGGGTCAATCCCCTTGACCAAGCTAGACGACGGCCCCTAAGATCGGAATCGAATCGGGCTGCTTTTCTGTGTTATGCTCAGAGCTCCTCAAACAGTCGACCACAATGGAGGGAAGAAGCGATCTACTGAGACGTCGGAACGGCCACCTGCATGACCGTTTCTTCGACGGGATATCCTTCCTTTCTCCATCCTTCCATCCCATCGAGCATCTCCATCACCCTGAAACCGAGAGCCGTCAGTTTCGCAGCCGCCTTGGTGGAGGCGTTGCAGAAGACCCCGTCGCAATAAGTTACTATGACCTTGTCTCGGGGCAAGGAACCGGTTGTGAAAGAGTCGATAGTTCGGTGGGGCATGTTGATGCTTCCTGGAACATGCCCTCGGGCGTGCGCCTCGGGGGTTCTGGCATCGATCACCAGTATTCTAGAGACCTTGTTCGTGATGTCGTGATAGACATCTGAGGGGTCAGTTTCGAACGAGAGTTTCGATCGGAAATGACTATTGGCGATCGAGGATTCAGCCGGTGCGTTCTCTAGTACCTTAGAGGCCGGTTGAATAAGAGATTCATTCGCGCGGTCTGACATTGCGGTCTTGGGATATAGGTAGAATGACTTTCTACTTATTTGTCGTTTGAACAGAAACTTGCTGTTGTGTAGAGACTGGGATCGGGTGAGGCCTGTGCGTGCGATAGGTTGCTAGCGCTCCCAGTCCGCTGATAACCAAGAGAGTTGCTATTGGAAAGACTGGAACGACGAGAAGAGTTGCGACCAGACGGTCAACTGGTATGACCAGGGGCGCAGTGTAGACCTGAGAGAAGCGAAGGGGGATAGCTTGCAGACTCGCAGTTCTGGCTGATTGCTCCAGGACTCTGGCGTAAAGCACACCGATGCCGAAGGTTGCCACACCTCCCAAAATGTTGATTGCGCCGCCTAGACGAGTATACCTAGCTAGCATTAGACCGCTTCCAATCAAGACTATGAACGCGACGCTGAACTGGAGGAGCATTAGGTTCTCAGATTGACCTGAGGCAAAATTGACTGTTGAGGAAAGGTTGTAGCCGAACAGAGCCCAGCCTACAGCAAGAAGGCTGGCAAACACCCCTAGACCACCTGCTAGTAACGATCTAGAATGTCCAACTCGCACGGGGTTTACTTTGGTCAATATTGCAGTCTGCGCCTGCAGTGGTGGTCTATCGGATAAGTCTTACAGACTAACTCGTGAAGGATTCCAGCATCTTGCCGAGGCTTACTCCCTTCCGTTTTGCTTCTTTCAGCAAAACCTTCTGGACCCCACTCGAATATTGCACAGCCTTTTTCGGCCGGTCTACAACGCTATCCGGCAGTTCCAGGTGGGCGGCAAGTTTTCTTAGAATATATTTTCGTATCACTTTTCCATCAGAACGGTTGACTCGTAGAGCGGAAGGCAGCTTCAAAGCGTACTCGACAAGTGGAAGATACGCGAACGGGCAGCAAAGCTCGACACCGGCCGCAACCGCCAGCTTGTCGCCGGGATCAAAGTCTTTGACAGAAGCGGCAACAACGCTGTCGAACATTTCTCTTCCAAGGTTCTCGGTCCCGTCTCTCAGAGCGACTTCTTCGAACTTTCCATAACCGCCGAACAGCTCATCGCTGAGCTGGCCAGCCGCGATATAGTTCAGGCCCATCTCGCGCGCTTTTTGACAGGCGAAATGGATGGGAACCGAGATCCCGACAATCACTGGATCTGTGGTCTCGATGATCTGGACAACATCCGGCAATGAGTCGAGTATATCTGAGCTCGACAATTCGCTAATGTCGACGTGAAGTCCGAAACTTTTCGCGGTTCTTTCAGCGTGGCCTAGTTCTTGTTGACCTTTCAGCCCCACCGAGATCAATTCTGGCTCTAGACCTGACCGCTTCGCTACGTGGGCAACGAGGGCGCTGTCTAATCCGCCGGAGAACGCGATTCCGGAACTTCGCGGCACAACCTTGCCGACCGCCTCTGTGAAGAGCTCGTCCAAGGTCCGAGTTGCATCCGACTCATCTATCAATTGTTCCTCTGGCTGCTTCAGCGAGTAATCATTCAGAGTCTCGTACCCTCGCGCGGTTGCTCGGATCACCTTGCCTGGAGGAACGGGTTCGGGATCTCGGATGCCCATTGAGACGAGAGGAGATCGAAGGCTCGCAAGGGCGACAGCTCCCTCTTGCGTCTGTCCAAAATAGAGCGGTTTCTGTCCAATGATGTCCCTTCCTGCGATCAGTTGATTCTGGAGCGAGGTCAAGAAAGAGAAGGCTCCAGGCGTCCGTATGAGGCGGCTTGGACCCGCTGGGCCAGCCTTGTTGGGTCTTGTATCATCGCCGAAAAGAACGCCGTCGAGAGCTAGCGGCACCGCTTGATGAGTGAACGATTGCGCACCGGTGGGATCGCAGACTCCAATCACGATTTTTTTTCCATCGGCGACGCTTTCTGATAATGTTCGAGATTTTGTTCCGCGGTTCCGCATTAGGGAGAGGATACTCTTCGCTTTCGATTCGAGATCGTCCAATTCTTGTCCTATGAGGCCGCAGATGCCCGTCATTATTCCTCTATTTTTCTTCGGAGTTGTTTAATATGATAGGCTAGTAGTTTCTCTGTTCGAGTCGGTAAAATTGCCCATTCTTCCAATTGACACGGGTCGTTACGGCAGTCCGGAGATGAGGAGAATCTTCGAGGAAGAAAACAAACTCCAACGATGGCTGGATGTGGAGGCGGCGGTTGCAGAAGCGCAAGCCTTCGTCGGTGACATACCGAAGGAGGCGGCAGAAGAAATCCGACGAAACGCCAACACGAAAATCGTGACCTTGGATCATGTCAAAGGGATCGAGAAAGAGATTCGTCACGATCTAATGGCAATGGTAGTGGCACTCTCGGAAGCTTGCACAGGCGAGGGACGCAAGTACGTACACTTCGGTTTGACAAGCTACGATATCGAGGACACCGCAACAGCCCTCCAGTTCAAGGAAGGATTCTCGGTCCTCGAGAAAAGACTCGATGCGCTTGAGGAAATCCTTGGTTCACGCGTAGCTAAGCACCGAGCACTGTTGATGGTTGGCCGGACCCACGGACGGCACGCCGGTGTCATCACTCTCGGACTCAAGTTCGCAGTCTGGCTAGAGGAAGTCCGAAGATACCAACAGAGACTCAAACAAGTCAAAGAGAGAGTTTTGGTTGGCAAGATTCTGGGAATCGTCGGAAATGGTGCCGGTCTTGGGAAAAACGCGCTCAAGATTCAAGAGAGAGGGCTAAGCAAGCTAGGACTCAAACCAGCAGGCCTCGTTACACAAGTCATCCAGAGAGACCTGCATGCCGAAACGGTCTGCTATCTCTCTCTACTCGGATCGAGCCTTGACAAGTTTGCAACGGAGATCCGGAACCTCCAGAGGAGCGAGATCTCAGAGGTAATGGAGCCGTTTGAGCGAGAAAAACAGGTCGGAAGCTCGGCTTTACCGTCGAAGAGGAATCCGGAGCTCAGCGAAAGGGTCTCAAGCATGGCGAAGCTGATGCGAGGCCTAGTCATTCCAGCGCTGGAGAATATTCCGCTCTGGCACGAACGGGACATAACCAACTCTGCCAGCGAACGGTTCATCTTTCCAATGTCTTTCATTCTTGCCGACGAAATGCTCCGACTTGTAACTCGCGTCCTAGAGGGGTTGGAAGTCCTGCCCGAGAACATGGAACGAAACCTTGAGCTATCGCAAGGCGCATTGCTTGCGGAGAGAATTGTGAACTCGTTGGTGGAGACAGGAGTTCCAAGACAAGACGCTCATGAAAGGATCAGAAAGATCTCGATGAAGGCACTTGACAACAATATCCCCTTCTCAAAAGTCCTGCTCGAAGACAAGTTCATCTCGAAAAGGCTGAAACCCAAAGAGATCAAAGAAGCACTCGACTATCACACCTACCTCGGCGTAACGCGCGAACTAGTCAACTCTGCTTTGAAGGAATAAGACCGTCCGTATTCGATCATAGAGTAAACTTTTATTTCGTCTCCAACCACGAGAATCGCTGAAGGCAGCAAAGATTGAAGGAAGCTTTTCTCACCGTTGGAATGCTCCTCCTCTTCACGGGATGCATGGGTGCAATTGCTGCCACCACGGCCATGGGCGCTGGCGCTGCGATTACTCCTTCGGCGCTTCAACAGCTTCTGGTTGCCGAGGTTATCTCGACCATCATCGCTTTCGTAGGCGGCGCACTGGTAATGCGCAACCGCTAGGCGGTCGGCTCAGGGTCCAACGAGAGAATCTCATCTAGCGGCTCCTTCGCATCAAGCCACCCTGCAATCTGGCGATACTTTTCAGGGTCGTGCTCATGGATGAACTGGATCATAGGAAGGTATAGTTTAGTTCCTCTTCGACTGGATATGTGGGACTTGGAACCAATCAGCGCTCCAACGCCTTTCCGGAGCTCTCTGGTTCCTCGGCTACGAGACATCGAACTGATTCGCTGGGGGAACTTCATAGACACCCAGCCTCCGGGGCTAGTCTCCTTTGCGACAGCGACACCAGCAGTCATGAGATCGAGAGCGTACGATAATAAGTGCCACGACTGTGTCTTCCGGATCCGCGCAAAGTAGAGATCGGCCCCTGCAAGTGCAGACATGGCTGCTTCGAGTTCGCGGGGCTTCGGAATCTGGCTCGGAGTGTTTTCCAGTATCCACTGAAAGAGCATTTCTGGGTCCACATCCGACTTGTCTAGAGCTCGTCGAGCCTGAGCCACGGTTCTGCTGTTGAAAATGATCCGTAGCACCTCGAATATGGACTCCGTCCGGTCTCGGCTAGAAAGCAACGCCGTATCCTCCAATGTTAGATTCTTCTTGGGTCCGGTTAGAATCTGGATGTCGGTTATCGCTGATCGCATGTCGCCACGGTCCCGCTCCATTATGGACCTGAGTGCTTCCTCGTCAGCATGCACGCCCTCCTTGGCTAGGATTCCCTTCATCAGCGGAATTCCTTCTCTTAGTCCGAGTCTCTTCAGCTCGATGAGGAGACAAGCGTCTCGTAGAGGTCTGATTTTCGGGTCCCATGGATCGTTGGCGGTCAGAACGATTGGAAACTGAGATTCCTTGATTACACGGAGGATCGCGATGATCGCGCCTGAGTCTGTTCTAAGGTTGATACCATCTACCTCGTCTAGAAGTATGAGTCTCCCCTTGCTGAAAAGTGACGATTGTGTCGATGCTAGTCCTGCGATTCTGGAGAGAATGTCGCCGCTTCGTTTGTCCGAGGCGTTGATCTCCACGAGATCCCAATCCTTCTCCCGAGCAACGGCCTCGGCAAGCGTTGTCTTTCCCACTCCCGCCGGGCCGTAAAGAAGGACTCCAGCCTTGGACGGTTTGCTTTTCGACCAGGAGTCAAGCCATTGGTGAATCTTCTCAATGGCTAGCTTGTTACCCGCGATCTCTCGAGTTGTCTGCGGCCTGTATCTAACGGTCCAAGGCTGTGACATGTTCTTCTCGAACACTTCTGTGAACCGATGATTGAGCGGATAGATGGGCCAGCAAGGCGCTCAGCTGTACTTCTTCATCTCCACCTTGCACCAACCGGAAGTCCGTGTCCCCGATTGCCTCAATCAGGCCAATTCTCGTCTTCTCTGCAATCGCGAGGCGGAAGACCTCCGAGTGAATCTGGCGAACAATGTCGGACCCTGATAATCCGTACTTGACGAGAAGGTTTCGAAGCTCGTCCCGGGCCTTGAGGAAGTCGCCTTTCAAAGCATGATTCAACATTTCATGGACATCAGTTGATCTTGCCCTTCCGACGACTTGGTAGACTGTCTCTTCGGAGATCCCCTTGGACATGGAGGAAGCCGCTTGAAGTATGTTGATCGCTTTCCGAAGGTCTCCCTCGGCTACTTCAACAATGGTCTTCAAACCCCCCTCGGTGGTCTTCAGGTTCTCATTCTGTGCAATTCGGTGAAGGGATTCTACCACCTTCTCATTGGGTAATGGAGTGAACCGGAAGAGGGCGCATCTTGACTGGATTGGCTCGATTATTCTGCCAGAATAGTTGCAGCAGAGAATGAAACGGCAAGTGTTGGTATAATTCTCCATCGTGCGCCGAAGCGCGCTCTGCGCGTCGCTAGTCATATTGTCCGCTTCATCCAAGACAAGAATCTTGAAAGGAACAGTTGTTAGGGAGGCCATTCGAGCGAACTCCTTCACTGTGGTCCGCACAACATCTATTCCTCGTTCATCACTCGCATTCAACTCCTTGAACGCGTCCTGGAATCGCTCCCCGAACAGATCATGGGCGAGACATAACCCAGCCGTAGTCTTACCCGTCCCTGGTGGACCTGCGAACAAGCAGTGGGGCATTGTTCCCCTCTTGACAAAATCCTTGAGGCGTGAAACTATCTCTTCTTGATCCATGATGTCGTCAAGACTCTTCGGCCTGTACTTCTCAGTCCAGAGAGCGGCTTCCAATCAGATCTAACCAAAGGTGTTGATGCTCTAAGCCATATAGAACTGTTTCATCCACCTCTCTGAGCAAATATCGTGTGATCGATTTGCTTTTCTGTTTAGAATGGTTTTATGGAGCTCACTTTCGGCTTGGTGATTCCCCGGGGGGCGAGTAAACTGGAGAGAGAACCATCCATCGTGGAGATTGTAGATACAGAATTTGAAAACTCGCCTTCACGCATCACACTACTCCGCGAATTTCCGGAGACCCGGATTGGGGATAGGACCCTCGGCCCTTATCGAATGGGGCAGGAAGTTGAGCTCTCGCTCTGGACCGCCCAGCACTTGGTCCAGATGGGATATGCCCGCTTCAAGGATGAAGAACAGCTCACCCTCAACACTTTGTCGACTACCCACTACAAAGAGACCCTGCCCGGGTCAAGGCAGATCCCGAAACTTCCAAGGACGTTCTACTTTCAACTCCGACGCCTCATCAAAGAGCTAAAGGGCCTTGAAGCGAAAGATCGTACGAAGGCGCGGGATCTAGACAAAGCTCTAGCTCTCTCAAGGGACATAGTCAATATCCGGGTAAAGAAAATCGCCTCTCTGGGAGCTTCTGGAGAACAGACGACGGAGGTTACAGCCAATCTGACGGTTGAGGAGCAAGCGCTCTACGAGAAGGTGCGCGAGAACGTGGAGTCTTGGAAAAAGGACATTCTTGGCCGTGAGAGCACCAGTTGACACTCGTTAACCCTCAGACGTCCCGTCCGGAGGACGTTTTCCAAGACTTTTTCCGCTCATACCAGGCCGACCAAGTCGGGTCTAAGTACCGCAAACGCCTTGCTCAAGTGGCCGTAAACAATGGCATTTCTCTTGTAATCGACTTCGACGATCTCATCGCCTTTGATCCAGCCCTAGCCCGGAGCGTTACGGAGCGACCGGACGACTATGTCGGTTACGCAAGCTCAGCTGCCACAGCCCAAATGCGCGTGGAGGATCCTGAATACGCAGAGCACGCCGGTCGAATATTTGCTCGGTTCCGCCGTCTCCCCGAGAAAAGGGCACTGCGAAAGATTGGGGCCGAGGACATGAAAAAACTCGCCTTGGTAGAGGGGATCATAGTTAGGACCACACAGGTTCGACCCATGATCCTCAAGGCTGTCTTCCGCTGCAGAAAGTGCCTCGAAATCGTCCAGGAAGAACAGAGCGGGGACCTGATGAGAGGACCTGGTCCAACATGTCCAAGTTGCAAGCAGAAGACTGCTTGGGAACTGTTGGAGGAGCAGTGCAAGTTCAAGAACACCCAGGAGGCCCGAGTCCAAGAAAGACCTGAAGATCTTCCCCCCGGACAGTTGCCTAGATATCTAGATGTCAGGTTAGAAGACGATATCGTAGACTCGGCCCGTCCCGGAGACCGCGTGGCCGTCACATCGATCGTCAGAGCCGAAAAACAGTACGTGGGTGAAAAGGGCCGCCTCAGAACCTTCAACCTCTACCTCGAAGCAAATTTTGTCGATGTAGTAGGCAAGGAGACCGAAGTTGTCGAAATCACTCGCGAAGACGAGAAAAAGATTCTAGAGGCATCGAAGGATCCTTTCGTTCACCGCAAGCTCATCATGAGCCTCGCACCCTCTATCTACGGTTACGGGGAGATCAAGGAAGGGATTCTCTACCTCCTCTTCGGTGGCGTCTCGAAACACCTTCCTGACGGAGTTAGTATCAGAGGAGATCTCAATACGTTGTTAATCGGGGACCCTGGTACGGCAAAGAGTCAGCTTCTCCAATACGTGTCAAGAATCGCTCCTCGAGGCCTTTACACTTCAGGCAGGGGAACTACTGCTGCCGGGCTTACTGCCGCTGTTCTTCGCGAGAAAACAGGGGGAATGGTCTTGGAAGCGGGCGCATTAGTGCTTGCGGACAAAGGGATTGCCTGTATAGATGAACTGGACAAGATGCGACCTGATGACCGCGTTGCTATTCATGAAGCTCTCGAACAACAGACCGTGAGTGTCGCAAAAGGGGGCATCGTTGCTACGTTGAACGCCAGGGCTGCTGTTCTAGCAGCGGCCAACCCGGCGTTAGGAAGGTACGAGCCTCACAGGAACATCAATGAAAACATCAATCTTCCTGTAACAATACTCTCCCGATTCGACCTGATCTTTCTTGTGAAGGATTTACCAGAGCCCGAGAATGACTCTCGGATGTCAGAGCACATTCTGTCCCTTCACAAGACGAAACACACCCCGGAGGAGGCGCCCTTTCCACCTGACTTTCTGCGAAAATACATCAGCTACGCGAAGAGAATAGCTCCGGTTCTAACCCCAGAGGCCGTGAAGGAGCTTCAGGATTTCTATTTGAAGATGCGCAACACCACCGGCAAAGAGGCGGCTGTTGCAATAACCCCCCGACAACTCGAAGGGTTGGTTCGAATCTCTGAGGCAAGGGCCCGCGCGTTTCTCCGGGAAGAGGTGACCGTCGAAGATGCGAAGAGCGCAGTCAAGATCATGAGCTACGCTCTCTACGACGTCGGAGTGGACGTAAAGACTGGCAAGATCGACATCGACACGATAATGACCGGTAAACCAGCAACTGTTCGAGACTCCTTGGGACGGGTGATGGCGATCGTCGCTGAACTCGAACGGGAAACTGGGACTGTGGAGGAAAAAATTCTCACCGCCGCGATAGTTGAGCGAGAGAAGGTAACTGATGGCGAAGCACGCCGGTTCGTTGGACAGTTGATTAAGGAAGGAATGATCTACTCACCCAAGGAAGGAAAACTAAAGCGGACTTCAGGCTAGAACCCATTCTTCGGAGCTATCATAACAGGTGAAGATTAGCGATCTCCCCATAGACAAGCAAGTAATCGACCAACTTGCAAAAGAAGGCCTCGACGAACTCTATCCGCCGCAGCAGCACGCCATCGAAGCAGGCGTGCTGAAGGGGAAAAACCTGGTTCTAGCCAGCCCTACCGCGAGCGGTAAGACCCTAGTCGCGGAGCTATGCATTCTGCAACACATTCTCGAACATCGCGGCAAGACAATCTACTTGGCCCCCCTTCGTGCCTTGGCTAGCGAGAAATTCAAGGAATTCCAACGTTATTCTGCAATCAAGAAACCTAATGGAGACTACATCCGGGCGGGAATATCCACAGGCGACTACGACAGCTCGGACCCTTGGCTTGGAAGATACGACATCATCCTCTGCACTAACGAAAAAGCGGATTCTCTTCTGAGGCACAAGGCTCCCTGGATGAGTGAACTTACACTGGTCGTTGCGGACGAGGTTCATCTCCTAACCGAACAGGAAAGGGGTCCAACCCTCGAAGTGATCCTAACTCGACTGACGGAGATCAATCCCAACATCCAGGTCTTGGCGCTCAGTGCAACAGTTAGGAACGCGGAAGAGGTAGGGGCTTGGTTGAAAGCTGGCTCTGTGACAACCGACTGGCGTCCTGTCCCACTGAGAGAGGGAATCTATCACGATAATCAAGTGCAGTTCCGCGACGGGGCAAGCCGAGCGATCGTGAGCGGAACCAAGACGCCTAGCCTCGACATCGCCCTCGATGTACTGAGCACCGGCGGACAAGCACTGATCTTCACAGAGACCCGAAGATCGGCTGTCGAGATGGGACGCAAAGCCTCGGTAGCCGTGAAAAGTCGCTTGTCAAAACCAGAGGAGAGAGCATTGAGCACTATTGCGGAGCGAATACTGTCTACTGGCGAGAAGACTCGGCTAAGCGAGGCCCTCGCCATGCAAGTCGCAGCTGGCGCTGGTTTTCATCATGCAGGTTTGGCGGGAATTCATCGGGGAATTGTTGAGGACGCTTTTCGGGAAGGCAGGATCAAGGTCCTGGCAGCCACCCCAACACTCGCAGCTGGTGTTAACCTCCCAGCCAGGGCTGTAGTCATCAGTAGCTACGAACGCTACGAAGCAGGGTACGGTAGATATCCGATAAGCGTACTGGAGTACAAGCAGTTCTGTGGACGAGCTGGAAGGCCAAAGTACGACAAGTTCGGCGAAGCGCTGCTGATCGCCCGCAACCCGGACGAGTCGGAATGGTTGATGGAGAATTATGTGCTCGCCCAACCTGAGAAGCTCTGGTCTAAGCTGGCGGCAGAACGAGTTCTGCGCCCCCACGTGTTATCGACGATAGCTGCTGGCTACGCTCATTCAGAGGATGGATTGTACAGCTTTTTCGCGAGAACATTCTACGCGCACCAGTACGGGCCGCGGCTGATCAAAACCAAGATCGGCGATATTCTCCGGTTTCTCTTCAAAGAGGAAATGGTGCTGATGGAGGGGAAGGACCTGTCGGCTACAAAGTTCGGCAAGCGAGTCTCCGAACTGTACATCGACCCAATGTCTGCGGTAATACTGCGGGACGGTTTGTACAACCGCGCAAAGAAGATGACTGACCTCAGCATCCTGCACCTAATCTCCAAGACTCCTGACCTAGCCCCACGGCCCCGTCCCCGAGGAGGCGAAGTCGACAAACTTGGCTTACTAGCAGAACAAAGAAGCGACGAATTCACTTATCCCATTCCAACTCAGTTCGAGGACCCTGTCTCCTACGAGGAATTCCTCGGCGAACTAAAAGCCGCTCAAGTTCTATCCGACTGGATCGATGAACGGACCGAGGACCAAATACTCGAGACGAGAAAAGTCGAGCCGGGCGACCTTCTCAGACTTGTGCAAGGGTCCGAATGGCTGATCCTTGCTACTCAAGAACTAGGACGCTTATTCGGACATAGAGATCTGCTGGCTCCCTTGGAAATGCTCAAAGTGAGACTTGCAAAGGGCGTTCGGCCAGAGCTGGTCAAATTGACCACGCTCGAGGGCGTCGGACGGGTCAGAGCCCGCATGTTATACGACGCCGGGTTGAAATCAATTGACGACATCAAAGAGAGAAGCCTCGAACAATTGATGAGCATAAGAACCATCGGTCCATCACTTGCGAAGAGGATCAAAGAACAAGCGGGAGGACTCATCAAAGCAGACGAGTGGGAAAAGGCGAAGAAATCAAGACCGTCAGATGTAGAACAGCAAGTGGTCCTCACCGAATACGAAGACTCAGAGTAAAGAGTCGGAGCTTTGGTATTTCTAGGCTTATAATGCGGGGCCCTACTAAGGTCTCTTTCCTTAGGAAAGTTCGCAGATGGGGAAGATCAAAGCAGCACTTGCGGGCGTTGGAAATTGCGCCAGTGCACTGATACAAGGGGTTCAATACTACCGGAAGAACCCGCCAAAAGAAGATAACCTCACGACGGGTCTTATGCATCCGAAGTTCGGCGACTACAGAGTAGAAGACATCACGTTTGTTGCCGCGTTTGAGGTCAACCGAAAGAAGATCGGAAACGATCTTAGCAAGGCAATATTCACTGAACCGAACTGCGCGCCGAAAATAAGTGATGTCCCAGACATGGGGGTCACTGTCAAGGCGGGGCCGGTACTAGATGGGGTCGCCCCTCACATGAGGGAGCCGTTTCACGTGTACAACAAGAACAGGACAAAGCCTGTGGATGTGGCAGCTGAATTGAAGGACTCGGGAGCGGAGATTCTCGTCAACTACCTACCGGTTGGAAGCGAAAAAGGCGCAAGATTCTATGCGCAACAAGCTTTGGACGCCGGCTGTGGCTTCGTAAACTGCATCCCAGAATTCATCGCGTCAAACGATGGATGGGCGAAAAAATTCGAAGACAGAAAACTACCTATCGCCGGGGACGATATCAAGAGCCAGGTCGGAGCGACAATTGTTCACAGGGCGCTCGTGGACCTTTTCCTAAAACGCGGGGTGAGAGTGGATGAGAGTTACCAACTAAACCTCGGTGGCGATACTGACTTTCTTAATATGACGGTAGAGGAGAGGCTTCACTCAAAACGTATCAGCAAGACGACGGCCGTTGCAAGTCTCATCCCCTATGACGTTCCGACGAGAATCGGCCCTTCGGATTACGTTCCCCATCTCAAGAACAAGAAAATCTGTTACATCTACCTGAAAGGAAGAAAGTGGGGAAATATTCCACTTCAAATCGATCTCAAACTCTCCGTGGAGGACTCGCCCAACAGCGCCGGAGTCGTTGCAGACGTAATTCGGGCGGTCAAAATCGGTTTGGACCGTGGAGTCGGAGGCGCACTCACCAGCATCTCTTCCTATTGCTTCAAGTATCCGCCAGTGAAGATTCCCGACGGTCAGGCATCTCAGTGGGTCGAAGAGTACATCCAGGGAAAAAGAGAGCACTAGGCGGAGACTTTTCGCGTTTTCCGTACTGCGGGAGCTTCCAGAGCCGCTCCCCAGTTATGATTCAATCGACCTCTTCCTTTCCATTCTTCATAATGCTCCATTACGCCCGTGAACAGTAGTGGGAGACCGATTGTGGCGTCGACATGTACGGTGCACTGTTCAGCCTTAGGGTCAAGCTTCCCCCACGACTGGCTTTCGGGGAGCTCGCAACCGGATAGACCGCCGAACTTTGGATCATCTGTAGTCACTTGGATCGCATAGCTGTGGGGTGGGACAGGCATACCAGCAATCTCCGCCATCGGGATGACTTGCTGAATGTAATTCTTGGGAGTCCCGCCCCCGATGAAAATTACTCCTGATTTTTGCCAACGCCGCTTTAGACTCATAATCTCAAGATTGTCCAACATGGGGTCATAGACCATTGGGGGCCGACCTTGGTCGAGCTGCTCATTTCTATAGACTGTTAATGCCATCCCAACCGAGCTATCGGCCAGTGCCGGGCAGAAGATGGGAAGGTGCTCTCTTGAAGCGGTGGCGATGATGCCGTACTCGTCGTTTATTCGTTGTCCCATCAATTGAAAGAACTCTCTGCTGGAGTATCCTCGTGGCTCAAGGCTTTCCGAGAACTTTTCCACAAACTCGTCAGCCTTAGTGAACATGACATCATCCGCGTAGGTGTCGTAGACCCTGTCTATTCTCATACTCCTGAGAGTCGGGTCGTCAATATGATGATGGGCCATATAGTGGCGGCCTCCAAGAGACTCGTAGAGATCGTGACTGAGATTCGCACCGGTCGATACGAGAACGTCGATCGCATGGAAGGCGATGAGGTCCCGGAGGAGTCGCCTCATTCCCCCAGCAATCATCGCGCCAGACAAGCCGAAGAATATGATAGGACGATCGGGGTCGCTTAGCATGTGAAGCCAGATCTTGTAACATTTGCCAAGCATTCTGCTTTGGAATGATGTGGCGTTGAACGCTTCGAGAGCTTCGCTAACGGTGTGAACCTTCGCAACGTCAAAATGCTGAACAGGATGTTTGAATGCGTCGCCCCGTGGCGAGAATTGAATACGAGAAGATGAGGCTGACGCAGATATTTTCTCGTGAGAATTAGAATTCTTGTTGGGCTTCATTTTATCCTTCTAACTTGATTTCACAATGTGTCTACCTGTTTCTATTAAAAGCTCGTGTTCTGGTACGAGTCGCCTTAGATGAAACGGCAACTCTCGTTAAGATGATGAAAATAAAGAGATGGAAGTTGAATCGGGTCGGATTTGTAGCTATGCTACCAAGGTGTACTCCACCGTTAGCCGAACTTGGTGGACAAATGTACTTCCTGTAACGCTTGAGCCATCTAGAACAATGCCGACGCTGATAGTGTTAGCACCCGCGCGTAGGTCCTGGCTTCGCAAAGCTCCGACAACAGTGTTTTGTACGCTGGTCGCTGGAAGATTAACAGGGGCTTGTCCATTCAGTGCGATCCCGAGGGCGTTGTAGCCACCTGTTCCGCCAAAATAAACAATTGTCACGAGAACTGAGTTCACCGTGGTGAATCCTTTGACTGGGGCGAACGCGAACGCTGCCGTCGCATTGACGGAACCTCCGGAGAAACCGCTTGTCATTACGATCCCTGTGGTGACTACCTCACCTGTACCCGGCTGAAAAGTCAGACCAGAGCCAACGTTCAGGACGCTGATATCTACGCTGGTTACTTGAGAGGTTGCGGTCGGCGGGGGAGAGCTTGGTACAACTGCCTCGACGGACACGGTTCCCATGAAGATGGCAATCAGAAGGACACTAACAATGGCTCCTTCTATTTTCTTCAGAGCAGATCACCTCCGCCACGACCTATGATTGATGAAAATTCTTGTTCTCTTTAATAAGAGAAGTGGGGTCTCGCACTGTTCTCGTGAGCACACATAGGGACAAGCGAAGAATTTCTCGCACGCAGGGACCTGGCCGAAGAAGGGCACAAGTCAGGCGTTTACCAGCGACGTCTGTGTCGTTGGAATCTCGGTGGACGACGGGTCGGACGCCTTCCGCGACTCCGCTGGTGTCTTTCTCCACCTCGCCTCGGACCGTAGGGACGAGGCGGGAGGAACAATGTCGGGTACGATCTTCGGCCAGGAGATGTCAATCTAATCATCTCTTGAATGTTTGAAGAAGTTGTTCTTCTAATTCTCTCAAAGATGGAGTCGTCGCTTCGACTTACGAGGGAGACTGCGATTCCTGCACTTCCGGCACGGGCAGTTCTACCGATTCTATGGAAGTACGTGAGGGGTTCTTCCGGCAAGTCGAAGTTAATCACGTGGCTTACGTTCGTAATGTCGAGGCCCCTTGCCGCCACGTCCGTAGCGACTAAAACCGCGACTGATCCGCCGCGAAAAGCCTGCATTGCCCTATCTCTTTGACCTTGGGAAAGATCTCCATGAATCGCTACCGCATTGTAGCCTTCTACTCTTAGGGCTTGAGCAAGTCGACCGGCTCTGATCTTGGTCGAACAGAATATGAGTCCTCTCGTAATCTTCTCCGCTTCTATAAGGGAGCAGAGAGCTGGGAATTTTTCATTCTCTTCAGCCCACGTATATTTCTGTGAGACAGATTCAACAGCAATCTCGTCGCTATCAACAAAGATTCTCAGGGGATTCTTCATGTAATGATGGGCGAGCCTGATTATCTCGTCAGGCATAGTAGCTGAGAACAAGGTTGTTTGACGGGGACCCGGGACCCTCTCGAGTATCAACCTTACATCATCGATGAACCCCATGTCAAGCATTCTATCCGCCTCGTCCAGCACAACGAATCGGACCCGATCTAGGTCCACTGTTCTTCTCTCCAGATGGTCAAGAAGTCTGCCCGGAGTGGCGACGATGACTTTCGTGGTCGGCCTTTCTAGTTTGTTCAGCTGAACCCCTATGCTCTGACCACCGTAGACTGGGACAGTTCTTATTGGCAGGTGGCGAGCGAGACGCTCGAATTCTCCTGCAACCTGGACTGCCAGTTCGCGTGTTGGGACTAGCACGAGCGCCTGGAGCCCATGAACGTGGTTATCGATCCTCTGGAGTATCGGAAGGGCATAGGCAAGGGTCTTTCCAGACCCAGTATGTGCCTGCCCTATGATGTCTCTTCCTTGGAGAATAGGGGCGATAGCTTCTGCTTGAATTGGGAACATCTCGTCGAAGCCCATATCCTTGATTCCCTGAAGAAGCCGGGGTTGGAAACCTAGGGCTTCGAACTGCTGAGCCAACTATTGTTCTGACAGTAGGTCGGGCCGGCCCATAAAGACCTTCCAGTCTCGGGAGTCCCGATCCGAACGAAGAGGAAACCGCTTTTCTTTACCTATGGCCTTTTGGTTCTTTTCCAGAGACTAGACGCGTCATCGGCGAGGCCCTCGTGACGATGCTCCCAAGCTTGATGCTTGGGCATATGATCTTCGCAAAAAGTCTTGCCGCAATACTCACACTTCTTGTTCTGTTGCGTTACACGTCCGCATTCGTCACATTTTTCCAAATCAAACCAACTTCGGCCGGAGACAATATATTCATGATAATCGTGGGAGGTTTAAGCTTGAGCCTGGACCGGGCTTACTTCTTGGTCGTGATTCCACTTTACGATCAGTTCTTGCAAAAGTTTCGCACGAACGTTGGTGAGGTTCAGCTTGAAAACCCTCACACGTCCGTAGTCTCTCTCCTCCACAATTCCTGCCTTTGTTAGGTCGTCCAGATGCCTCTCGGTAGCGCTGTAGCTTTGGTCGGTTCTCTTTGCTATCTCCGTCAAGTGCAACTGCTCGACATCGGATAGAAGGGTCAGGATTCGTATTCTGCCGCTGCTCGAGAGGATCTTGTCTAAGGGTGGACTTTTTTCTTCGGCCAAGGCTAGGCTCGGATTGAGAGGGTTGATTCAAGCCATCGGCGTATGGCGGAGGCAGGGGCCGAAGATATTCCTAGCAGGGTTGTTTTGCCTCTGAAGCCGGTAGTGGAGAGTTGGGTGGAGAGGATGCCTGTAGCGTTCAGGTTTTGGACGTACTTCCATACTTGCGTGTGGGCCCGGTATGTTTCTTTGTGTTCCTCGCAAGCCATACGGTAGGCTATCTCGACATCGCCCATAGTGGCGTATGTTGCATTGTTTCTCTCCAAGACCCGTGCTAGTGCTAGGAGTATGAGTTTCTCGTGGAGGTTGAGGTGCTGGGAATACTCGGTGCGGAGAACAGGGTATACGCTGTTTGCAGCGGCTCTGATATGATCAGGCTTCACCTCTCTCGCACCTTCCGTGTCAGCGTACTTTCCACCCCTCCAAAGTAGCTCGATAGCGTAGCGAGCATCGCCTCCGGGTGTTGCCATGTCGGCGATGAAGTTCAGGACCTCTTCGGGGACGGTTGCTTCTTTGAAGGCGAGTTCGGCCCTTTCTCTCAGAATATTTTCCAACTGTGGGGTGGTGTAGTGGTCTAGACGGATGACGTTTCGCTGGAGGGTACTCTGAGTGCTTCTATCGAGGTCTTCAATGTTCCTGAGCTCTCGCAAGATGATTATGAGGGACAATCTTACTGGTCGGCCTGGTCGTTCCTCTTGGATGCGTGTGAGATTGTAGAGACTTGTGGAGCCTTCTGCTTTGATGAGCGAGTCCGCCTCGTCGAGGGTGAGGATGATGTGGAGTTTCTTGTCCTCTAGCTGGTCTAGGAGGATGTGTAGTAACTCCTCGCTAGAGAAACCTCGCTGGGGGAATTGGGGCGTGAATGTCTGGAGGACTCGTTTGAGGATCATGAAGAGGCTTCCCCGGTACTCGCGGCAGTTGACGTGTATGTAGGCGAGGTTGAGCTTCATGGTCTTCGCGGTGCGTTGCATGTCGGTGCCGAACCGTTGGGTCAGAACGGTCTTACCAGTTCCAATGTCACCGGTGATGAGGACTTTGGGGCTGGTGGTTCCGGGTTTGTCGATGACTGACCGGAAGAGTTCGGCGAGGAATCGTAGCTGGTTTTCCCGGTGGGGTAGGCGGGGTGGGAGCCATTCGAGGCTGAGGGGTCCTTCGTCCTTGAAGATTGTGGGTTTCGAGAGGGCGTCCCGTACTATCTCGGAGGGGGCGGAGAGGCTGGTTTTCTCGATCATGACGAATACTTACACCTGAAAGCTCTCAAACTATACTGATGAACGTATAAGATGAGCAGAGGTGGATAAAAGTAATCCAGGGCACCGAATGCCTCCATCTCTTCTTGCCTCTGAATACCAAGGCCAGGCGACTGCTACCAAACTGCTGAAGTCAGGTAGTCATTGTCGACGAACCCTTATCTTCAGTCCATCCCAAAGCGGGCGACGAAAACTCGATGCCAGAGCCTGACCCTTCTTTCTGGAAAAATAAGACAGTACTGGTTACCGGGTCGACAGGTTTCGCGGGAGGGCACCTCTCTCAATACCTCCACCAGCTGGGGGCTAACGTGAGGTGCTTCGCTCGCTCTGACCACAATGCCCCGGTGAAGGGGCCACGCTCGAAGGTTGTCATAGGTGACGTACAAGACTATCAGAGTCTATTGGAGGCTCTAAAGGAAGTCGACACCGCCTTCCACTTAGCGGCAACAACTCTGATACCCGAAACGCGTGCAAAAATCTTCGGAACTTTCTCAACAAACTCGCTTGGAACACTCAATTTTCTGATGGCTGCAAGAGAGAGAAAGGTGAAGAAGCTTGTCTACGTAAGCACCTGCCATGTTTATGGAAAACAAGAGAAAATGCCGATAGCCGAAGATGCTACTCCTCATCCGATCGATATTTATTCAGCTAGCAAGCTCGCTGGCGAGAGTTTGGCTCTGTCCTTCGCTGAGATGGAAGGGATGGACATAAGCATCTCAAGGGCGTTCAACCACTATGGCCCTGGCCAAAGGCCGGAATTCTTGATTCCCTCGATAATTCTCCGTCTCCTAAAAGAGCAAACTCTTGAGATGGGAAACCCTGCTCCGACACGCGACTTCACGTATGTTGACGACATCGTCAGAGGGTATGTCCTTCTTGGAGAGCGAGGAAGGTCCTCGGAGATCTATCATTTCTCGAGTGGCGAAGAAAGGTCGGTTCGACAGATTGTGGACGCCATTGTCAACCTTAGCACGACATACCCCGTAATTCGTTGGAACCCTGATGCCAGGCGCGTCGATATATCACGAAGTCTGGGAGACTCTTCCAAAGCTCGGAAAGCGCTTGGGTGGAGTCCAAGAGTATCTTTTGATGACGGGGTCAAGGCCACAATAGACTGGTATCGTTTACATCAAAACACCAAGGTCTAGGACGCGAAATGTCTCAAACGTTGACGAGATTACGACCAGCTATCAGAGATCACTTCAGGAAACTCGGGAAGAGAGAATTCATTCCGGGCAAAACGCGTATTCCGCTCACCGTTCCCACCTATGACGCAGCGGAAGTGGAAGAAGCGCTCGAATCTCTCCTCTCGACCTGGGTAAGCATGGGGAAGAAAGTGAAAAGATTCGAAGAAATGTTCGCCAAATATCTTGGGTCGAAACATGCCGTGATGGTCAACTCAGGGTCGTCTGCCAATCTGCTCGCGATGTCCGTACTTAGGAATTCGATGATTCCGAGAAGCATGCCACCTGGCAGCGAAGTGATTACCCCCGCTGTTACGTGGGTAACGACCGTGTACCCAATCGTGAACACAGGGTGCCTTCCCGTATTAGTTGACGTAGACCTTGAATCCTACAATCTAAGTCCCGACGCGGTCGAAAAAGCAATCACGTCAAAGACGAAAGCAATCGTGCCAGTTCACTTACTCGGGAACCCTTGCAAGATTGACGCGATCAGGAAAATGGCTGACGAGAAAGATCTCTTCCTAATGGAAGACGCATGTGAATCGACCGGCGCCGACTTTCAAGGCAGGAAGGTTGGCACTTTCGGCAACATGGGCACTTTCAGCTTCTACATGTCCCATCACATCTCAACAATTGAAGGCGGTATGGTTGTTACGGATAACGACGCAATGTACGAGTGCCTCAAAGCCATGCGCGCATTTGGGTGGGTCCGAGACCTGGCGAACGCGAAGAGATACATCGAAGAGAATCGGGGGATTGACCCACGGTTCCTGTTTCTCACTCAGGGTTTTAATTTCCGTCCTACGGAACTTCAAGGCGCGTTTGGGATGCACCAAATTGGCAAGCTTGAACGGTTCATTGAGCTGCGACGTCGAAACGCCTCTTATTGGAACAAAAGACTTGCCAGTTACCGCGATGTGTTGGTTCTGCCTCAGGAAGAGCCGCAGACGAGACATGTGTACTTCGGCTACCCTGTTACCATTAGACTAGAAGCGGGATTTGGGCGCGATGACATGACTTCAGAGCTTGAGAAAAAGGGAATCGAAACACGTCCGATAATGGCGGGAAATTTCGCGGATCAGCCTGTGGCTAAACAGATACCCTGTCGGGTTGTGGGTGATTTGAAAAATTCCAAATTGATAATGAGGAATTCGTTCTTCATCGGGAACCATAATGGAATTGGACCAGCCGAGAGAGACTACGTGGCAGACATCATAATACAGTTCTTGGATTCCACGGCAAGACGGTAACGGCGTTTTTTTTTTTGAGAATCGCTCGAGAGTTCCCACCGCACACAAGCTTCGCGATCCTTGCTGCAGAGTTCAATCGAAGACTTGCTGATATTCACTCCGATATGTCGGTTCAAGTTGCCCTTCCAACGGGTAAAGCCGTAAAACCTGACAAGGACATTTTTTGGCTATTCTGGGAGACGAGTAAGTTGCCAACTTACTCTCGTAAGCTACTCAAGACCTACGAACATATTTGGACTCCCAGCAAATGGCTTGCAGATATCCTACTCAAAGAGGGGATGCAAAGTAGAGTGGTCCACTTGGCATTAGATCCCAACGAATGGATTCCCACTAGAGATAACCACTCAACGTTCAGGTTTTTGTGGGTCAACGAGTGGATACATAGAAAGGGAGGAGATTTACTTGTTGAGGCTTTCCTTGACTCTTTCAAGTCCAACGATAATGTCGAACTTGTAATAAAACCAAATTACACCAACCAAGGCTGCCCCATTCGATTTCGATCAGTGGAGGAAGTAATTGCATCTTGCCCTGGAGGTCCAAAGGAAAAAATCCGGATAATCGACGAATTTCTCCCCCGAGAGAAATTGGTAGAACTTTACGGATCTTGCGACTGCTATGTGTACCCATTTAGGACTCAAGGGGCAAGTTTGACATTGCTGGAGGCTCAGGCCTGCGGTCTGTCCGCAATTACAACAAGATACGCGGGTTGTCTAGATTACGCGGTAAGAGACTGCACATATTTCATAGAACCCATTGATTACATACCCGTTACAAAAATTGACTTCTTTGCTGACTATGGTGCTCAAGACTTGGGGGTTGAAGCGGTACCGAACCCAGAACAACTTAGGGAGATACTCAGGTACTGTTTTGAGCATCATGATGAAGTAGCTTCGAAAGGGTTACGGGCGAGCGAGGCAGTCAGAAGCGGTTTTACTTGGGAGGACTTGCGGAGAGAAGCGCTATCTGCGCTGGAAGTTCAACCAATTAGAAATCGTATTCGTTTCTGGAAGTGAGCCCCTGGTGAAAGTAATTCGTTGCACCCTTCGCCCATTTCCCGGACTGCTCAGCGACTCACGCCCTGAACCAGTGATCAACCATTCTTGTTTTGACTTGCGGAGCATGTCCCTATGAGAATTCTGATCGTCCATCCGCTCATGTCGGCGATGGGGGGTGGAGAGAGGCTTTGTTGCGAAACCATGCAGGCGTTACTCAATAGGAGGCATGAGTTGACTCTCCTCTCAGGAGAGTTTGATGCTGATCGGCTCGAGCGGTTTTTTGGGTTTGAAGGCCTGTTCGGAAGAGTAAACGTCAGGACTTACCCTGCAGATTCGGGTAATAGTTTCGGTACCTACAAGCATCTTCTTCATCATGTGAAGGCGCAGAGAAAATTTATCGCAGCGAGTTCTGATTATGACTTCGTCTTCTCCACTCAAGACGCAGGCTACATTCCTGACACTTCACGGCCTGTCTTTCAATGGGGATACTTTCCGAATTCTCTGCCGAGCGGAATCTATGGATGGCCGTTGCGAGTGCACTATTCGCGGAAAATTCGGCGAATAAATCTGATTCTTGCAATAAGTGAATATTCCAAGTCGCATTTTGATGAAGCGTGGAATGTTCCGACTACACTAGTCTACCCCGCATGTAACATGATCCAGCCCACTCACATTAGGGATAATCTGGTGGTCACTGTTGCTAGAGGCGTCCCTGAGAAGAATCTTGAGCTATTCTGGGAAGTTGCGAAACGATTCACAAGCCATGAATTTGTTCTCCTTTTGACACGAGATCCACGTTTCATGGAATATTCTCGGGTTCTGGAAAGCATGGCCCCCGCGAACGGCCGGGTGATCGTCAATCCCGACAAGGAAATGTATCAAGAGACTCTCGCAAGGTCCAAGATCTACCTTCATCTTATGCGAGGAGAACACTTCGGAATAACGATTGTTGAGTCTATGTCGGCAGGCTGCGTTCCAGTAGTTCATGACAGCGGGGGGCCAAAGGAGATAGTTGGGGGCTCAGGTCTTCGTTGGCAAAGGGAAGATGATATCTCGAGACTCTTGGCAATTGCAGACGCTTCTTATGAAGCCATGTCGAAGCTTTCTATGGAACGGGCCAAAGCCTTCAGCAGAGAAAAATTCGATAAATCGCTCGGCGAAGTGCTCGCAAGAACAACCTCAAGAGTTCCATAGCGCGACCCAAGTAGAGAAGAGGGACCAGGCTCAATCTGTAGTCCAACAACTACGTGACATTGAATTTTCGGGCAGTCGGCTAATCAAGAATGTCCTCTCGAATTGGTTCCGGTCCAAGGAGATGCATTTCACTGGCTCTACTGATTAAGGGCCGTCTCACGCCAAGCCTCGTCCCCACCTTGAGCGTTGTACGAAGCCGATTGATCAAAGATCTATCTCTAATTTCCTTAGGAGTTTCACGAAGGACTCTCACATTGAGACTCACGTAACTTGAAATCCCCGGACACTGACATAGGTAGTTGACCTCGTTTCCTGCATCCGGAAAAGGCTCTGGCATGCCATATCCGCGCCGTTCCCAAACCCACCTAGGATATACAGCGAATCCACCGCATCCTCGAACACTCTCCCATCCTTCGGGCAGTCCCTCGTGTTTCGGATAATAGTCAAACCTCTTGTCTTTCATTTCGGGGGTGGCCCATGTGTCCCAGTATCTCAACTTCAAAGGAATTCTCGAGTAATCCGAGAACCAGTTTGTCGCACCAAGCACGCATTCTGCATT